>JGI12210J13797_10029391_pt1 | contig 38637 bp, 25 predicted proteins | sample ElkSlonscriptome_3_FD_13797 | JGI IMG/M metagenome (IMG submission 13797) | reverse complement strand
CTGCGGCGGGTCGCTGGTTGGCACAACCTTTCTCACCTACACAGGGGGAGTCGTCCCGGCCGACAGTTCATGCGTGATCGAAGTCGAGGTTCTGGTGCCCTTAGCCGCGCTGGACGGCAACTACAACAACGTCACCAGTGCGTTAAGTGGCAGTTACGGCGCCACCAGTGTCATAGCGCCTCCGGCCTTCGATACGCTGCAGGTCGACAGCAATCGCCTGACGCTTACCAAAGAATTCACCGACGACCCGGTAATGCCGGGCGACCTCGCCAACCTGCGATTCACGCTCACCAACCTCGACGCCACCAGGCCGGCCGACAACGTCGCATTTACCGACGATCTGGATGCCGCCCTGACCGGGCTCACCGCCAGCGGCCTCCCCGCGGCGGCCTGCGGCGGCACGGTCGACGGCATCCCGAACGCTTCCGTAATCGATTTCTCCGGCGGTTCCCTTGCGCCGAGCGAAGTCTGCGTCTTCGACGTCACGGTACAGGTGCCCCCCAGCGCCCCCGCGGGCGTCTTTACCAACACCACCAGCGCGGTCACGGGGAGCATAGACATGCTGCCCGTCACCGGCGCGGCGGCCGACGATGATTTACGCGTCGTCGCCATAACCTTCACCAAAGCCTTCAACGGCCCGTCGGTGGCCGGCGGCACGCCCATGCTCAGCTTCACGATCACCAATCTCGACGCCGCCAACGGCATCGGATCTCTGGCCTTCACCGACGATCTGAACGCCGTGATTCCCGGCCTCGTCGCCACCGGCCTGCCTCTGGGCAACGTCTGCGGCTCCGGTTCATCGATCTCCGGCGCCGGCTTTCTCACCTTCAACGGTGGCGATCTGGCGGCCGCCGGCAGCCCCGGCGACACCTGCACCTTCCAGGTACCGCTGGCTGTGCCCGGCATGACGACCCCGGGCGGATATCCCAACGTCACCAGCAACCTGACGAGTGCGGGTCTGCTGACAGCCGACCCGGCCATGGCCACGCTGGTCATCGAGCCTCCTCCTGCTTTCGCCAAGGTATTCAATCCGACTGCCATTGCCGTCAACGGCACAAGCACGCTGACCTTCACCATCGATAATTCCGCCAGCGTACTTGCAGCCTCCGACCTGGACTTCACCGACAACCTGCCGGCCGGGCTCGAAGTGGCGGCCATGCCGAACGCATCGACCACCTGCACCGGCGGCACGCCGGTCGCGATCGCCGGTTCCGGCACAATCAGCTATACCGGCGGCGCGGTCGCGGCCGGCGCGAGCTGCACCGTTCAGGCCGATGTGACCGGCACCATGGAGGGCACCCTGGTCAACCTCACCAGTGCACTGACCTCCAGCTCCGGCACCAGCGGCACGGCCACCGATACCATCGACGTGGTATCAGGCGAGTTCGTCGTCACCAAGTCGTTCCAGACAACGCCGGTCCTGCCGGGCGGGCTCGTCAATCTGGAGCTGACGATTACCAACGGCTCATCATTCGCGCTGACCGACATTGGATTGACCGACGATCTCGACGCAACACTTTCCGGGCTGGTCGCCGAAGGCCTGCCTCAATCAAACGTCTGCGGCATGGGATCGCAGATCTCTGGAACCTCGTTCGTCACGCTGACCGGCGGGAATCTGGCCGCCAGCGAGTCGTGCACCGTGGTCGTACCGGTGCGTGTTCCCGCCGGCGCATTGGCCGGCAGCTATCTCAATACCACGAGCACCGCGACCGGAACGCGCGGCGGGGTTGGCGTGGACGCCGACCCGGACAGCGACGATCTCGTCGTTGCGCCCTTGACGTTCGAGAAGACGCTGACCCCAACCGTGGCGCCGCAGGATTCGACGATCAACGCCACGTTCACGATCACCAATCCCGACCCGGCGAATGGCGCGACAGGTCTGACGTTTTCGGACGATCTGGACGCATTCGTCAGCGGTATGACCGCGACTGGAACGGGGGTTGTCGATATATGCGGCACCGGCTCCAATCTCGCCGGCACAAGCACAGTCACGCTCGCCGGCGGTTCCCTGGCCGGCGGCGGTTCGTGCACGTTCCAGGTCACCCTGAACATCCCGGCCGGCACCAGCGGCGATTTCACCAATACGACATCGACGCTGACCGGCCAGGTCGGCGGCAACGCCATCAGCGTGCCGGCCGCCAGCGCCGACCTCTCCGTGCCTGAACCCCCCATTTTCGGCAAGGCCTTTGACCCGACAGAAATTACCGGCGGCGACACCAGCGTGCTGACCTTTACCATCGACAACGGCGACGGGGCGCTGGCCGCCAGCAATCTGGACTTCACCGACAACCTGCCCGCAGGCGTCGTGCTGGCCGCCACCCCGGCCGCATCCACGACCTGCACCGGCGGCAGTTTCAACGCCGCCGCCGGCACCGGTACATTCGGCTATAGCAACGGCAGCGTGGCCGCCAATTCGTCCTGCACCGTCTCGGTCGCCGTCACCGCAAACAATCCGGGCGTCTACGACAACGTGTCAGGCGACCTGACCTCCACGCTGGGCAACAGCGGCACCGCCGGCGCCAGCCTGACCGTCACCACCCAGCCGACGTTTGCCAAGGCATTCGCACCCGACACCATCAGCGGCGGTGACACCAGCGTGCTGACATTCACCATCGACAACACCGCCCAGCCGCTGGACGCGACCGATCTGGACTTTACCGACAACCTGCCCGCGGGCGTCGCGCTGGCCGGCACCCCGGCCGCATCCACGACCTGCACCGGCGGCAGCTTCAGTGCCGCAGCCGGTACCGGGACATTCGGCTACAGCAACGGCAGCGTCGCCGCCAATGCGTCCTGCACCGTGTCGGTCACCGTCACCGCAAGCAACCCGGGCGTCTACGACAACGTCTCAGGCGACCTGACCTCGTCGCTGGGCAACAGCGGCACCGCCGGCGCCAGCCTGACCGTCACAACCCAGCCGACGTTTGCCAAGGCGTTCGCGCCGGACACGATTAGCGGCGGCGACACCAGCGTGCTCACATTCACCATCGACAACACCGCCCAGCCGCTGGCCGCAAACGATCTGGCCTTCACCGATCCCCTGCCGGCCGGATTGGTTCTGGCCGATCCGGTCGCCGCTGCGAACGACTGCGGCGGCGCGCTGTCGGCCACGGCCGGCAGCGCGACGATCGGGCTTAGCGGCGGCAGCCTGGCAGACGGTGCGACGTGCACCATCTCGGCCAACGTCACCGCCGCAGACCCCGGCACCTACGACAACCTGACCGGAGATCTCACCTCGACGCTGGGCGGCCTGCCGGCCAACAGCGGCACTGCCGGTGCGACGCTCACGGTCATCACGCAGCCGGAATTCACCAAGGCCTTCAATCCCTCGACGATCCCGGGCGGTGAGACCAGCGTCCTGACATTGACCATTGACAACAGCGCCCAGCCATTGGACGCCAACGACCTGGCATTTACCGATCCACTGCCTGCCGACGTTGTTCTGGCCGACCCGGTCGACGCGGTCACCGATTGCGGCGGAACGTTATCGGCCTCGCCCGGCGGGTCGTCGCTCTCGCTGGCGTTCGCCAGCATCGGGGCCGGCGAAACCTGTACCGTCTCGGTCAACGTCGAAAGCACCGTGCCGGGCACCTACGACAACATCACCAGCGACCTGACATCCACGCTGGGCGGCCTGAACGCCACGGCCGATCCCGCGACGGCAACGCTGATCGTCACCGACGACTCCGACGGCGTGCCGGCCGATATAGAAGACCAGGCACCGAACAACGGCGACGGAAACGACGACGGAATCCCCGACCGGATCCAGGATGATGTCGCCTCGCTGCCAACGTTCGATGATGACGGCTTTATCACGGTAGCCATCACTAACGGCTGCGACCAGCTCAACAACGTCATCGCGCTTTCGCCGACCAGTCAGCCGCTGTTCCCGGAAAACCTCGAGTTCTCGTTCGGGCTCGTCGGCTTCGAACTCCCCTGCGAGAGCGCAATCGTCGATGTCATCTTTGCGGGCGACACAGCATTGCTTGGCAACCGCTATTTCAAGTTTGCGCCCACCACCCCCGGCCAGGCTGTCTCGGCAGACTGGTTCGATTTCAGCGATCCGCCGGCGGGCGCCACGACAGGCGCGACGCTCAGCGGCAACGTCTGGACGCTGACGCTCGCCGACAACCAGCTTGGCGACGCGACCGGCGATGACGGCGTTATCGTCGATCCAGGCGGCCCCGCGCAGCAATTTGTGGCGATTCCGTTCGTCACCCCCATGATTCTCTTGCTAATGGCAGCAATTCTAGGCATTATGGGCCTCATCGCGACCTCAAGATCGAGAATCGACAAGGTTTGAGCAGACTCATGCAACCAGAAGTATCGACGCCGGGCTCCCGTGCCGGCGTACCTGGAAACGCCCGGCCGCCGGGCAACAAAATTTAGGGGCAAAAAATTGAGGATCATTAAATGAAATTTGACAGATCAATCCGACTGACCGCGCTGACCGCGGCCATCATTACAGCGTCTTCCTGGAGCATCGCCCAGGAAGCCACACTCTACGAGAGCCACGTTCTGCCTGAAGGCATGATCTTCGAGCCGACCAGCAGCATGGCCGTCGACAGCATGATCGAACTGGTCGTCCAGGGCCCGAACGACTTCTACATGACCAAGAGCTTTGAAGCCGGCCAGGCGATCGAATTCAACCCGGCCGCCCTCGCAGGCAAAAGCCTTGCAGACGGCAGCTACCGCTACGAACTCCGGGTGACGGGAATCAACGGGCTATCGGCAAATCGCGACAGCGGAAAGCCCGCCATCACCGAACTGCCGCAGGGCGGCTTCGGTTCGTTCTCGATTCTCGACGGCAAGCTCGTCTCCCCGACAGCCAGCGAAGCCAAGTTCGAGGGTGACGGCGGCGGAATCACGCTCCCGGTCGCAGGCGTTCAGGCAAAAGACGGTACTGGTGATCAAACGCGAGACCAAGTCTTCAATGACGACTTGATTGTCAGCGGAAGTCTTTGCGTTGGCTTCGATTGCGTCAATGGCGAGACCTTCGGTTTCGATACGATTCGCCTGAAGGAAAACAACACGCGCATCAGGTTTTTTGATACCAGCAGCAGCGGCAGCTTCCCCACCAACGACTGGCAGCTGACCGCCAACGATTCGGCCAATGGCGGTGCCAACAAGTTTTCGATCGACGACATCGACGGCGGTAGAACGCCGTTCACGATCCTGGCCGGCGCACCCAGCCATTCGCTTTTCGTAAATGCCAGCGGCCGCATTGGCATGGGCACCAGCACCCCGGCTGTCGAAATGCACGCCCTAGACGGTGACACCCCGACGCTACGTCTTCAGCAGGACGGCAGTTCCGGTTTCGCGTCACAAGTCTGGGACATGGCCGGAAACGAAACAAACTTCTTTATCCGCGACGTGAGCAACGGCAGCACGTTGCCGTTTAGAATCCAGCCCGGCGCCGCTTCGAACGTGATCTATATCGCCAGCGACGAACAAACCGGCTTCGGAACGACAAGCCCTACCGCCCCTATCGACGTAAACGCCGGGACCAATATTGGCCCCGGAAACAGCGCAATCCGCGCCAGCAATGCCTCCGGCGCAGTTGGCTTGCAGTTAGATCCCAACAACGATGGGACGTTCTGGTTCATTACTGCCAACTCCGACAACGATACATTCCGGATTAACCGAAATGGCGGAACCGGGGAGGTGGAATTTGAGATTGAACAATCAACTGGCAACCTCACGATACCGGGCTCCATAATCACCGGCGGCGGCACCTGCGGCGGCGGTTGTGACTTTGTCTTCACTGATCAATACAAACTACCGACCATCGAAGAGCACTCGGAAGCGATGTGGGAAAATGGCTATCTCCCGAACGTCGGTCCAACCGTGGAGAACCAGCCCATTAACCTGTCCGAAAAGACCGGCCGAATGCTCAACGAGCTCGAAACAGCTCATATCTATATCGAGCAATTGCACAAGCGTTTGGCGAAACTGGAAGCGAAGCTTGAAGGTGTAGAACTCAACTAGAGTACAGCACCTCAAAACGGTAAAGACCTGGGCCACTGCAAATTTGCGTGGCCCAATTTTTTTAAGGTTCGGTCGCACACGCCGCTGCGGCGCTAGAATAACCGGGCCTCGCCGTATTGTGAGTCCATACATGTTGAACCGATACTACGACGCCGAAAGGGTCGCCGACAAGATACAGAATAACCAGCACAGGAGTCTCGTAGGCGGGCTCTGGGATGAACTTGGCCTGCTCCAGATTCAATACCTCAAAGCCCAGGGGCTAAGGCCTGAGATGAAATTGCTTGACGTGGGTTGCGGGTGCTTCCGGGCTGGGGTCCATGCCGTAGCTTTTCTCGAGCCCGGTAACTACTTCGGGATCGACATTTCACAAGAGCTCATGCAGGCAGGGTACGACAAAGAGCTGAAAACGGCAGGGCTTGCATCCCGCATGCCCGTGGAGAACATGGCCGCCACGGCTGATTTTGACATGAAAGCTTTTGGCGTCGAGTTCGCCTATTTCATCGCTCAGTCTTTATTTACGCACCTGCCACTGAACCATCTAGTGCTTTGCCTGAAAAGAGCGGAAGCAGTTGCTCAACCAAGCGCTAGATTTTTTGCTACGTTTTTTATTTGCGCACGGCCCGAACAATGGTTCGGGCCGATCAAGCACGAATCGGGGGTCACGACTTACCCCAACCGCGACCCCTATCATTATTATCGCGAGCATATTGAGTTCGCTGCCGAACGAACATCATGGACTCTGGATTTCATCGAAGATTGGAACCACCCGCGTGGACAGGCCATAGCCGGTTTCAGTCTCCCTGCCCCGGATTAATCTCAAACCAGCTGCCCTCTACTCGGCGGATATATAGAAGACGGCTTCAGAGCGCGTTCTGTTGCAACTGTTGATACAGATCGAGGGCACTGGCTGGGAGCGAGTGCGATTGATCTGGCCAATTGTGCACGAGTTTTTTCGTTGGAAACTCGAAGACCGCCGGCTCAGTCAATTCGAGTTCGACAACTATAGTGCCTAATGCCCGGAGATAGCGGTCGATACCCACACCGAACTCGACCAGACGCAGGCGTCTCAGAGACGAAACCCGCAGCAAGATATGGTTGTACTTCATCCACAAATCGATCGCCGACTCATAAGACATCTTGTCTCTTCGAACCAAGGAAGCAGCAACAGCATCCGGGTGACGGAAGGTCGCTGCAAACCGGACGTCCGGGAATTCTTCTATCCAACGCTGATAGACCAGAAGTGTTCTCGGATCCTTGAATCCCCAGGAATATTCGCCACCGATCTGATTGACGAGGCTGCGCTGAATTTTCTTGCATTCTTCCGACCATTGGATAGACGGCGGCGGACTACACCACGAACCACCGTTCTCGTTCAAAACACGTTCATGCAGTTTTCGCAGGCTCTTCAACTCTCGATTGCCCTTTTCATTGTGCGGCGCGGAAACAACGACGTCACCTAGAAAAAGACCAGCTTCCTGGAGCGAACCGGCAAGACAGCTGGTGCCGCTCCTATGCATTCCAAGAATAATAATCGGCGGTCGCATGGCGTTCAATCGATCGTATTTTTGGAGAAGACGAATCGTCGGGCCTGGGGCGGTACATGACCAATGAAAGTAACTTTTGGCTCCGGTTTTTTATACGGCTCACCACGAATAGCCTCATATTCCTGAAGGTTCTTTTTTCTGGGATGCATATGTCTTGGTACATTTGTAGTCACCCCGCCGTGGACTTGATGAAATGTACCCTCACCCAAAAGGTGAACAACTTCCATTTTGGGGCTTTCAACCGCACGCTTGTAGAAATCGATATTCGCACGGCCACCGCCCGGCGCGGCGAAACGTTCCTCATATCCACCCAACCCCCAGAAATCCGAAACCGAGAGCGCAAAGAATCCCGATTCAGATATACCGTCGAAGAAACCTCTGCCCGACGAGGGAGCAAGACTGGACACTGAGAAAAGTTCATAGCCGTTATCGGCCCAGTTGATTTGCTCCAATAGTTGATCCTCGAGCTTCTGGTCGTAGCCCTCCTCTACCGCAACGTTCTGCTCTTTTGGCCCCAGGTGCCAGCTCAGCGAACATACTAGCGAATGCTCAAAAAGGGACAGCGATTTGAGCATATAATAGAGCATCCCCGGCGACATCATTCGTGCGCCGTCTATAGAAATGGCAACATACCGTGCCGATGCTTTTCTTACACCGTTATTGATTGCCGCGCACGGAGATACTGAGTTGGTGTCGTTGTAAATATAGGTCCAGTGTTCCCCGTACTTTTTGACAGTCTCCTCACCTATCGGGTCGTTTGAGCCATTATCAATCGCAATAACTTCCCAGTCCGAACCGTCAACGTGTTCCTGATAGCGGTCAGATAGCGAATACAATGTCCGCTCGGCCTCCCGCTTCATATCGTAGAAAATCACAATGATGCTCAGCTTCATCTCGTCTCCAAGAGATCAAGAAACTGCTCTTTACTGAGGACTCGTCCCAAAGCAGCTTCAAAAAACGGCGGTGCGAGTTGATACCCCAGCCGCTCGGCGATCGAGCTCTCCCATAAGGTGGCTGAAATTCGCCGAATTTCTTCTGAATCAGGATCGATCTCGTCAAAATAGCTCCTATTGGCGTCGATAACCGCCTCTGGAACATCACTCTCGGATAACCCAATAGCCGAATAAATTCTCTGTGTCACGGCGTCCGGATCGAACACCAGATCCTCATATCGCACGAAAATCGTCCGGTACAGCATGGGCAGATCCGAAACGAGAATCTGGTGCGCAACCATCCAGTGGAAAACAAGCTCGATAATTGTAGTCTTGGACCATTTTCTCGTCGCCATCGCAACGGCAAGGGGATGACGATAAACGAATACGAAATGGGATTGGGGAAAAAGCGCCTGCAGAAATCGAGTGCGAATCAGATTAGGCGGGGACTTTTCAACAATGTTAGACTTTGACTCGTCGAGATACGGGCGCCATTCGCAGAGTAAACGCCTCCGAGCTTCGTCGGTAATGAGTTCAGATTCTTCGGTTAGCGCGGCTTCAGGATCGAAAGCAAACCGGCCGGCACCCCCAAATAGCTTCGCTACAGGATAGACGGTCTGCAAATGCTGGCCCTCATCCTCTGGTGAACCTGTATCCCGGAAGCCAGTGACTTCTGGGTGCTCCCTGATCAGTCTATGGACGATGGAGGTTCCGCTACGATGGAGACCTGCAACGAAAATAAAGCGATAGTTTTCGGATTCCAGAGGCAAAGATGAAGGCTTACGCCGATTCTTAATATTGAAAGGCGTCTCGAAGACCGCGGTCTCATTGGTATTCATGGACGAATCATCACACGCGCCATCCTACTCGTCCTTCCATATAGTGCTGTGTGCAAAGCCGGGGTCAAATGCCCTCTGGTCGGCAGCATAATAATAAAGCGCCAGGGATTTTCGGTTCTCCGGGGCATTTTCGGCAATGGGCACCGGGTGGCCGTGATAAGAATTGCTGGAAGTTTCGAAGATGACGCAGCGATTGAAAATTGGTTCAATTCGTTGTTCACACTGTATGAGCGAAGTATCCCATAGCTCAAGATCGCCGCCATAGCCAGACTTCCAGTGCTTATTGAAATATATCAGGACATTGACCCTGCGCAGCAATCTCCTTCTTCTGTCAACATTGAAATCTGCGTGAATTCCCAAGTGTCCTCCCGGCAGGCTTTGATGGAAGGCACCACCATGGAAATGCGGATCCGGAATTATTCCGCGGATGCCCGTCAGACGTTCAATAAACTCGACAAACGCCATCGAATTGAAGTCATGAAGAAGATAACGCAATGTCTGCGGCACGCCACGGAAATAGTTTTTTTGTATCTGGCCCAGCTTCCGCACCTGAAACTTGTTATCCGGCTGTCCAAACGACCGGCAGGTCGGAGATGGGAAATGTTCCAGAATGAAATCGGCACCTGCCCGCGGCAAAAAGTCATCCAGCACTATGTGCGGGAAGGGTTTTGCCTCTTCAAACCCTTTCGCCAGGCGATCGGCTTGCGGCAGCCACACGTCCAAAAAGTGGTAAAAAAGATCGAAATTCAATTCTTTTCGCATTTCAAATCACTGAAGTGGCCTTTCCTTTCGGACCTTTTGATCTCCCATCAACCGCGTAGACGGGCCCTACCGAGGCCACGACATCCCGCGCTACCACCGGTCAACGCGATCATGATCCCGACATCGCGGCCAAAAATCAAGTCAAAATCTCATTCGTTTTCGGATTCCAAATTTGCACCACTGCATTCGCGCTTCTGGAGAACCTGGTCCACCTGTGCGCGGGGCCAGGCCTCACCCGCACAAGACCGCGACAGGAGACCCACCGGGATTGCACCCTGAGATCCGGCGCAAGGAGTGGCCTGATCCCGTCAATGGCTGCGACAGTGGCAACCAGTGGATCCCACTAACGCAAGATATGGCGCGAAATCCGCGGATTTGCATAACGAGTCGGAGACAGAGCACTCCGGCAAGGAATGCCTATACCAGGAGGGATCAAAAATATGACGGTCCATTCCTACTCAAGCCAATCGGCGCAATCCCATCCCAGTTCCCTTTCAAGCTGACGGACCTCGAACTCAAATATGCAGCGAAGATACCGCTTGTCCTCTAACTTCATAGGCTCCTGGTATCTACCGCTATTGACAATGATCTGGTCGACGGAGCCGAAGCCAGGAATATTCAGGAATCTGAAGACTTCATTGAGAGCCTCCCTAGGCTGCCTCCTCAGTTTTTCGTAGCGAAGCACGAGGACGCCATCGCGTCCGAAAAAGAACCATAGGCGCCTTAACTGCGGCACGTAGCGGCCACGATCAACATAGGAATGAAGTCTACTCTGCCTCGGAAGCTGTGATCTGACCCTATCAGCTTCCATGCGGATGGCGTCAGAGAAACACACCTTCTCGTTCCCACGTGCATATTCCATGCACCAGTCCGAAAAAGCCCGCTCTATAGGATTCCGCAATACGACGATGAGCTTCATCAAATTGTTATATTCCCAGATTCTCCGCGGGGCATCATTCCAGTAAATGTAACTCGGCGTACTCTCCCCCATCAACGCATCGTTCGGTTTTTCCGGAAACGCCGCGTGATACTTGCGATGATCTACCGCGCCCAAGAAGTTCTCGTCTCTGTCGAAATAATGGACTTCCTTCCAATTCGCCATGGTTATATCTTCGTGCAATCTGAGATATTGATCCAAGGCTGAAGTCCCTGCCTTCTTTACGCCGCATACAAGGAAATCGACCTTGGGCGCTGCCTCTGAAAAGGGCTCTCTTCCTGGAGACCGGCCCCTGGTTTGTTTTCTATTTGCGCTCATTTGAACCTACACCATAAAGCCGACATGGCTCGTTGGAACATCTACGAGATAGCGTCAACCGCCGATCCTACCGGGTAGAATCGTTCGTGAACGCCGCCTTGCTGCCCAAATGCTAATACTGTACCGATCGCCAATGACGGCACCATGTATCTATTTCAAAAAGCTCTCACCGTTTTTGAAACCCGCCCATTCGCGCTGCGGTTGGATTTAACCTACGCTGCACCCATTGTTCAGTCGGCATTCACGCTAAAAAAATCGCACCCTATACCCCTGCATGTAACCGTCGATGCTCTGCTGCGGTCGCGCAAGCCCAAGACCAAAGATGCTGGTCCAGTTTATGCTCGACATATTCTGTTTGCGACGACCCCAGTGGCTTGCTTTTCTCTCGTCGGCGGGACCAGTTCTTTGTCATATCGCTGAACGCCTCCACGGCACTCTGGGAAAGCTCGACACCCATGAATCGGGCTATTGCGCTAAGGTAATCTACATCACCACGCCACAGGTCCTCGTAGCTTACCAAAAACAGGTTATCCGGACTCAGTAAACCACCGCTGACAAGATCCCTGGCATTGTTGAGACTGACATGCCAGTCCCGCACCGCTCGCCGATAGTCATTTTTCGCCGGCCACGAACCCCGTACCCTTTTCGCTCTATAGTTATAAGACGCGGCCACCTCAACCAACGGCCTGATAGTGAAAAGGAACTTCGGATTATCGAACTCCTCCAGAATTGCTGGTATTTTTTTTACGTATCCCGGGTTTTTATCTCCGATCACAGTGATTCTTTGCTGTTCAAATTTTTGCTTTAACTCGTAATAATAATCAGTCATCAGGAGGTTGGTTTCGTCCAGTGACGGAGAAAAAAAGTGACCTGGACTGAATAATTCGTTTCTAGGGACCTGACAGTATTTGAATCTTTCAACCCCTAATATGACACCGTCGATCTGGTTTAGCAATTTGACTAATGCCGTAGTTCCGGATCGCTGACAGCCTAAGATAAACTGAAATCTATATTTCATTGATATCTATTCGGCTATTTTTTACCAAGCACATTCTTGAAGCACACGGAGAAACTGCTGCTATAACCTCGATGCACTTCATGGTTATCCTTTTTGACATAAATCAGTTGTACGCGAAAATCTATACTGACCGCCATTTCTCTGCAGTATTAAGTTCTGGGAACTCCTTTTCAACATACTCATATTGAGATCGAAAAAAGGACGCGATTCTATCTTTCGTCGTTTCGGACACCACTTCATCGCTGAACGTCTTCTTGACACTTTTCTCCAACTGGGGATCAATATATGAAATACCAAGAAATCTCGTAATGCGCTCTACTCTATCTTCATCGAAAATATTTTCGAACAAATCTACCAATACCTCTTTCTTTGAGAATACCTTCCAGACATTCGTTAGCGTGCTCAAATAGTCTGTACGCATCGCGCAGCTCTCTGAAGAATACATACGTAATACATCCTGTTCAAGGCTTGTTTCAAGATTCTTCGCTGATAAACGCTTCTGTTTTTGAGATTGTTTGGTTACGGATATCACGCGCTCTACCGGGTCACGCAAGAAAAATATAACCCGAACGCAAAAACCATAGTCGACTAATTTTTTTTTGATATAAGCCAGTCGGCGTGCGGGTAATACGGCATAGCTTGGAGTTATATCACAGACACCCCGAATATCCGGGTCCGCGTTTGAAAGCGTATGAAAATATTCAAAATAACTGTCTGGCCTGGCATAAAACTCGGCTCTTCTAAGCGCTCGCCAGTCGGCTCTCTCCCCCCCGCCCATTTTCCTAAGCTGCTCTTTGGCATGATTCATGATCTGAGCTTTTCTGCCGCGCATCTCCGGTAGAAAAAGGCCGTCGAACAGATGATACTCCTTCATGAAGCCAATATCGAAGTTGGGGTGCCTGTCAAGATACCGTGACAACCATGTTGTCCCACCTTTTTGACACCCAATACCGAGAAGGAAAACTTTTTTATTCATTCATACCTGCATCATTTCTTACTGCTGACTCTGAGTTACCTTAGTCGGAATCGCCAAAGAAACCCAGCACTGGGAATCGACTTATCGATAGTTCCAACGCTAACCAGACAGCGTTGCTTCACAGAAGGCTCACGAAAACCGACCGGAAAATTTGCCCTTTTCATCGACAAGTGTTACGTCGACCCCGTATCTATCGCTGATCCCGGCATGATCAAGTTTGCCCTTTCCAGCGATCACGACAGTTTCCTTGAATACGGGATAGGTGAATTCGATCGCACTGATCTTCGGAGGATGTCGTCCTGAATCGTATTGGTGCGAATTGAACCGTGATGATATCGGATGAACGGCCTCATGGTCTGAATCACTAATCCGACCCTTCGCGTGAATAGAATACGTATCTACTATGCCTGCATTCTTGAGTGTCCTCAGCATTATGAAAAACTGTAGCGTTGTAATTGGGTTCGGGTGTGCCGTCCAGTCAGACCAAAAAAGTTTCAATCCCTCCCGAAAAAGCAACCCGTCCGCGTCGAAATACGGCTGGCGAATGAAAACGAATTCCCGTGAAACCTGGCATGCTTTTTTGAGGAACCGCAAGGCCCGGGCGTGCCCGTCTACATGCTCCAGAAAATGCACCATCGTCGTATAGCGAACCAACTCTCGTGTCGGCAGCTGGTCGATATCGTACCTAATGGCATCCAAGCCGGCATTCCTTGCTTCCTCTATCTTTTTTTCCGAAATATCAATCCCCAACCCACGCTTGCCGCCAAACATTTTTTTGCCCCAGCTGATACTGGCCCCGCGGCTGCAGCCAAAATCAATAAAATCGATTTCCCCGCTTTTTATCAGCGCCTCAATCCCTTGAGCATCATCCGGCCAGAGGCACTTTTCCGATCCTTGGATCGCCATACTCATCTCCTATTTTCGATGTCTCGGCCAGCTTCGCACACTAGATCGATTATATAATTTTCCGATAAACTCTTTTATGGCCATTCCACTCTTTATTCCGCCAATCACTCCCCCCGGGCCAATCTTTTGGAAATTTCGGTAAAACGTCAGCTTCAACTAAAGCGCGACCAGGGCGCGGAAGCTCCCGTAATTGATTCCAACCGATGGGCATCGTCTTCGTAAAGCTTCCTGAGTTCTTCGATTTCCGAGCCTGATACAACCTTGACCGGGCTTTCGATTAAATCCGGCGCGGATGTCAAATAGATGTCGTCTCCCCTTCTACGATATTCAAAATGCCGATTGAAGGCCTCGGACTTACTTCGGACTTCATAGCGCGCATCAACGCCCAGAAAGGTAAAGATATCCTTTAGCCATTTTGAGGGCGAGAACAGTACGTCTTCGTAATATCCAATCCAGAAATTGGATCGATGAAAATATCCGCGCCAGATCTCCAGTTGCTTGGAATAACAACCCATTTCCAGTATGCCGTGACGGCGATCGGCCGATAAGATACTTTGATCCAAACCAATACGGCCTTTCCTAATGTGATGCAGGTAGGCTGAAATAGCTCGGTCAACCGGATCGCGGAGGAGCACTATGATTTTCACATTATTGCCAAGAACAGACAAGACTCTCTGGGGCACGCCCTTCCGGTAAGAAAGGCTGTTTTTGCCATCCGGCGACGAAGACGACCAGACCCAAAGGTACCCGGGGGTGACCTCGCCAATACGCTGATCGTTCCCTGCGGCTGTGAAGTTGGATTCGTACCACGAAAGTCCCCGATCCTCGAAGTTCCTCTTGTGGTCAAAGAACGACAGCTCTTTGGTCTCCGGCAAGAAGAGGTCAGGGTGTTGACGCAGCATATGATGCAGCCAGGTCGTTCCGGCCTTTTGCGCACCGATGCATAGAAAAAAAGGCAATTTAGTCATTTTACTCTTTTTTTTGTGCTGTCCTGCTGCGCCGCTCCTGATTATGTACGTCGCCGTGCACCAGAGTTCTATAACTATCATTTAGCATTGGGTTTTTCCATGAGGGAGGCTCTGTTTCCGCGGCTGCTCTGCAGCACCTCAAGATAAGGTCCTCAATACTGGCTGCCGCCTTATCAAGAGAAAACTGAGAAGCGATGGCTAGCCCCCGTTTGCGCATTGCGTCCATTCGCTCTTGATCTTTCAACAACGCCAGAATAAGATCAGTGGAGGCGTTCGTATCATCTGTAGGCAAGGGTAGTACTGCCTGACCCGCCCAATTATATTCGGACCCTCCCCCAAGCACTGGAACTGCTGCGACTGTTCCGCTGGCCATGGCCTCAAGGGCGGTGCGACCAAAAGCTTGATACGAAGACATATCGATGAAAAGATCGGCTCGGTTAAGAACTGACGAGACCCCTTCACGCAAAAGGACGCCTCGATTCTCCAACTTGCACTCATTCACTCCAGCGATACCGAAAAGCTCATCGTCGGTACAGCCAAAAACTTCGATATTGACATTTGGACCCATATGGTTACGAATGGCTTTCAATACGCTTATTGTGACCGCCGGTGCGCGGCGCGGTGTCGTCGGACGCACCATCGCGGCGATAGTAATGGAAGGGACGGTAATTCGCGGTTGGGATGTTCCGTCAACCCGATAAATGGAATGATCGATACTTGGAGCAATCTTATGGACCGGGACATAATGATTGCTGTGGACCATGCGGCATATCCATCGGGTCTTTGCCATCAGCACCGCACCCTCAAGCCCGGCATACGATTCCAATGCCTCTTGATATAGGGGTGATCGCTTGGGAACAATCCACGGTTCATAGTCCTGGACATAGTACATAAAGAGCTTATCCGGCAACTGATTACGCGCTTTCTTTAAAAGACGGATCGAAAGGAAATGAGTGGCAATAATGACATCGCGGACTCGTGTCTTCTCGACCAGGGAGGCGTTGGAGGCAAAAGTCTCAAATAGGCCTTCGGCGTATTGCGATGGATAAGATTGCTTGAATAAAGGTTCGTGCTCTTTCCTGATTAGCACGGCAACGTCATGCCCGCGTCCGGAGAGGCCCTCAGCCTCCTGGACAATCGAATGAACGCCCCCGCCCACTCCTGCAACCGGCATCAAGAACAAAATGCGAAAAGTCTCATTCAAAGTTTTCAGACCTTTAGGGTCGCTCTCCTTGCATCGCTTCCGGAGCGTCCCAAGGGTCTTGGAATCCTTAAGCGTAGCAGCGGCAGCCACGATTCGCTCCTTGCCATAACGCTCGTAAAGAACTTCGTTGCCCTTCGCCGATAACTCCTGTCGCCGCTCCTTGCCAAAGCTTTTGGATTTGGCGTGATAAATGTATAGATTTGGAACAACCACCGCGCGGTACTGGCGATCAGCAAGCTTCAGGAACAGATCTGTCTCCTCGCCATATCCGCTGGGGAAAGCGTCGGCGTCCAGACCGCCCATCTCATGGAAGGCATTGGCGCGTATGGCATAGCAAAATCCGTTCAGCAGTTGGACGGCCTCGGGCGCCAGGTCCGTAGCTTTGGTCTGAACCCAGCGATCAAAGTCGCAGCCATCCATGCCGCTCGGTAATCTGTTCGTCGCCCAACTACCGTCTTCGCTCCGGATGGCCGGTATTGATTGCCAGGTTGCCGCATTCGAGACGGGCCCCGCTGCAACCGCATTTGAATCCTGCAATAGCGGCTCGACAAGCCTCTCAAGCCAGAATGGCGGAACTATTGTGTCGCTATTGAGAATGACAAGAATCTCGCCGTCGGAGGCTTCGGCCCCTGCGTTTACGGCGTGCGTGTACCCGAGCGCAGTCGAGTGACGGCGGAGCACTACATGCGGGTTCTGTTCGGCAAAGGATTCCAACCAGGCTCTTGTATCGTCGTTCGATCCGTCATCAACAACGACCAGCTCTACTGCCGGAAATGTATGGTTGATCAGTGACTGCAGGCACCTGCGACAATCATCAAAGGCATTGTGAACTGGTACGATTATGCTCACCGATCCAATCTCACCAGCCATTTGGCGCCAGTCCGCCGGCTGTCGAAAGATCGGAGCTCTTTTTGAAGATAGATTTCCGCACGCCACGTTGCTTTCTCTACACAGGCTAATCGCCGGATGGACGGACTCGTAGATTTCCTGGTACCGATTGGCCATCCAGGAATTGGTCTGGGCAAGACCAACCTTCTTCTGCCATCGAACAACGTTCTGCACTGCCCTGTCATGTAGCTGCGGATTCTTCCTGAGGTCGGCAAAAAGTTCCAGGACTGCGTCAGCCGTGGTTTGCTCCAACACCCATCCCGCCCCGGAGTCACGGATTCGCTCGGCTACGGCACCGAAGTCGAAGCCGACTACGGGGACGCCCGCGGCCCATTGCTCGGTCAGCGTATGACAAAACGTCTCCGGCCATATGGACAGTACGGCTCCGATATGCGGACGTATTTCCCTGACGCGCGCGACAAAGTCGTCGCGTGTGTAAGCCCCGTGTTCAATCACGCCGGGGATGGGACCGCCTTCGGTTAATCGGCCCAGCACGTGAATTTCGATATCTTGGTCCGAGGCGGCTGCTGCGAGTTCCGCGAGCACGCCCGCGCCTTTGGCATAACCGATGCTGCCCGGAACCAGTACGCGTATCGTTTCATTAACTTGAATCGAGGGAACCGTATCGTCAGAAAAAAACGCGAAATTCCGCCCATGAGGAATGACCGTGAAAGGCATGTCCGCCAAGGCCGGGAAATTTCTCAAGATCAACGATTTCGCACTTTCGGCCGTGGTCACCAGGCTATCGCACTGGCCAATTGCGGACTCAAGCATCTTGCGCCAGTCGAAAACCGCCGCGTTCTTAAGTTTTGGAAACTCCGGATCAGCCCACAGATCGTGCTGACAATCACCTGGCGTCTTCGTGCATTCGCCTCCGCAAAAAAACCTATTCTCATCAAGTAGCTTTACTGTCGGACATATCGCATAAAAGTCATGGAAAGAAAAAACAACCCGTACGGACAACGCCTTGGCGACATCAATGAGACCAAGGCTGTGAAAAGCGATATGCCGAACATGTACGAGTTCAATCTGATACTTTGTCAACCACTCCGAAAAAATAGAATCATATTGCTCACTGCGATGAGGAAACGCGGAAAGCGGCGATTCAAGCCGCGCATACTCTAATGGCACGTACTCGCCATCTCGAAAACTGAATAATTCGAGAGACGCGGAATTAGAGCGCAACACGAATGTTTCAACCCTGTCTCCGATAGCCTGCATTAGATCCTGATTGGTTTGCGGCGTGCCGCCTTGCGCCGATAAAGCGGGCAGCACATACAACACGCGTGGTTTGACCTGCGAATGGTTACCGCAACTTGCATCTGCAATTCGCGCCACGTGTGACCGCACCTCCGCCATCAGCTCGGAATTAACGAATGTGCGAACCGCGGCTCCATACTCGGGATAGCGCGAGTCGATAACTGCCCGGCCAGCTTTCAGCAATTCCTCCTTTTTCGCTTCACCGAAACTGGCCGAACGGACGTGAAATATATAGGTTGCGTCATCCACAATGTGCGACCAGCTTCGTGAGCCGGCACGCATGCAAAAATCATTCTCTTCTCCATACCCGACCGGGAACGCATCGACATCGAAATAACCTGTTTCATCCAGGCAATCACGACGGATATACATGCAAAATCCATTGCCAGTTGGTGTTCGAGGATAGCGGTAAAGAGACGTCTGGGCGATTGCTCGAGCAAAGGCGTCCAGCCCGATCTCTGGCACATCATTACTCTGTCCGAATACCGGGACCGAGAAAGCCCCGGCATTGTTGGACATCGGTGTAGCGGTTCCGATTCTCGGCTCGGAGTAAACCGCAAGCCGCAACCGCTCAACCCAGCCAGTCGTTACGGCAGTGTCGGCATTCAACAGAATTACGTCCGACCTCCCGGAAAGCTCAAAGCCTCGATTCACTGTACCCGTGAATCCAAGATTCTCGTCGTTGCAGAAAACCTCAATGCCATTTTTTCTCTTGGCTTCTTTGAGCACATCGGCCACCCGCGTATCGGTACTGGCGTCGTCGATCGCGATAATTCGATCACAACTTCGACTATGCCTGAGAACCGATTCCAGGCAGACTCGTAGTTCATCGGGTGCATTGAAAACCGGAATCACTATAACGACCGAAGCAGACTTGTGAGCAATTCTGTTTAGGGCATCGAATACATTCCTGGATGTGGTCTCAGGCGCTTCGGGTTCAGTTTGCCCCGGCGTATTACGCACATGATCCCACCAAAATTTACACCGTGGTGGGGGCAGGCGCCTATATCCTTTGGCACTCCCGATTTCGAGGTAATGAACCAAAGGATTCGTATTGTCACTAATCGAGTCGAGATATGTGTCCACGTACCAGGTGGTTGAAAACATCGGACTGGGATCTCGACCCTCTTTGGCGCCATTCTTTAGATAGTGGCGTAATGGATCTGCGCCTTTTCGCGATATATCCCGATATCGTCGTTTATACCATTCTGCATCGAACAAAGAGCTTTCGGCGACGAGTTCCAGCGCATGGGCATTCGACCCCGCGGCTGAAGCCTTTGCAAGGAACACCGGGGAAGAAGTCTTGGGGTTTTTTCTCAATCCATCATCGTTGCTAGCCGCTGTTTTCGAGTCACCAAGATTCTCGCCGCTACCTTGCACGTCGCGGGCCCAGGGTTCTGGCATCTTGAAAGGCATGAGCTCCGGGCCATGCCCGAGCTCCTCGGCGCTCTCTCTCGCCACTGTCAGGTAGTGGATCAGAGGATTAATTCGCTTATCAGCGAGATCCGGATTTTGTTGAAGATATACCGCGCATTCAAAATCAGGGTTTGGATTCCGCCCTTCGAAACCGCCGAAAAGCAGGAAATGACTCAATGGAGGTCCGCCATCATCAGCTACATCTGGATTGTTTTCCAGATACCACTCCTGGTCGAACAACCGGTGAGGGGAAACCCTGTCCAGGGGTTCGGCATCAAGATAATGCTCAACCGGGGTTCTAGATTCGAAGGTTTCACCATCTAGCTGCAATGCATACCAAGCAGGATCGAACGCTGGATGGGGCCACCTGCCTTCCCTGAAACCGACTGTCAGGTAATGTTCCAGTGGGCTTTTCGCACCCCACCTTACATCCGGATATTCCTTCAAATACCAATCGGTGTCGAAAAGTCCGGCTGCAACGACTCGACGGCCCCGGATACGCAATGCCCTGTCGCGCGACCAACGCAGAGGATTAAGTGACATAAAACGCAAGCGCTTGAGAATCATTAGAGTTCGTGAGCGCGCGATCTGATCGAACGCAGTCTCGAATAGTTCCATCCGCTGCTGGTTATTTTTCCACGGCACCTGCTGAAAGCTGATGGTGTTAGATTGCCCGCTTTGTTGATGCCCCGGACGATCGATCTTTTCTTGTTGTAATAGCTCTAACCTTTGAAGTAGCTCTCGAATTCTGGTTTCGGCTTTCTCCAATTTAACCATCGAGTCGCCGGCGCGGCTCGCCTGACGCCCTGCTTCCGCCTCTATTTGTTCACGATTTTTTTGCTCAAGAGTCAGTTTCGACTGCAGTGTTTTCACTTTGGTTTTTTCGGACGCAAGATCGCGTTTGTAGTCTGAAAGCGTCGCGTTCAGAGCAGTGAGACCCGCCAGTCGATTCGTTGCGTCTTCAAACTGCGACGACACAGCCTCCGCGTGTCGCTTGACCGCTTCCAGCTCAGCAGTTTTTGCAGAAAGTTGTTCACGCAACGCTTCAAGTTCGTTAGCCCGCAACTGCCCCGATGCAAGCTCTGCTTTCAGCGTATCGATATAGCTCTTTATATCGATAAGCTCGGCCTGACGACTAGCCGCGTTTTCCCTCAACAGCGCCAGGGACTGCTCGCGCTCGGCAATCTGCTCGCGCAGAGGCTCCAGCGTTTCGCGTCTTGCATGCGCCTGCTCAAGCTCTGCTTTCAGTGTTTCGATATGGTCGTTGGCCTGCACGAGCTCCGCTTTCGCCTTAATCGCCGATTCACGTCCTCGTTCAAGCTCATTGATCCTGTCGACCTGCTTGGACAATTCCGAACGCAGTGTTTCGATTCTGTGCTTCGATCGATAAAGCTCGGGTTCAGCATCCGCAAGTCTCTCACGGAGGTTTTCCAGATCTATTACCCTATTTCGCTCATTTTCAACCTGCTTCGTGAGCGTCTCGATGTGTTCTTTGGCCTGTGCCAGTGCGGCCTCCGCCTCGGCAGCCTTTGCAAGACGCTTCTCCAGCCGGCCTATCTTCTCGCGATACTGTTGGACGTCAGATTTGAGATTAACCACCTGCCCATGTGCATGTTTGAGATTATCCTTCTGCTCTTGATTGACTGCACGGAATCGCTCGACTGTTGCCTGGTCGATTTCAAATTCGCCCAGAATCCGCTGCGCTCCCGGCGACAAAGAAGGAGGCGGTTCCGTTAACGCTCGACTGTGGAGCCGGGCCCACAATTCTTTCTGTGCCCCGGTCATGAGTTTGTCATCGTCTTCGCGGGCATGCTCCCGCCGTAATTCAGGTGAGATACTTCTGACCGCGGCATCAACATCCAGCCCACCCATCCCCATCTGTTCAAGCCACTCAAACAGATTCCCGAATAGTTGCTCAGGTTGGTCCAGGATTTCGTCGTATCGAACGATAAAATGTTCAAGATCCCCGGCATTTTGCAGGGCGCAACACATATAAGCCTCCCACAATGCCATTCCGGCAGCGATGGGAAAGCCATTTCTCCGACGAAGCGAGCGCGCGACTTCAGTGGGGTGTCGGGCGACAATGACAGCACATTGATTGCTCAGAAAACCACGAAAAACGGGTAGCAGAAGACACAACCGTGGCTCCTTGAGTGCCCAGGAGCTCTCTGCCTCCCCGTTCAGGTGGCCTATGAGATTGCGAATCTCGGAGCGCTTGGTCCGAACCATCTCGTGGTCAATGTTGTCGGCCGAAAAGCCGCTGACCTTCCACCAATCGGAATCCGAGCCTCGCAATAGCGAATCGCAGATGCGCCGGGCATCACTACGCTCGAAAAACCCCTTTGGATTCTCCCAGCTGGTTGGTGTCAACTCTGCCTTATCACCCAAATACACTCCCGCCCGGTTCAGGGCGCCTGTCAATGCAGAGGTTCCCGAGCGATGCATCCCGATCACGAGAATTTGCAGCGGAATATTTTTTTCTGAGCCTTCTGTCAATTCCCTAGTCTCCACGGCCTTCTTCAATTTCGCCTTGCCACACCTATTGCCCTACCGGTGCCTACAGAGAGTCGATTAAGCGTAAACTATTGATAGCTGGATATTTTTTATCTTTTCCCGAACGGTCTCGGTGGATTCCAACGGCGACAAAAAAAGCTTTTTGCAATCGTAGCATCACCCAATTAGGCGATGGGCGCTTTCCCTGCGTTCAGGCCTTGAATGCGGAATTGTGAAGCGAATACAGCGCCAGATACTGGCACGCCATAAGCGCGGACGACTGCCTCTTTCGGGCGAATTTTTGCCAGCCCCGGACGGCCGATATTCGTTTCGCGTGCTCATTCGGCTCCCGACGCAATTCGGAAATGAGTGTTTCAAAAGCCTCTGGTGTTGCGGCCGGGAGCACCCAGCCGCCGCCGTGGGCGTGGATACGTTCACGAATGGCGCCAAAGTCAAAGCCAACCGCGGGGACACCCGCAGCCCATAGCTCGGTTAGCGTATGACACCAGGTTTCCGGCCATATTGAGAGGACAGCGCCAAGGTGCGGTCGGATCTCTTCTGCTCTAGCCATGAAGTCTTCCCGGTAATAAGCACCGTGCTCGATGATACCGTCGACTTGCTCGTCACATAACATCGATCCCAGAACATGAATTTCGAGACCTTGCGCGCCAGCCCGGCTCGCGAGTTCGGCAACTATTCGTGCACCTTTGGCTGATGTGATACTCCCGGGCACCAGAATTCGAAGTCTCGATTCCGGATCGAGTTCCGCGGCACACGAACCGAAGCGGGCAAAATCGCGCCCATGCCTGATCAGCTCGAACGGTTTCCGTGCGAGCTCCGGAAAGTTTTCCCGGATAATTTCGCGGGCCGCTTCGGATGTTGAGACAAACGCATCGCATTTAGCCAATGCAGAGGCGAACATCTCTTTCCATGGTTTGACGGCAGCATGCTTCAGCTGAGGTACTTGTATATCTGGCCAGAGCTCCGGCGTGCATTTGCCCAAGGATGGCGTGCATTTTCCGCCGCAAAACACCAGGCGCTCGTCAAGCAACTTGTTCGTCGGACAGACGGCGTAGTAGTCATGAAAAGAAAACACAACGGGCAACATCAATCCCCGTGCAACATCGATCAGGCCGAGCCCATGCAAGGCAATATGGCGCACGTGTACGAGCTCTATGGCGTAATCGAACATCCATTGCGCGACAATCGCATCGTATTCGGTGCTGCGATGCGGGAAAGCACGGATCGGTTCGCTTAAAACTCGATAGTCAAGCAGTACCCGCTCGGAACCACGACAGTCGTAAAGCTCGACTAGTTGCCCATCCGACCGTAACAGGAAAGTCTCTACGCTTCCTTCCAGCGCTGTCATCAGGTCCTGGCTTGTATGCGATGTACCGCCGGCTTCGTGCAGCGCTGCCAAAACGAACAGCACTCTCGGCCGGACAAGCGGCTGAGCTTCGCCGAAGATTGCATTGATCTGCCGGACGCGTTCGCGCGCGGCACCCAGCGTATCGGATTCGAAAAATTCCCGCACCAGTTCGCCGTAGCCGGGATAGCGTGCATTGATTTGCGCCAGCGCCAGCCCCTGCACGACGGGAGTTTCCCGCTCCGCACCGTAACTCGCCGCTCGCTCATGAGCAACGAATGTTGAATCATCGACGATGTGTTTCCAGCCCAGTTTTCTGGCGCGCCTGCAGAAATCGTTTTCCTCGCCGCCCCCCGGAAAGGCGTGCTCGTCGAATGGCCCGGACTCGAGGATGCACCGTCGACGGATATACATGCAGACTCCGTTTCCGGTCGGCGTTTCCGGATAGATTCCCCACGCCGTCTGGGCAATCGCCCGGGCATATTTTTCAACATTCACGCCCGTCGGCAGCTTATTGACTTCGTTCGTGACCGGAACGGAGAATGCAAAGGCATTGTTCGACACCGCCGATACCGTGCCGATCAGATCCTCTCGATAAGCCGCGACGACCAGGCGCGTCAGCCACCCGGGCCCGACCACGGTGTCGGAGTTGAGCAATACGACATCGTGATCGCCGGCCAAATCCAGACCGCGGTTTATGGTGCCGGTATAGCCGACCTTGGCTTCGTTACGCTCGACCCGGAACTGATCGTTACCCGCAAAGTCGCCGAGGATCTTGTCGATTTCCGGGTCAGTGCTTGCATCGTCGATAACCAGCACCGGAACTGAAACCGGCGTGCACGTTGCGACCGAGCGAAGACACTCGTCAACGGCAGCGGGCGCGTTGTGAACCGCGACGATTACAGTGATGCCCGCACATTCCCGGTAGCGTCGCTCGAGGGCGTGCCATGCGAAGTTGGATGAAACCGGTTGGCCGTGCCCAATTCCGTCTGGAGCACTGAAGCGATCCCACCATCTCTCGCGCTGCGGCGAAGGCTTCGAAGGCAGCCCCGCTTTCTTTCCGAACCGAACATAGTGAACAAGCGGGTTCAATCCATCGCGATCGCCATCGAGGTATTGAGCCTCGTACCATTCGGTATCGAAGTACGGGTTCGGATCGCGCCCCTCGGTAGCACCAAATTCGAGGTAATGACACAACGGATTGATGCCGGCGTCGCGGATATCCGGGTACCGCGCCACATACCATGCCGAATCGAACTCCGGATGCGTTGAAAGCCTGTCGGCCGCGCCATTGACCAGAAAATGCTCCAGAACATCGTGCTCCCGACCAAGTCGGTCGGAATGCCTTTGCCGATACCAATCAGGATCAACCAGGGGGTGGGTTGAGGGCCGCTTGTCCACGGGCAAGGCCAGATACTGTTCAAGCGGCGTCGGGCGTCTCGATCGCGACTCGCTAAGGGGGTCGAACCAGTCCGGATCGAACAGTACGTTCGGCCGGCGATCTTCAGCCGCACCGAGATGCAGATAATGCATCGCAGCATCGAGACCTGAATCTTTAACGTCGGGATAACGGTGCAAGTACCAACCGGCATCGAACAGCGGACTGGCTGCGATCCTTGCCGCGCGGCGCTTCAATAACAGTTTCCGCAGCAGACCGGGCATTGGGATAGAAACGGACATTCGGAACTACCGACTGACGGTCGACATTTTAATGCAACGTCGAATATGATGGCGGAACGGCACATTTTCTTGCCCCGGGGGCAAAAGGCTTCGGTACCGGCGGATGCGGCTGCCGCAGCGTCTCTTGAGCCGCCAGCTTTTCAATCGGAATCGAAGGTGGTGCACTGCACGCCAAGCCAATCGAGCATGGCGTAGTCCCGCATGTACAGGCGTCGAGCCTGCTCTGCAGCCAACAAGCAGCCCTGCAGTTCGCTCTTGGGCCACTCGCGGGTGTCGTCGCGCGTGAGCGGCTTGAGCCAAAACTCTGACTCGTCGGGGCTGAAGCCGCTCTCAGCGGCGTGCCGACGAGCCGCTCGGCGAACCAGGGCCTCGCGTTTTTCGCGATTCGCAAGGGAACTCGCATCCTGGCTATCAGCGACGCGCGCAAGCGACGACTCTAGATCGTCGTCGTCGATGTTGATCAGGATTTTTCGGCCGAACGGTACTGCGTCAAGCGGCTGGCGCTGAAGACGATGATGGATGTCGCAGAGTTGGAGGTCGATGCATTTCAAATACGCCAGGAAGTCGGCGTAGGCGTATCCTTCGACGTGGTTGATCTGCCGCCCGAGGAAATGACTCATTAGTCGATCCGCATAGCCGTGCGCCAGCGCGTGCCTGTAGGACGAAATACAGCGGTTTGCCGGGTCTCTCACCACCTTCAGATACGTCCAGTCCGCTGGACCGTCAGTCGCTATCGAATCCAGTGCACGTCGATATTCAGGCAGACGGTAGTAGGTCTTGACCCTGTACTCGTGTGGCCAGGACGACTGCGCGGTCATTTTATCGAGCAGACCCATTCGATCCAGATGCCAGATCAGCACATGGGTGCAGGCCGACTTGGCGGACCATGAGACAACAGTTCGATTATTCCAGTCAATCAGCGGCCACGGGCGGTGGCGCAGGCACTCATATACAAGTTTTCTGGCGCGCCCGGTCCATCGCCTGACCTGCTCTTTTCCGGGGTGCCCCTGAGGCTCCTGGTTGTCCTGATACACGGCGCTGGCCGTATCGGTCAGGCGGCCCTCCTGCTTCCCGGAGAGAACGTAGTGGGCCAACGGATTCATCCCGGCAGCCGCGACGTCGGGATACCTGTCGAGGTAAAAGCCGGTCGAGAAGCCGGAGTTTGGATCCCGCCGTTCCTTCGCGCCTGAATTGAGAAAGTGCACCAGCGGATTGACCCCGACGCTCTCGACATCCGGATACTGCGCCAGGTACCAGCCTGCATCGAAGTCTGGGTGGGGCGAAAAGCCCTGGCGCCCGCCGGTCTTGATGAAATGCAGGAGCGCGTCGGAGCGATCTGAGGCGAGCTTCGGATTGTGAGCCCGGTACCATTCGGGATCAAATAACGGATGGGGGCTTGGCCGATCTCCCGGCGACAGCGAAAGGTAGTGCTCCAGCGCCGTCAGCGTCGTCGGTACAGGGTCCGCCAGATTTCGATCGAACCACGCCGGGTCGAACAACGGGTGCGGACTGCGGCCCTCGGCGGCACCGCGTGAAACGTAGTGCAGTGCTGGCAGCATCCCGGACTGATCTACATCCGGATAGCGCTGCCGGTACCAGTCGGCCGCAAAAAGCCGGCTGAACGATATCCGGCGGGCACGATATTTCAGTCTTAATTCAGGAAACATGGGGCGCACCGGAAGCTCTCAAGCCAAGATGAGCGGGACCAGACAGCCCAGGCGGCGAAAGCCTGCGGCAGTCGACGCATTGCCCGCCAGTCCGCGTCGTGGTCACGGCTCGAATCCGTCGGAAAATATGAATTCAACTACGACGTCACCCGGTACAACTTCGACGGGCCCACTGCCGTAACGCTCGGTCGTATTACGGCCATCCGTGATGACCGACAGGATGTTGTAAACGCCTTCAGGCACGGTAGTGGTGTTCCAGAAAAACGACCCGCCAGACGCATCGGACTGAGCCAGATTTTCCACAATGATGTTCTCATTGCCGTTGAAGGGCGTCAAATCGTCGTCGTAATATAGACTTATAAGCGCATCATCGTCGGCGTCGGTACTGTCCCACTCGAGCGTGATTCCGCCCTCTGCGCGATGAAATGGCGCCAGAATAAAGCTGTCGAGACGGATATCGCGACAATTCTCCGGGGTCGGCGTAGCGCTGCACTCGGATGACACCGGAAACTCATGCGGGTCAAAACGAATGAAATTGACCATTCCTGACCAGTCATCGGCGGGATCTTCGGTAGGCATGTCCGCAAGGTCGCCGACGCAGTATTCATTAAGCCCGTCATTGACGACAATATCGTCGCTGGTTGCCAGCGTCGGCAGGTTGTTTCCCCACAATATGCGCGCCACCGAGCCCAGGCCGATATCGCGCTGTCCTCGAACTTCAAAGACATAGCAGAGCATCCGGTAGACGGAAGTGTCAATGGCAAGCGGCGTATCGAACAATATTCTCGGGTCGCTGCTGGTCGGTCGCGCGCTCAGGCTGCCCGGAGGGTCGTCAAATCGAACATCGGTCAAATCAGGCGTCGTCGAGATATCGCCGGCGTCGATGCTGTTCCATCCGTTGCCCGCCTGTTCAATGCCGTATCCACGGGCTTGATCACCTTTCCGGTCGGGCGTCGTCAGGTGGAGTACCGGCGCATCATTGACCGTGAACGAACCGGGACTGAGGGCGATCTCGCTGCCGTCGGTTACGCCCGCCATGTAATCGCCGGGCGGCAATGCGGTCAGATCGACTTCCGCGCTGTCGCCCGGAAGGTTGCTTGCAAGCGTCAGCACAAAATCGCCATCGGTAACAAATACGTCATACGGACCGGACCCGGCGTCGTCTTCCCACGCCACAGTTCCGCTGGTCGAGGCGGACGGCCCGGCGCTCAGGCGCACCCAGTCGATTTCCACGCGCACATCCGGATTGTTCGTGGGGTTGATCCGCAGCCCGCGAACCTCGGAAAAATCGGTCCACTGAATGTTCGAGGCAGGCCGGAGCTGACCGGGGTCGGCCAGATCCCACTCGATGACCGTCCAGTCCTCGAACGTCTCCCGACGCCCTCGCGTGATGCCGAATTCGTTGGTCGACTGCCAGTTCGAATCTCGAAAGAACCTCGCCACGAACGGCTGATCCGACGTCAACGGTTGCCCTTGTGCGTCGCGCATTCGGACCTTCACCGACAGGTACCGGTAGGTCGAGGTTGAAATCGGATGCCGCTCGCCGATTTCCAGGCCTCGAAAAGCGTTGGGAAGCCCGAAATAAACCAGCCAGAAGCGGTTATCGTTGCTGAGCGTGCGAAACGAATACACACCCTCGGAAAACGTCTCTTCAGCGAGGTCCTTGGACTCGGTCAGCACGATATCGGCCGGCTCGTTCATATCCCAGGCATTTCCAATACCCCAGGTGGCAAAGTCCTGGCCCTGCGTAATGCGAGACAAACCGGCCTCGGGCTCAACGACTGAAATCTGGGCAAAGGCAGGACAAACAAGCAGCCAGATTCCCGAAAAGATCGCCAGACCTCGTATAGACATCCGGCCTTCCAGACCGGCCGCGCCGGCAAAAAAACAGTTCTTGCATAGCTTCAACATGATTCAAGATCCTCGCTGGTTCAGGTCTTTTCCAGCCTTTTTCGAATTTCCTTCCGGTCGATGACAAGACCCTGCCCTGCATCCATTTTTTCCCACATGTCGAAAACCCTGGCGGCAAAAATTCGACGGGCGGCGGCATAGAGTTCCATATCCAGAGCACAAAACGGCCTCAGCACGCCGTGCAGGGCCGCATCATTGACGTCCAGACCATATTTCCGCCTTGACACGTTGACGCGCAAGTCGTCGCGCTCAGGCTTCAATCCGAAGATCCACGCCAGACAATCGAACACATCGGGCATATACTCCGACAGGCCGACAAAGTCCATCGCCTCGAGATTGCGCCGCGCCCGCCGCAGCATACCGGGTGCAACAACGCCCTTGACGTGCGGCAGCAGGTAGCGGGTTTGACAGTTGTCGAAAAAACCTAAAGCAGGCGGTTCCAGTGAGCCAAGAAACTTTTCAAGCGCCTCCGGGTTGCCGAGATCGAAGCGTGAAGATTTCTCCGCAAGCCGCTTGACGTGATCCGGAAGCGACCGAAACGCACGGCTCTGTTCGGTTTCGGTCTGGTAGCGGATCCATGCAATATGCGATACGAGCTGATCGACAGGCTTTCGGACAACCGTCATCTTGAATCTTTCACCGTCATCTGCGTGTCGCCTCAGATTCGGATAAACCAGATGACCGGAAATGAACTCATACTTTTTAAACTTAGCAGGGTCAGGCTGCTTACCACGAATTTTGTTTTCTGCGTGCGGCAAACAGACAGCATTGCCAAGCCGCTGCGCGAAGAACTCATTGATTGAACTGCCGCCGGCTTTGGGGATGTGCACGCAAAGGATGGGTTGCATCCGACCATTGCTTTTCTCTGATGAGGTCATCGCGAAACGAAGCGCTCCAGTGTCGGATCAAGATTCGGGTTGAAATAAGGATCGCACTCGAAAAGCATGGATCTGTGTGCGTGCTGCATGAATCGGGTTTCTTCGGCAAATCGTCTTTTTTTTTCGTCCGAATCTTCGTAGCCTCTTGATATCGATTCGTGATGATATAGCACGGCAGCAGGCTCGAAGATGTTTACCAGACCTCGTTCGCGTAAACGGATGCACAAATCAATATCATTGAACGCGACGGCCAGCGATTTCTCATCGAGGCCACCCATCTCCGTATACAGGCTTCGTTTTATCATCAGGCAGGCACCGGTGACGGCACTTACGTTCTGGGCCAGATGCGGGCGCGAAAAGTAGCCGTTGGCGTCATTCGAAAGGTACTTATGGGAATGACCTGCAACGCCGCCAATGCCGAGGATAGCACCCGCATGCTGGATGCGATCGTCGGGGTACAGAAGCTTGGCGCCGACGGCGCCGACATCGTCTCGCTGCGACTGTACCAACATGGCGGAAAGCCAGTCGGAAGATATGACCTCAGTGTCGTTGTTGAGAAGCAATATGTGATCACCCTGAGCCAGGGCGGCACCAAAGTTGTTGATCGCCGAGAAGTTGAATGGCTGATCGAAGATTTCAAAACGAACTCGCGGGTCCAATTCCGACAGCTCGCGCATCAGGGCCACAGTGGCGGGCTGTGTGCTCTGATTGTCCAGGCCGACGATTTCATAGTTCGCGCAGGCTGTCTTGTCCAGAATCGAACGAACGCAATTGTTGAGCAGCTTCGGCTGGTCACGAAACGGAATCAGGATACTAACCAAAGGATTACCCACCATCTCGCGGTCGACCCGGTACGTGCCCGCCCGCGATCCGAACCGAACGGTGCCGGAAATCTTGCGTCGGGCCAGCGCTGCCTCGACCGCTTTGCGTCCGGCTTTCCACGGATAGGACTTCTCGCCGAATTCCCGGGCAGTCGATCCCTGCACCGCGCGCCAGTGATATAGAGCCATGGGGACGTGGACGACTTCATTGGCCAGTTCGGTGCAACGCAGCAGCAAGTCGTGATCCTGCGACCCATCCAGCGCCGAATTCAGGCCCCCGGCTTCGGTAATCAATGCGCGTCGAATCACGCTAAGGTGCGAGATGTAGTTCTGCGCCAGCAGAAGTTCAGGCGACCACGCCGGCTTGTGGTGCGGCTCATACCTGTCCTGCCCGGTTTCGTCGATTTTGTCTTCATCGGTATAGATTACATCTGCATTTGTTTGTTCGATCGCGCGTGCAACCTGCAGCAAGGCATCAGGCTCGAGCAGGTCGTCATGGTCTACAAAAGCAATATATTCGCCTTGTGCCACATCGATACCCTGATTGGTCGCCGCCGAAATACCGCCAGATTCGGCTCGAACTTCGACCCGGACGTCAGCGCGAGCGTCGACATCGGTCAATGCGCTGCGCGTCTCTCGACTCTTGGAACCATCATCGACCAGAACCAATTCCCGGTGTGGATAGAGCTGAGCGTCATAGGAATCAATCAACTCGCGCAGCCATTTCGCTCGGGTGTCGTGCACCGGCACCACGACCGAGATGAGCGGACGATGCTTCCAGCGTTCGAATTCGGCGTTTAGCGTATCCAAGGTGCCATCTTCCAGCGCCCAATGTGCGGGTCGGGCCGGCGGCGCGGCCGGGAAGCGCCTCGGGCGCGAGATCGAGATACGAAAGTACTGACCGAGCACAACCTCATCGGGTTTGGGCAGGTTGTCCAGATCCGGCAGTTCCGCAAGCTCCTTGAGCTCCGCGATCAGCCTCTGCATTTCAGTTTGAGCCGTGGAAACCGGCACGCGCAGACCGACTCTGCGCAATTGCAGCGCAACCCATTGCCCCGTACGCCAGGAAACCGAGGCAAAAACCCCGCGCGACATCATGTCGATATTGCGGGCGACGGTCTGAAGGTGAGCCAGCCGTTCAAGCGCTGCCCGCCCGGCGCGCCCATCACCATCTTCGGCGTCTTCGTTCTGGTGATCACGGGCATCAGACACGGCCAGATGTCCTCGAAACCCGCAGACGAGCAGTTGTTTCCGCTACGGTCATCTCAGCGCAACGCCTTTAATTGCTGAGCCGTGGCCCGCCCCTGGTTTTTCTTGCGCTGAAAAGCCTTGTACTCGTTGGTGATCGTTTCCACATCGCCCTCGGCCCTGATCCGCCCCTGGTCCAGCCATATTCCCCGGCGACAGAGTTTCGAAACCTGCGGCAGTGAATGCGAGACAAACACAAACGTCAGGTCAGATCTAAGCTTTTCGGTCATCATCTGCATGGCCTTTAGCTTGAATTCGTCGTCTCCGGCCGCCAGCGCCTCATCGATCAGCAGCACCGCAGGATCGTTGTAGAACGACGCTGAGAATCCGAGCCGACCGGTCATGCCAGAAGAATAGCTGCCGACGGGGTCCTCGAAGGCATCACCCAGCCCCGAAAGTTCCTTGATGTCCTCGATCCTGGTCAGCACCTCCCGCCGACGCCGGCCCTGCAACAGACCGGCCATGACGGCATTCTCGCGGCCGCTCAGGTTCGGCACAAAGCCGAGGTTGATGGTTAGCAGCGAAGCCGTGCCCAGAGAATTGACAACCCGGCCCTCGTCGGGCTTGAACACGCCTGTGAGTACACGTAGCAATGTGCTCTTTCCCGACCCGTTTCGACCGATGACCGCGAACGAGTCTCCGGGATTGATCTCGAAGCTGACGTTGCGCAATGCCCAGTTGTCGCGCCGGCCGAACATGCCCTTCCGGAGGCTGTAGCGAACGCCGATGTTTTCCGCGACAAGCTTTTTCATCAAACCACCTGAAGCACTTTCGCATAGACAACATTCAGCGAACGCATCAACTTGAGACCCAGCGCGACCATCACAAGACCCAAGATGAGGACGTATGTCAGGGGGAGCCAGTCGGGCATTTGGCCGTACAACATGACGGCGCGATTGGCCTGAATGACATGGACCATCGGGTTGATGTCGAACAACATCTGGAATTTTTCGGGCATCTGGTCGACGTCGTAGAAAATTCCGGACATGAAAAGCATCAGCGTGATGAGATGCGACGTAAGATTGCGGAAGTCCGGCACCAGCGGCACCAGCGATCCGATCACGAAGGACACGCCACAGATCAGGATGAACTGAATGATCAGCACCACCGGCAGCCAGAAATAATTCACGCTCAGCGGCATGCCCGAATAGTGCAGGAAAACCATAAGTATTGCAAAAGTGATCAGAAACCTGAAGGTATTGCTCAAAATCACGGTGGCCGGAAACACCCACTTGTCGATATCGAGTCTGAGCACGAGATTGCGGTTGTTCATGATGGCGCCGGTGGACGAGTTCACTGATGTTGCGAACCAGCGCCAGATGAGGATACCGATCAGCAGAAACTGAACGAAGTTCTCGGTCCGCCCGGCCCCGCGCAACCCGACCCCGAAGACGAGGTAGTAGATAGCCATCTGCAGAATCGGGTCGAATATCCACCAGAGGATGCCCAGGTAAGTGCGCGATGCCTCCGACTTCAGATCGGCATACGCTCGGAACCAAACGAGTTCCCAAAGATTTTTCTTCATTTCAGCGAACGGATTCCGAGGAGAAAATTCCACGCCACAAACCGCCCAGCACAGCGCCCAGCTTTGCTTTTTTGTGACTTTCCAATAGTATCACTGCGACCATACTCCTTGGCAGATCGACACACAGCCTTACGAGCACCCACCCCGGCTTCAGCCGCCAATGACGCTTTGCAAGACGAACAAGACCCTCGGCCCACTCTCGCCGCCGATCGATGGAATGACCGCTGCTTTGCCACACTCGACCGAATTTTCGCGCGCTGGCGACATTTCCCACCTCGTGCCGGAAAAGCGGGCGGACAGTGCCGAGCACACGAAATCCATTCCGTGCCAGCCGCAGGCAATAGTCGTGGTCGACATGGTCGACAAAAAATGCTTCGTCATGGCCGCCGATCTTCTTGTGTATGGCGAGGTTCACCATCGATCCCGAGTTCAGCGCGACTGTCAGTTCCGTGACCCGCCCACGCGGGCTGGAAGGATAGCCCGCAAAATGCCGGCCGAGAATCTCCGTCTCGTAGTTTGCGGCGAGCAATGCAGGCGGCTGATCCAGTCCCGGCAGGCATTCATCGAGACCCGCACGGAAGTCGGCCGGGACCCGGCTGTCCTGATCGAACAGCACCAGCCAGTCATGGCCCGCCTGTCTGGCGGCCTCGCACAACTGGTTGATGGCCGTGGCGAGCCCGAGGTTTTCCCGATTCCTGATCAGCCTGATCCCGCCGCCCGCGGCCGGCTGATATCGAACCGATTGATTTTCGACCACGAAAACGTCGTCGAACTGCTCCGCCAGCAGATTCGCCAGTTCGAATGCAGCCTCGGGCGGATGGTAGAAGACCGCCCCGGCCGCAATCCGGGCCGGCGGCCACGTCGGCCCGGTTGCGAGCGATTCCGAGCCGGTCAAGCCCAGTCTCCGGTTCGGTGATGCCCGGTTTCCGCGCGGCGGCGGGTCGTGGACCGTATCCGAACACTGTTGACGCGCTTCGTCTTCAACGTTCGAATATCGTGCGTTCGCCGCGCCAGACGAAGCGCTTGAAATAGCCCCAGTAGACCCTGGCGAAAAAATGCTGACGACGAACGACCTCGAGCGCGCTGAGCCTGCGCCTGTCGAACTTTCCGCGCTCGCACCAGGCCTGCCGACCGACGCGAAGGGTTTGCACCAGAGCCGCCCACTGCACCGACAACAATCTCCAGCGGAGCGTCAACAGCGGCACCAACAGCATTGCAAGCGTTCTGGCCAAAAGCCAGGGCGCATTCCACGCCATGACAGCCATCGGCATCAATTTGAGATAGGTATAGTTGATATTGACCTGTAGCCGGATTGCATATTGCCGATCCCGGATCTTGTCGATCGATGCTCCAATCCTGTGGTGAACAACGGCCGCAGGCACATAAACCTGGCGGTAACCCGCAAGCATCGCCCTGATCCCGAGCTCGGCGTCCTCGTACCCCGTGTCGAAGAATTCGTCGAATATGCCGATGTCGTCGAGCATGTCGAGGCTTAGCAGGCAGGCCCCGCCGCAGGCCCCGGCAACGTCGGCGGGTTCACTGAACTCCGAGGGTCGGTGCCCTGCCCCCCGGGGCAGAACTTCGCCGGTATTCATGAACATATGGCCCGCATTGTCCAGCCTCGATTCGTCATCACGGCGCAACATGCGGCTTGCCAACGCGCCCGCTCCGGATTCAGCAGCAGCGCTCGCCAATGCACCAAGCCACTCAGGTTCCGGCGTGGCATCGTTGTTGAGCAGGGCCACGTATCCCGGGCGCTCGCTGCCCATTGCAAGCAATTCTCGAAATAGTTTGTTCATGCCTCTGGCAAACCCGAGGTTGCTTGCATTCGCCCGGACTTCGATCCGGGAATCGTGGCCGTATCTTTGTTGAAGACGCCCGAAATCATCACCCGCCGAACCATTGTCGACGAGAACCACGCGGAACTCGACCCCAGTGCTTTTCAGAAGCGCGTCGATGCACTCCACGGTGTCGGCGAATCCGTTCCAGTTGAGTACCAGCACCGGGATTTCGCCAACGCCGAGGGCAGCCCGGTCGCTCGGACGTGTTTGCTCGGAACCAGACGACATGGTCTTCGTTTCTCCCCGTGTTACCTCGGGTCGATGACCCGGCACCTGCGGCAGCGCCCACGGCCTGCGAAATTTTCCGGTACGTAAGTCTGGCGTTCGACAAGTTCCGGGGACCTCGCGCCTCGACGTTGGAACCCGGCAGCGACCCTATAGTGGACTCCGCGAATTCAAGCGGCCTGGAGGAATATTCCGGGCTGCGTTCCTGGAAGGCATCGAGCGCCAGTGGGACAAAGCGCGTTCGATCCCCTCCAGCGCGGCGTCTGCCCGCAGTAATAGATTCCACCATGCGGAAAAGTCTGGATACGCGCGTCGCTCGATTGCGACGCGGGCTTCCCTCCCGCGCGTGTCACTCGTGATCCAGCATTTTCAGCAAATAATCGCCATAGCCGCTTTTTCGAAGCGCCACGGCCTGGCCGCGCACCTGATCGGCGTCGATCCAGCCGGCATGGAAGGCGATTTCCTCGGGACACGCGATTTTCAGGCCCTGGCGGCTTTCGATGGTTTCTATGAACGCGCTTGCCTGCATCAGGGATTCGTGGGTACCGGTATCCAGCCAGGCGATGCCGCGGCCGAGTCGCTCCAGATGCAGGTCACCGGCGTCCAGGTAGCGCTTGTTCAGATCGGTGATTTCGAGCTCGCCGCGAGGCGAAGGCTCGAGCTCGGAAGCGAATCCCGGCGCTCGGTGATCGTAAAAGTACAAGCCTGTGACCGCGTAATGCGATTTCGGCTGCTGCGGCTTTTCTTCAAGCCCCACAACCTTGCCCTGCTTGTCGAATTCTGCGACGCCGTATCGTTCCGGATCAGTGACCCAATATCCGAAAACGGTAGCGCCCGACTCTCGGCCCGTGGCGGAGCGAAGACAGTCGGTCAAGCCGTGACCGTAAAAGATGTTGTCGCCGAGCACCAGGCATGAAGGTGCACCGGCCAGCCAGTCCGCTGCAATCAGGTACGCCTGCGCCAGTCCGCCCGGTTCGGGCTGCTCGGCGTAGGAGATCGAGATGCCCCAATTCGTGCCGTCGCCCAGCTGCTCTTCGAACAACGGCTTGTCGTGCGGTGTGGTGATGACCAGAATTTCGCGGATGCCGGCGAGCAGCAGGGTGCTCAGCGGATAGTAGATCATCGGTTTGTCGTAGACAGGCAGCAACTGCTTGCTGATGACCTTGGTGAGCGGGTGCAGGCGAGTGCCCGAGCCGCCGGCCAGGATAATACCTTTTCTTGATTGCATATCGGCTTCTTGTTTGGCTACCGGGTCAACATAGGGTGCGCCGGCATTGGAATGACGATTCTAACGCAGACCAGAACAGCCGTCAGCGCCGACGAGAGTCGAGTGCCGCCCCGGGAGCCTCTCGAATTTGACACTGATCTATTACGTAAAAGCCGGATTGGGCCAGATTCTCCGCTCTTTTTCGTAGAACAGGCCCGCTATTCGCGATTGATTGAAAAATCTGACCCCGGCCGACTTTCCATCGCTACGATCGGCTAAATCCGACGACCGCTGGCCAACTATTAACATGGCATAGAAATACCTACGGCATTTGATGCACGCCATTGGCGGCGCATGTCCGCAAATCGCTTCGCTTCGCGGTCCCGGCCGTTCCGGCCGGGCATTAAACCGGCATACTTGCTTGTATGTCGGTTTATTGACATGGCATCAAAATACCTGCGGTATTTGATGCACGCCATTGGCGGCGCATGTCCGCAAATCGCTTCGCTTCGCGGTCCCGACCGTTCCGGCCGGGCATTAAACCGGCATACTTGCTTGTATGCCGGTTTAATCGCGCCGGACAAGCGCTTTGACACGTTTTCGAATCATGTCGAGAGGCGGTTCAGGCTTGGCGATTGAATCCGACGCACCGAACAGCAACTCCGGATCGGTCAGCCATCCGGATGCTTTGGCTCGCTGGTGCAATGCCGGCATGTCGCGTGCCGGGATCCAGAGACCGCGGGCGGTCAGCGCCTGCGTTATACGACCTGGCATCGACTTGGCAAAGCGAAGCCGCCGATTCAGGCGCGAACGGACGCGCTCGCGAGGATTGAACAAAGTTACCGGCTTTCCTGAATGACAGGCTTCGGCCAGCATGGAAGCGCTGTCGCCAGTCACCATCAGGGCGTCGGCAAGTTCCAGCACTGATGCGTACGGGTTTGGTGCTTCCGGTGCCCATGGATATAGGCGCGCGCGATCGTCCAGACATTCATTCAGGCGTTTGACTGCACTCACCGGCGTGCGCGGGCTGCCGACCACAACAGCGCTGCCGTGGGCAGATTCGACCAGTTTTTTGACCAAATCGGAAAGCCGTTCGGCGCTGGCGTCATCGAATCGATAGCTGCCAGAGTCTCCGCCCAGCAGCACACCCAGCAAGGGACGAGGCAGACAGTCGAACTCGTTTCTCCACTGCGCCAGAACGTGGCCAGGCGGGCACGAAGGAAAATTAAGCGGTAAATCGAGCATGACCACGTTATCGGCGGTCGGCAACCTGTACTGCGGCGAGGTAATGATCAGGTCGAACCAGTGCAGCGGCGCCCACGGCCGACCCAGACAAACCACCCGCGATCGCCCCGACGAGGCATTCCTGATCCGTAGTGCGTCGATCACGCTCCTGCCGCCCGCGACAAGCACCAGATCGGGCCACGGCGTCGTGTAGGTCATCCGCTTGTCCGACGGCACGCCGGACGCCAGAAGTCCGGCCAGCCGGTCACGCAGCACACGGGCGACTGGATCGACCTGATCGATCCAGCGCGCATCGGCGCCCAGCAGCTCTACCAATGCGCGAAGCTGCTGATTATCGCCGGCGCCGGGGGCGGCCAGCACCCATGCTGTCAGTCTCGATTCCGGTTGGCGGTCAGAGGCGGGCATGAATTTCAGGATCCGGAATACGGGAAATTTTGGTAATTGTAATTGACACCCAAAATCTTCTGGGCTATCATTCTCCGCTTGTTCTCGGGGCCATAGCTCAGCTGGGAGAGCGCTACAATGGCATTGTAGAGGTCGGCGGTTCGATCCCGCCTGGCTCCACCAAAGGTTT
>JGI12210J13797_10288683_pt1 | contig 38640 bp, 27 predicted proteins | sample ElkSlonscriptome_3_FD_13797 | JGI IMG/M metagenome (IMG submission 13797) | reverse complement strand
CTGCAGAAGAAGACGGTGCGGCCTGGTCGGAGCTCCACGTCATAGGTCCGGACGGCGAATCGACCGGCTTTGTGACCGGACAGGTCAATGTCGCGGCTATCGACTGGATGCCTAATGGCAGGACCATCACTTTTCTGGCCAAGCGCGGTGAGGATGAATCCCGACGCCTGTACGGCATTTCGATCAATGGCGGTGAGGCTCGAGTACTGGCAAGCCTGGAAACCGATCTATCCGGTTACTCGCTGAGCCCGGACGGAAGCCAGGTCGCCTTGCTGGCCTTCGAGCCCGAAGACGAGGCGCTCAAGACCAGCAAGGAGCAGGGCTTTACCCAGATCGTCTATGAAGAGGGTCTGAACAATCGGCGACTGTATCTGCATACGCTGGACGGCGACGAAGCACCCGCGATGCTCACGCTGGATGGGTCCATTCAAGAGGCTCTGTGGTCACCGGACGGTGATCGTCTGGCGATCAAGATCACGCCCCGACAGCTGGTTGACGATGTACTGATGTTCAACCGGATCCGGATTATCGATCTGGACGGCGATGAAATCGGCCGGGTTGAAAACCCCGGCAAGCTCGGTCAGATGGCCTGGAGCCCGGACGGCGAACATCTGGCGTTCATCGCCACCAATCTGGTGCGTGATCCTCGCGAAGGCCGACTGATGTCCACCGGTAAGTCGGGCGGTGAATTCAATGACCTGATACCCGGATTGGAAGGGCACGTTTGGCACCTGGACTGGCTGAATAACGATCAGATCATTTTCGTCAGCTACGAAGGTGTGGAAACCCGGGTCGGCCTGATTGATCCGGATGGAGACAACCAGCGGACGCTGCTGAACAACGGCCCGATCTTCACCGGCCTTTCGGTTGCCGATAACGGGGTGGTCATGACCGGACACACACCGGCACATCCACCTGAGGTCTTTCGCCTGGCTGACGGTGCGGAGCAGGCCGTCCGCCTGACCCGCCACAATGACTGGCTTGACGATGTTGAACTGACTCGAAGAGAAGTCGTCCGTTACGCTGCCCGAGACGGCCTGGAAATCGAAGGCGTTCTGTTTTACCCGCTGGACTATCGCGAGGGCCGTCGTTACCCGCTGATTGTCAATGTTCATGGCGGTCCTGAAGCACACTATCAGGATGGCTGGATCACGCGATCGTCCGACCTGGCCGAACCGTTCGCGGCTGAAGGCTTTTTTGTGTTCTACCAGAACTATCGGGGGTCGACCGGTCGGGGCGTTGAGTTCACCCTGACCAGTCAGGCCCGTCCTGCAATGGAAGAATTCGATGACCTGATCGATGGCGTGGATTACCTGGTCGAGCAGGGCCTGGTGGATGCCGAGCGCGTCGGGATTACCGGCGGTTCGTACGGTGGCTACGCCACGGCATGGGGCGCGACCAAGATGTCGGACCGATTTGCCGCGGCGGTCATGAATGTGGGTCTGGCCAGCCAGATCACGGCCTTCGGTACCTCGGATATCCCGTATGAGTTCAACCTGGTGCATCTGCTGCAATGGCCCTGGGAAAACTGGGACCTGTTTCATGAAGCGTCACCGCTGTACCACGTTGAAAACGCGAAAACCCCGATCCTGATCATGCACGGGGACGCCGACCCCAGGGTTGATCCGGTACATTCACGAATGCTCTACCGCTTCCTGAAGCTGCAGGAGAATCCACCGCCGGTCCGGTTGGTGCTGTATCAGGATGAGGGGCATGGCAATCAAAGGGCTGCCAGTCGCTATGACTACTCTCTTCGTCTGATGCGCTGGATGAACCATTATCTCAAGGGTGAAGGGGGCCAACCGCCTCCCTACCGGGTGGATTACAAGCTGGACATTCCTGACGAGGATTGAGTCCCGGCAAAGTTGACAAATCGGGTGGCTCAGCGTAAGTTCGGGTGTGGGCCGAACATTCGGCTGTGTCACTACGCCCGGATCGCGTGGATGCGTGCTCCGGTTTAACGCAAACAGGGGAATCAGGAACGATGTCAACGCCGCTAAAATCGTCGCATTTGAACCAGCTGCCCGGAACCGGTCGCAGATTGGTTGAAGAGGGCCTGATCAGCGAGGATCAGGCTATGGATGCGTTGGCTCAAGCCATTGAGTCCGGCCGGACCTTTACCGGCCACATGGTTCGTGAAAACCTGATTGCGCCCAGTGAATTTGCGCATATCGCGGCGGAAGAATTTGGCTTGCCCTTGATCGACCTGAACGCGATGGATCTGCGCCAGGCACCGCAGGATGCCATCAAGGAAACCCTGATGCGCAAGCACATGGTCGTGCCGTTGATGAAGCGCGGCAAGCGGCTGTATGTGGCAGTCGCCGACCCGGCCAACCAGTCAGCGCTGGACGAGGTCGCATTTACCACCGGGATGAATATCGAAGCTGTCCTGGCGCCCTCTGATCAGCTGAACAATGCCATTGATCGTTCATTGGACGGTTCCTCGCAAGCATTCGAAGAGCTCACGGCGGGCGATGAAGATCTTGAATCCTTGTCGTTCGACGGCGGTCAGCAGGAGCAGGAATCAGTTGAAGATGGCTCCGATGATGCGCCGATTGTCCGATTCGTCAACAAGGTGCTGATCGACGCGATTCGCAAGGATGCGTCCGATATCCACTTCGAGCCCTATGAAGATCATTACCGCATCCGCTTCCGCATGGATGGCGTTCTGAAAACGCAAATGAAGCCGCCGAACAAGATGGCCAGCCGCCTGTCGGCACGTCTGAAAGTCATGGCCAGCCTAGACATCGCCGAGCGTCGCGTGCCCCAGGATGGTCGAATCAAGTTGAACGTCTCCAAGACCCGCGCCTTCGATTTTCGTGTCTCGACCTGCCCAACGCTGTGGGGCGAGAAGGTCGTGCTGCGTATTCTCGATTCTACCGGCGCCTATCTGGGCCCGGAAAAACTTGGGTTTGAACAGGAGCAGCAGGATATCTACATGGATGCCATCGGCAAGCCGTATGGCATGGTGCTGGTGACCGGTCCAACCGGTTCCGGTAAAACGGTTTCGTTGTACACCGCGCTGGGCCTGCTGAATGATGAAGGCCGAAACATCTCGACCGTTGAAGATCCGGTCGAAATTCGCATGGCTGGCGTCAATCAGGTCCAGCAAAACGCCAAGCAGGGTCTGACTTTTGCCTCGGCGCTGCGTTCGTTCCTGCGACAGGATCCTGACATCATCATGGTCGGCGAGATCCGTGACCTGGAAACCGCTGAAATTGCGATCAAGGCGGCGCAAACCGGTCACCTGGTCTTGTCCACGCTGCACACCAACGACGCGCCGCAGTCCATTACTCGTTTGGCCAACATGGGTGTGCCGCCGTACAACATCGTGTCAGCGGTTCATATGGTCATGGCCCAGCGTCTGGCCAGGACCTTACACAAGTGCAAGAAGCTGGAAGATGATTTACCGGCTGAAGCCCTGCTGAAAATCGGTTTTACCGAAGAAGAAATCGAGGAAGGGATGGAAATCTTTGCGGCCAAGGGCTGCAACCTTTGCAACGAAGGTTACAAGGGTCGAACCGGCGTGTTCCAGGTCATGCCAGTAACAGAAGACATCGAGCAGATTATTCTTTCTGGAGGCACTGCGCTGGAAATCGAGCGGCAGAGCAAGAAAGAGGGCGTCAATGACCTGCGTCGCTCGGCGTTGAACAAGGTCAAGAGCGGTGCGATCAGCCTGGTGGAAATGAACCGCGTCACCAAGGACTGAAAAATCATCCATGGCACCACTGAGGCACGCTCTGCGAGCATCCGGTGGTGCTCACAATCCTCATGTACTCGGATGTACACTGCGGTTGTTGCGCTCCAGCAGCCATTCACAGAGCGCGTCTCAGCAGCACCCTGAATAATTTTTCCCTAACTGTAATTTCAGCAAATACACAGTGCGGGCTCGGCGGTGCTCAAATTCCTCATGTTTCCATCTGTACAGTGCGGTTCTTCTGCTCCGGCGGTCACCCGCAACGAGTGTTTTGACACAACAACAACCCTGGAACGCCTGAACCAGCGCTGGTTTTTGGCACTCACGCTTCCACAAGCGAACTGATTGCCTTAAAATAGACCTCTTCCAGAAAACGCCGACGTAGCTCAGTTGGTAGAGCAACGCATTCGTAATGCGTGGGTCGTGAGTTCGAATCTCGCCGTCGGCACCATCGTATTCTTGTCTTGGTATCTTGTTCCCCCAAGGACTTGAAGCACTGATACGAACTCACGACCATCACAAGCGAGTTCGAATTGTTCGCGCAGCGAACAATCGCTGGAGCGCAAGCGACAGCCCGCAGGGCAAGCCACTTCNGTGGGTCGTGAGTTCGAATCTCGCCGTCGGCACCATCGTATTCTTGTCTTGGTATTTTGTTCCCCCAAGGACTTGAAGCACTGATACGAACTCACGACCATCACGATTGTTATAACAATCCGGTTCGCATTGTGTGCTTAGCACACAATCGCTGGAGCGCAAGCGACAGCCCGCAGGGCAAGCCACTTCAGTGGCGCAGCAATCTCGCCGTCGGCACCATTCTTATTTCTTGTCCAGATATTTCCTGATCGATCAAGCTTGAGTAGTATTCATTCGAACTCACGACCATCACGATTGTTATAACAATCCGGTTCGCATTGTTCGCGCAAGCGACAGCCTGCAGGGCAGGTTACCAGGTGAGGAGGGGAGGGTATGCGCTGGATTACAGCAAAAGCCCCGGAAGTCCGGGGCTTTGTGAAGTCAGCGGGTCGATTGAAGATCCAGCTCAGGGCGTATCAAGCCACAGGTCATAGCTGCCGCTGCCGGAGAAGGACAGTACGCGCCAATAGTAGTAGCCGCGTGTGCCGGCGTAGCTGATGTTCTCGTCCGAGCTTGCGCTGGTCGAAGTGTCGACGCGCGACCAGCCACTCCCGTTCCAGCGATACAGCTCCAGATCGAAGTCGGCGTTGCTGGGCCCGCGAAGATACCCGTTGTGGGTACCTGACGATGCCGCGAAATACCAGTTGCCGTTGGGCTGGATGTCGGCATCGCCGGTGCCGCTTAGCGACCCGGAGTATTGATCGCAGTTGGTGCAGGGCGCACTGCTGGGTTCGGCAAAGCTGCCGACCAGTGTAAGGCCGGAATAAGACTGAAATCCTCGAACCATCACGTGCCAGGTATCGGCTGCGGGGCTACTGAATGAGCAGGTCTCATTATTGCCGTTCAGATAAGGACGACAGTCATACGTGGACGTGGTTGGTGCGCTGCCGCGACGGACGTAGAGATCCGCATCGCCGCTGCCACCGCTGATCTGGAAAACCAGGTTGGTTGCGCCGGCCGGCACGTCAAGGGTAAACAGCGTTTCTGAACCGGTGGCCCCGGACAGGTTGCTTTCCGGGACGCCATTGCTCAGCTCAGTTGACCCCGAAGGCGGTGGATTACTGCCGCCACCACCAAAGATCGAATAGGCCAGCAGGTTGGGCGAGCCGCTGTTGATGCCGCTGAGCTTGCCGGTTGAGGCTGTGCTGTAGACCGCGCTTTCGACCTGGGCCGGCGTAGCGCCCGGGTTATCGGACAGATACAGCGCAGCAATACCGGCAACATGAGGTGCAGCCATCGAAGTGCCGTTGATGGTACGGGTTGCACTGTTGCTGGTACTCCAGGCCGAAGTGATCGATGAACCGGGCGCGAAGATATCGACACAGGTGCCAAAATTCGAAAAGCTGGAGCGCGTATCGCTGCTGGTCGTGGCGCCGACGGTAATCGCGCTGGATGAGCGCGCCGGCGAAACGTTGCAGGCATTCTGGTTTTCGTTCCCGGCTGCAACGACGACGGTGACGCCTGCATTGCGCATATTGGCAACTGCATTGTCGGTTGCCGTAGACGCACCGCCGCCCAAACTCATATTGGCAACGGCCGGCTTGACGTGATTGGCTGCAACCCAGTCCATGCCGGCGATGACGCCGGAATTGCTGCCCGAGCCATTACAGCCTAAGACCCGCACCGGAACGATGGTTGCGCTTTTCGCCACGCCCCATGTAGACCCGGCCACAGTGCCGGCAACGTGCGTTCCGTGTCCGTTGCAGTCGTTCGATCCTCGTCCATCGTTAATCGACGTAAACCCGGCAGCTACGCGCGAGCCAAAATCACTGTGGCTGGCCCGCACGCCGGTATCAACGATATATGCGTTGACGTTGCTGGCGGTGGTGGAATAGACATACAGGCCGTTCAGCGGTCGATCGCGCTGGTCGACTCGATCAAGGCCCCAGGTTGCATTGGTCTGAGTCGACTGGTTGATGCTGACGATGCCGTCTTCTTCGATGAAGGCAACGCGTCGGTCCATGAGCATCTTGACCAGCGCGCGGTCATCGGCTTCGACAACAAATCCTCTCAACACATGAGAAAACGTCTGATCGACCTTGAAGCCAAGCTGTTTTGACATGTCGGATGCGATGGACTGTACCGTAGGCTTGTCGGATGCTTCATGGCTCAGCTTTGCAACCCGTGTCTCAAGCACAACAATGTAGCGGCCCTCGATGGGTTGTTTGGCCGTGACCAGTTCCTTGGCCGGTGCCGACGTCGATAGCGCTAGCGCCAGTAAGGTGGATAGGACAAACAAGCTGGTGAGTAGTTTCTGTTTCATCGATCATTCTCCCGTGGAAAAGCAGATGGATATCCCCTTGTAAAATCAGCGCGTCCGAACCGGCCAATAGCCAATCCGTTGAAGAATCGAATGAATACTTGGGCAGTAGGCTGACCGGCCAGCAGTCAGGCTTGGCCTGTTATGGATTGATCGGAAAGAAAATGTGAATGCCAACACGTGTATTACGCCAACTCAACTGGATCCGACAATGCCTGGATCCAGTTATAGCGGGGGGCTGCATCAAAAATCCAGCACTTTTGTAAAGAAATTTACGTATTTGTGAAGCAGTTAGCAAAGCCCTGCGATGAAAGGAGAACCGTGTTCGAGAGGTTTGACTTGCATACCATCAGTGAGTTGGCACTGCGGCGTACTGATCGGAGGACTGGCCAGCTCGCGATCAGAAGAACCTTGGATAACGCGAGTGGGGGCGGCTTGAAAGCTGGTCAGTTGCTGGAACGAATTTCCAGGTCCGATCGCGTTAGATTCTGCCTGAGTCGAGCTGGATAGTCGGCGGGCAGGGCCCACAGCACACCGGCGCTCTGTGGCTGGAGCGCGCGCCGTTCAGCGTCAAGATCACTGCGAATGGCCAGGACCAGGTCAGTGCTGGCCCAGGGGTGATCGAACCAGTACCGATGGCCGGTAATATCAAAGCCGCGCTGATCGGCACCGCGCGACATATCGATGACTTCCAGCCGCTCTGCATTCAATACGATTGCGGTCTGCTCGTCATCCAGTGGTCTGGTCCGGATCTGACCGATCCGATCGTCACCGCCCATGAACCGACGAGCCATTTTCAGCGCACCATCGTTGGAGGAGGCGGTTACAACAACGCGCTGCGCCATCTGGTCGATGCGCGGTAGCGCTTCAATGAATTCATCTCCTGGCACGTCGGCTGCTGCAAAGTAGATGGTGCCCAGGCGGAACCGCTGCCGAAAATCCTGAGTGTTTTCCTGATGGCGCGCATGAAGGTTCGACAGTGCCTGCGTAACGAGCCGTCCTCCTGCGCTCCAGGTCACGATATGTATGCGCCGCGCTTCGGTATCTTCGGCCAATCGTTCGATCAACGCGGCCAGCGCTGTGCTGTGTCGATAGGCCCGTCGTACATCACCACCCGTTCCGTAGGCGAAGATATTCTGCCGCGTTGGCCAGGAAAACGCCATTGAAGTCATGTCGCGCCCCATGAAATGATCCAGCTGGGCCGCGAACGCATTGGCGTTGTAGAAGTTGACCTTGGCGCCATGCACATAGATCATCAAATCCTGGTCACGTGCCGCACGAATGGACGCATTCAGGTTCGCGACCAGCCAGTCGGTAATTCCATTCGGGTCGACGGCTTGACCCTGGTCATCCAAGGTAAATTGGCCGGCTTCGACAAGACCTGCGATTGAAAGATCGACGACCTGGTCACGCTCAGCACGACGCGAAAATTCATTCAGGTCCGACCAGGTAATTTCCGGTCCGCCGAAGCCGATCATGGCCATCCCCAGCGAAACGCGGTCACTCTCACGGTTGTTGTAGTTGATGCGCTGCAGATCCCGATCTCGTTGACGCGTGGTGGCGTAATACACACGGCGCGGCTTCCATCGTTGATCCTCCGGGATATGATCCAGCGGCCCAACATTCAGCTCGGAAAACAACACGGGCGTTGGCATCAGCGGCTGTACAGGAGGTGCGGAACAGCCGACCAGCAGGCACAGGATGAGCCCCGCAGCAAAGCCAGTCTTGATGCTCATTTTCGGTTGCATGATTGGATTTCCGGAACGGTAAAGCCGAGTATAGATGCGGAACTGGTAGCAGACAAGCGGTCAACTCGGTGACCTGGGTCGCGACAATGGAATGTCGAGCCGAACCTATTCTTCCAGGATCGGACGCAGGAATTTTTCAGCCTGTTCGACTGCAATCCCCTTTCGCTTGGCGTAGTCTTCGACCTGATCTTTGGCCACCTTTCCAACGACGAAGTATTTGGCCTCCGGATGGGCGAAGTAGTAGCCGCTGACTGCAGCGGTTGGGTACATGGCGAAGTTCTCGGTCAGTTCGAGCCCGATGGCTTCCGGTGCGTTCAGCAATTCAAAAATCTTGGCTTTTTCGCTGTGATCCGGGCAGGCGGGATAGCCCGGGGCTGGCCGGATACCGCGGTATTTCTCTTTGATCAGGGCCTGGTTGTCCAGCGTTTCATCGTCTGCATAGCCCCAGTACTCGCGTCGAACCCTTGCGTGCAGCGCCTCGGCCAGCGCCTCGGCCAAACGATCCGCGAGCGCCTTGAGCAGAATGTCGGCATAGTCATCGTTTTCGGGCAGGTTCTGCTGAGCCTGGTCCAGATTCAAGCCGGCGGTAACGGCGAACAGTCCAATCCAGTCCTGTTGGCCAGAATCCTGCGGCGCAACGAAATCGGAAAGACACAGACTGGCCGAGGGCTTGTCGGCCTGTTGACGCAAAAACACCAGGCGTTCCATCGAGTTATTGTCTTGATCGAACAACAGCACATCGTCACCGTCGGACTGGGCCGGCACCAGGGCAAATACGGCCTTGGCACGAAGCCAGTGCTCGTCGACGATGCGCTTGAGCATGGCCTGGGCATCTTCGAACAGACTGGTCGCAGCTTCGCCGACCACGTCATCTTCCAGAATGGCCGGGTAGCGACCGGCCAGCTCCCAGGTCTGGAAAAAGGGCGTCCAATCGATGTAGTCGACCAGTTCATCCAGCGGCCAGTCTTCGATGACGTGTACACCGGGCTTTGCAGGCGTGTGCGGCGTGTAGTCGGCCCAGTCCGCCGCCAGTTTATTGGCGCGCGCATGATCAATCGAAACCAGGGACTTGCGGTTGGTGCGATTGGCGGCACGCTGGCGGTAGGTTTCGTAATCGCTGGCAATATCCCGCGAATACGCCTCGCGATGCTGTTTGCTGGCCAACTTGCGAACCACATCAACCGAACGTGATGCATCCTTGACCCAGCACACCGGCTGCGGGTAGGCCGGGTCGATCTTCAGCGCAGTATGCGCACGCGAAGTGGTAGCGCCACCGATCAATAACGGGAGCTCCATCTTGCGTTTTTGCATGGCTTCGGCCACGCTCACCATCTCGTCCAGCGAAGGCGTGATCAATCCTGATAATCCGATCAAGTCCACGTCTTCCTTGATTGCTTCGTCCAGAATCTTGTCGGCCGGGACCATGACGCCCAGATCATGCACGTCAAAGCCGTTACAGGCCAGCACGACGCCGACAATATTCTTGCCGATATCGTGTACGTCGCCTTTTACGGTAGCCAGCAGAATCTTGCCTTTCTTTTCGCCGGCTTTCTGCTCGGCTTCCAGATAGGGCACCAGATGAGCCACGGCTTTTTTCATGACGCGGGCAGACTTGACGACCTGCGGCAGGAACATGCGGCCATCGCCGAACAGGTCACCGACGTAGTTCATGCCGTCCATCAGGGGGCCTTCGATCACATCGAGTGCATTGTCCAGTTCCTGTCGTGCCTGCTCGGTATCGTCGACGACAAACTTGTCGATACCCTTGACCAGCGCATATTTCAGCCGGTCCGCTATTGGCTTTTCGCGCCAGGCCAGGTCCTGCTCCTGCCGCTGGCCATCGCCCTTGAAGCGCTCGGCGGCATCCAGCAGTCGTTCGGTGGCATCGTCGCGGCGATTCAATACAACGTCTTCGACCAGTTCACGCAGTTCCGGATCGATATCGTCGTAGACCGCCAGTTGACCGGCGTTGACGATGCCCATGTCCATGCCAGCCTTGACCGCATGAAACAGGAATACCGAGTGCATGGCCTCGCGCACCAGGTTGTTGCCACGGAATGAAAACGACATGTTCGATACGCCGCCCGACACATGGCTGGACGGAAATCGTTTTTTCAATTCACGGGTTGCCTTGATGAATTCGACCGAATAATTGTTGTGCTCTTCAATGCCGGTAGCAACCGGGAAGATGTTCGGATCGAAGATAATGTCTTCAGGCGCAAAGCCGACGGTTTCGGTCAGTATCGTAAAGGCCCGCGACAGACATTCGACCATGCGGCCGGATTCATCGGCCTGGCCTTGTTCATCGAAGGCCATGACAATCACGGCCGCGCCGTAGCGCAAGATGCGGCGGGCTTGGTCGATAAAGGCCTGTTCGCCTTCCTTCAGGCTGATGGAGTTGACGATGCCTTTGCCCTGCAGGCATTTCAAGCCAGCTTCGATGACCGTCCATTTACTTGAATCGATCATCACCGGCACGCGCGCAATGTCCGGTTCGGCTGCGATCAAATTCAGGAATCGGGTCATTGCAGCCTCGGAATCCAGCAGGCCTTCATCCATGTTGACGTCAATGATCTGAGCACCATTTTCGACCTGTTGCAGGGCGACTTCGACGGCCTCGTCATAGCGATCATCGGCAATCAGCCGCTTGAAGCGGGCCGAACCCGTCACGTTGGTGCGTTCACCGATATTGACAAAGCCCAGGTCGGGCGTGATGACCAGGGGTTCCAGACCGCTCAGGCGCGTATGGCGAATGGTGTCAGCTGCTGCGGATTCGTCTGCAGCGCGAGGGCTGAAATCGAGATGGTCCGGATTGGTGCTCATGCCGCGCTCCGAGCAAAGTGGCCAGGAAGCGCACGTGGCGCCAGGCCTTTGATGGCATTGCCAATCGCCTGCAGATGCGCGGGTGTCGTTCCGCAGCATCCGCCGACAACGTTGACCAACCCATCGTCGGCATAGGTCTTGAGTGCCGCAGCGGTTTGCTCCGGCGTCTCCTCGTATTCGCCGAACTCATTCGGCAAGCCGGCGTTCGGATGAGCTGAAACCGGCACCCGCGATACATTGGCTAATGCATGAACGTGCGGTTTCAGCAAGTCCGCGCCCAGCGCACAGTTGAAGCCAACCGAAATCGGATCGCAATGCTGGACTGAATAATAGAATGCCTCGGGTGTTTGTCCGGATAAGGTGCGACCGCTGGCGTCGGTGATCGTACCCGAGATCATCAGCGGCCAGCGCGCGCCGCGCTGCTCGAATTCTTCTTGTACAGCAAAGATCGCGGCTTTCGCGTTCAGCGTGTCGAAAATAGTCTCGATCATGATCAGGTCGGAACCGCCGTCGAGCAAGCCGGCTGTGGCTTCGCGATAGGCTGTGACCAGGGCTTCAAAATCAACGTTTCGATAGCCCGGATTGGTGACGTCCGGTGAAATCGATGCCGTTCTATTGGTCGGGCCCAGCGTGCCAACGACATAGCGTGGTTGTTCCGGATCCCCGGCTTCGTATTCATCGCAGGCCTGGCGCGCCAGTTCGGCCGCCGCGTGATTGATTTCCTCTGACAGTGATTCCAGCGCGTAGTCGGCCTGGCTAATGGCATTGGCATTGAACGTGTTGGTTTCCAACATGTCGCAACCGGCGTCCAGAAACTGCCGATGGATCGTTCGAATCAGATCCGGTTGCGTCAGCACCAGCAGATCGTTATTGCCCTTCAGATCATCGCTGTGGTTCTTGAAACGTTCGGCTCTGAAATCGTCTTCTTCGAGCCGGGCCGCCTGAATCATGGTGCCCATGGCGCCATCCAGCAGCAGAATTTTTTGCTGCATGGTGGTAATCAGTTGTTGCACCCGCTCCGGGTTGTGCCAATTCAATGTCGTCATGTTGTTGTAGCCAGTAATGTGATGACTTCGAAATGCGGTGGCCTTTTTTCGATGGAAGTTACGCTGCAAAACTCGATGTCGAGACCGGCGCTTCTGAAGTGCTTGCGTAGCTGGGATGGGTTGAACCCATTGTTGATATGGCCATAGGCCGAAACCGATTTGCGGTGCTGATGCTTGTTCAGCGTTGTGCATAGCATTTGGCCATCGCGCGTGAGCACACGAGCAGCTTCGCGGATGACCTGCATTGGTTTTTGGCTGTAGGTCAGTGCATGCAGTAACAGCACCGTATCAAACGCCTGATCGTCGAACGGTAATTGGTGCATATCACCTCGGTGAAACGTAACGTTATCCAACGCGGCAACCCGACGCTGGCCGGCCGTAACGACTTTTTCGGATAGATCGATACAGTCAATGGCGGTTGCACGCTCAGCCAGCAACTCACCCATGACGCCATCGCCAGAGGCAATATCCAGCACACGCCCCGGCGTCAACAGTTGAACCATGGCCCGTGCTGTCGCCTCCCAACTTCGACCCGGCGAATAATGACGCTCCATGTCGCCTGCGACAGCGTCCGGCCAGTTCTGGCTCGCTGACCGCGCGGACAGGATTTCTGGCAAGCGCGCGCCATCGTCTGCGATCTGTGGGTCGTCGAGATGCTGCCCGAGCAATTTCCACAGCTGACACAAGGGCTCGGTCTCGTCATCGGTGCGTGAGCGGTAGTAGACCGAAACGCCATCGCGCCGATCCGCGACCAGACCGGCCTCTCGCAAGCGCGCCAGATGCGTCGACACCCTGGGCTGCGCCAGACGAGTGACCTGAGCGAGTTCAGCTACGGTCAATTCTTCCTGGTCCAGCAGGGTCAGCAGGCGTACGCGCGTGGCGTCTCCGAGCAAACTGCAGTGACGACCCAATCCGGCGAGTTCGATAACTATATCCTTCTATCTTTATCAAGAGATATAGCCCATGATAAACGATCTGTTGATGCAATGAAGCCTGCGATTGCATGATGTCTTTCTGAATGAGCCCGCTGCGATGGTTGATTGATGTGAATGAAGCGCGCTGCCGATCGATTTCTATATCCGTCAGGGATCATGCTAGGATCTTAAAAAAAGAGATCACGCTATGGCTGTAGAGTCAAATCAGTCCTCTTCGGATTCACCGCCCAATCTTGAGGATCGGTCCGATCAGCTGGTCATGACCAGCTTCAAGGTTGTGGTCAAATTCTTGTTGATACTGACCGCGGTGATGACGATTGGAGCTGCGGCAATCAAGGTCGGCATCGTGTTTCAGGCGCGTGACATCACGCTGGCCGATATTCTCTTGATGTTTCTTTACACCGAGGTCATGGCAATGATCGCGGTGTTCTACACCGGTAAGGGTTCACCGTTCATCTACCCGATCCTGATTGCCATGACGGCGATTGCTCGACTCATCGTGCTGCAGGGTAAGGAGATGAATCCGGAGAATATCCTGATCGAGGCGGGTGCCATTTTGTTGCTTGCACTGGCCGCCATCGTGATGCTGAAGATTCCGCCATCCAGCAACTCGCACTGAGTGCGGTTTGTGTCGTTGAATTCAGTGCAGCTGCGTTACTGTTCGGCGTTGAGCTGGCGCGCAATCAACAGCATCGCGATTCCCATAATGACCGGGCCGATGGCGCCAAGCCACATCACCGGCGGGGCATCGCCGATCAACTGAAACGTCACACCGGCAGCGCCGAGTGTCAGCAGGATCAAACCCAGGATTTTTAGTACGGTTGCGCCGTTCATCGGTTGATTAGTTGCGGAAATGCGGGAACATCAAACAGCATAGCTGATTTGAAGCAACGGCGAATTCAAGGGCGCAGTTGGATAGTAAACGTACAACATGCGATGTTGAATTTTCGCTGAGCCAAGATGCACGGCGCGCTCAGCGCTTGGTCAGCACGATCGAGCCGAAGCGATTCATGCCGGAGCCGCCATTCGAACCGGCATCGTAGACAAAGCCGTACGCAAAATCATCCGCAGCGGTCCGAATCTGACTGCCACGCACCCATTGGGCATTGATGTTGCCGATGAGTGGAACCGCCGGGTGCCACTTGCTGCCGCTGTTGTAGCTATGCATGATGCCGCGGGTTGCGTCATCGATCAACAGCACGTGGATTTGATCGCCGAAGAGGATCGCATCAGCGCCAGCCTGATCGGAATCCACGGCATTCTGAACGACCCGATGTTCAGCGATCGGTACCGGCTCGCTCCAGCTCTGATCCGCGTTGAGACGATGATGATACAGGTAGCCGTCGGCCGCTCGAATCAGCAGTTCGAGTGACCCGCTGGACTGGTTGAACATCAGCGGCAGAATGGAGCCGATATCCTCTTCTCCTGTAGCCAGATTCGTTGCAATTTCAACCGCGCGGCTCAGCTGTCCCTGGGAGGAAATGCTGCGGTACCAGGCACTGCCATCACCAGCGGTATAGGCAAGATGTACAACCGAATCGCGCCCGAGGACCATGCTCGGGCCGGACAGGGTTTTGCCCTCCGGTTGATTGATGACCTGATCAGGCAACCAGGTGCCAGCTGGCGTCCGAATGCTGGTGCGCAGCAGGTTGCCATCTGCATAGACCGCAAGCAAGCGCCCATCCGGGCGCATCACCAGATCCGCCACCTGCGTGGGTGGCGCTTCGGGTGCGGCAACGATTTCATCGCGCATGACCCAGGCGTCCGGGTGGGTTGGATGGTCCGAGGTATTGAAGGCATGGTAGAGCACCTGATCCGAGGTCTGGTGCAGCATGTGGATGCGCTGGCCGTCAAACACCGTGCCAACACCTTCCAGGTCGCCGGTGTCCGGTCGGTTGGAGCCATCGACTTCGCGCCAGCTCTTGCCGAAGTCGGACGACTTCAAGACCATCATGCGGTTCCAGGTTTCGGAGGGTTCCAGGGCGAAATACAGGTCGCCGGTTGTGGACTGCCAGGGCCCCAATCGCATCGGCGTTTCAACAAACGTGCCGCCGAGCAGGCCCTCGGGAACGACCAGTTCGACCGCCGCGACCTGTTCTGCGGCCGGCGCCTGGCCGGCGCTATCGATCAGACGAAACTCGAATCGATCGCCATGCTCGTTCATGTCAGCTTGGTCCGAAAAACGCCGAATCACCAGCGGAAAGGACCACTCACTGTGGCCGGACTGAGCATTCCATTGGGGTGTCTGTTCGGCAAAATTGATGCCAGCCCCACCGGTGAAGGGCTGATTGGACACCGACAAGATGTTCCGGGTCGGCTCGCCATGCCGGTAAGCGCTGCGGATAATACTGACCGGCGGGGTCTGCGATTCGGCCTCGACGACAACCGACTGGATATCCAGTGAAGTATCAGCCGGCATCACGAAGCCCAGCTGCATATTCTCAGGCGCGTCCGGAAGGTATCCAGTCAGATCGATTTCATGTTCATTCAGCTCCAGCAGCCATTGGCCGTGTTCGTGGGCCACAGCCAGATCCAGCCATTCGCCTGGCTCGAGCTTTGCGTCGACCTCATGCAGTATCGAGGTCTGGCCACTTTGCACTTCGACCAGTATCAGCTGATCGCTGCCCTCGAATCGAAGCGCACGGTAGTCATCTGCGCTTGCGTAATCGATAATGACCTGAACGCCGGGCTGATCGGATTCCGGCTGTCTCAAACGCACGCCCAGTTCATTCGGCTGCCACTCGATGCGTGGGCTAAAGCGCGTTGATATCACCTGATGCTGCGCCGATAAGGTCCAATATGCATCGTCGGATTCTCCGGAGTGCTGCCATGCAGCTGCATCGGCTGGCATTGTTGGCCACGTTGCATCGTCGGGCGGATGTGATGAATCCAGTTCCAGTTCGACGATTTTTTCAGGGAGCGGAAAGTCTTCGGCCAGCACGGGCCGCCAGGCAGCAGCATTCCTGCGGTATTGCAGCTGATACTGGCGGGGCCCGGACTGAGCTGAAGCTTCAAGCTCGAAGCGCAGTCGGAACGGTTGCTCGGCGAAGACCACGGCAGGTTCATTCAGGTTGGCGGCCCAGCCTTCGGTGCTGTTCAAATCCGCATCGAAGTCGGAGCGGATACGAAAAGCCGTTTGCATATCGCCTGTCGTGTTGATGCGTTGAACTGTATCGCCATCGGTCAGCGCTGCAGCGCAGGCGTTCGTAATCAGCGCAGTCAGCGACAACAACAGTGTCGGCGGGATCCATGAACGCAGAAACCCAGACCGCGGGCAGTCGAATGCAGATGCTCGCTCAGGCATCGGTAAAGAACGGCCCACGCAGCTCATAAATTCGGCCGTCGTGATTGCCAGTGACGCCGCGCTGTGAGCTGAAATACAGTCGCTCGCCGTAGGGGCAGAAAGCCGGCCCGCAAATTTCCGAGCCACGCTGGCCGATGACGTTGACCAGTTCAAAGGGTTTGACGTCCGGTCCGACCACTACCAGGCGCATTTCGTCGCCATCTTCGGCGACCAACACATCACCGCCAGCCGATACCGTCAGGTTATCCACGTCATCAATGCCGGGGTTGAATGCCCGTTCGGTCTGCTTGTCGTAGATCAGATCCAGCGTGCCTTGATTGGTATCCAGCGCCCAGACGCGGTTGTCACCCTTGGTCGTGAAATACACAATACCCTCGAAGAACCAGCAGCCTTCACCGCCATTGAAGCGTTCGGCCCCGTCGACCTGATACCGCGTAGCGGTCTGAATGCGCTCCGGCTCATCACCTCCCAGGCGCGGCAGCGGGTTCGGAACCGGGGCCCAGCGAACGGCGCGGGTCTTGTGCGGATCCTCGCCATCGACCATGGCAACCTCGAGACGCCCGGCCCGCAGATCCGCCCGACCGCCGGCTGGATAATGGTCCGGCACGAATCGATAGAAATTGCCGTCTTCGACGTCTTCAGTCATGTAGATATGCCGATGAACCGGATCGACCGCGGCCGCTTCGTGTTCGAATACCCCCATGGCCGGCGCCGGCACGGCCAGGCGATGGCCGGTTGGATCGCACTCGTACACCAGGCCTTCGGGAATTTCTTCGCAGGTCAACCAGGTACCCCAGGGCGTCGGGCCTCCGGCGCAATTGTTGGTCGTACCGGTGCAGATCGGATAACTGTCGATCAGTTTGCCGTCGGCGCTGAACCGAAGTGCGCCGACGCCGCCTTGACGCCAGGCATCGACTTCGGAATTGGAAACGTAGACCCATCCGCCGTCGTCCATTGGGAATGTAGCGCCGCCATCGGGCCTGGGGTGCCAGACATAATCGGAGTGCTCGACCGGCCGTTCACCGGTGCGCGCCAGTTGACGCACCTTGAACCCCCGTGGCACGAGCATTCGCGTTTGCGGGTCATGTTCTACGGCGACTTCGTGCAGCGTGCCTGCCAGATTGGGAATGTTACTGACCCGCTTGGGCATGTCCAGGGGCCTGGCTGATCGAGGCGAGCCCTGCGTCGAGCAACCCCACAGACCGGGACCGACTGCAAGGACACCCGAAGAAAGCAGGCCAAGCCTGAGCAAGCGTCGTCGTTGAAGGTTGGCTGCAGTTGATTTGGATGTTGATTTCATTGATTCACGGATAAGTAAGACGGGTTGTATCTTTACACTGAGGTTGCAGACCTGCAGCAATCACATCAGGATTCACCATCGCGAATCGAGATTACAGGCCGATTACGAATTGATTACAGTATTTCGTTCAGCGATTCCTCAGGTGAGATCACCCTGCGGGCTGTCCTCACGATTGATCAATAGCGCCCGGCGAAATCGAAATGCGGCATAGGCAAACGCGGCAGTGCCCATGGTCGTCAGGCTCTGTTCGATCCAATGAATCTGAATGGTCATTGGCCTGATCTGCGAGATCGGGATCAGAACAAAGACCATTGCCAGGTTCATCGTGAATAACAACGCGGTCAGTTTCATTTGCCGACGGAATGCGGCCGTCACCAGCAGCACCGTCAGCATGATATTGCTCAAACTGGCCAATAAGAATACTGGCTGAAACCAGGGGCGCTCGGCGCTTGAGGTCAACGTCAGAATGACAGCTGCAATCGCCGTTATTCCAATCAACAACAGTGCACCGAGCCAGAATCCATTCGAGGGATTGCGGCCTTGATGGGCCCGCAGCGCGGACCAGATGCCTGCCGTCAGCAGGGCGAAGCCCGGCGCCATCAACGGAAACAACAGGCTGGCAAGCCATTCGATATCGTGACCGGTCAGCACGACATTGAGTTTCCATGTCGCCTTGCAAAATCCGGCGCTGACAATCAGCCCGGCGCCAACGCCACTGAGCCAGGCCCAGTCAATGCCGGATTCTGAAGAGAATTTGTACAACATCCAGACCGCGAGCGCAGTCAATACGACCGGAGCAAAATCAAATAACGCAAGGCCAAGCGTGAAATCGGACATTGGAGACATCAGCTGATTCAACGGATGAATAGTATCAAGTTGAACCCGTTGTGAAGGCGTTGTTATGCCTCAAATCGGTAAAAGGGCAGGGGACAAGACCATTCCTGCGCAGGCCCGTGCCTTCGGGGGTTTGCCTGAAACGCCGTATCAAGCGCAATGGATCATTCGGGCCTCACTGCGGCGATGGTTCCCCGCGCTGCAGCACACGATGTGCGACTTGTCTGACGCAAAACGCGCTTCGCATAGTGCTGTTCAGCGGTACCCTACTCGAATTGATCGGCAAAGATGAAGTCCACGCTGACCTGTACGATCACCTCTGCCGGAACGAATGAACCGTGATGATCGGTGGCCCAGTAGCGGAAACGGTCTTCACCCACGAACCCGAAGTCGGGTCGATACAGCACGGTCCCATCGCCATTGTCAAACACTTGTCCGTGCAGCGGCTGAACGAGCCCATCAATGCTCAGGCTGTCACCATCGGCATCACTGTCGTTGGCCAGCAGGTCGATCATCGCATCCGCTTCAATGACCGTCTGCGCACGATCCATTCGCGCAATCGGAGGTTGGCTGCTGAAGTCGATCAAGCCGCGTTGAAAAGCATCGCGCCATGCATGAAACGGGTTGCCCAGCAATGCTTCCACGTCCGGGCCCAGTAAAACGGGAATGCCGAACTTGTGAATAGCGCCGGTCGAGCGATCGGTAAAGTACTCCTCGACGATGACCCACGGCGCGCCGTCCGCGTCTCTGTAGTATCCGTCCTGCTCGGTAATGGCGATCATTTCGAAATTCGGCACGCCGAGATTGTCGGTGCCAGCCGGTATCGGGCTCGCATTGATGCTGTCCAGTTTTTCGCCGAAAAAATCCAGCCCTACACCAGCATTCGTGGCTGGATCCAGATATTCAAGTACCGCGCCATTATTCAGCTCGACCTGCATACGATCAGGTGTCAGCGCGGCATTGCTGATGATCAGGTCGATCATCGGATCAAGATCAACATACGCGGTATCGACATCGAGAAATTCTGCGTCAATCACGACATATTGATTGGCTTCGGGTGGCGTGGGATTGGTAAAGCCTTTGCCCAGCCGGATGCCTTCGGGCATATTTTCGATCCGGGCGCGATGGATGACCATGTCGCTGGTGTTGTTGCCGAATTCGATGCCGAATTGCGGCCCGCTGAACGGCTCGGGCGTTTTACCGATGATGTCGAAGTCTTCAAGCAGGTAGTGCGACGTATATTCCATGGCTGATCCGCCCCGGACTTCCCACGCGGTAAAGTCCGAAAAGTGCGAGTGAATGTCATGCTGTTGATTCGGGTTGGCCTTGACGACATACAAGCCGACCGCGCTGGCGAAGGCCTCGTTGTCGTGGAAGTTCAGAATCGGCGCATCATCCGGATTGACCGGGCTGTCGCGGCGTAATGCTTCGGGCATCGAAAATACCGAATTGGGAAAACTGCGCTGGCCTGTTCCACGATGCAGATAGGCAAACCCCTGATTGACGCTGGCGGCGATATTGCCGGTCGTGCGCACCATTCGCCCCTGAAACCAGAAGCCTGCTCCGGTGCGCGCAATATCGAACGTTTCGACGTCAACGCCATTTTTCGGATTGAACGCGCTGTTTCCTTCGGCCTTGATCGCAATATTGTTGACCCAGGTGCCGATTTCGTCACCAGTTTCGGCGACGAAGCCTGCGCCATGCGTATCGAAACTGGCGTTGTTGTGAAACACGGCATTGCTGGCGTGGTGTACATAACCCCAGCCCGGCGAGCCGAATACAGCATTTCCGAGTGCGATGGCCGGCGTCCGTGGCGTATCCAGTCCAGTGATATGGAAATGCAGCGGATAGCGACCGCGCACGTTGCTGTAGGCATCAACAACATCCAGTTGGTCCACATCGAAGCTTTCTACTGCTTTGTCCGTTCGTCCGAGATGCCAGAAGGCGGCGTAGCGGATGTCAAAGTGCGTCGCGTGCATCAGCATGACGTGGCCGCGACGATGGGCTGGCAGGTCGCCACCATCGCTATTTCGGAAGCGGACATTGCGCGTGTAATTGGCAACCGATGCCTTGAGATCGGCTCTCGGGGTTGCGTGGTCGTAGACCAGTGGTTCATCCAGCGTAACGATTGCACCGTCGATGGCGGTGATCTGTCGCACTTCATCACGCGTTCCGTAATAGCGGACTTCACGAAGATCATTGTCCCAGCGCCAGCCGGAATACTGTGTGCCAGTCAGCACGATCGTGTCGCCGATCGCCCAATGGTCCGGAGCGAAGGCCAGGGTCAGTTGGTCGTCGCCTGCGAGAGGATCTGAAGCGACTTTCAAGTGAACCGTTTTCGGGGCACCGTGAACCGTGACCGGCCCATGGCCAATCAGCCCGCGACCCAACAATTCGGGGTCGTTGGCCGGATTCAGCGGTTCGGCGCTTCGAAAAACGATATCCACGCTGGCGGTGCGCGCAATGGGCTGATCAAGCGTTCCAATTTCAAGCCGGCCCAGCATGCCCACTTCGACCGTTTCCACGATCAGCGTGCTGTTCGATTCGGGATCAAAGCGCAACAAGCCCTGGATCAACAAATCGCCGGCTTCGGCATTGCCCGAGATCGTGACTTCGACCCCATTCGGAATGGTTGCCGTATCGTCAGGCTGCGGTATTGAGCCACCCCAGGTCCCGGGCGATAACCACGGGCCCGAGCTCTGCGCTGTAATCGTGGCGTCGCCGGGATCAACCAGGTGATGCATATGCGCTGCGACGCCGCTGCTCGCCAGGCCTGCAAGCATGCAGATCGTGGCAATGCACCGGGCCGCCGCAGCTTGCTGATAGCTGCAGGACCAAAAGTAGTTTTGCGGTCGAATCGCCATGGGTTTCCTTCGGCTCAAACAGCTATCAGAACAAAAAACCGGGTTCAGCACAAGACAAGCGGGTCGTTGACATGAGATTTGTTTCACACAATGGGGCGGCTTGTGCCAAATCAGCCCGGAATGCTTTCAGTCTGATCGGGCAAGCCGCAGCTAGTGCGCGTCTTTCCACCGACGAATCGCACCGAGCACGGCCTCGGGCGCGCTTTCGATCTCGGGTTCAATCGACTTCGCTGCAGCGATCACGTCGGTTTCCCGCGTGCGCATGAACGGATTGTAGCGCCGCTCTTCAGCAATGGTGGTCGGCAGCGTCACCCGATCGTGCTCGCGCAGCTTCTTGACTTGCTCGGCGCGCGTCTGCAGCGCCGAATTCTCGGGCTCGACCTGAAGCGCAAACTCACAGTTGCTCTGGCTGTATTCATGGCCGCAATAGACGCGGGTATCACCCGGCAAGGCCCCCAGCTTGTCCAGCGCAGCTAGCATCTGTGCCGGCGTGCCTTCAAACAGGCGTCCGCAGCCGGCGGAAAACAGGGTATCGCCGCAAAACAGCATCTGGTGTCCGAAAAAGGCAATATGAGAGCGCGTATGGGCCGGCACTTCGAGCACCTCGAAATTCAGTTCGAGCTCGGGGATGTCCACGTGATCTCCTTCGCTCAGCGGCTGGGTGTCCTCGGGCATGCGCTCGTCGACCGGCCCCCAAATTTTCGGGTTGAATTGGTTGTTCAATGCCTCGACGCCGTTGACATGGTCGTAGTGGTGATGGGTCAACAGAATGGCCGCCGGACGTTTATGATGCTGCTCCAGCCAGCGCATAATGGGCGCTGCTTCACCGGGGTCTATGACAACACAGTGGTCATGCGCGGCGGTGTGAATGACCCAGATGTAATTATCATTCAAAGCCGGCACTGCATTAATTTCAATCTGCATGGGATCTGCCTTCTTGATATGCTTTCTCAGTATAGACATGTCTCGTTAACCGGATTGATCGCTGATGACGCTTGAGGGATTTGCTGCGCTGCAAACTGCTGAAAACGCACTGATTCCTGAGCTTCTGGAGTCGGCAGGTGTCGACTGGCTGGTTGAGATGGCGCCGTTGACCAGCCCGTCGCCGGCCCTGGACATCATCCGTCACCGCATGATGATGGATACGGCCGGCTGGGTTTGGCCGTTTCAGTCCAGCGCCGACGAATTGCCGTTTCGAAATGACGAATTTCCAGCGATTCTGATCCGGCACCTGTTTCAACCGTCGATTCCATCCAGTGTTTTCGATGAAGCGCTGCGCTGCCTGATGCCCGGCGGTTTGCTGATTTCCGTATCGGCCAATCCCTGGCACCGTGCGGCCTGGAAAGCGATCGGTCGCAGCGCGCTGCAGCTGCCGGCCTGGCCGCAGCTGGTATACCGCTGCAACCAGCATGACCTCGAGGTGCAGCTGGCAGGTCATCAGAGCTGGCGGGGACTGATTCCGGGCCTGTCGCCGATTCTGGTGTTGGTCGCACGCAAGCCACCACGCTCGGCATCGGTATCGAAACTGAAGTTCTCCGACTTTCGTGGCCACGCCGGTTTGGCGCAGGCCAGTCATTGTCGTGCGGCATAACTATGAATCTGGACTGAGCCCGGCATGACAACCAACAATACCATTGTCGAAATCTGGACCGATGGTGCCTGCAGCGGAAACCCGGGTCCGGGTGGCTGGGGGGCGCTGATGCGCTGTAATGGGCGTGAGCGTGAGCTGTCCGGCGCCGCCAACCCGACAACCAATAATCAGATGGAAATGATGGCAGCCATCCAGGCGCTGGAAACACTGAAGCGTCCTTGTCGCGTGCGATTGACCACCGATTCCAACTATGTTCGCCAGGGCATTACCGAATGGATGCCGCGTTGGCAGGCCAACGGTTGGAGAACGGCGGCCAGAAAGCCCGTCAAGAATGCCGAGCTTTGGCAGCGCCTGGCGCGTGCGGCGGAGCACCATGATATTGAATGGCTCTGGGTCAAGGGCCACTCAGGACATCCTGAAAATGATCGTGCCGATGAGCTGGCCACCTCGGCGATCGAGCGCTGACAATAGTTGCAAAACAATACCAATGAACCGCAGATTTCACAGATGCAGGCAGATTAAAAGCGAGGCAAACTCGTGACCAACTTGAGGGAAAAATCTGCGAAATCAGCGTTATCTGCGGTTCCGGGCTTTTTAAGAAACCACTCAACACTCTGGCGAACTCTCTGAGCACCTTTGAAATCCATGCGACAAATCATTCTTGACACGGAAACCACCGGGCTGGAGCCCGAGGAAGGCCATCGAATTATTGAAATCGGCTGCCTGGAAATGATCGATCGACGGTTGACCGGGCGGCAGTTCCATGAATACATCAATCCGGAGCGTGATGTTGAATCCGGGGCGCTGAACGTGCACGGTCTGACCAACGAGTTTCTGCAGGACAAGCCTCGCTTTGCCGACATTTCCGATGATTTGATCGAGTTCATTCGCGATGCCGAGTTGGTCATACATAACGCGGCATTCGATGTGGGCTTTCTGGATGCGGAGTTTGCCCGCCTGGAGGCCCCTGTTCACACCGACCAGGTCGCGCAAATTCTGGACACGCTGCAGCTCGCCCGTGAACTCCATCCTGGTCAACGCGTCAGCCTGGATGCTTTGTGCAAACGCTATGAGGTCGACAACTCCAACCGGACGCTGCACGGTGCCTTGCTCGATTCCGAACTGCTGGCTGAGGTGTACTTGCTGATGACCGGAGGCCAGGTGGCCATGGCGCTGGATCTGGCGCCGCAGTATTCCGCTTCGAGCAATTCAAAGCAGCATGCGATCGACCCGGAGTTGATCTGCGTTCATCGAGCTTCGGCCGAAGAGCAGGCAGCGCATCAAGTGCGCCTGCAGCAGATCGATGAAGCCGCAGGCGATCGAGGGTGCCTGTGGCTGAAGCTTCAGACAGAGGGTTGAGCCATAGCAGCGTGAACGACGGCAAATCAAGTACCGCAGTCGATCATGAACGACTGCCGCCGACGCTGGTCATTGCCGGACCGACGGCTGCCGGCAAAACCGAAATTGCCATGCGACTGGCTGATCAATGGCCAGCCGAACTGATCAGTGCCGACTCGGCCCAGGTCTACCGCGGCCTGGATGTTGGCACGGCCAAGCCCGATGTCGAGACGCTGCGGCACTACCCCCATGCTTTGATTGATATCCGGGAACCCGATCAGGCCTATTCTGCAGCTGATTTCGTCGACGATGCGACGCAGCGCATTCATTTCGCTCGTCAACATGGACGGATTCCAATCCTGGTCGGCGGTACCACGCTATACCTGAATGCACTGCGCTACGGCCTGGATCGACTGCCCCCGGCCAATGAATCGATTCGTGCGGCGCTGAGCAAACGCGCAGCAGATCTGGGCTGGAAAGCCCTCCATCGAGAATTGAGCCAGCTCGATCCCGACCTGGGCCGGCAAATCGGTCCGAATGACCCGCAGCGCATTCAGCGGGCGCTGGAGATTCATCAGATCACGGGTAGAAAACCCAGCGACCTGATGACCGGGCGCGGCGAGGACCGGATGCCGGACAGCCTGTTTCTGGTCATTACCTGTGCAGATCGTGAGGTGCTGCACAGCCGGATCAACCGGCGCTGGGAACAAATGCAGGCACTGGGATTGGTCGACGAAGTGCGTGGGTTGATCACGCGTTTTCCTGATTTTGCTGATCTGCCGGCGTTCCGTGCGGTCGGGTATCGTCAAACCATTGACTATCTGGATGGCAGAATCAGACATGCTGAATGGGTTGCGAAAGGGGCCGCCGCGACCAGACAGCTGGCAAAACGACAGCTGACTGCGCTTCGTCAATTCGGTCGATCGCGCTGGTACGACCCAGAATTTGTCGATACAATGGAGGCAAATCGATTGAAATCGAACGGTTTTGCCCTTATAAACAAGCGTGTGGGGGAATGGTACGGCAACGTTTGAACGCTCTTCCCATCGAATCATTGGCTGTCTGAATCGCGATCGACCAAGAATAATTACAAGCTATAAAGGAGAACACGATGTCTGGCAAGGGTCACTCACTACAAGATCCATTTTTGAATGCACTGCGCAAAGAACGCGTTCCCGTGTCGATTTTCCTGATCAACGGCATCAAACTACAGGGTCAGATCGAATCCTTTGACAATTTTGTCGTGTTGCTGAAAAACTCGGTCAGTCAAATGATCTACAAGCATGCGATTTCGACCGTGGTTCCAGCGCGCAATGTGCGCATTGCACCGTCGGACGACGAACAGCAGGACTAGTCAACATACTTCATTCGCATCGCACACAGCCAGAACCTGCAGTAACCCGCGCCATACTGGTTCATCCCAGTTTTGGCCAGCCACTCGACCAACGAAGCCAAGAGGAGTTCCAGCGACTGGCCGAAGCAGCCGGTTGCACAGTGGTCGATGAGGTCTGTACGCGCAAGGACCAGCCTGAAGCCCGATTCCTGATCGGCACTGGTAAAGTCGATGAGCTTGCCGAACGCGTCAAGCAGCAAGAGGCTTCACTGGTCTTGTTCAATCACCGGTTGAGCCCGATTCAGGAACGAAACCTGGGCCGCGCCATCGGCACTGCCGTGCTGGACCGCACAACGCTGATTCTGGATATCTTTGCCCAGCGCGCACAGTCTCATGAAGGCAAGCTGCAGGTCGAGCTGGCTCAACTTCGCCACTTATCCACGCGGCTGATCCGCGGCTGGACGCACCTCGAGCGACAGCGCGGTGGGATCGGCATGCGTGGACCGGGTGAAACCCAGCTCGAAACGGATCGCCGACTGGTTGCCGATCGCATCCGGATGCTGAAATCCCGCCTGAACCGGGTTGAGCGTCATCGGGCGCTGGGTCGCAGCGCAAGGTCCGGTCAGGATCAATCCAATACGCCACCACTGGTGGCCTTTGTCGGGTACACAAACGCCGGTAAATCGACGCTGTTCAATCGGATTACAGACGCCGAGGTCTTTGCCAAGGACCAATTGTTTGCGACGCTTGACCCAACGGTGCGAAAAATCGATGGCATTCGTGGTTCGGCGGTTCTGGCCAGTGATACGGTAGGGTTTATCGAACATCTGCCGCACGAGCTGATCGCCGCGTTTCGCGCAACGCTGGAAGAAACGCTGTCAGCCAGCCTGGTGCTGCATGTGGTCGATGCTTCCGATCCGGCCCTGGATGTCCATCAGCAAACGGTCGATGAGGTGCTGGAGCAGATCGGCGCAAGCGATTTGCCCCGGTTGAAGGTATTCAACAAGATCGACCTGGTGGATCGCGCGCCCGTGGTCGTGCGTGATGATCTTGGCATTCCCACTCAGGTCTGGGTTTCAGCGCAGACAGGTGACGGTCTGCAGGCGTTGCTTGATGCGATTGAAGAACGCGTCAGTGAGGGGCGCATCTGTCGCTGGGTCGAGCTACCGGCCCCCTTGCAGAAGCTGCGTTCGCAGCTGTTCGATCTGGGTGCAATTGTTGACGAACAGGTCACCGAGAATGGCTCTAGCCGACTTCAAGTCGATCTTGCGCGCCGTGATGCTCGGGAATTGTCGAGACTGGGTGGTCGAGATGGGTCTTGGGTCGATCAACACCTGCTAAAATGTTGACAAGTTTGGTGTAGTCTTTGCGTCTTGTATAACGCTCGTATTTAATCAATGTGGCCCTACCGGTCACGCTATGGAGATTTGAATGCCCTGGAATGAGCCTGGAAAAGGCAGTGGCGGAAATAACGGCCAAGACCCCTGGAAAGGCGGTGGAGGGCAACAGCCACCTGACCTTGACGAAGTATTTACCAACGTACAGAAGCGCCTGAAGCAAATTATTGGCGGCGATAGCGGCGGCAGCAAGAAATCCGGCAATTCTGGTGGGCCCGGACTTGGTGGTATCTTTTCGCTGGTATTGGTACTGGCCGGGATCTGGATCTTGTGGAATTCCATTCACATCATCGATGAGCCTGAGCGAGGGGTCGTTACACGATTTGGCGAATATGTACGCACGCTGCAGCCGGGCCTGAACTTTACGTTCCCAGCGCCTATCGAAGTCATCGAAAAAGTCGATATTTCCGAAGTACGCTCGATTGAAAATCGAACGCGTATGCTGACCGGAGATGAAAACCTGATCGAAGTAGGCTATGCGGTTCAGTACCAGGTCATCGAGCCGGAAAAATTCCTGTTCAATGTTCTGAATCCGGAAGAATCACTGGTCGAAGCTGCTGACAGCTCGATTCGTGAGATTGTCGGTACGAACAATATGGATTTCATTCTTGAAGCCGGTCGAAGCGATATTGCGATCAAGACCCGGGAGCTGCTTCAGGAAATCGTCAATCTGTACGATTCGGGTATTGTGATGACTGAATTTGCGCTGCAGGATATTCGTCCGCCAAGCCAGGTTCAGGATGCGTTCGACGACGTGGTGCGTGCGCGTGAGGATCAGCTGCGCTTTGCCAACCAGGCCCAAGCCTATGCCAATCAGGTCGTGCCCGAGGCGCGTGGTCAGGCCGCACGAATTCTGGAAGAGGCCCAGGCTTATCGCGATTCGGTGATTGCGCAGGCCGAAGGTGAGTCCGATCGTTTTGTCGCGGTATACGAGGAATATGCGCTGGCCCCTGAAGTCACTCGCCAGCGCTTGTATCTGCAGGCGCTTGAAGAGCTCTATTCCACCGTGCCCAAGATTCTGCTCGATACCCAATCCGGCAACAATTTGCTGTATCTACCGCTCGATCGCATGACCGGCAGCGCGGGCCAGTCCAGTGGATCACCGCCCCCACCGCCGATGTTCAACCAGGATTCGCAGGGCTCGTCGAGCAGCAATTCGAATCGTCAACGCACCGGACGTGAAGGACGATAACCATGAGATTTTTTCTTCCAATTATCATCATCCTGGCCCTGTTCGTTGGACTGAACAGCTTGTTTATGGTCAAGGAAACCGAGTTTGCCATCAAGTTCCGGCTCGGTGAAATTCTGCGCAGTGACTACGAGCCCGGCCTGCATCTGAAGATGCCGTTCATCAACAACGTCATCAAGCTGGATAATCGTTTGATCACGCTGGACATGCAGCCTGAGCGAATGAATACGCAGGAACAGAAATTCGTCGAAGTCGACTACTACGTGCTTTGGCAAATCACGAATCCTGACCTGTTCTATACCTCGACGTCTGGCGGTAACTTCGGCATTGCACGCTCGCGCCTGGCGCAGTTGATCAATGACACGCTGCGCGCCGAGTTTGCCAGTTTGACGCTTAGTGAAGTGGTGTCTGAACAACGCCGCGACATGATGGACCGGCTACAGGAACGCGCGAACACGAGTTTTCAGCAGTTCGGCATTGATGTTCGTGATGTCCGCATCAAGAAGATCGAATTGACCGAAGAAGTGCTCGGCTCTGTATTCGAGCGAATGGAAACGCAGCGGACGGAGTTTGCCAATGAACTGCGCTCACTGGGTCGAGAGCAGTCCGAGGAAATTCAAGCCGAAGCCGATCGCGAGGTGCGCGTCTTGCTTGCCGAGGCCGAACGTGACGCGGCACGTCTGCGTGGTGATGGCGATGCGCAGGCCACGCGTATCTATGCCGAGGCCTATGAGCTGGACCCTGAGTTCTATGCATTTCTGCGCAGCCTTGAAGCCTATCGCAGAAGCTTTAACCAGGGCAGTGATATCATGCTGATGGACACCGAATCGGACTTCTTCCGCTACTTTGACCAGCAGCAGTAAGCCATCGGTGTATGGCCTGCGGCAATAATCGGGAGCATCGGCCGTGTTGAGTGATCTGGTGCTGGTCATTGCGCTGGTGCTGATACTCGAAGGGCTGTTTCCGGCACTGAATCCGGGCGGCTGGTCGCGCATGATCGATCAGATCAGCCAGCTTCCTGAACGCACCATTCGGGTTGGTGGGCTCATCATGGTGGTCTCCGGGTTTATACTGTTTCAAATCGCAAGATAACTTTGTTGAGCCGGGTGGGCATCCCTCCGGCCTCATAGCGGGTCGGCATGCCCAGTGCCCGACTGGCGCAATCTAGGGAGTCGAAAGCATGTCTCGTTCTGTCGTCATTCTCGGCACCCAATGGGGCGACGAGGGTAAGGGCAAGATTGTTGATCTATTGGCCCATGATGCCGATGCGGTCGTGCGTTTTCAGGGTGGCCACAATGCTGGTCATACGCTGGTGGTGGACGGCAAGAAAACCGTGCTTCATCTCATTCCGTCCGGCATTCTGACGCAGCGTGCGCGCTGTCTGATCGGCAATGGCGTCGTGGTCGCACCGGCAGCCCTGATCAAGGAGATCGACGGACTGGAGCAGCATGACATCGAAGTGCGCAGTCGACTGGGTTTATCCGGCGCTTGTCCGGTCATCCTGTCGTGTCACGAAGCGCTGGACCAGGCACGGGAACGCGCCAAGGGCAAGAAGGCCATTGGCACGACCGGTCGCGGGATCGGCCCTGTTTATGAAGACAAGGCCTCGCGTCATGGCATTCGGCTGGCTGATCTGACCGACCCCAAGCGTCTGGCCGACAAGCTGGGCGGCGTGCTCGATTATCACAACTTCTTGCTGCAGCATTATTATCAGGCCGATCCGCTGGACGTGGCAGAGGTGTCCGATCAGGCGGCGATGCTCGGCGAACAGCTCAAGCCGATGCTGTGCGACGTAACCGCGGATCTGCATGCACTGCGCGCTCAAGGCAAGGCGTTGTTGTTCGAGGGTGCTCAGGGCAGCCTGCTCGACATCGACCATGGCACGTATCCGTTTGTGACTTCGTCGAATACAACCATCGGCGGTGTCATGACCGGGGCTGGCGTCAGCCCGCAAGACATCGACTACGTGTTGGGCATTACCAAGGCCTACACCACTCGCGTCGGAGCCGGACCGTTTCCGACCGAGTTGGACGATGACTACGGCCATCGGATGGCTGAGCGCGGCGTTGAGTTTGGTGCTACGACAGGTCGCCCACGCCGCTGTGGCTGGATCGATGCGGTCGCGCTGCGACGAATGGTCAAGATCAACGGCATCACAGGCCTTTGCATCACCAAGCTGGATGTGCTGGATGGATTCGATCAGGTCAAGGTCTGCGTGGACTATGACGGCATTGACCACTTCCCGCTGGGTGCCGAAGAATGGGCAGATGCACGACCCGTCTACGAAACCATTCCGGGCTGGCAAGGGAATACGCGCGGCATGACCGATGCAGATGCGTTGCCGGCCGGCGCGCGGGCTTATCTGGAGCGACTGGAAGAACTCGTTGAGGCGCCGGTGCACATGTTGTCTACCGGACCCGAGCGGGAAGCAGGGGTCATCTTCCAGCATCCCTATGCAAGTGCTTGAGTCGATTGGATCTCGGTCCTGGACCATTGTTGGCTATCATCAGGCTTTGATTTGAGCGTTCAACGGTTTTTTTGAGGTGTATTGATGCTTGACCCCCAACTCCTGCGACATGATCTGGAAGGCGCGGCCGCCGGCCTTGCCCGGCGCGGCTACCACCTGGATATGGAGCACTATGCGTCGTTCGAGACGCAACGGAAAAAACTGCAGACCGAGCTGCAGCAACTGCAAAATCAGCGCAACACGCAATCCAAGTCGATTGGGCAGGCCAAGGCGCAGGGCGAGGACATCGAGCCGCTGAAGCAACAGGTCGCCCAAATAGGCGAGCAGATGCGCTCGATTCAGGAGCAACTCGATCAGGTCCAGCAGGGGCTCGAGGACCTGATGCTGGACATGCCGAATATACCGGCCGATGACGTTCCGGACGGAAGGTCAGAAGACGACAATTCGGAAGTCCGTCGCTCAGGACAACCGCGCGAACTGGATTTTGAGCCGCGCGACCATGTCGAGCTGGGCCAGGCCCTGGCCGGCATGGATTTCGAACGCGCCGCCAAGCTTTCCGGTAGCCGGTTTACCGTGCTGACGGGGCCTTTGGCGCAACTGCAGCGCGCGCTGGCGCAGTTCATGCTGCAGATGCATGTCGAGCAGCATGGCTATACCGAAGCTTACGTGCCGTATCTGGTCAGTGCCGCCGCCATGCGCGGCACCGGGCAGCTGCCCAAGTTCGAGGATGATGCCTTTCGAATCGATGATGACCCGGTGCGCTATCTGATTCCCACGGCGGAAGTTTCGCTGACCAATCTGGTCGCCGATGACATCATCGAGGCAGGCCATCTGCCGCTCAAATTTGTTGCGCATACGCCGTGTTTCCGTCGCGAGGCCGGTTCCTACGGCAAAGATACGCGCGGCATGATCCGCCAGCACCAGTTCGACAAGGTCGAGCTGGTTCAAATCAGCCTGCCGAATGAGGCCGAGGACTGCCTGGAGCAGCTGACCGCTCACGCCGAGGCCGTGCTTGAAGCGCTGGAACTGCCGTATCGGACCATGCTGCTGTGCGCGGGCGATATGGGCTTTTCGGCCTGCAAGACCTATGATCTGGAAGTCTGGTTGCCGGGCCAGCAGGCCTATCGCGAAATCTCGTCCTGCAGCCATTTCGGCAACTTTCAGGCTCGCCGCATGCAGGCCCGCTGGCGCAACCCCGAAACCGGCAAACCGGAACTCGTGCACACCATCAATGGCTCCGGCCTGGCCGTCGGTCGCACGCTGGTCGCGGTACTGGAGAATTACCAGAACCAGGATGGATCAGTCACTATTCCGGAGGTTTTACGCCCTTGGATGGGTGGAATGGACGTTCTATCACCAGCTTCATCGCTCAGTTAATTTTCAGAACTTCAAAATCTTGAGCGTTTCGCCGCACGGCTTCGCTGGCTAAAGACATGCTTTTTTGGCTAGTTGCTTAAAATCAAAAGCGATTTCGCCGCACGGCTTCGCCGGCTGATGCGACTGACCGCTTGTAATAACAATCGTGTCTTGCCAATAAAGTAAGCAAAAAAGGCGCTTAAAACAGCCACCGGAAATGCTTTCTAGAAGATCACGTCAATCATTCGGTTCGTGCTGTTGCTTAGTCTTTTCGGATCGTGAGGTGCAGTTGCTTAAACAAACTGGCTTATAAGCCAGGCTTTTGAGTTGGTTTGGAGCTACAAACGGTTGCAAGCACAGAGTTTTAATGGTTTCTCAGAACCTACGGGGTTTTGACTTTAGTGTGCCTTGACGGTGCCGAGGAGCGGAGCGGCAGGCGGATTGAGGCGAAAAGGTGTCTGAGCGCAGCGAGTTCTTTTCGCCCCGCCTGGCGCGAGCACTGCAGGGGACCCGGCGTCAGCCGGCCACCGCGCTTTGATTACTTTTGCGCAACAAAAGTAATCCGCATCAGCTGACGAAGTGAGCGGCGGAACGTTTTTGACTTTAAAGCAAATCAATCAAATCAGTCATCAGCCGGCGCAGCCGAGCGGCGAAATACTTTTGACTTGAAATCAAACCTTTGCCGGTTTAGTCGTGCGGAGTCATAAGAAGCAAAAAAACAAAACAAAATAATCTACGTTATGATTGCAACTTCTTGTTTTGTCACCATCTTGTAAATAGCAACAAGATGAATTGAATAGCGAATAGTTGATCTATGCAGCCTTCTGAAGAATTCAAACCACTCGTTGTCGCGATTTCATCGCGTGCGCTGTTCGATCTGGATTCGACGCACCAGATCTACGAGCAGGACGGGCTCGAAGCGTATGTGCACTATCAGCGCGAGCGCGAAGATGAGGTGCTCCAGCCGGGCGTGGCCTTTCCGCTGGTCAAAAAGCTGCTGGCATTGAATGATGACGATATGGATCATCCCGGTGTCGAGGTCATTTTGCTGTCGCGCAACAGCGCCGATACGGGTCTGCGAATCTTCAACTCGATCGAGCACCACGATCTGAAGATAGAACGGGCGGTGTTCACCAACGGCGCCAGCCCGAGCCTGTATATCGAGCCGTGTGGCGCTGATGTGTTTCTTTCGGCACATGCCGATGATGTGCGCCAGGTGCTGACGGCCGGCTATGCAGGCGCCACGATTCTGCCGCAGGCCACGCGCGAAAACCGGTCCGGTCAGCTGCGCATTGCCTTTGATGGCGATGCGGTGATTTTCAGTGACGAGGCCGAACGGGTCTACAAGACTCATGGCCTTGAAGCGTTCTCGTCGAGCGAGCGCGAGGCGGCACTGCAGCCATTACGTGCAGGGCCATTCAAGGCCGTACTGGAGGCGATCCACCGAATCCAGTCGGCCTATCCGATTGAAGAAAATCCGATCCGAACCGCGCTGGTGACAGCACGATCTGCACCGGCACACAAGCGCGTCATCATGACGTTGCGCGCCTGGGGTATCCGGATTGATGAATCCATGTTCCTGGGTGGGCGGGAAAAATCGACGTTCCTGCGTGCGTTTGGCGCCGACATCTTTTTTGATGACCAACAGTTGCACTGTGACAGTGCCAGTCAGGTGATTGCTACCGGTCACGTGCCGCACGGCGTCGCCAACGAAAAGTAGTGGTTGTTCATGCGATGCCCTCCAAGCCCTGCTGAATGACCTGGATTGTCCACAAGTTCGGTGGCAGCAGTCTGGCCGATGCCGAAGCCTTTCGCCAGGTCGGGCAACTGCTACTCGCCCGTCAAGAGCCCAGGCAGGCCATTGTTGTATCAGCCATGCAGGGCACAACCGACGTACTGATCGCGCTGGGTCATCAGGCTGCCCGGTCCGAGGGTCGATGGGCCGATGCGCTGGATGACCTGCGCCGGCGCCATCAGCAGTGTGCGTCAGATCTCGCGCTTGCAGAGCAGGTTCAGCAGGCCCTGGGCACGTCATTTGACCGTCTCAAGCATTTGCTGCAGGGCATCACGCTATTGGGCAGCCTGCCGGCAGAGGCGCTGGATCTGATCGCTGCGCTGGGCGAGCAGTGGTCTTCGATTCTGTTGACCGGCTGGTTCCAGGCTCAGGGCCAGCCTGCATTTCGACTCGATGCTCGTGACATCATCCGCATCGACATCGGCGAGCTGGGCCCGATGGCGCGCATCGACGAGAGTCGATCCAGACTCGACGCGGTTCTTGACAGTGCTGAAAATGAGCCTGGACGACTGGTCATGACCGGCTATTGCTGTCGTGAGGCCGACGGGCGCATCGCCACACTGGGTCGCGACGGCAGTGATTTTTCAGCCACCATTCTTGCTGCGCTGCTGCGCGCCGCTGAAGTGCATCTCTGGACCGACGTGCTGGGCGTGATGAACGCCGACCCGGAGCGTGTTCCGCAGGCCAGCATCACGCCCCGGCTTTCCTATCTCGAGGCCTTCGAGCTGGCCTATTTCGGTGCGCGCGTGCTGCATCCGCAGACCGTGGCGCCGATTCTCGAGCTGGACATTCCGATCCGGATCCGTGCCACGGCTCAACCGGAGCATCCCGGAACACGCATTGATCGCGCGGGCGCGACTGATCCGCCGGTCAAGGGCATCTCGAGTATCCGCAACCTGGCCATGGTCACTATCGAAGGAGCAGGATTGCTGGGTGTGCCGGGCACGGCCGAACGCGTGTTTTCGGCACTGAAGCAAGCGTGCATTTCAGTCACGATGATTTCCCAGGGCTCGTCTGAGCATTCCATCTGTTGCGTAGTTCCTGCGGCTCAGGTCACTCGGGCCAACGAGGTGTTGGCCGAAGTATTTGACCGGGAACTGGCTGCCGGACAGATCCAGAAGATTGCGCAACTCGATCAGATCGAGGCCCTGGCCGTGGTCGGGGACGGCATGGCGGGTTCGCCTGGCGTAGCCGGCCGCTTGTTTTCGGCCCTGGGCCGAGCCGGCGTCAATGTGCGTGCAATTGCACAGGGTGCCTCGGAGCGCAATATTTCCGTGGCGATCGACGCCTCGCAAGCCACGCGCGCCCTGCGCGCTGTGCACTCCGGTTTTTATCTGTCCAGACAGACGCTGTCGATTGGCGTGATTGGTCCCGGACAAGTCGGTCGGGCGCTACTCCGTCAGTTGCATGACGCTGCGCCTGCGTTGCAAAGCACGCAGCGGGTCAATCTGAAAGTGCGCGCATTGGCCAATTCGCGCCAAATGATATTGGCCGATAGCCAGCTCGACGCGTCCGGTTTTCGAGGCGAGCTGGACCAGGCGGCGGCACTCGATATCCCGCAATTCACCCAGCACGTCCGGGCCGAACACATGCCCCAGGCGGTCATCATCGATTGCACCGCCAGTGACCAGGTGGCCGAACACTATGCAGACTGGCTGGCTGCCGGCATTCACGTCATCACGCCGAACAAGCATGCCGGCAGTGGAAGCCTGCAACGCTACCGGCGGATCAAACAAGCCACGGCTGCGCGTGCAGTCCACTGGCGCTATGAGGCGACCGTGGGTGCCGGTCTTCCGGTGATTCAAACGCTGCGTGACCTGATCGACAGCGGCGATCGCGTGTTGAGCATCGAGGGCATCTTTTCCGGCACGCTGGCCTGGTTATTCAATCAGTATCAACCCGACATGCAGTTTTCCGAACTGGTGCGTAAGGCTCACGCATCGGGCTATACCGAGCCTCATCCCGGGGATGATTTGTCGGGCATGGACGTCGCGCGCAAGCTGACTATCCTGGGCCGCGAGATGGGGCTTGACCTGGCCCTGTCCGATGTAGAGGTCGAAAGCCTGGCCCCGGATGGCCTGGATCTGGATGGACCGGATCGCTGCAGCGTGGATGAATTCATGCAGCAGCTGCCGGAGCTCGATCAGGACATTGCAGCGCGCTGCAGGCAGGCGCACCAGCGCGATCACTGCCTGCGGTTTACCGCATCGCTGAGTAGCGATGGCACGGCCAGGGTAGGTCTTTCAGAACTACCCAATGACCATCCGTTCGCTCATCTCGCTTTGACCGACAACGTGGTGGCCTTTCGAACCGAACGCTACAGCGAGAACCCGCTGATCGTGCAGGGTCCCGGCGCTGGACCTGAGGTGACCGCCGCTGGCGTATTCTCGGACTTGCTGCGCATCGCCCAGTCGATCGAACCCGGGCCATGATCGCAGTGCCACGCAATGAACCTCAGCCATTTATCCTAATAAGACCACTCACTTGACGTAGGAAATCTATGATGCAGAGCCATCGATCCCTGTCTATCGCAACGCCGAAAACAACGACAGCGCTGGTTGTAGCACTGGTCGCACTGTGCCTGCTGGCTGGCTGCCAGACTGCCCAATACAAGGCGCTGGAGTCGGTTGGTATCGAAAAGCGCGATATTTTGGCCGACCGGGTTGAAGACGCACGCGACGCCCAGGACGATGCCAAGGAGCAGTTTGTGTCCGCGCTGGATCAGTTCCGCGCCACGGTCGAGTTCGACGGTGGCGATCTGGAGCGCATGTATGACCGGCTGAACGGCCAATACGAGCGCAGTGTTGATCGTGCCGAGCGCGTCAGCGACCGCATCGATGCGATCGAGCGCGTGGCCGAGGACCTGTTCGAGGAATGGGAAGACGAGCTGGACCAGTACCAGAACCCTAATTTGCGCGCGACCAGCCAGGACCTGCTGCGCGATACCCAGTCACGCTATCGACGGATGCTGAGCTCGATGCGCAGCGCCGAGCAGACCATGCCGCCGGTGCTCGAAGCCTTCGAGGACCAGGTCTTGTTTCTGAAGCACAACCTGAACTCCCGTGCCGTCTCGGCTCTGCGCGACGAGCTCGGCAGCATCGAAAATGAAACCGACGCACTGGTCGCCGCAATGGAGGCCTCGATTGCCGAGGCTAACGAGTTCATCGACAGCCTGCAGCAGGGCTGAACATTCGATCAGTCGTTCTCGAAACTGTCGGCAAACAGCACACCGCTGGTGCCCCGTAGTGCAATCAGTTGTGGCCCGTCCGGATCGTTGGAAGGCACCTCGGCCTGGGCCCGACGGATACCTTCGGTGGTCGGGATAAAGCGCAGCGAAAAGCCGCAGGTCGAGGCCGGGGCTACGCTCTGACCACTGCACTGATCGCTGCCAGGCGTGACCTCAAAGTCGCCGGCGTCGGGTCCTGTGACCTGGATACTGCCGATGGTCAGACTGCTATTGCCGAGGTTGTCGGCAAACACGAATTCGCTATTGCTGGCGACACCGACCGGGCTATCACCAAAATCAATAGCATCGGTGGACAGTGCCAACTCAGGTCGGTTGACGTTGCCCAATAGTTCAATAGTGGGTGCCGCTTGGTCGGCATTGCTGATGATGCTGAAGTCAACCTGGACCGGGTCGCTATCGACCGGCACAAAACGATAGTTCAAATCACAGCTGCTGCCGGCGGCCAGCGCGAACGGCGGAATCGGGCAACTACCGGCTAGTGCCTGAAAGGGTGCCGGTGGATTGGGTAATGAAATAACCTTCAGCGGCAAATTGCCGGTGCTTTCCAGCGAGACAACCAGTGTTTGACTGGCTCCGCCGGGTGCCACGGCACCGAAATCGATGGTGCTTGGCGTTACTTCGATGGCTGCGGCCAGACCGCGCTCGAAGGCACCGATGTCGCAGGCCGACGTGCCGTTAGCATCGCCGTCTTGCGGACGCGGTAGTCGGCGCAGGTCGGTGTCTGACTCGCATGGGCCGGCGACCGCATCCACCACCGGGCTGTCTGCCGTCGGCTCAAGCACGGGACGGCCATCCAGTCCGAAGATCAGCGGTTCCAGTTCCGGATCAACGCCGAGCTGATCACCGCTTTGCACAGCAAAGCTGCATCCTTCCAGGTCGTCATTGACGATGTTGTTGCCGTTGGAGGTCAACTGATTCAGGCAACCCCCGCCACCTGGATTGGTTGCCGTATTACCCGCGAGGATAGTGCGCTCCAGCGTAGCCATGGGCGCGCTGGAAAATTCGGCGAACAATGCAGCGCCGATGGATCTCGAGCGATTGTTGACGACCGTGCTGTCTCGGAGAATCAGCGTGGCACCAGTGTCTGGCGTTGAACTAATGGCACCACCGGAGTTTGCCTCATTACCGTGCAGCAATACATTCTCCAGCACGGCATTGCCGCTATTGAAGATTGCGCCACCGGTGCCGCCACCCTCCAGCGCCTGATTATCGATCAATGCGCTGCGGCGGATCGTCAGCTGACCGCCATCGTTCCAGATTGCGCCGCCAATGGCCGAACGCCCGTTTTGCAGCAACGCATCTTCAATGACCAAGGTGCCGCGGTTGGTCACCAGGCCGCCGTTCAGTACGGTTGATTCGGTACCGGTCAGGCTCAGGTCACGCAGCGTCAGAGACCCTCCGGTATTGACCGTGAAGAGTGGCTGTTCGGTATCGCTGATGATTTCGGTCTGCCCAATGCCCAGGCCGATGATTTCGACTGGAG
>JGI12210J13797_10408774_pt1 | contig 38747 bp, 26 predicted proteins | sample ElkSlonscriptome_3_FD_13797 | JGI IMG/M metagenome (IMG submission 13797) | reverse complement strand
CTACGCCCCGCGACCTGCTTCTCACCAACCCGCGGGGCTACGGCGGACAGGTCCGAGCGGAGCGCAGCGACACAGTCGATCACTTCATTTCCTGAATAAAATCGACAATTCCTCTACGCGGTGGCTCTGCCGTAGAGGAACTTGGAACAAGTTTCTGAGTGCGCTACCGGAAAATGGGAGCCAGGGGTTCGAGGGGCACTGCCGATTAGCTCTCGCACCCACTTTCAAACAGAGGCGCTGGAAAGCGCCCTCGAGAAGCGTCATTTGAAGTCCCTGATTAATCCGCCCGCAATTGCATTAACCGGTCAGCCGCTTTCAATAGCGGCGCGGTGATCTCGATGGAAAACGGAATCTCGCCCTGCTCCATCAACCGCTGCATTTCCTCCCGCAACCGGTTCTCGCATCGGCGCACCCGCCGATTCGACAAGGCGCCGGCAACCAGAATCAAGGCCAAGACAAAACTCGGCGCCAACGCCAGTAACAGGGCCGTTAGCCAAAAACCGGCGCCCAACGCGGGATAGACCGTCAACGCCGTCGACGACCAGTCGCCTTGCCACGATTGCCAAGCCGCTGCGACGTATTGACCATAGAGATGCAGCAACGGAGCGCCGAGTAGGAACCAGAATGCCGCCATGCCGAGTAAAGCGAGAAAACCGGCCGCCAATGAACCCGTCCGGTTTTTCTGAATCACCAATTCTTTCTCCGTCTGCCAGACCTCGCGAAACGCATCCGCACCATGCACCTCATATTCGATCGATTCATGGACGACCTTGGCATTCGCGAAATGCTCGACGGAGGCTTGGAACTGGGAAAAAGCCGGTCCGACGGTGTTCCGCACCAAAGTTTCCAAGCCCTCTTTCAATTCATCACGCAACGTTTTGGCCGCTTCATTCTGTTCGCGGATATTACGAACGGCACTGACACCGGTCATCAACATCGAGGGCAGACTGCCGGTTCCCGCCAGGATCAGTCGATCCCAGGCGCCGGTCGTGAAACAGAGCATCCCTGTGAGCGGCCGGAACGGAAAAGCCAAGGGCGACATCCGTTCCATCAAGTCCTGGCGCAACTCCGACCGCAGCAACGCACGGAGACGGCGCCCGTCGCGGAGGAGATAATCGACCGCGGCAATCGGCAGGCGTTTTGTCGCTTCTCGCAATTTCTGGTGGGGTCCGGTGAGCTTTTCGAGCGATGGCTCGAGCAAAGCCCGAAGCTCGGCTTCGAACCGTTCCTCGGAAGCCAACATCTGAGGGATCGGGCTTAATCCAGCCATTTCTGGGGAATTCACCGCCGCTCGTAACGCCCGGACCAATCGTTCGCGCAACCGATTTTCGGCTTCGCGAGGGTCGTTGCTCACCTCGATATCCGGCAAGGCCATCGGCTGGAGTAAGGTGAGTCGCGGCATGGCTTTTTGCGCTTGGCTGAGGTGGGTCTGCCACTCCTGAAGTATGCCTGGGGCTGAGGCTTCGGGATCCTTACTTTCCCCGGCGCTCAAGCGAATGACCGGTAACACCAAGGAACCGTCGCCTTCCTGAAGATAATGCTGCCACGACTCGGCGCGTCGCTGATGGCTTGGCAAGACGAGCACCTTGAGTTTGGCGGTCGTCAAAGCGCGCCGGGCCAATTCGGTCAGACCACGGTCCCGATCGCCGGAACCTGGGGTATCGATCAGGAGATAACGGGGCCCGAGATCTTCCAGACTTTCCGCCGGGACCGCGACATGCCGTTCGATTTTCGGATCGAGCGTGGGCGGCCGATCCGGCCCGATCCAGGTCAGCAGTTGCGTCCGCTCGGCGGTTCCTTCTCCGCTGGGAAGTTTTTCCAGGGCAGCCTCCTGGCGAACGAGCATGCGGGCGAGAAAGGTTTTGCCGGCGTTGAGCGGGCCAACAAAGGCGATCGTAAGGGAATTGACCGTTTGCTGGCTGGCCAACCGGCGGAGTGTGGCATGGTAATCCTGCACCAGTCTTTCGCAATCGCGATAAATCTCGCCATCGCCCACCACGACCGCAGCCGATTCCAATAAGTCGCGCGCTTTCTGTTCCAGGGCAACGCGGCGGGCTTCGATCGGTTCGGTTGACATGGCGTCGGTGGTCATGATTGCAGAAAACGTTCCCACCCCTCGGATTTTTCGGTAGCGAGCACGGGATGATCGAGCAGCGGCAGCCGCGTGGTGGCTGACGCGGGCGAATCGAGATCGAGTTCCCGTTCCGGAATTCCTTCAAAACCGTCACGGACCGGCCCGGCAGGGGTTCGCGGCAAGCCGAAAACATCACAAGCCGTCGCTAACGCCTGTTGATAAGCCGGCAACGCCAGGCGGCGTTTTAATAGGTCGTCGAGCGAATGTCCGCCCACGGCAGCAGCCGCTCCGCCCAGTCCGAGGCAAGCGAGCAACTCCTTCATCGAAGCCGCCCAGAGAATGGTCGAGCCGCCCATGTCGACCATGGCGAGGGAAAACGCGAAGAGCGCCGTGATTAAGACCACTGGGCCGGAAACACCGAGCAACGCTTTTTTCCAGCCCGGGACATCCTGCCAGATATGTTGCATGGCCTCATTCAATTCATCGACCGGCAGATCGCGCGAACGTTCGTCGACCGCTTTTTGCACCTGTTCCCAGGCTTTCTCCAGGTCTTCATCGGAGGCTTCAGATGGAATGAACCGCGTCTGACGCGAGCGCCGGGCCAGATCGCGCGGGTCGAACACATTCTCCCCTTTCTTTTGGCGCAGCTGCTTTTTGAGTTTCTCTTTTTCCTCCCGGACAGCGTCGCCCGGTTGCATCAGCTGCCGGGCGCGGTTCCCGGTCTGCAGGGCGTCACTGACCGCCTCTTTCAGCCGGTTCATGCGAGAGAAGGTCCAGAGCGCCGGCCGTGCATACCAAGGCGCCGTCTCGAGAAGACTCTGCGCCAACTGACGAGCGGTGTGGCGGGTGAATGGAATGTTCAGCCGATTATCGACCGTGACCAACACGGTGCGCAGGAATTTTAACAGCTGTTCGTGTTGTGCAAGGATGGCTTCCCGACGTTCTTCGGCCGCCTTTTGCAGTTCGCGCCGCATTTGGCCGTGATGTTCGAGGAATCGTTCCCATCGATCGGCCAAGGCGCGTTCCCAAAGTCCGGCGGCGTTCAAGGCCCGCACCTGCCGATGAATAAGCCGTTCCGTTGGTATCATTTCCGGCCGGTTCTTGGCGGGGTCAGGATCGACGGCGAAAAAAATCGGGGATGCCTGCCCATCGACCTGTTCCTCCGCAGCGGCTTTCATCGGGATGAAATCTTCGGCCCGACCCATTTCAAAATGGTAAGCGGCAAAAACCCGATCGACACCGAGCTCGTTCATCCGAGACTGGACTTCGCCATCTTTGCGCAAGGCATCGACTCCTTCGCTCGGGCGCACCATATTGATCAAGAGATAACGCGGCAGAGAGGCGAGTTCCTCGCGTAACATTCGGATCAAATTCGTGAAAACTTCCGCTCGCACTTCGCTGCGCCGGATGATGATTGCCACGGCGCTGCAGATACGGGAAGCGCCGGCGACAAAGGCTTCCCGGGCACTGGCGGCCTCCTGAGCTTCGGCCCCGATCGCGCCGGTCTCGATGTCGGGTGTATCGAGCAGTGCGAGACCGAGTTCGTCGAGGCGGGGATCGAAAGCGATCAAGGGAACGCCAATCCGGGAACGATCATTGTATTGACGGGCGGCGGCTTCTGGATCGGCTTCGAGGAATTCGTTGGCCGGACCGAAAGCAGCTTCCAGTTGCTGTTCGAACGCGGCAAAGACGGTCTCGCTGCCTTTCCAGGAAGCGGGCAACCAGAAAACGAATCGATGGGTGCCGGCGGTATCAGATTCGCCGACCAAAATGCGCTGGGCGCTCTCGGACGAGAGCAAAGAGGCAATCAAACTCGATTTCCCGCCATTCAAGGAACCGACCACGCCCACGATCGGAGCGGCTGTGGTTTGCTGCGCGGTCTGAAGGAGATTGAGCCGTGACCGCCATTCAGCGAGTCGATCGGAGCGGTCGAGACGGTCGGCCGCCAAGTTGAGGGTCCACGATTCCTGCTTGGGCCAGAGCATTTCCATCACCTCGAAAGCCGGATCGGCAGCCCGCTCGGCCAGAACGGCGGCGGAAGGGATTGAGGAGGTGGTGGTGGCAGACATCAACGCTCAACCTGACGTCGAGGCTGTCTCGGCTCAAGAGGAAATCGGGGCGGGCTTGTGGGAGGCGACCCTAGGCGCCTTATTTCTCCTTTACGTTCGTGCAAGGAAAACAGTAGCAACAAACCATCTTGCCGGAACCCTCAGACAGTTTCAAACTTCTCGATTGGATCGTGGTGGCGGCTTACATGCTGTTTGCGACCTGGCTCGGTCATCGAATGTCGGGCAAACAGTCGAGCATCCACGATTTCTTCCTCGGCGGACGCCGGTTGCCGTGGCAAGCGGTTTGCGGATCGATTTTAGCAACTGAGATCAGTGCACTGACCTTTATTGGCGTGCCGGGAATGGTTTTCGCCGCTGAGGGTAACATGACCTATTTACAATGGGGAATCGGCTCGATCATTGCCCGTGTCATCGTCGGGACCTGGTTCGTGAAGGCCTATTATGAGAAGGAAATTTATAGTCCATACGATTTCGTCGGCAACAAGCTGGGGGTCGGAGCGAAGCGACTGACGACTGGGCTCTTTTTCTTGAGCTCGATTCTGGGGCAGAGCGTGAGGCTGCTGGTGACCGCGACGATTTTGCAAGTGGTGACGGATCTCACGATGGGCCAATGTATTTTGGCTATTACCGTGGTGGCGATTCTTTGGACGTTAATGGGTGGGATGACCACGGTGATCTGGACCGATGTCATCCAATTCTGCGTATTTATCTTCGGCGGCCTGCTGGCGTTCGTCGTCTTGATAGGCCAGATCAACGGCGGTTGGGGGTCTTTCGTCGAAATCGGGGCAAGCGCGGACAAATTCAAACTGATCGATCTCACCACGGATCCAGCTGTGCAATTCACCCTGTGGGTGGCCATTTTTGCCATGCCATTTCAGAACTTGGCGGCGTTCGGAACGGATCAGCTGAATACGCAACGGATGTTCTGCTGCCGAAATGCGCATGAGGCGGGCAAAGCGATCATTTGGAGCAGTGTCAGTCTCTTGATTACGCTGTTGATGTTGCTGGTCGGGATCGGGCTCTTCGTCTTCTACCAACAGCATCCGCCTAATGAGGTGATTGCTGGAATGTTTGCTGATAAATCCGATTATGTGTTTCCGACCTGGATCACTACCGAGTTGCCGCCCGGGGTGTCCGGACTCATTTTAGCGGGAGCTTTTGCGGCGGCCGTGTCGAGTTTGGACTCGATTCTAGCTGCGCTGTCACAGACTTCTTTGGCTTTGTTCCAAAAAGAACATCCACGATTCGACGATCCCACGGCACAGGCGGCCAGTGATCGGCGGCAGGTGTTCATTTCCCGGTTGCTAGTGTTAGGATGGGGGATCGTGATGGGGGTTTTCGCAATTTTCCTGGAGCAAACACGGGAAGATATCAACCTGATCGGACTAGCTTTTGGCATGGTGGCCTACACCTATGGGCCTTTGCTCGCGATCCTGTTATTCGCGCTCACTCAACGCAGCCGCGTGACGACCGGACTCTGGATCGGCACCATCATTTCCATTCTCCTGGTCACTTATATCCGGCCCGATTTCTACAATATTCTGGCCATGACCGGCGCGGTCACCAAGGAGGAAGCCGATGCCATGGTGCCGCCGATTACCTTTGCGTGGATGTACCCCGTGACAACCGCTATTACCTATTTCTCCGGCTGGCTCTGGGCGAAGTTGAGCGAGCGATGAACCCGGGAAAGCAACCACTGCAATCTTTCATTAACGACACACTGCCGTGTCCCGGCCAATAAAACCGGTGAGCGGTCCCTAAACCGCAGAGGCGGTTCGGGCGGGGGCGACTCGCTCAGCGAGGGCCGCGAATCCTGCTTCGGCAGCTTGGATCGTTTCGTCGATATCCCCGGCTTGATGGGCGCCGCAAAGAAACCAGTTGTGGTGCGGATGAAAAAAGACGCCGCGTTTGGCCATTTCCACCGAGAACAGCTGGTTCCATCGCAGGTTTCGGCAATCGGGAAACGTCAGGAACGGAATCGCAGGCGGACCACTTACGACCACGCGCAATCCATTTTTTGCTCCGGCTTTTACCAGGCCATCGGCGAGCCGTTCCCCCATCGATTTGAGATGCGGGAGAACCTGATCGCGCTCGAGGATTTCCAGAGTTTTCAAAGCAGCGGCCATCGGGACGGCGCTGTTCCAGTAACTGCCGGTGAGAAACACCCGGCTCGCCGCCACGCGCAGATCGGCCCGGCCGACCGCAGCGGAGATGGCATACCCATTGGCTAAGGCCTTGCAATAACAGGCGATATCCGGATTGAACCTGAAATGCCGGTGTGATCCGCCCAAGTCAACCCGGAAACCGGCGCGGATATCATCGAGCACCAATACAATTCCTTCTTGCCGACAGGTCGCCTCGATAGTTTGAAGAAATTCCGGCGATGGTAGAACACTTTCTGTATAAAGCGGATGATGGTAGGGGGTCAGGAAGACCGCTGCGACATCGCCCTCCCAACGTCGCACCGCGCGTAGAAAAGAGGCTGGATCATTCCAGGTAAAGGTCTCGATTTGTGCCCGGTCCTCTTTGACCAAACCTCCCTTCCCTGGTGTGCACCAGGCATGAGTGCCATGGTAGGCGCCCCGCACGTGCAGCACTTTGCGGCGTTTCGTTTTCTCACGGGCGACCTGCATGGCCCAAGTGGTCATGTCGGAACCGTTCTTGCCGAATACAGCCCAATCGGCGAAATCGATCAGTTCGACCATCCGTTCCGCTAATTCGACGAACCGTTTGGTTGGATGATTAAAGCAACTTCCTTCCCGCCGCTGCCGTTCCGCGGCTTCCTCCACTTCAGGATGACAATGGCCGAGAACGATCGGGCCGTATCCGCACATGTAATCGAGGTATTCCCGGCCATCCACATCCCAATAGCGGCAACCAGCTCCGCGGTCGGCGAAGTAAGGCATGGCGCCCGGGACCATGTTCGACGGGGTGGTATGGCCGTAGATGCCGCCGGGAACGACTTTGGCGGCCCGTTGAAACCAGGCCAGGGATTCGGAATATGGAGAGTCGTTCGTCATGCGTTGTTCAACAGGTAAGGTTGCAACTGCTCAAGAAGATGGTTGAGGGCGTCGGCGAGCGGGATCCAGCCTTCGACCCGGATATCGCCGTTCCCGACTGCCACCCCTGCATCCAATTGATCATCGAACGCAGCGATCGCAATGGAAGGATCACGAAATTCGATCACGACATCGGGTGTTTCAGGAGGTGGACCACCAGCGGAACGCCAGGGCCGGGAGGCGGTATCGATCCAGATCTGCGGACCATCGCCGGAGCCGATCCGCAGAGTGGCCAGCCCTGCGGGGATATGTTCGATTTCATCCTGAACCGCTTCATCATTCATCGTCAGGGCTCGCACCGCACCCGCGGTCAATCGCAGGAGCATAGCAGCCCGAATTTCTTGTTGATCGGCCCGGGAGCCATTCGGTTTGAGATACGACTCGGCCCGTTCCATCAGCGTTTCGAATTTCTTGGTCAATTCGAGATGAAACAATCCGCGCAAAGTGAAGGGCGGAGCGACGCGGCCTGCTTTTTGAAACGTGCGATTGAGATGGCTGGGGGTGAGAAAAGTCAGGATGGCGTTGGCTGAATTATCGACACCCTCGACAACCCGCAGCCCGTGTTTACCGCGATGAATGGTCACCGCCGAACCGTTCGGAATTCGCAGCCCAAGTTTCCAGGGGTTCGGCCCGGCGATTGCAGCGGCTTCCGGGTCGCGTTCGACCAAGACCTCCAGGACAGGGACCACGCCCAACAGATGAATAGCGGCGAGCGTCCGTTCGAACCAGGCGGTTTTCAATTGGGAATCAAGGATCGGCATTGGCGTAAAATATCGTCTGGGAGCAGAGGTGGCTTCGCCGCTTCCAACCGGGCGCGCTGCGTTTCAGCCCAGACTGGGGAACTGGCGATTCCTTTGGCTACTTTCACCAAATCGGAGGGAGACGTCAATGGGTGGCCGAACCCATGCACTTCAGCCCATTTCAAAGTGATCCGTTCCTGCGGCATGATCCCGCCGATTCCGTTGAAAATAATCGGGCACCCGGAGACGACAGCCTCGCTCGTGGTGCCGGTGCCGGGCCGGGCGACGATAGCGGTCACGGCCCGCATCAATTCATGCATATTACGTTCGTAACCGAGGACCGCGAGTCGGACATGGCGGGCGTTGGTTCGCCATTGGATGAGGCGTTGGCGGACCGTTTCGTTGGTGCCGCAGATGGCGGCCACCTGCAGTTTGATGCCGGCATTTTCCAGGGCGTTGACGAAGGCGAGATGGTTATTGGCGCCCACGGCTCCGGTCGAGAGCAGGAGAATCGGCAGACCAGGATCGAGTGCTAGTTGTTCGCAGACGATCTCTTCGCGCCGCGAGTAAGCGAGCGGTGGTTCGTAAAAACCCGGGTGCAACATGAAACCGCCCGCCAGACATTTTTCCGGCGGCATACCGAGGCGCCGAGCCGTTTCACAAGTCTCTTCCACCGCTCCGATGAAGAGGTCGGCTTGCGGGTTGACCCAATTGCGGCTGAAGCCGTACCCGCCGAAAAGTTCGCCACAATAAGTGACCAATCGGACACGCTCGCCGAGTTCTTCGCGGGCCACTTGAAAGAAGCCGTGGTTCAACGATCCATGGACACTGATGATCACATCAGGCGCGACGGTGTTCAAAAAATCGATGTAATGTTTTCGACCGAATAACCGTTTTTTTCCGCCGCACGGCTTCACAACTTCGAGCCAATTAAAATAGGCGTGATGCAGCAGGGGAGCGGTTCGTTGGATCCAGTTGTAAACGCCGACACCGACGGCGTAGAGAGGCGAGGTGCCTTCGAGCGCTTTATGGATCACGACCCAATCATCGCGTTCTTCCTGTTCGAACCAGCGCCGGAAGGATTCCGCTCGCATATTGTGGCCACCGCCGGTCGAGGAGGTCAGGATTAGGACGCGCATGCGGGAACGGGTTTGGGTCTCAAGCCTGGAACCCGGACGAGCCATGGTCCGAAGAGTGGCAGATCCCTGATGGCACGCCGCCAATCCCATGGGTCACGACGCCAGACCGGGTAAAGGAAGAAGAGCGCGAGCAGAAAGCAGTTCTGCGGGAAAATAATGGTCATGGTAAAATAAGAGAGGAGATGAAAGACAATGAGGCCGGTCGCCCAGACCGGCATGAGCCGGGGACGAAAAGCGATCCAGAGTGCGAAAGCTTGCAGGAAAATGGCAGCCAACATACCGGGCCAGGCCAAGACGGGGTGTTCAATGAGAAATTCGCCGAGTGGACTCCGGGCATTGGTCTGGAGCAGCCGGTCGGCAATGTGCAAAGCGAGGGCATCCGGCAAAAAGGCGTGCGCTTCGCCCCGACTCATTTGCCAGAGAGCCCCGCCGATTTTGCCGAGTCCAGCCATGGTGTAAGTCAACAACACGAGCGCCTGCGCGGACCAGAAGGTCAACAGGGTCCGGCGCTGCACCAGCCGGCTACTGGAAAGCCGATGCCATCCCGCTGGCAAAAAGATCAGGCAGAAGGCAACGAGCACGCCGAGATGACCGCTATGCCCGATTTTGCCGTAAGAACTCTTGAGTGCCACGTATTCGAGGATTCCGATGAAAAAAGCGATCCGGACCCAGCGCCATTGCGGCAAAAGAATGGCGAGACAAGCCGTGGCCAGTGCGAAGTATTGGATCAAGGCAACCCCGGTGGAGAGACCAACCGCCGGCACCCAGGCGGTCGGCCAGATCGAAACAAAATTCGATTTCCCGAAGAGAAACCACCAGAGCGGCACATCATTGATGACCACGAACAGTAAGAAGGCATAAAACGCCCGGATCTGAATCATGGCGCCGCCGAAGGCTGCGCGGTGACGGGTCAACGCTTGGGCAAGTTCGTCGGGTTCCCGCCCAACTTGGCCGCTGAAAAAACGGCGGAGTGTGCGCCAGAAATTCATGGCTGCGCTTCCTCGTTCGGGGCGACGAGATCAAATTGTTGCAGCACTTCCACCTGCATTTCATGGTCTTTCCAGCGTTCGACCGGATCAAAGACCTGCCGCACCAACTCATACCGCACCGGCTGCGTGCTGAACATCCCTTCGACGATCGCACGTTGATCGCGGATGGCAGCGGGATCACCACTTTCGAACACCTCGCCAAATCGTTGGATCTGATTGTGCGCGCTGACGCCGGTCGCATTCAGCATGAGAAAAAGAGCCTCCGTGTGCGGAACCGGTTCCTCGAAATCGGTTCCGGCAGCCGAATGAATGCGGAGCGCGTAAGCCGTCCGTTCCCCCGGCGTCGCCGCGAAGAGGAGCCAGGAAAAAATCGGGAACAATTCCTTGTTCGGCAACCCATAACTGGCGAAGCCAATGACGAAATAACCAGCGAGAAACAGCGCCACGATTTTCTGCCAAAAACGGTATTGCTTCATGAAACGAGAGGCATCGGTTGGGAAAAACAGATGGATGACATGCAACCACGACCATAGGCCGATTATTGCTCGGGGCGCCAGCGTGAATTGGATTGGGCCGCGGAGGAGGGCTGATCGCTCGACACAGAAAAGATCGAGCAAACGCGACCCGTTGTTATGATACCTGGGATCGCAGCACGGTCGGTGCCACGCCGTGCAACCGCCTGAATGCCCGCGTGAAATAATTCGGATCATCGAATCCGCACTGCACCGCCACTTCCGTGACGCTCAACGTCTGACGGCGATCCCGCAGCAACTCTCTCGCCTTGCCCAACCGCAATTGATTCAAATACCGCATCGGACTCTGCCCGAGCGCCATTTTGAAATGCCGGTTCAACGACCGCTCCGACAAATGCGCCATCGCCGCCAAACCCGCCAGATCGGTCGGCTCAGCGTAATGCGCTTCCATCCAGGAAAGCACCCGGCTCAATCGCATCTCCAACTGACCGGACCCAGCTTCGGCATCGCCATACAACCGCGCCAATTCTCCCAGAATCAAAAACAGCCAGGCCTTCGCCAAAGCTGCTCCGCCCGGTTCGGCCCGTTGCAATTCCGTTTCCAACACTTCAATCCGGCGCTTGATCAATTCCAACGACTCCCCTTCCAGCTGCATACGCGCATCGAAGGTCCGTTGCTGCCAACGCACGGGCTCGAGCGTGAACAAGGCGTGGAATCCCGCTAATCCAGCGAAAGCCCGGCCAGCTTCTACCATCACATCTTCCCGGATCAAGACATTGACCAAACTCAACCGCTCCGTCGCCGCATACCCATGACTGCGACTCCGGTTGACGACGAATAGATCGCCTTGCGCCACTCGATGCTCGAACCATTCGGTCCGATGAATCCCTGCCCCGCCCAAAATCAGCACTAACTCCAAAAAATCATGCCGATGCGGGGACATCGGTTGTTGGCGCACCATGCGCGTGACCGCCACTGGCACGTCGGGGCTTTGAAAATAATGGGCGCTCGGAATGCGATGGGGGGACGTCACGTGGCAATTTTGTGCTAGAAAATGGCCGAAACTTCAAGGCGCGATCCTTTTTTCTCGAGCAAACTCTTCCTCATGCCCCAGGAAACCTCCTCGATACAGCCCCAAAATCTGACCGCTCACGCCCTCACCCAACCGCTCGGACTGGGTGAACCCGCTCCCGTCCTCCGATGGAAACTACCTTCCGAGACGTTGATCCGAAAAACCACGGCTTACCAGATCCAGGCCGCCAGTGAGGAAGCTGCGCTTTTAGCGGGGCGAGCCGACCTCTGGGATTCCGGTTGGATTGAAGCCGCGCAGATTCAACGCGCCCGTTACGAAGGCCAAGGTCTCGCTTCGCGCGCCACCGTCGTTTGGCGTGTCCGGGTGCGCGAAGATGCGGGGAGCGAATCGGAGTGGTCGGAGCCGGCCCGGTTCGAACTCGGCCTATTGCAACGGGAAGATTGGAAAGGGGAATGGATCGCCTCACCCGTGATTGGTGGCCCGCGCACCTGTCCGCCCGCTCCTTATTTTCGCAAATCATTTCAAATCGAGCAACCCGTGCAGTCGGCCCGGCTCTATGCAACGGCCCTAGGATTGTTCGAAGGCGAACTCAATGGTGGCGCCGTCTCCGATGTCGTCTTCGCCCCGGGCTGGACGGAATACAGCAAGCGCGTGCAGACCTTGAGCTTCGATGTGACCCACCAACTGCAGACTGGCGAGAACGTCCTGGGCTTTCTCCTCGGCGAAGGGTGGCACACCGGTCATGTCGGGCCTCGGAACCGGCAGATGTATGGGGAACGTTCGGCTTTATTGGCGCAATTAGAGATCATTTTCGCCGATGGCAGCCGTCAGATGATCGTTACCGACGATTCGTGGCGCACCTCGACCGGCCCGATCTTAAGCAACGACCTGATCATGGGTGAACATTACGATGCCAGGCTCGAACTCGGCGCATGGTCCACTCCAGGTTATGACACGACTGATTGGAGATCCATCCTCGTTCAGCGCTGGCCAACCATCGAACTATCTCCGAGCGCTGGTCCTTTCGTGCGCCACCAGGAAACGATACTCGCCGATCTCGATCCGGAAGGGGCGCCGAAAAATTCTAATGTTTGGCAAGGCGCCCAACGTCTGATTGATCTCGGTCAAAACATGGTCGGCCGCGTGCGGATCGCGGTTCGCGGCAGACGCGGAACGACCATCCGTTTACGGCACGCCGAGATGTTGGAGGGCAAAGGTCTTCATACCGCCAATCTCCGCAGCGCGACGCCGGTCGATTATTATACCTTAAAAGGTGATGGGCTGGAGGTGTTCGAACCACGATTTACCTTTCATGGGTTTCGTCATGTCGAGGTAAATTGGAAAGGAAGCTTTGACGATGTCGTTATCGAGCGACTGGAAGGGATCGTCCTTTACTCGGACATGCCGTCGGTCGGCCATTTCGCCTGTTCCAATCCGATGCTCAACCAATTGCAGTCTAACATCGTTTGGGGACAAAAAGGCAACTTCCTGGAAGTGCCAACTGACTGTCCGCAACGGGACGAACGACTCGGCTGGACCGGTGACGCCGAAGTCTTCGTCCGCACCGCTTGTTTCAACCGGGATGTGCAAGCCTTTTTCGACAAATGGATTCGCGATCTACGGGATGCCCAGTCGGAATCGGGAGCGATTCCCACCGTGGTGCCCGCGCTGGAGCCGTGCACGCGCGATGCCGGCCCGGCCTGGTCGGATGCGCAGATCATTTGTCCCTGGACCATTTACCGTTGTTACGGCGATCCGGAGGTGTTGGTCACGCATTACGAATCGATGCAGCGTTATCTCGATCAGTTACTAGAAGACAACAGCATCGATCTGATCCGGTGCCATCCCGATCTGAATCGATGGCAGGGATTCGGCGATTGGCTGGCGCTCGATGGCTCCGGGAAAGTGCCGGGCCGCACGTTAAAAGATCTGATCGGCACCGCTTACATGGCTCACGACGCCCGACTCATGAACGAAATCGCGGTCATTCTCGAGAAACCGGAAGATGCCGCGCGTTATCAGGAGCTGTTCGAGCGAATCCGGACGGCCTTCCAACAACGCTTCGTCACCCCAGCCGGTTATGTGGCCGGCCAAACCCAGACCGGTTACCTTCTAGCGTTGGCCTTCGATCTCTTGCCGGAAGACCTGCGTCAACCGGCCGCAACCGAGCTCGCTCGCATGATCACCAATAACGGCAATCATCTGGCGACCGGTTTTGTCGGCACGCCACACCTCTGTCCGGTCCTGGCAGAGAACGGTCATCTCGATCTGGCTTACACCTTGCTCGAGAACGAGACATTTCCTTCCTGGATTTTCTCCATCAAAAATGGCGCGACCACGATCTGGGAGCGATGGGATTCTTGGACCCCGGACAAAGGCTTTCATCCCGCCGGGATGAATAGCTTCAATCACTACGCTTACGGCGCGATCGGTGCATGGATGGCCGGCACCGTGGCTGGTTTGGAAGCGCAATTCGATGATGCAGGCTTGCTGGAGGTGATCTTCCGCCCTCGGCCCGGTGGGAGTTTGACCTGGGCGGAGGCGACACTGGAAACTCCTCATGGAAAAGCAGCGATTCGTTGGGATCGCGATGAATCAGGGGGCTTGAACGTCCAGATACGCGTGCCGTCGAACGTCTCGGCGCGGTTGGAAGGGCCCGAAGATTATGAAACGCCGGAGACGACCGAGTTGAAGCCCGGGCAAACGATCGTTCGGTTGGCGAAGCGGTGAGCTCCACGGATCCACTCACGATCGATCTCGTGGGTCAAGGCATGCGGTCGACGGAAAAAAAAAACGCATGACCGCGGTAACGGCCATGCGTTTGGTTGAATGAAAGTAGGTAAACCGGAGCGATTAGTTAGTAATCGCGACCGCCACCGCGGGAACGTTTGGAGTCGCGACCTCCGCGGCCACCACCACCGAAATCGCGGCGACCTCCGCCACCGCCTCCTCCGCCACCGAAATCGCGGCGACCTCCGCCGCCACCTCCACCGCCGCCGCCGCCGCCGAAATCACCGCGAGGTTGCGGGGGACGTGCTTCGTTGACGGTGAGTGCGCGGCCTTGGAAGTCCTGGCCATGCAGGGCATCAATTGCGGCTTGTGCTTCGTCAGGAGAGCCCATGGTCACGAATGCAAATCCGCGCGGGCGCTGAGTGGTTCGATCGAGGACAACATGAACATCGGCGACGGTACCATATTCGCCGAAGAGGTCTTGGAGTTCGCCTTCACTGGCCGAAAAGACCAAGTTACCGACGTAAAGTTTGGGAGACATAAGTTGGAGTGTAATTTGACGAAGGGACTGCGCTAACGATTCGGACCCAATTCCGGGCATCTGAGTCGCCGTTAATCCAACTGAAAAAGGGACTGACCAAATCTTTATGCGACATTCCTGATCGACCCGGCTTACTTGACAGAACGAGGCCTTCGCCGCAAGAACGAAATCGGGGGTGAAAGCGATGAGAAATAATGTCAGAAACCACCCTCCCCACAACGATCCAGTCGACCGCTGAGTGCTATGGAACCACCAGTAGAAATCTGGGCGAAAGCAGGGAATTAAACTATCAAAACCCTGCATTACAGCCATTTATACACAACCCAAAACCTACATCAGAGCTTTACCGATCGGCGTGGGGATGGCGCCAGGGATAAGCGCAGGCAGCTGTCAGCAATGGACCGTTCCAGGTTCGCAAGACAGGAGTCCCGCGATCCCACGATAGTATGCTCAGGGTCGAGGTGCCCAACAACAGATGCATGCCGTTGACGGGATCGATGCCGATCCAACAACACGCCAGCACCCGCAGAAAATGGCCATGCGAGAAAAGAACCGAATTCCCCTCCCCTTCGCGCCAACGGGCCAGGACACGTTGAGCTCGTTTGCCGACATCGTCAGCCTGCTCGCCGTTAGGACATCCATGGGTGAAGACGTTCCAGTCCGGCACGGTCTCATGAATCTGAGGAGTGGTGATGCCTTCGTAATCGCCGTAATCCCATTCGTGTAAGTCGTCATCAATCCGAGCCCGCTCACCCATTCCGGAGAGTTTGGCGGTGTCCATGGCCCGTTGTAATGGGCTGGTCCAGACCGTTTCGAAGTCGATTTCTTGAAAGACCGGGATAAATTGTTCGGCTTGCTCGCGGCCTTCCTGAGTCAAGGGGATATCCGAGCGTCCGGTGTGTTTGCCGTTCTTCGCCCATTCGGTCGCGCCGTGCCGGACCAGGTAAATCATGCGTTCAGCCATCGTTCTGTTCCAATCCGTTTGGCGGAAAAAGGCGAGCCGAAAGTCACCATCCCGATTCTTTTAAAGGGAGTGCGGACGCGTGTTCACGGGACGCGTGATGAGGTTGCCAACAGCCACGCGCTCACGACTCGCCGACTTTTTCCGCTTCCCGCTTTCCGCTTTTCAGAGTTTGATGCATCCGCATGCCCCCACCGGATTTTCGAATGCTAGAGTTCCTGCTGCTCTTCGCCGTGATTGGTGCCGCCAGCGGATTCGCATCGGGGTTATTCGGGATTGGAGGTGGCATCATGCGCATTCCCGTTTTCGTTCTGCTTTTTCCGCCGTTCGGGATTCATGGGGAATACGAGATGAAAGTGGCGGCGGCCACTTCCTTGGCGCTCGCGGTGCCTGCCTCACTCCTCTCCATGCGGAAACATGCGGCACTCGGGAATTTCGATTGGTCCTATTATCGCACTTGGGTGATCGGACTGTGCCTAGGCGTGGTGGGCGGGATCGCGATCACGCCGCTGATGCCAGAGGTCGCGTTGAAGATCGCTTTTCTGATCTTTGTGCTGCTCATGATTGTCTACTTTGCCACGCCGCTCCAAACGAAGATGTTATCTCAGGAACCATTACACGGCCCGGGCAAAGCAGCAGCCTCGATGGGGATCGGCTGTTATTGCACCTGCATCGGAATTGCCGGGGGCAGTTTGGCGGCGCCATTGATGAAAATCTTCGGCAACCCGCTTACCAAGGCGCTCGCGATTGGCTCCGGGACGAGCGCGATCGTCTCCACCCTCGGCATGGCGGGCGGCATTTTCAATGGCTGGGAGGTGGCCGGTCGTCCGAACTGGTCGCTCGGGTTTGTCGATCTGCTGATTTTCGCCGTCATGTTGCCAGGAGCGCTTTTATTTCCCGGCTGGGGCGTCGAAGTGGCACATCGCATGAATCCCGATTGGTTGCGCAAGATTTACGCGGGATTCCTCAGCTTGATTGCGATGTCGATGCTCTGGCATTTGCTGTCCCGGTGATAGTTGTACATTAAAAGGGGCGCTCGTCGCTCTGGAGATCGAGCCAATCGCGGTGTGCGGCATCGAGCTTGAGTTTCAGGGCCTCGACGGATTCATCCATTTCCCAGGGGGCAACCGGACCAATCAAGGGGAAGGTCGGAAAGGGCTGATTGAGCACGTAAGCGGCGGCGACCGTCATCGGTTTGACTGCGAGCTGCTCGGCTAGTTCGTAACAGCGTCGTTTACGCTCGAAATTCGCCTCACTATAAAAGCTGGTTGCCAGCAGTTGATCATTCAATTGATCCGGGGCACTCCGATCGGAAAAGAAGCCTCGCGCCTGGCTTGACCATGGCATCAGATGAATTTGGTGGGTCTCTAGGAAGCTCCGATCTTCCGGTTGGCTGGCGCTCAAACAGCCGGTCCAAACCGGTTCCTCCATTCGGGCAAGGCTGAATTGGTTGCTCCAGACGGTGAATCCAGGCACGCCGATTTTTTTGGCATACTCATTGGCGGCTTGCATGCGTTCGCGGCTCCAGTTCGAGCCGCCGTAAACCTGGAACTTACCGGCTGTCCGCTCGGCTTCCAGGGCGTCCACCCATTCCTCGACCGGCACATCGAGGTTATCCCGGTGTAACATGTAAATATCGACGTAATCGGTCTGTAAATTTTCGAGTGATTCCTCCAGTTGTTGCCGGAAAAAATGGGGCGTGCACCACGGGGTGTGAGCGCCTTTTCCAATGATCACGACTTCCTCGCGGACACCACGGCTCTGGAGCCAGGCGCCGATCAGCGCATCGGTTTTTCCCCGCCCATAATGCCAAGAGGTGTCGAACGTATTGCCGCCGCGCTCGAAGAAATCGTCGAACATCATCGCCTTGTGCGGCAACCCATAGAAACCGATCGATCCCAGCACAAATCGGGAGACCGGCTTTTGGATCCCTTCGATCGAGCCGCGTTGAATGGTAGGCTCGGAGGGCCGTCGCAACTCGCCTCCATGCCGGGGACCAGCCAACGATTCTGGTTTCTCGCTCGGATAAATCACGCCCAGCCCTTTGCGCCATTTTTCCAGAGTTTCCATGTTCCCGAGGGTATCTTCCCAGGACATGGGGATGGCTTGTCTCCTATCGAGATCCCGCGCCACGATATCGGCTTCGCATCCATACAAGGCGGCCTCCCCTTCCACTAACGTTTCGGAAACGTCTTCCTCGGAGCCGTCGGCTTTCACGATGGTAAACTTCGCGGGCCCGCCATCACGGCTGACCATCCAGGGACCGGAAAATTCGATCCGGCCCTCGGTCCCGTGAATGGTGGCTGTTGGGGGTGTTTTCAATTGGATCCCACAAAACACTTCGGCCACTAAGCCACCGGAAAATTGTAAAGTCGCGGCTGCCCATTCGTCGACACCGCTGTCTTCGGGGACATGCCCGCCGCTCACAACCGAGTTCGGGTTCTCAAACCAATCGCCCCGACGCGCCCCAGCGACCAATCGAGCAAAGGAAACGGGGTAACCGCCCACGTCGAGAATGCCGCCACCGCCGAGTGCCGCATTGTAAAGGCGCCCGGCTAGATCCCGTTTGGACTGAAAAGAAAAAGCGGCCTGCACGAAGCGTGGTTCGCCAATGACACCCGCCGCGATCCGTTCCCGCAACCGGTCGATCAAGGGATGGCATCGATACATGTAAGCTTCCATCAGGAAGATTTCCTCCCGTTTCGCAGCAGCGATGATGGCTTGCGTATCGGCCATATTCAATCCGATCGGTTTTTCGCAAAGGATATGCTTTTTACAAGCAGCGGCGGCAATCGCCGATTCAGCATGGAAGGGATGCGGTGTGGCGATGTAAACCGCATCGCAAGCGTCGCTCTCCAGCAGCTGTTGATAATCACCGAAACAGATGGCGTCCGGGGCATATTGCGAAGCGAATTTACGCGCTTTCTCCAGGGAACGGCTACCGACCGCGGTCAGGACGCCTGTTTGGGAGGTTTTCAAACCGGCACCGAACGCGCCGGCGATGGTGCCAGCTCCGATGATGCCCCAACGCAGTTTTGCTGTCTTTATCATGAAAATTGAAACGGAAATGAGGTGGGTTAAAACCAGGGGTGCTGAGAGAACCTAGTGGTGTAGTTGACCGAAAGGCAGGCCAGCCGGGATGGGGGCCGGTTGCGGGGTGGTGGTGGTTAATTCGACGAATGCGCCGCTTTCTCCAGATTGTTCGAATGCCAACATTGCTTCGAGCACATGCAAGGCGAGCGGTGAATTGATTCGGGACTCGACACCCTGGGCCAGCGCACTGGCCATATCGGCTGGACCACTTCCCCGCCCCATCCCGGTGGCGTGTTGCACGGGGAGAATTTCCGGTTCTTTGGCGCCGATTTTCCAAAAACGAATGTCGTCATCGAATTTATTGGGATCCCCGGCGTGGAGCGTGCCGTCGGTTCCGTAGAGCTGAAGGCCTTTGAGCCCGGTGTAACCGGTGTCAAACGTCATGATGATCGTGGCCACCGCTCCGTTGTGAAATTCAGCAACGCCGGTGATATGGGTATTTACTTCGACATCGATTACCTTCCCATGCAGCGGCTGCGAGGTGATGGTGCGCTGATCAAACCCTTTCACGCCGAGCCCAGCGATGCGTTTGATCGGGCCGAAGAGATTCACCAATGCCGTCAGATAATAGGGCCCCATATCGAGCATGGGACCGCCGCCTTTCTTATAATAAAACTCAGGCGCCGGATGCCAAGTTTCATGGCCGCGGCAGGTCAGGAACGCTGTGGCGGCGATCGGTCTTCCGATCAGCCCGCTGTCGACCGCTGCCCGGGCAGTTTGTTGCGCGGAGCCGAGAAATGTATCCGGCGCGCACCCGAGTAGACGGCCTGTTTTTTCCGCAGTTACCACGGCCTTTTGACCATCCTCGAAATCAACCGCCAACGGTTTTTCGACATAGACATGTTTCCCAGCTTGGAGAGCAGCGCAGTTGATGGTGGTGTGAGCCGCCGGGATGGTCAGGTTCACCACGAGATCGACGGTTTCATCCGCGAACAGGGCGTTGGTTGTTTCATAAGCGCGAATGCCCTGCGCCTCCGCCACAGATTGGGCTCTAGCCTGGTCGAGATCGCAGCAGCCGACCGTTTCGATGGTCGGATGATTCTTGATTCCTTTGAAATACTGATCGCTAATCTTGCCGACACCAACAATGCCGATCCTTAGGGGTTGTGTCATAGAACCTCCATTACGCCGTATGACGAAAAAAAGACAAAGCCAAAAGATGACCTGCATGAAGCGGCCGACTGTTGGATAATGCGGGAAGATGAATTTTTGGAATGGCATCCTCAACGGCCTGCTCGAGATCTGGAGCCATAAACTCCGATCAGCGCTGACGTTGCTGAGTGTCATGCTGGGGGTGGCCGCCCTCGTGGTCATCATGGGGTTGTTGCAGGGCGCGTTTCGCAACATGGAAGAGGCCCTGCTTTATTACGGCGGACTCACGCGGATCTGGGTGAACGAAGAGCCGTTACCGGACGAACAGCGCCATCTGGCAGCGCTCTCCAAAGGGCGCACGATGGAAGATGTCGAGATTCTGGAAAACAATACCGAGCGGGCCGAGAAAGTGGTTCCCTGGATCGAACAACGATTCGAAGCCAAGCGCAAAAACTTCACCATCGAAGCGAATATCAACGCCGTCCGGCCCACCTTTTTTCAAGCTGAAGATTATCAAATTGAAACGGGACGCGCCTTGGGAGATCTCGATCTTCAGCGGCGCAGCCGGGTGGCGGTGATTGGCCAGGAGGTGGTGAAAGCACTTTTTCCCGACACGACCCAACCGCTTGGCAAATGGATCGAGATCGCTGGTAAAGATTTTAAAGTGGTAGGTGTCCTGGAATTTTATGGACGCCGCGATTTGCGCGACCGTTTTCTCGATCGGAAAAATAAGACGATTTTGTTGCCGTTAAGCACGGGCCAGACGGAGTTCAATCAAACAAGCCTCAGTATGTTAGCGGTCGATGCCCGTTCCCTCGATGAAGTGCCGTTCCTGGTGCAGACGGTGATGAACCTGATGCATCACGCCCATCGCGGGTTGCAAGATGTGGAGGTCAAAACAAACCAGGAATATTTTGCCGACTGGCAGAATGTGCGGAGTCTATACACGATCGTGGGCGCCGGCATCGGAGCCATCTCCCTCTTGGTTGGCGGCATTGGCATCATGAATCTGATGCTGGCGTCGGTGAACGAGCGGGTCCGCGAAATCGGGATCCGCAAGGCGGTGGGCGCTTGGGGGAGCGACCTTTTCATTCAGTTCCTGGTCGAATCGGTTACCTTGAGCGTGGCCGGAGGATTCTTGGGGCTCTGGGCGGGCACCAGCATCATCGATTATCTAGCCAATGGAATCGCGGCGGAATCACCGCCGGTCTTCAATCCGACGGTTGCCCTGGTGGGTTTTACTTTCAGCGTTCTGGTCGGCGTGCTTGCCGGCATATACCCGGCGTTTCGAGCCGCCCGCATGGATCCGGTGACGGCGTTGAGACAGGAGTGATTACGCCACCAGGACTGCCCCCTTTTCCAAGCTAGCTTTCCGGCTTCCCCGGCGGTTCGAACCGGTTACTTCTCGACGTCCAACGTGCCGCGCACCCGTTTATCCTGCTCCATCTGGTCGAGTTTGAAATCTTCGCCACTGGTGATCTTGTCAAGTTTGCCGTCGAGAATCCAGCAGACGCGTCGCGAGTTGGTGATCATTTTGGGATCGTGGGTAGAACAGATGACCGTCACCCCTTCGTCCCGATTCAATTCCTTGAGCAATTCCACAATGGCCGAGCCGGTCTTGGTATCGAGGTTCCCGGTCGGTTCATCAGCGAGAATGACAGCGGGTTTGTTCGCAAGAGAACGGGCGATGGCGACACGTTGTTGCTGGCCGCCGGAAAGTTCGAATGGTTTGTGATGCAACCGATGGCCAAGGCCGACTCGGTTGAGAATCGCCGTGCCCATCCGTTCCGCCTCATTTTTTTCGGTTCCCTGAAAAACCATGGGCAAAGTCACATTCTGCAAGGCGCTCATGACCGGCACGAGATTGAACGTCTGGAAAATGTAGCCGATTTTGTTACAACGAAACCAGGCCTGCTGGCTTTCGCTGAGATCGAATACGCTTTGCCCTTCGAAAAAGACCCGACCTTCCGTTGGCACATCGAGAGCCCCGATCTGATTGAACAAGGTTGATTTGCCGGAACCGGAAGGGCCCATGATGGAAAGAAATTCCCCTTCTTCGATCCCCATTGAAATGCCTTTCAGCGCCCAGACTTCTTCGTCACCGGTGCGGTAACGCTTCTTCACATCTTCGACTCGAATTAATGGCTCACTCATGACGTCATTTTCTCCCGATACCGGAGGTCGAGCTCGATCAGACCGCGCCGCATCAGGGATTTGGTAAAGAGCACGACCGCATCGTTGGCTTCCCCTTCCTTGCAGCCGAACCGGTTGAGAAGCAAGCGGCTGATCATGCGTAAATTCCGATGCCCATCGATCTGCTGCCAAAAAAAGGTGCCGCGTTCATCCAAATTCACGCGGACATATTTGTGCATGCCGAATTTTCTCGCTAACCAAGCATGCACCCCGCGACCCGGAGGCGGTTGTCGTTTGATCTGAGCACAGCCAGCGGAATCAAATTTGACCCGGACATAGGGGCCGATTTGCGGGACGGCCAGCAACGGGTCGGCCATCGTTTTCTGTGACTCGGTGGAAGCCGTTGCCATCAATGAAACTCCTTCGAGCTGAAGTCGAGTTCCTCAGGACGCGCCGTCCGGACGATGCGCCCATCTTCGATCCATAAAATGCGGTCCGACTTCTTGAGCATTTTCAAATCGTGAGTGGCTGAAATAATGGTGACCTGCAGCTTTTGCTTCAACTCATCGAGCAGATCGATCATTTCCTGGCCAGTATGCTGGTCGAGGTTGGCGGTCGGTTCATCGGCCAGAATAATCTCCGGGCTATTCGCCAAGGACCGAGCGATGGCGACACGCTGTTGTTGACCACCAGAGAGTTCCGCAGGTTTATGCAGGATGCGGTGACCAAGCCCGACCATGGTCAGGATGTGAATCGCTTTTTCACGGGCCGCCTCACCTTCGATGCCGGCGAAACTCATCGGCAACATGACATTTTCCAGACAAGTCATGACTTGGATGAGGTTATACGTCTGAAAGATATAGCCAATTTTCCGGCAACGAAGCCAGGCGAGTTCGTCGGTGTCGAGTTGGGCGATGTCGACCTGATCAATATACACCTTACCAGAGGTCGGCCGGGAAAGCGCGCCGATCGCATTGAATAAAGTCGATTTCCCCGATCCGGACGGCCCCATGATTGAGAGATATTCCCCTTTTAACACGTCGAGGGTCGCTCCGCGTAACGCGTGTGTTTCCTGATCGCCCCGACGATAAATTTTATGGACATCGACAGCTCGAATGACTTTAGGACGTTCGTCATCAGCGTCGAAATCGAAAAAGTAGGAGAGCACATCTTTGCGTGCTTCTTGGCTAGTCGCGGCATTCATCAGACATTACTCCGGAGGGCGGTTGCGGGGACCATGCTGGAGGCTACCTGCGCTGGGTAAAGCGCCGCCAGGATCGAGAGGCCGAACCCGGCGAGCAATGATAGGAACCCCGCGCCAATCAAGCCCAGCGCCGCGACGCTAAGCGAGGCGGCCATCAGCGAAAATCCATAGGTAAATCCGTATAATAAAATGGAAAACAACGCGCCCGACACGGCCCCGATCAGACCGCCAATGGCCCCCATCAAACCGGACTCGATCAAAAACATCGTGCGCACAAAGGAAGAGAGGGCGCCGAGACATTTCATTGTCCCGATCTCGCGAAACCGTTCCGTCACCGACATCAACATCGCGTTGGTGATCCCCATGACAGTCACGAGCAGGGAAATGATCACGATCCAGGAACTCCGAAATTGTTCTTTCCGAGCTTCTCGCTCCTGTTCTTCCAACAATTCTTCAGAAGGTGCCCGCGCCATGCCAACGGTCGTAACCCCTTCGAACGTTGGCGGATTCTCGATCGGTTGGGTCCAGGCCAGAATCTTCTGGCGCGCCGACTCCAACTGCTGTTGCCAGTCGATATTCGGCAAATCACCTCCCATGACTAAAAGCGCACTGCTCTCCTGGGTGAGTTGGCTGCGATCGACAATATCGACGCCCTCCTGAATTTCAGCCGGCAACCGGTCTCGGGCAGCGACCGAGTCGACTCGCCATCCTTCCGCACCATCTTTGTCGAGTTTCAGCAACACGCGAGTCTCGGCTTCATTCAGTTCCCCAACCGGCATGATCGCAAATATCCGGCCCTCGGCCGGGCCACTTTCGGCTGTCAGAAAGTTGACCATGCGATTCGTTTCCCATCGCAAAGCATCTTCAGCGGCGACCCCTTTCTTCAGAGCTTGCCCAGTCAAAATGGACATCAAGAAGGCAATGCCGCATACCACCCCGGTCACGGTAACAACCGATCGTCCGAACCGGATCCGGATGCCTTGCATCACCACTTCGAACGCAATGCGCAACGGCAAGCGAACCTGACGCGGGATATGGGTTTGGCTGGAGGTGGTGGTAGGGGAAGTCATTTCTCAGTCAGACAAAGTTAGAAAGGAGCGGTGGATACAGCGGAGGCAATGAGACGCAACGCCATCGTCGCCATCCCGATCAAACCGACGCCTGTCATATAACCAGCAAATAGAGTCGGTGCCATTCGTAAAAAGTTTTTGGGACCAAATCGTTTTTGTAAATAAAATCGGCTGAGGAAGGCGCCGACAACCTCCAGGACCATGTAGTGCGGCAATTGCCCAAACCCCCTCATCAAACCGTAAACCAACATTACGGGTAATCCAAATGCACTCAGGATGGTGTAAAGAACCGTCATCGTCGCGAAACCGGCGCCCACCACCGGTCCTTTAATGGCGCGACCCAGTTCCGTCTCTTCGAACGGTCTTCGATTCCCATCCTCATCAGTCATGGTCGAGGAATACATCAAGACACTATTCTTCGCGTGCAGTTCCCAGTTCACCTGGGCAGCTGGGAAGAAGGAACTCGGCACGGGGTCGGACTTCCAGATGAATGCCCAGAACCCGAGGGAAAGCAGGAAAAGAATCGGGATCGCAATGAGGTCCGCCTTGAGCAGCGACCAGAAACTGACGCCGGTCAGTTCATTCACCCGAAATTGCTGCGCCATATCGCCGAAGTTATCGATCGGTACCGGGGCCAGCCAGATATCGATCCCTTTCGCACCCGACGCAATGAAGGCGATTTCTTTCACGTGCGGAATGTTAACGTTCTGCCCGGCGATACCGAGCAAACGGGCGTTCACATAGGAGATGAAAGGGGTGAACACGAACGCGAAAAAGACGAGGAAGAAAAAGATATTCCAGGAGAACCCGAGCAAGGCGATGGCCATCCAGATGAGGCAGATGGAAATGACGATGTAAGCCGACAACGCGATCCAGAGCGGGTAATCCCCTCGCCCTTTTCGGGGCGGGGTCCAGATATCCTCGTTGGCCTCTCGCTCCGACTCTTTCTTCATCAACTCCGCCTTCTTGGCTTTGACGTCTTTGACCATTGACCAGATACTGACCGCGGCGATGCCAAAAGCGGCGCCGAGACTGAAGCTGAGCCAGAAATCGAGGTTATTGGAGAAGGTCGTATTGACAGTATCCATCCCCGGTTGCCAGGTCTGAAGCACCCCAAAATGATGGAGTAACGGATTGAGAATGATCGTCAGAAGAATGGCGATGAAGGTGCCGATGACCGACCAGAACGGCAGCACGAAACCCATAAACAAGACGGCAAGGTCAAGCGCCACACCGGTCGGGGTCGCCGGCAGGAAGGCTTCCGTCGCGGTCGTGGTATCGATGAACGGCTGCGGAATCAGGTAAAACGGTTTGGCTAGGAAAAGACTGGTGACGGCGGGGATACCCACCTGAAGAAAGCCAAACGCGATCCCGATGTAAGCCCCCAGAGAGAAGAGACGCCATCGATCGCTCTTCTTCTTTTTCTTATGCGGATCACTCTCTTCGAAAGTTTCGGAAGCGGTTTCCGGCAACGGCTCCCCTTTTTCCTTCTCCTCCTCGGCCCGGCGCGCATCAACATTATCATCCGCTTCAGCCAGAGCCATAGCCCCCTGAGCCGCAATCGGCGCCAACGGAAACGGCAATCGCTCCACATCGGAGGTTAACCGGAACAGGAAGTAACCGAGGGTGTATTTCTTCACCAACGAAATGAGCGTGATGGCAAAGACAATGGCAATTGGGACTAGCCATTCTTCATGGAAGAAATTTCGGCGCAGAATAGCTTCACTATCATACGACGGGGCGAACCAGCCGGGGAATAACCCGGTCATGCCAGCGTCGCGCGCCGCCTCGCTTCCCACCAGGTAAGCGCGGAAAACCAGGTGGCCCATGGGACCGCCCGGGAAAAGCGCATTGGCCGCCATCATCACCCAGGCGGCATGGAGCAGGACCACCAGGTTCTGTTTACTCAACGGCTTCATCGCCCGGCGAGCGACTTCCATAAAGAGAATGACGGTCACCCATTGCCCGGCCATCCCGATCTGGTTGCCGGTCATCAAGCTGAGATAGATGCCGCCGGGCATCATGATCAATCCGCAGAACAGAATGCCGGCAACGGTGGTCCAGCCGAATCCATCTTTGAATTCGGTCGGCATGTCGAGCAGCGTCCGGTAACGTTCGAGCTCTTTGTCGGTAACTTCTGGTTTAGCCATGCGGGATCAGCGTTCGAAGGAAAAGGTGAGGGATAGGTTCAGGCGTTGGATGGCGCCGCATCTGGAGGGACTTCCGGGGTGAGGTTCATGTCCTGCTCAAAGCGTTTACGAGATTCATGGAACATTTCTTCCCGATCAGCGGCACTCACCGCACGCCAGTGCAAGAAGTGCCGGCGAATCAGGCCAACATAACTTTTGGAGAGACGAGTCCAGGCTTCCCGCGTTCCGGTCAGACGGGTGAAAACAATGCGTGCTTTGAATTGCTCGGTCTCGGGATCTTCCGGCACTTGAATCTGCATGCGTTGCGAAACAGCCAGATCGAACGGCTTCAACCAAATCCGGGCTTCAATTTGCGGAACAGGACCATGATCAGACTCCACGAATCCCATTACCGGTGTCGAGGAGAAGAACCGACCGGCGCCGCCCTCGGAGTGATCAAGCAGGTAGCGATCGAAAAAGGAGAGCACCGCCATCCGCTGATGTGAATCGAAGTTGAACGGAAGATCGAATTGCAAAACATCTTCTTCGGGTTCCGGAAGTTTCCAACCAGCTTCGTCGGCTGGCTTCGCGATTTCCATCGCGGATCGCGCCGGGAAGTAAGTGGATATGAAGACCGCCGCCATAATTGTCAGCGAGGCATAAATGGTAGAAAGCGAGGCATACGTCATATTCAAACCGCCGGTCAACCCGAGTTCGGTAAGAATACGACCGACGCCTTGGCTCACAAGGTAACCGAGGACCGACCCCACCACGGCATAGACCATGGCTTCCGCCATGAACATGAAGAAGACATAACGGGGGGAAATCCCGACCGCGTTGTAAACATAGATCTCGTCTTTTCGTTCATAAACCGACCCTTTCATGGTGTTGAGCACCGTGAGGCCAGCCAAGACGAGAGGAATGATCAAATCGACCAACCCGCCGAGGGTGACTTCCCGGGCGCGTTTACCGCGATACCCCACGCCGTCCAAGCCATAATACATTGGCTCACCAGTCCGTTCCATGAGGTTATCAATGACTTCGCGCGCTTCTTTGTAACTCACCTCAGGCATGGTAATCGCAACGCTCGACCAGACCAGGTTACCATGAGGCACCCGGCCAAACGCGCTGGTGATCGGTGAGATGATCATGTTTTGAGGTTCGATCCGCGGAGAATCATCCGGGATCAACAACGAACCAATCTCCCTGCCTTCCGTCGCTTCGGGAATCCCTTCGATATCGAACGGTCGCAGATCGAGGCCGTTAAGGTCCTGCATGGTGACTAAGGATTCTGTCTCGAAAATCCCGATCACCAGACAAGGCTGACCATTGATCAGCACCTCTACATCCCCACTCTCCACCTGCTCAGGCGAGATGCCAAGTTGATCGCTCAAGGCGGACGGCATCAGGATCGGGACAGGCCGGGCACTGCTATCCATTTCATCGAACCAGACCGGTTCCGTGAGAAATTCGAGCTCGTTTCGAAGCGGCTCGTTTTCACTCAGTTGCAGGATCGAATCGAGTTGGAGGGTGCGGGCGCCCAGTCCTTCTTCATTGAAAACCATGCGCAATTCCGGGTTGTAACGTGTGGAACTACGAGGTTCCAATTCGCCGACAAAATAGCGGCGCGGTGCAACGTTAAAGCGGTCGCCATATTCGCTGCGCAGCGAGAAAACTTCTTCGGGACTCAGCTGCTCATACATATCCTTGCGGATCAACATGCCCTGGTAATCCCCTTTCCCGATCGGGCGATCCTCTTTCACCAACGTATTTTGGGTGGAGGTGAACGAAATCATGACGAAGGTCAGCAACGTCAAGGTGGCACAGGTCAGACCAGTCCGAACCTTACGCCGATGCATATTATTCAAACCGAGCATGAAAGCGGAAGAAAGGACGCCGAACTTGTTGACCTCCGCTGCTTCCACTTTCCCTTGCTTCTTCCGGATCTCCTCGAGGTTTTCTTTGAACTTCCCACTGAAGAGGAATGTAATTCCGCCCGAGATCAAGATGATGAAAAAGCCGAGCAAAATCATCAGCGAAGAACGCACCATTTCGAAAGCCGGATGAAGAATCCGCAAGAGGCCGAAAACCACGAGGAAAATGATGGCTTGAGCTGCCAATTGTTTCCGCACATCAGGGAAACCAAACACCAGCTTCTCGAAAAAGAAGACGAATGGCACCAACAACCCGAGATACCAAACGATACTGATAACGGCCTCGATGACGTTCTGCCGGATCACCGGATGATTCAAGGTCGCATAGGTCACGGCCTGGCGAGCCAGCGAATTTTCTTCCGTTAAGCTATTAGTGGGTTCGACCGCATCTGCCAGGTAATCTTCTGCCTTCTGATGGTAGTCGAGAGTCTGCTCGTCCGCCATGTGGAACTCGTTCTGCAAAGCCAATCGATGCCCGTTGAGCCATACCATCGAGTTGGCGGTCCTGACCGGCACCCGATTCAGCACGGCGTGGTCCGCAGTCAGATAACCCGGCCCATCGATGTCGAGATCCGTTTCGAACACCTCTGGTTCCGTGATCCCGAGCATAAACGCACGGGTGACCTCAACCAACTCGTTACCAGCGGCACCCGATTGGAATAGGACGTAGTAGCGCTGGTCCGGTTCCAGAAATGTCACGCTCATGCCAGCGGCTTCGAAACGCACCTGTTTTCTTGGCGTCGTTAAGCCTTCAGCCAGCACCATGCGAACACTGGCGTAACTCTTGAGCGTTTGCGGGTTCGTTAAATCGAACACCGCCATCGGATCCGCGCGAAACGCGACAATGGTGACATTTTCACGTCCGCTCGGGGACATCATATCCAGGCCGGTGGAGCGGAATAGCTTTTGGCCCTCCATACCTTCGTCCTTGATGAACTGGATGAAGCCGTCCGAATCGTAGGAAGCCGCCAACGGTTCGAACCGCTTGGTATTATAATAATACCAGCGGACGGCCCAGTCGCTTGAATTGAATTCGAGCAAATATTTGCCGTACGGATTCGTTTTGACAAACGGATGCATGTAATACCCAGGCTTGCCGAATAGACCTTGCCCCTCGATCGAGCGGTTCCCCACTATCGCCCCTTGCAGGGGGTGATTAGGGACAATTGAGGCCCCGACATTCGAGAGCATCACTTGTCCAGAGAAGGTATGATAGAGCCACTCCTGCACCGTGCTCGGAGCGATTTTGACCTCACCGTGGGCCAGGCTGAGCATGGATTCCCCGAATGTTTGAAGACTATCATCGTAGCTCTCCACATTCAGCATGAAGGGTTCAACAACCGGTGACGCGAATTCCCTGTAAGTTTCTTGCCGATCGAGGTTGAAGAGGAACCAGGTCGCGTATCCCCACCGGTCGACCATTCCGGCAACACTACGTGGGGCTTCTTCCAATTGGCGGTCGAGTGTGCCCGTCAGCCGGGTCGGCTCGACCACATTGACGGCATCCGCCGCAGGCTGCTTGCGTAGAAGATCATGCATGGCAGAGCTCTCGACGGAGCCGATATCGAATGAGTTCAGCCAGGTCAGACTCTCCAGGGCTTCAACGTTCCGGGAAGGAACGATCTGGTTGTAAAGAAAAACGAGGTTTTGATATCGATTGAAGAGGCGTGCGACTTCGATGTCCTGTAAATAATCATTTTTGACCTGAAGATGATAGGCTGCCAATTCCTTGATCCGATCTAGGAATCGTTGCCTGACATTGTATTCTTCTAAAAGTTCGGGGGCATCCCGGATAAAGTTTGGAGGCGAATACCCCGCATAGGTCACGGTCGCATCATACTTCTGCTTCGCTTTGAAATACCGCTTGAAGGCAGCCGACTCGATGGGGGGTTCGCCTTGTCTGATATAATCGACCCGGGCTTCCATCACCGGCTCGTTGAGCTCGATCGTTAACTCGTTCAACACGTATTCGAACTGCTCTTCCAGAAATTTCCGAGTCTCTCCGTCCAAGGAAGCCAATCCCTTCTTCGCGTTCTCGATCGATGCGAGCAATTGCCCCTTGGTTAGAACCTCGAGAATCGACTCGACCCGTTCCAGCATCACTTCGTTTTGGGCGATGCGCGTTTTCAGGTGAGCCACCCGAACGTTTTCTTCCTCGGGAGTTTCCATGCCGAGTGCCCGTAACAAAGGATTCTCTTCGGCACGCAACGTGTTTTTCTGAAGAATACGCGCAAGATGATTCACGGCATCATCAGCGATCACGGACGATCCGTAAGCCATGAAAATCATGTCACGGCTGAGTTGGCTGCGGTTGGCACTGAGGGCTTCGACCATTTGCAACATGCTTGCGAGACTGATGGCTTGGATGGCGCCCGGCGCTTTATCGGGGAGCACCGACATGGCGTCATAAGGCGCCATGAAGACCACCGCTTCAGTGGCCCCCTTCTCTTCCGGCGCTTTCAGCACTCCGAAATAGGTCGTGTTTTCCACTTCCTCCCATTTAGTGACCACCCGCAAGCGGACTTCCTCGCCGACCAGGTCCATGATACCGGGTGCCGCCGCCAGACGAACGAAATTAACCGGCGCGGAAGAGACCATACCGCCGATCGGCTGAGCGACGGAATCCCATGGTAACTGCTCCATTCCATCTGGATGAGTTAGAATCAAGGCCTTGATACCGAGGCGCGCGTATCGCACCCAATTGAAACCATAATCGGAATCGAACTGGCCGTCCCGAGTGTCAATTACCCCAATGACGTTCGTGAAATCCTTTCCGGAATTAATCGTTTCTTCATTCAGGACTTCGAGTTTTCCGGTCACCCCTTCCCAACCCGTTGTCATGGGCTGGAGATGGTTCGGCATGAACGGATAAATCTCGACCAGACTTTCAGCTTCCTTAGGGGAGTCCGGCCGGACGAGTTGACGAATTTCTGTGACCGGCGCCACGGAACGAATGGTGTGCTCCTGGATCTCCAGACCGGCCTTTTCAAAAGTTTGACGCACCAATTCAGCCGCGGCCCGCATCCCTTCTTGGCCAATGAACCGGGACCCCAAGCTGAGAATCTGATCCAACCGCTCACGAAAAGCGACGGGATCGAGCTTTTCGTTCACCTGCGAAAAATTGATGGTTGCCACTTCTGCGGTCTTATAGTCGCTCTGGACTGGCTGAAAGACTCGCTGCCAGAAACCGGCTGCCACCAACGAGACAAAAGCGAGCACCAGGAAGGTGATGATGCCTTTGCTGAAGTTAGAGGAGGTCGTCATGAGATTAGAAACAGTTCTTAAAACTGCATCGGAAATTTAATGTTGCTGGGGTTGAAGAAGAATCGGAAGGCTTGATCAGCCAGGAAAAATGCCATGGCCGTGGCAACGCCGGCAATGCCGCCCGCTGCAAACGGAAACAATTTTTCACGCACGGCAGCGGCGCCACCCAAGCGAAGCACGAGAAACCGAATCAGCAACGCGAACGTAATCGCGCCCCAGGTTTGCTCGAGCATCCCGGTCGGTCCGAGAACAAACCCGGCCGGGTGGAACCAGAATCCGGCAAAAGCCTGGCGAACCAATGAAAGCACTAACGTGCCCAAAGCGCCAAAGGCCAAAGCTCCTCCTTGGGCAGAGAGCCAGGAAACCGCCCAGGGCGAGGCTTCCCGTTTAGCAGCCTCTTCGTAAACACCCACCTGGGCGCTGAGCTCATTGAAGGCCTGTTTTTCGCCACTGAATTGGCCAGGTATCGGAAAATTGTCAGCCCCAACGGCGTAAGCGCCGGAAAAATAAATCCAACCGCCCACCACCATGCCACCCACGATCCCCAAGATGGCGGCGGAGACGATGGAACGCCCTTTGACTTGGCCTCGGCTGCCTGCCTCCACAAATTCCATCTGCATACCCGGGATCATCATGAAGCTGACTTGAGCATTCATGACCAACGCCGAGATCAAGGCACCTAGCACCATGCCTTCAGGTCCGAAAATCGTGAGCGATCCGACCAACGACATCAATACGAGAACCGAGGCGGAATCGCGGCCGCCCATAATATTAGGCCCGGTCATCCCGATCTCCGTCCGGATCCGCATGGCGACCAGCATGAAGATGACAAACAAAAGAAAAATGCCGAGCGCGGCAATGATGGAGAGCTGAGCCCAGATCGACCAGAGCAGGACGCCGACGAGACTCACCCCCAATAAAATCAAAGACCCTCTCGGCGATAACATCTCGCGCTCACTGGTTTCCCCTTTCCAGGCAGCCTGGAACGCTTTGCTCAGGAAACGGCGGGCGAGCCAAAGGATGACGATCGCATACATCAGGAAAGAGCCGGTCATTTGCTCGCTCTTATAAGGATACTGCTGATCGACAGAGGCGCCGGTCCATTCCCCAACCAGGAACTGTAAGCGGAAGAGCACAAAACCGACTAACAGACTGGCCAGGACATTGATTTCGAAAAAGAGCGCAACGGCCAAGGCTAGTGGGAGCACCGTGAAACTGACCCCCCAGACTTTCATCCAAGCCGGGTCGGTAAAATACCCGCGCAAGGGAACATCGATCACCGGAGAAGGGATAGAGGGATTAAGGAAACTCAATCCCATCAACAGACACCAGAAAACGAATATACCATATCCAATCCAGAATAGTGGCTGCTTAGTGTAAGGCTTCCCGCCATGCCAGGGACGCGCCCCGTCGACCAGAGCCATGGGCCCGTAAATGAGTGGCACCGGAAACCGTTCACTCTGCATCCATTGCCGTCTCAACAGACAGGCAACGGCCAGGGACGCCAACGTGAGCAGAAAGACGTAGCCGCCAAGGAAGACAAACGATTCCCCCCAAGCACCCCACGGCACATGGCCGGTGATGGCGGTCTTCAACCCGGCTAAACTCCACATGTTGTCCGGGATCATGGTGTAAGCGCCCCGGATAGTTTCCGGTAATTGCGCGTATTCAGCTTCGGAAATCGCCCGCCGGCTTGTGTAAGCAAATTCGAGCGCGCCCACATTCAACCACTGCAGATCCGCGATATCGACGATGCCACGGCCCTCCAACCCAATTTCGATGGTGACCTGGTCGTCGATCAAATTATGAGGCAGCTCGACTCCGTAAGCAGCAACCCGGAAAAATCCTTCCGGCTGCAACGGCGTAACCTTCCCGATCACCCGGGATCGAATCAGTTCAGTTTCTGTCTCAGGCCGATCGTCGAAGCGAATGCGAACGAAATAATTGGAACGCGGTCCAAGCTCTTTAGCCCGAACGAGGGCGGTGAAGAGGTAAGGTTCCTCCAGGGGCATCAACAAATCTTCGCCCTGATAGACTGGCACCTCGATTTGCATGGCGCTGACGCTGTCATCGGTATTGTTGATGACATAGCCTTCGCCCGAAGCGCTGTTGCCGGTCTCAAAGGTTTCGGGCCGCACATTCGGGTCGAGCCGGAGTTCGCCACCTTCGTTTTTAAAGGCCACCTCGAAGAGATTGTCTCCATGCGGCCAGGCTTTCGGACTCAGCGCATCATATTTATCGTAAGCATTGAACCGAGGAACGGTGGCGACGGTGGAAAGATAGAAACGCCAAAATCCGGTGCTCATGATGGGCGTGGCCAGCATCAAGGCGTAAAGCACCACGATCATTTCGGGCGGGGTAAGCCAGCGCCAGCCGACCACTTTTTTTGCTAAGGCCCCAAGCGCGACCCAGATACCAAAAATGATGAACGCCGGCATCGGAATCACCTCGCCACCCAGCTGATAGCCGTCGCCTTTGAAGATGCCAGAAAACTGAATGATGCCCCCGATCAAAAAGAGTCCGAGAAGAATCCAGCCGAACGCCCGCAGCGTTAAACCTGTTGATCGTGCGGAATCCTGGCTCATGCCGTTGTCTCCTGGGGGGAGCGGTGCCGGTCTGAAATGGGCGGGTGAGAGTATGGTTTACGACCTGTCATCATTGGGGAAGCGAGAAAGTGGAGCAGCAAAGGCGAGGAGACCAGCAAATTTTTGTTTCCCTGCCTATCCGACGAAAGTAGTCACACATCTTTGGTTGGAGTTCAGGAATCATGAGGAAATGGTGTTGATGAGCGGCCAATCAGGCCTCGCCGACTCAGGCTATTGGTGCCAGGGGGGCTTAGGACTGAAGAGGCAGGTGACTGGCCCGCGCAAGCAAGGGCGTATTTATCCGTCGAAATCCCTCCTTTTCAACCGCAATCTTGGTTCGATTGAACGTTTCGTCGATTCATTTACTTCCCTCGGGCTGATCGCCTAGAGGTCGGCCCCCTTTGACTGGTTCCGGTTTGGGGATCTTAAAGGTCGTCATATAGAGATCGTGGCGGCGATCGAGCCGTGGGGTCACGGTCCCGTTGTTGCGAGCGGCATGGAGTTCATCCAGATCGAGATCACAGACCAAAATCGTTTCCTCATTGGAATCGGCTTCCGCTGCGATGCCATCGCGAGCGAACTCGAAATCGGACGGGGTCAACACGGCGGCCTGGCCATATTGGATATCCATATTCATCACGTCGGGCAAATTGCCGACGTTGCCGGCAAGCGCGACGTAGATCTGATTTTCGATCGCTCGCGCATGGCAACAATACCGGACGCGAAAGTAACCTTGCCGGTTGTCGGTACAAAACGGCACGAACAAAATCTCGATTCCTTCATCAGCCAGATAGCGGGTCAGTTCCGGGAATTCGCTGTCGTAACAGATCAGCACCCCAATCCGGCCAGCAGGTGTATCGATTGCTACCAGACTTTTCCCGCCCGAAATCCCCCACCATTTTCGTTCGTTCGGCGTGATATGGATTTTGGGCTGATCGACCACCGAGCCATTTGGCAGACAGACACTGGCGATGTTCAACAATTCATCGCCCACTTTGGTCGGTTGGCTGCCGCCAATGATCGTCACGCCGTATTGCATCGCCAATTTGGAGAGCAATTTTTTGACTCGTGGCGCATACGACGCCAGACGCCGCATCCCTTCTTGCGGAGACAACGCCTGCGTTTGGGAAAGCAACTGGACCGTGAAGAGTTCGGGCAATAAAACGAAGTCGGACTGATAATCGGACGCGATATCAATGAAGTAAGAGACCTGAGTGGCGAAATCCTCGAACGATTTCACTTTGCGCAGCTGATATTGCACGCAAGAAAGGCGGACTTTGCGCGGACCATGTTTGCGTGGGCGAAATTCCGGGTTCAACCACTCGATCAAACTGGCATTATCAAGACTCTGCGGGTCACGCAGGTAATGAGGCAACAGACCGTGCACCTGGAATTGCTCCCGCAATTGAAACGAAAGCGTCGCATCGTGCAGGGCGCCTTCTTTGACCTGCTCGATGTATTCCTCCGGCGAAAAATGCTCCGCGTGCTGGTGGTAATTGACCAGGCGACCACCCGCGAGAATGCGGCGCAGATTAAATCGGCGGCAAAGTTGGCGTCGAGCTTCGTAGAGCGCCTTGCCGACGCCCTGCCCCTGGTATTTGGGATGCACATACACATCGGCGCCGTAAAGCGTATCGCCTTGAGGATTGTGATTGGTGAAGAAACCGCTGTCGGTGACGCCAGCCCAGGTGTGCTGGCGCAATGGATCGGGGCCGAGACTGACGATCAGCGATGCGCAAGCCCCGGCAAGCTTGCCCCGGATGGTCGCCACCAGTTGGCCCTCGCCAAAGACACGCTGGTGCGATTGTAAATGAACGTTTTCCCAGACCACGTTCTCTTCCGCCATCTCGGGATAGGCGATGCGATTGAGTTCGACCAGTGCAGGAATGTCTTCTTCCCGCGCGGTTCGGATGGTGACTTTGCTTGGTTTCCTGGCCGGTTTTGTTTTCGACATTGGGTTGATAATGGAAACGGAGAGATGCCCGATGGCCAATGGAAAACCGCAAGCGTTCCCTCACTTTTTGCTGAAGTTGAAGGAGCCTTGTTCTGGCATGCGCGCTCAGCATGGGCAACTCCGCGGCTAATGCCGACGCCGAGTCCAAAAAAAAAGGGCGCCCAAACGGGGCGCCCTTTTGGCTAAAAAATTTGGTGGTAAAGTTTATTCTCCGCCAGGTTGACCGGGTTGACCGGGCTGAACTGGTTGGGTCGGCATGCCACCGGGACCGCCTTGCTGCCCTTGGAACTGCATCATCAGCATGGGGACCACCATCGCAGCCGCGTTGGAGAGTTTGTCGATCTCGCCCTGAGTCAACTTCGCCGTCACCATCACGACCTCGCCATCGACCGATGTGGCCACGGATTTTTTGAACTCAGTCATGGCTGGCACCATTGGCGATGCTGGCTCGGAAGCTTCGAGCATCGGCGCCAAAGCCGAATCGATCTGCTCTTTGCCTTCTTTCGCCTTTTCGGCGTCCGACATGGTCAAAGCGATTTTGAGATCAATATCGGCCTCAGTAACCATCGAGAAGGTGGCCTGTTGCGTCGTGGCCAATACTCCCGCCATGGGATCGCCTTCCGCTTCTTTCTGGAGTGATTGCTTCAACTCCTCGTTGCCATTGTAAAGCGCGTAGAACGAGGCATTGTCGGGAACAGAATCGAGGCAGGCAGCAAAGGCTTCCGGCATGGCGACCGGGCCCGATTTAAGGGCGCCTTCAACATCGGGTTGCGTTCCGATAAAGGCCACGGTCCCACCGTTGGCGGAGACGACTCCCATCGCCATTTTGCGATCGGCGCCGATCGTTTCGTCCGAGGTGAACAGCTGACCATTCCCCATCTCTGTCGGGCCTTCCAACCCGTCAGCATCGATACCAGCAGCGTCGATCGCTTTTTTCACATCGATTTCTTTGCTGAATTCGACAGCCACCAGCAGGCGCATATCGCCATCGCCCGTCATGGCTTCGGGATCAGACAATGCTTCCGGCGGCACCGCGTTGGAAATAAGGACGCGTTTCACATCTTTAATTCCCACTTCCACATCGCCTTGTTCAGCCTGTGCCGCATTGATCTGTTCGCCCAACATTTGGAAGAGCGGGGTATCGGCCAAGTGCGTGGCGATTGGCGATTTCAACAAGTCGTCCAGTTTCAGAACGGTCACACTGTCGGCTTTATCAAGCACGCCAGCGTAGAGAATATCTTTATTTTTTGAGGAGGATCCAGAAGCGGAATCTTCTTTAGAACCACAACCGGAGAAAAGAGTCATTGCCAATGGCAAGACCCAACAAGCAAGCAAGCGCAGGGATTTCATCAGCGCCGAGCATGCGAACCGAGATTCGTCGACGCAAGCCAATAGCAGCGGAATTTGTTGGAATTTTCGTTTCATACACTGGCTACGGGCATCTGAGTTCAGGCCAGAGTCGCTGCTTGTTCCCGAGTCACAGCATGTTGCAGCGGCTCGCCCCGAAGAAATCGTTCCACTTCTTCCACCGCCAATTCTCCCATGCGCCCGCATTCACGCCCCAACGAACCGGCGATATGCGGGGTCAAGATGACATTCGGAAGCTCATACAAAGGCGAATCAGTTTCAGGCGGTTCAGGTAAGGTCACATCAAGCACGGCTTGCACATCAGGGCGCTCCGCCAGGAACCGCACCAGTTCCGGCTCTCGCACCACTGCGCCACGGGCCGTATTGATAAAGGTCGTCTCGTTCCGCATCAGATTGAAATGTTCGCTTCCAAGCAAGCCACGCGTCTCGGGCAAATTCGGTGCGTGGACGCTGACGATGTCGGACGTGGAAAAGAGCCGCTCCAGGGTGCAGAGCTCGACTCCCGATTCGGATGCAGCTTCAGCTGACAGAAACGGATCGTACACCTGCACCCGGCATCCCGCCTGGATCAGGCGGGCCGCCACCATCCTGGCGATTTTGCCAAAGCTAACCAGCCCGATCAACGCCCCGTAATTGCCGGGCACGACGCGATGGATGTCCGCCGGTTTCCGCCGTCGCTCGCGCATGGTGCGGGCCATGTAAAAAAACCGTTTCAACCCCAATAAAACCACGGAGACCGTGTAGTCGACTACCGGAACGGCATTGGCCGCTGCAGCGGATACGACCGGAATCTGCCGATCCCAAAAAGCCTCGGTCACGAACCCACGAATCGTTCCCGCCCCATAAAAAACGCCTCGCAGATTGGGTAACCGCTGGAGAAAGGCTTCATCGAGCAACGGCATGCCCCAGGTGCCGAGAAGGATCTCCGTTTCGGCCGGGATCGGTTGGGATGACGGGATTTCCCCGGCCAACGCAACACACTGCCGGAGGCGATCGAGCAGAGCGGGAGGATAAACGTCGGGAATTCGTTGCGGATTACCGAGAAGCACAGCGGGAGGCAGAGAGGCAGGCATGAGGCAGGATAGAAAGCGTGTCCAGCAACAGGAAAGCAAA
>JGI12210J13797_10017051_pt1 | contig 38820 bp, 33 predicted proteins | sample ElkSlonscriptome_3_FD_13797 | JGI IMG/M metagenome (IMG submission 13797) | reverse complement strand
TCGGCACGTTATGCGTGATTTCGGAAAGACCGGATGCCTTTGCCAAGGCCGATATTCCCGGACTTCGGGTGTTTGCCCAACTCGTCGAACAGGGAATCGCCGCACACACACAAACCCTTGATCTTGCGCGTGCCAACGGTTCGCTGCGAGAACTCAACCAATTATTCAAACAGGCAGAGGCCGCTGCACAAATCGGTTCATGGAGGCTCGATCTGGCGAGCGGAGAAGTGCAATGGTCCGATCAGGTGTTTGCAGTGCACGGGCTTTCTCCCGGCTCCGAAGTGGATCTACAAAATGCAATGAACTTTTACGAACCCGAAGATCGCGAGACGGTGAATTCCAGGCTCAATCAGGCGATCGAAACGGGCGAGCCGTTTTCGTTTGAGGCGACCATCCGCCGCACGGACGGGCAATTGCGCCGTATCCGCAGTCTGGGTGAACGCATTGATATTGATGGTACGCCCCATGCGATGGCGGGCGTGTTTGTCGATTGCACCGATGAGCATCAGCACATGGTCGCCTTGCAACGCGCGGCCACCCGCGACAGTCTGACAGGGCTTTATAACCGCAGTGAATTTGACCGGCGGCTGGGCGAGGCTTTGGCAAGAGCGCGCGCGGGCGATGATGCGCCGGCAGTCACTGTGCTGCTGCTTGATCTGGACGGGTTCAAGGACGTGAACGACCGGCTGGGTCATCTGGTGGGTGACAGTTTGCTTGTAAAGATTGCCAAGGCGCTGGACCACAAAGTTCAGGGCGAAGCCTTTCTGGCGCGGTGGGGCGGAGACGAATTTGCGATCCTGTTTGAAAGCGAGCTGGCACTGGATCAGGCGCAGCGGTTTGCAGGCGATCTGATCACAGAGATAACCGATCACGTGCGTATTGGCGAAAGCATGATCCAGATCGGTGCCAGTTGCGGAATAGCGCAAGTGGCCGGGCCAGCCACAAGCGAGGAAATCGTTCGGCGCGCCGATCTTGCAATGTATAATGCCAAGGTGAACGATCGCGGAAGTGTCCAGTGTTGGAGCGAGAATATCGAGAGCGCGCAGGCCGCGCGCCAATCAGCGATCACGCGCTTGACCGGGGCGCTTAATACGGGCCGCGCCTTTGCCGCCTATCAGCCGATTGTATCGCTTGATGACGGGCAAACCGTGGCCCTGGAGGCTCTGTTGCGTCTGCGTGAGCCTGATGGCCGCATCGTTTCGGCAAGCGAGATATACCCCGCTCTGCTGGACCCTGTTTTGGCACGTCGCGTATCGAGTTTCATGATTGAGCAAATCGCGAAAGAAGCACCTGAATTGCTCGCCTTGAACGGGCAGGATCTGCAGATCGGCATCAATGTGACCGAAGCCGATTTGCGCCGCGGCAATTTTGGCCAGATCATGGAAAAACTGATCGGCGACAGCGTTCTGGAACCGAAGAACATCGTCCTTGAAGTGACTGAGACGATGCTGATCCTCGATGAGACGGGCGCTATTCGGGCCATGTTGCATGAACTGGATGAGCGCGGCTTTACTATCGCGCTGGACGATTTCGGGACGGGCTTTTCTTCACTCACACATCTGCGCGATTTTCCCATCCGCAAAGTGAAGATCGACAAGGATTTCATCGCTGCGATGACGCGCCATCACCAGTCGCGTCTGATCGTGCAGGCGATGGTGCAGATGGGGCGCAGCCTCGATCTTAGGATCGTGGCTGAAGGGATCGAAAGCGATGAACAGCTCACATTACTGAAATCAATCGGATGCAGTCACGGGCAAGGCTATAGATTCGCCCGGCCCGCTTCGCTGGAAGAAATCAAAGCACGCATAAGCGATGGACAGCGCGAAGTCGCATAGATGCCCCGCCTGCCAGCATAGCTGCGTAACCGCGCCGCTCCCTAATGAGCTCGCCGCGCTCCGATCCAACACCCACGGACCCGACAGGCATTGGCTAACCGGGTGGCTGACAAGGTTCGCAGGTGCGCACCTCTGGGGCTTGTTCGCAGGGCGACAAACAACGGTCATTGAACCTCCCCACCCATGCCAAAGTCACATCGATTCGCTTCAATCGAGGAAGGCGAAAACGCCGTGAGCAGTGCCAAAGTGCGAAGGGCGAAAGCTATAATGCCGACATAGCCTTTGCACCCGATATGGCGGCGTAAGGGCGGGCTGTTACAAAATACGACGCAGCGCGGCGTGACATCCACCGCTGCGCCCCACACCATTCATTCCGCATTAGATATCCTGCTGCGATAAACCTCGGCCAAGGCGCGGACCTGATACAGAAAGGATGAGCGGACGGGTATGAGCGATACAAGTATAGCGCTGAACCGGTTCGGATACGGATTGCGTGACGGCGAAATGCCGCCGGGCGATCCGAAAGGCTTTCTGCTGCGCCAGTTGCGCGACTTCGACCCGCGCCCCGGCGCGCTTTCATCGCGTCCGGAAACGAGCGGTCAGGCGGGCGAATTGCTGAAGACCATCCGTGCATCGCGCAAAGAACAACGGTCCGCCCGCAGCGATGGGCCGTCCGCCGCAATGATGATGGAAGAGAGCATGACGGAATCGCAAGCAGACAGGCGCTCCAACCGGGAAAAGGCGCTCGACGGCCTGCCGCCGGAAGTCGCCAACCGGCTGCGTGATGCCTTCGGTCTGTATCGCAGTGACGCAGCACTGCGCACCCGNATCGCGGTCACCTCCCCCACCCCTTTTGCCGAGCGGCTAACGCATTTCTGGGCCAATCATTTCTCCGTCACGGCGGGGAAGCCGGGCACCTCCTTTGAAGTGGGTAATCACGAATTCTACGCGATCCGGCCGCACGTGACGGGCAGGTTTTCCGACATGCTCAAGGCAGCCGTACTGCACCCCGCAATGCTGCTCTATCTGGATCAGTACCAGTCGGTCGGTCCCGCTTCCCGGTTTGCACAGCGGCGTCAGCGCAGGCGCAATCGGGACAATAGCAACAATCAACAGGATCGCGGCCTCAACGAAAATCTCGCGCGCGAAGTGCTGGAACTGCACACGCTCGGCGTGGATGGCGGATACAGCCAAGGCGACGTCACCGAGTTTGCCCGTGCCCTGACGGGCTGGACTCTGCCCGGCCTCTCGCGCCTGTCGCGCTTTTCCGAAAAGCAGCCCGGCGGCACGGCCTATGTCAGCATAGCGCACGAACCGGGCAAGCGGCGGATCATGGGGCGCAGCTATGCCGATACCGGCGCGCAGCAAGCGCTCTCCATTCTGGATGATCTCGCCGCGCATCCAGCCACTGCGCGCCATGTCGCGACCAAGCTGGCGCGCCACTTTGCAGGCGATGAGCCACCGCCTGCGTTGGTCACGCGGCTGGAGCGCGATTTCCGTGCCACCAACGGCGATCTGGCCAGCCTTGCGCGCACTTTGGTGAACGCACCGGAAAGCTGGACAGCGGGTCCGGTCAAATTCCGGCAGCCTTATGAGTGGTTCACATCCGTTCTACGCTTTACCGGGTTGGATGATCTGAGCGAGCGGCGGCTAAACGGCGTCCTGCGGCAGTTGGGACAGGCCCCGTGGCGCGCGCCCTCGCCCGCCGGGTTTGATGATGTCGCAGAAAGCTGGGCCGGGCCCGACGCGATTGTACGGCGGGTCGAACTGGCAGAACGGATCGCGCGCAACGCGCCAGCTGGCGATGTGCTGGAACGCGCCGCCCGTGCCTATCCCGATGCCCTTGGCGCCAATACACGAACCTGGATCTCCCGTGCGGAAAGCGGATCGCAGGCGCTGGGCCTGCTGCTGGTCGCTCCTGAAATGATGAGGAGGTAATTCGCGATGAATAAGAGCCTGAACCGCCGCGCAATGCTCGCCGGATCGCTGGTCCTTGGCGCATCCGGCCTCACCGCGCCGCGCATGGCATTTGCACAGGCCAGCGGTCACAAAAGCCTGTTATTTGTCCTGTTGCGCGGCGCAATGGACGGCATGGCGATGCTGGCCCCGACGGGCGATCCGTCTTTTGCGGCCCTGCGCAGCGCGGCGTTGCCGGACTATGAAGGCGCAGCCAAACTTGGCGACATGTTTTCGCTCCACCCCGCCTTTGCCGAGGTGGGAGCGGCCTATGCGTCAGGCGAGGTCCTGTTCGTCCATGCGACCGCCACCTCTTATCGCGACCGCTCCCATTTTGACGGGCAGGACTTGCTGGAAAGCGGTGCAGCGCAGGCGAACACGCGGCGCGATGGCTGGCTGAACAGGCTTGTCGCGCTGATGGCACAAGACGGCCCGCCCCGCGCTCTGGCGATTGCGCCGACCATGCCACTTGCCCTGCGCGGCAGCGCTCCGGCGTCCAGCTATGCCCCGTCCGCGCTGCCCGATGCGAGCGCGGATTTCATGGACCGCGTGGCGCAGCTATACAGCGAGGATGAGCAGTTGGGCGCGCTCTATGCCAAGGCGCTGGCGACGCGTGCGATGGCGGCGGATGACACCCTGCGCAACCTGCGCGATGCACAAAAGGCGGGCGAGCTGGCCGCCTCGCTGATGCGCGGTGACGATGGCGCGCGCATTGCCATGATAGAGCTGGGCGGATGGGACACACACGCCAATCAGCGCGGCGCATTTGCGCGGCCGGCGCGCAATCTGGATACGTTGCTGGGGGCCTATGCCAAGTCCATGGGGCCTGCGTGGAACAACACTCTGGTGCTGGTGGCGACGGAGTTTGGCCGCACTGCGCGCTATAACGGTACGGGCGGCACGGACCACGGCACAGCCAGCGCGGCTTTGCTGATGGGCGGCGCGGTGCGCGGCAAACGGGTGCTGGGCGATTGGCCCGGACTTGCCGATTCAAACCTGTACCAAGGGCGCGACCTTATGCCGACGACATCGCTGGAAAGCGTGCTGGCAGGCGCGGTGGCCGAGCATTTCGGGCTGGACCCTGCACGGGCAATGGCTGACCTGTTCCCGGGGCGCAGCGCGACCAGCCTGACCGGTCTGATCCGGGCCTAGGCTACTCCCCGGACGCCTCTGCCGCTTCACCCTTGATCGGGCCAGCCTCATTGGCGAGAACCCCTGCCACCATCGTCCAGACTGCGACGTTCTGACGCATCTGTGCCTTGTCGATCTTGTCCAGTGTGTCATCGGGCGTGTGGTGCAGATCGAAGTAACGCGTCCCGTCCTGTTGCAGATCAATGATCGCTCCGCCCTGATCGCGCAGGATGTTGATGTCCGCCCCGCCGCTCGCGACAATGCTGGAATCAGCGACACCGAACTGCGCCACCGCCTTTGCCAGCTTATCGTGCAACGCTTCGTTGGTTTCGCGGAAATTGCTTTCAAACCGCCAGATCCGGTCCGCGCCAAAGTCGCTCTCAAGGCCTACCGCAATCGGCTCGTCAATATGCGCCTTGCTGTAGGCTTTCGAGCCCCACAGGCCCACTTCCTCTGCCCCTGCCAACAACACCCGGATCGTGCGCAGCGGCTGGCCTGACCGGTCCACATGCAAAGCGGCGGCGGTGATAATGCCGCAGCCCGCGCCATCGTCAAACGCACCCGGAGCATTCCACCAGCTATCCAGATGACACGCAAGCAGTACGGGAGGGAGTGACGGGTCACGCCCGACGATCTCACCCACAACATTGCCGCTCATCGTGGTGCCGAGCAGGCGCGGCGTCAGCACCAGCTTCATGGTGATCGGCTTACCATCAGCGCGGTCAAACATGCGTTCCAGATTGGCGGCATCAGGTAGTGACAATGCACCAGCCGGGATCGGCGTGGTGCGCGCGGGGAAGCTCGTGCCGCCGGTGTGCGGGTTGCGGCCGTTATCGGTGCCCACCGATTTGATGACGGTCGCAATCGCGCCCTTGCTCGCCGCGATGCTTGGCCCAAACCAGCGCACTGGCCCTGCAAAGCCATAATGCGAGCCGTCCATCGAGGGGCGCATCTGGTGGCTGATATAGGCGATCTTTCCCTCAAGGCTGCCATCGGGCGCAGCGGATAGATCACCCACGCTTTCAAATTCGACCACTTGCGCGGTCACGCCCTCAAGCCCGGTAGAGGCGCTGTTGCCCAGCGGTTGAACCACCAGCGGTTGCGGAAACGGCTCGATCACCTGCGCGCTGTGTGTTTCGCCCGGCACCCATGTTTCCATCTCGAACGGTTCGTTCGCAATGTTGGCAAAGCCGCGCGCCTTCAGCCACGCCATCGCCCATTCACGCGCGCGCGCCTCTGCCTCTGTGCCAGCCTGACGCGGGCCGACTTCGGTCGTCACACCTTCCACAAAATCAAACGCGATCGTGTCGCTGTTCAACGCTTCATTGGCGACTTTGGCGAGCGATCGGGACGCGCTGGCAGCACTTTCTGCCGCTCCGGGTGCGGCTTTCCCCTGCGCCGCGTCGAAAGCAGCGGTCTGGGCAAATGCGGGACTGACAGGAAGCGAGAGCGTGGCCAGCAGGCCAGCGGCGACAATTGTTGCTGTTTTCATGGGTGTCGTCGCTATCGCGAGGACGCCGGCCTGTCCAGTTTGAGAGGCTGCCGCGCAGCTTTATCCAGCGTCGCGCAACGATGCTTGCGCGTCGCCAAACGCCACAACTTGCGCGCTTTCGTCCTTAACACTGGTCCCGTCATTGCGGGCATGCTGCTCTGCCTTGTCAGCGTCACGGGCCTCACCGATCTGCCCCAGCGCATTGCTGACGACGCGATCACGGCCGGCCCGTTTTGCCCGGTAAAGCGCAGCGTCGGCGCGTTCATAGACGCGGGCATAGGATTCGCCTGGCTTCCACGCCGCCACGCCAAAGCTGGACGTGATGCTGATTTCGGGTCCTATGCCTTCATGGCGTTCTTGCGCGAACCGGATGCGCAGCCGTTCGGCAAGGTTCGCAGCGGCGTCTTCAGGGCAATCCCATGCGAGGACGCAGAATTCCTCGCCCCCAATGCGGCCAGCCAGATCCGAGGGGCGGATGGTGCGCAGAAAGACCTGGCCGAGAGTGGTGATAGCCTTGTCCCCGGCAGGGTGGCCCCACACATCATTCACCTGTTTGAAGTGGTCGATATCGGCGACAATGACGCTCACGGGTTTGTCTTGCATGCCCGCTTTCGTGATCATTGCCTGTGCATTCTCTTCGAATGCGTTGCGCAGGGTAAGGCCACTCAAACTATCAGTCTGGGTTGTCGATTTGAAGGCTTTGAACTGATCCGTCATGGCCGCCGCAATTACGACACCGGCCAGCATCAATTTGCCGATCGCGCCGGAGACAACAAAAATCGCATGACCAACGGAAGCACGGTATTCCGCCGATGTCATCGCACCATCAATCGCGTAGACCAGACTCGGTCGGGCAAAGAACTGGATCGCGAGAAGAGAAAAGATCCAGATCATCGCACGGTCCACCAACTCACGTGAATCGGCAAAAACAAGTATTTGCGTACCCATTACAAACATCACGCCGCAATAAAAATTCAGCCCGAATAGCCAGACGGTCATATCGCTTGCAGGATCAGTCAGACTGATCATGGAAATCGTAGTGACACCTCCGGCAGCCCATATGCCCACCGGCGCGCGCTGCCCCAACCTTGTGCACGCGGACCAAAGAAGGGTCGCGACAGCCGTTATGCTAAGCACGTTTACAACGAGGCGATTGGCCGTCGCGCTTGGTAGGAACAGATAGTGATTAAAGAGAAAGCTGAGCCCGATGATGAGCGAAGCCGCCACAAACCCGAGTAGATAGGTCATGGTGCGGTCGCGTCGCCAGATCAGGAATGATGCGAGCGCAAAGATCAGCGCCATGACGGGATTTATCAATCCCAGCACTTGATCAGACACGGCACACACCCCCTCGCTTTGCATCAAGGGTCAGCTATAGGCGGACCAAGGTTAAAGGGCCGCTAACCGTCTGGCGCTTTTGTCATCTCTCTCGCAGGCAGTGGAGCGGCAGGCCATTTGCGAAAGGGTGCACGCCACGCCTGCGGCTATCATCCGGCTTGACCAGCCGTGCGCTTGGCAAGAGAAACAACCTGTGCTCTTTGCTCATCGCAGGCAGCGGCCTCGCCTGATGGACCGTCCTCTGCCGGTGCAGGACTATCGATCACCACTCGGTTGCGGCCGGATTTCTTGGCTTCGTACAGAGCCCTGTCTGCTCTGTCGAAGAGGGTTTTGTACGCTTCGCCGACCCGTATTTCGGCAACGCCAAAACTCACGGTAAAGGGTTCATGCAGATCGCATCCCCGCTGGCTGCTCGATGCCGCGGCGAGCCGGATGCGGTCGGCCAGGCGGGCAGCGGGCTCACCCGGGCAATCCCACACGGCGACGCAGAATTCCTCTCCGCCAATGCGTCCGGCCACATCGGTTCCGCGGATCTTGCCCATTACGATCTCTCCGAACCGAGCGATTACACGGTCTCCTGCGGCATGGCCGTATGTGTCATTGACGCGCTTGAAATGATCGATGTCGCAAACGATCAGGCTGACCGGTCTCCCGACCGGGACTGCCTTTGCCAGCATGACGCGGATCTCACGTTCAAATGCAGAGCGCGTGTGCAAACCGGTTAGTGGATCGCTCACCGCAACGTCACGGTCGCGGCGCATATTGTCGAGCACCACCATCGCAATCAGCGAGACCGCCAGCATCAGGGCAAGCAGCGATGATAATACCAGGTTCAATGATGCAACCGGCGATGCCTGATACTCGGCCATGGTCATCTGGCTCTGCGTCAGAATAGTCATAGAGGGGCGCACAATGGCATATCCGGCGAATGCCACGAATGTCCAAAGCAGTGCGCGGTCGCCGATATTGCGGGGCGCCACCCTCCATTTCGCCTGTGCCGCCAACGCAAACAGCATGCCGATGTTGAAGTTCTGCACCGTCAACAAGACGCTTTGCTGCTCATAGGAGCGCGCGAAATACAATATGGGTGTGACCAGCGCTGTGAGCATGAGCATGGCCGGAACAGGGCTGCGCTGGCGATCACGCTTTGCCACGCCCCAGATCATTGCGATGACAGCAACCGTCGCATTCCAATGGAATAACAGGATATCGTAGGGAGCAAAGTTCCAGGTGATGGCTCCCTGCAGAATAATCCCGAGGCAAAATGCAAAGGCCCAGTATCCAAAGGCAAGCACATAAGTGCGCGACCGGTCCGTCCACCACAGGGCAAACAGCACGGCGGCAAATATGGCCATGATGCCGGGGATGATAAAGGTGAGGATCTGCGCTTGCATCTAAAGGTCCGGTTGGGAATGCGAACATCTAGCCGGGCTTAGTTGCAAGCAGGTTAATGGCGATTAGCGTGGGTGCTCGGGGACGCGGGCCGAATAGAGCGCTGAATTGGAAAGAGGAAACGCCGGAAATGTATGGCCTTTCAGCCGCCTTTTTTGACCGTCACCCGTAGTGGTTGTGGTCAACCCCCGCTCGCCCGCAGCAATGCAGTATCCCCGAACGCAACGGCGTTCTGCGCCGCTACATCGGCCACACTGTCGGCATTCACCACACAGTCCCGGCCTTTTGATTTGGCGGCATAAAGCGCCGCATCCGCCCGCGCAAACAGGTCTTCGTAGGTTTCACCGGAGCGCGCAGTGGCAACGCCAAAGCTTGCGGTGAGACGGATATCGTCGCTGAGCCCCTCATGTTCGAGCCGCGCGAAAGCCTTCCTGATCCGGTCAGCCAGCCGCTCTGCCGGGGCACTATCGCAATTCCAGACCGCAATGCAGAATTCTTCACCGCCGATCCGTCCGCATTTGTCGCAATCGCGCACCATATCGCGGATCAGATCACCAAAGCCCGCGATCGCAACATCGCCCGCCTGGTGCCCCCAGATGTCGTTCACCTGCTTGAAGTGATCAATATCGGCCACCACAAGACTGAGTGAGCGCCCCTCGGTTTCGGCACGCGGCAGAAGCGTGCGCATGGAATGTTCAAATGTGGCCCTGTTCAACAGCCCGGTGAGCGGATCGCGTGAACTGGTCTCGCGCATGGAGATCGTCCATTCGATAATAGTCGCCCCGATCAGAACCATCGCACTGATCACCGACTTGATCCCAAGAACCAGCCCGATGACCGAATAATAGACGGACTCGCGATACACCTCTGCGGGGATCGATCGCTCAAACATCAGCGTCAAATTCGGGCGGACCAGGAAATCCGCAGCCTGAAAAGCCACCACGGCGATGATCGCGATATCAATGACGCTGCGGCGCGATGACATCAGCAGGGTCGTCACACCCATCGCGAACATGACGCCGTAACCCATGTTGACGATAATCAGGCGCGGGCCAACATCATTGGTTATGTTAACTGCCAGTGCGAGGACCGCAGCGGTCACCACATAGACGACTATCATGCTGGGAATATTCAATCGTTGCCCGGCACGCTCGCACAGGGAAGCCAAGTAAATGATACAACCGGCCGAGTAAAACGCCTGCGTCAGATGAAACAGGTAAGGCAGATCGGCGGGCAGAAAATGCGTCGCCAAGAAACCGGCTGCGAACAGGACATAACCGATCGCAAAGCCGAGCACGTGCCGCTTCAACCCCCCGGCCCACCAGAAAACCGCAAATGCCACAGCGAATAGAAGCGCCATCAACGGTGTCAAAAGTCCAAGTATTTGAGTCTGCATCGTTGCAACCGGCTCCCATTTGTTTGCGATAGGTGAATAAGGTTAACACCCTCTTCCGGACTAGTGCAGGATCGGGGCGCAATTCCATCGCTCTAAAGAAACACCAATGACGGCAAACTCGCCTTGCCACCCCTCTTGCTCGCCCCCTTGCTCGCCCCCTTGCTCACTGGCGCGTGTGCCCCTATCTCGCAGTCAACAAATCCGCCCCAATCCCAATTCGCAATCCAGCTTCAAGGAACGACCCCATGGCCGCGCAGTACGCCTATGTTATGAAAGGCATGACCAAGAGCTTTCCCGGTGCAAACAAGCCCGTGCTCTCAGATATCAGCCTGCAATTCTATCAAGGCGCAAAGATTGGTATCGTCGGACCGAACGGCGCTGGCAAATCCACTTTGATGAAGATCATGGCCGGGATCGACACCGATTTCTCGGGCGAGGCATGGCCGGGTGAGAACATCACCGTGGGCTACCTGCCGCAGGAGCCGCAGCTTGATGAGAGCAAGACGGTGCTGGAAAATGTCAAGGATGGCGCGCGCGAAACCGCTGATCTGGTTGAGGAATTCAACGCTGTTTCCGCCCAGATGGCCGAACCCGATGCCGATTTTGAGGCGCTGGGCGACAAGATGGCTGACCTTCAGGGCAAGATTGACGCAGTGGACGGCTGGACTCTCGACAACCAGCTTGAAATTGCAATGGAGGCTCTGCGCTGCCCACCGTCCGACATGGGCGTTGAAAGCCTTTCGGGTGGTGAGAAACGCCGCGTTGCGCTTACCCGCCTGCTGATCCAGAAACCGTCCATCCTGCTGCTGGACGAACCGACCAACCACCTTGACGCCGAATCTGTCGAATGGCTGGAAAATCACCTCAAGGAATATGCCGGCGCCGTTCTGATGATCACCCACGATCGCTATTTCCTTGATAACGTTGTGGAATGGATCCTCGAACTCGATCGCGGCACCTATTACCCCTACGAAGGCAACTATTCGACCTATCTCGAAAAGAAGGCGAAGCGTCTGGAGCAGGAAAGCCGCGAGGAATCCGGCAAGCAAAAGGCCCTGCAACGCGAGTTGGAATGGATCCGTCAGACCCCCGCCGCCCGCCAGACCAAGTCAAAGGCCCGCGTGCGCAAGTTTGAGGAACTGCAAGACGCGCAATCCGGCCGCGCGCCGGGCAAGGCGCAGATCGTCATTCAGGTGCCCGAACGCCTTGGCGGCAAGGTGATCGAGGCCAAGGGCATTTCTAAAGCCTATGGGGACAAACTGCTGTTCGAAGGCCTGTCTTTCATGCTGCCCCCCGGCGGCATTGTCGGCGTGATCGGCCCCAATGGCGCGGGCAAATCCACCCTGTTCAAAATGATCACCGGACAGGAAACCCCCGACACCGGCACCATCGAAATCGGCGACACCGTGCACCTTGGCTATGTCGACCAGTCGCGCGATGACCTGACGCCCACCAACAATGTCTGGGAGGAAATCTCCGACGGGCTCGATTACATGACGGTCAACGGCCACGACGCCTCCACCCGCGCCTATGTCGGCGCGTTCAACTTCAAAGGCGCAGACCAACAGAAGAATGTTGGCAAATTGTCAGGCGGCGAACGCAACCGTGTGCACATGGCAAAGATGCTGAAACAGGGTGGCAACGTCCTGCTGCTCGATGAGCCGACCAACGATCTCGACGTGGAAACGCTGGGTGCGCTGGAAGACGCCATTGAGAACTTCGCCGGCTGCGCCGTGGTAATCTCGCATGACCGCTTCTTCCTGGACCGTCTGGCAACGCACATCCTCGCCTTTGAAGGCAACTCACACGTGGAATGGTTCGAGGGGAACTTCGAGGCGTATGAAGAAGACAAGCGGCGTCGTCTTGGCGATGCAGCGGATCGGCCTACGCGGTTGGCTTATAAGAAGCTGACTAGGTAAGTCTGTGCAGGTCGAAGTCTTCGATGATGGCGAAATCGAGTCCGAGCTTTTTCATGGCGAGTTCGACGCAATACCTCGTGTAGGCGAAACAATCACGAGAGACGCTGGCGGCTTCTTCCGTTACTTCGAGGTGCTTGCCGTGTGGTACCGTGAGGACTCCGATGGAAAAGTTCAGGCCTGTCTTTCGGTGAAACTTAACGACTGACCCGGCATCCACGGAAATATAGTTACTGGTTGTGAGCGGTGCCCCGTCGTCGCCCCAGACTTGATCCGTGGTCCCGCTTCTTTCTTCTTTGCGCTTCGTCAGCAGTGAGCGGGATCGCAGATCAAGTCCGGGATGACGATAAGGCGGTAAAGATGACGAGAAGCACTGTAGGGATCACGCGAGCGCGCGCGCCAGCTTCAGATCAACCGGTCGAATAGATCGTCCCAATCCGCATTCGCCCTTTCGATCAGGTCGAACTTCCACGCCCGCCGCCATCGTTTCAGCCTATTCTCAAACGCTATCGCCTCTTGGATCGAACCGAACTGCTCGGCCCACACCAGTCGCTTCAAGACATAGCGGGCGCAAAATTCGGAGCCAGTGCCTGCGCGATGCTGAACCACCCGCGCGGACAAATCAGCTGTAACGCCTCCATAGATCGTCCTGCGATATCGGTCGGCCATGATATAGGCCTAGCCTCCCCTTGCCGCGCGATCCATGGCCACAATGAAGCGTCAAGCGTCACCTCAGGTCAACCCTTCGACACGTGGCTTGTTTTCCTACTCCGTCCGCGCCCGCTAAGGTCGCCTTCGGCCCTGCCCCATGGTCACACGCAAAACCAGCTCAGCCGCAACTACCCCACCACAGGACACAAACCCGCGCGAAAGTCACACCGGTAAGCCGAAAAACCCACACAAACCCTTCATTTAACTACATTTCACCGAAATGGCGCTGTCCGTAAAACCCTCATGAGTGTCAACTCTAACGCCCAATCAATCCTGCCGAAACGCCGGTTGCCTATCAAAGTTGACCGCGTCCTTTACGCTGCTTTAACCACTGCGACGCCATTCCTTACGTTAAAGACCGTGTTCGGGGCGAACGCGGCCACGCAGGGGAATTGCGCGCATGCTGGCAGAGGCGCTGACACAAGAGACCGTTACCATGGACCTGCCGGTCCTGATCGGTTTGCTTGTCTGCTCTGCGGGAATGGGCGCGGTGGCGGTGCATGGCGGCATGTGGCTGCTAAGGCGCTGGCGCGGGGCGCAGGCACACAAACGGGCCGAGCACACGCTTGCAGGGATTCTGCGAAAAGGCGATGCGGCGCGCGACACTGATGCAGGTACAACGCGGGTTGAGGATCGCCCCGAGTTGCGGCCCGCGAATCGCGCTGAGCGCGCAGATACGATGGTGCGCGCGCGGGTCGATCATTTGCGTGAGGTCCAGAATATCTGGGGCTCTGAAGCAAGACAAAAAACACTGGGTCAGGTGGCGGACATCATGCGCCGGTCGGTGCGGCGCGCAGACCCCGACATACCGAGCAGCGGCGACCGTGTGTTCGAGGTTGAAGGCGATGGCTTTACGATCCTGATGCGCGGGGCGCGGGAGGCCGATACCGGCGCAATTGCCAAGCGCCTGCGCCGCGAATTGGCCCGCAGCCGGATTGACGGGTTGGCCGATAATCTGCGCATCACGGCAAGCTTCGGGCTTGCCAGACGGCGCAGGGGAGAGAGCTATTCGATGTGGCGCGCGCGCGCCGAAGCGGCTCTGAACATGGCGAATGCGCGCGGCGAAAATCAGATTGTGGAGGCGAGTTTTGTTGAAGAAGTAAAATTGTTGCCACCACCCTCGCCTGCGGTAGCGACTGCGCAGGCGGCCTGATTTGCCGGCCTGAACAATGGGCGGCTAGGGCGCCACCCAGTACCCTTGCCACTCGCCACCCTCGTTTAGATTAAAGCGGCTTCGCACATGGCCCGCATGCGCGAGATACAGCCAGTCCAGCTCTCGCAGAGTGATCAGCATCACGGCAAAATTATCGCGCGCCGGTAAGAGCTGTTCGTCACTGGGCTCAACTCCCTCCAGCTCTGGCGGGAGGCCCGATGTCGGAATTTCTGATGGAGCGCCCGGCCCGTCACCCATGTAGCAGCGCCGGGCAAAATTTGACCCGTTGTCCCACGCCGTCTGCGTCACCGGAGCATCGCGCAAGATCTCGGCAGTGCCGCGTGCACGGATCTGGATCTTGGCGCCCTTGTCATAGAACAGCACGGCGACGCGCGGATCAGCCTCAATCGGAGCGACTTTCGGTGCGCGAGTGTCAGTGTGAAAGCGCAACGTCCACCCACTCACGTCAAACTCGCGCAGGACCATGGTGCGCGCATCGACATCGCTCGTCACAACAGCGGGCGTGTGCATAGGGCTCTTACGGTCCCGGCCGGCGCGGATCAGTCGATTGGTAAGATCGGTGCGAACATCGTCTAGGGTATCAAACATGGATCGCGATGTGGGGAAAAGCACGCGCGGGAACAAGGGTTGACGAGCCCAGCCATCGCGCGTTCATAAAAATAGTGTATAACCTTAACAACATGCTGACGAAGCGGTTAAGTCTGGCGACAGATCGCCCTTTGTAACAGAGATTATCAATCGAGCCGTAGGTGGTGGGACGGCAACACTGGAGGCTTTAATGAACATCACCCTGCTACTCAGGGGCAGCGCACTTTCGGCTATCGCCGCCGCTCTCGCCATTGTTGTCACCCCTACCCCCGCCCAAGCGGCCAGCACTTCTTCTGCCGCATCCAGCGAATCGAGCGCCTCCACCAGCGCCGAGCAGCCGCGCGGTGAACGCCGTGGCCAACGCCGGGCAAACCGCCAGCGGGCGCGCTCCAACAATCGCGGCAATCGCCAGCGGGCCAGTCAGGGTAACCGCGGCAATCGCCCAGAGGCACGTCAGCGCAACCGTGGTAACCGGCAGAACGCCCGCCGCGCCAATCGCGGTCCGAACGTTGGTGCCGTGCGCAGCGAGGTGAACCGTTCTGAACGGCGCGTACGGCGTGCGGACCGGGTGGATCGCCGCAGTGAACGCCGCGCAGGGCGTGTCGACCGCAGGACTGATAATCGCGCCAACCGTGTCGAACGGCGCGGTGACAACCGGGCCAACCGGCTTGACCGTCAAGGCCGCAATCGCGCTGCGAACCGCGTAGACCGTCGCACTGATAACCGAGCCAATCGCACTGATCGGCGGGGCAACAACCGGGCGAACCGGATCGAGCGTCGCGGGGATCGCCGTGCAGGCCGAATTGAACGAGGTGATGCGCGCGAGAACCGCCGGGTCTTTGGCCGGGAAGCTCGCGGCAATGGTGTGCGCAGTAATCGCCGCAATGCCGGTCGAAACCGCGGCATCTTTGGTGATGAAGTGCGTCAGATCCGTCAGCGCGCAAACGGTCGCAACTTCAACAGAAACCGCAATGCGCGCCGTGACGGCGTCCGGGCAGAGCGCCGAGGCAACCGCGCCGAAAACCGCCGCATTCGCAACCGCGCAGAGCGTCGCGGATTTCGCAACGGCGTGAGAGCCGAGCGTCGCGCAGATCGCCGTTTCCGTAACAACCGGAATTTCCGTGGCGGTCGCTTTAACAATGGTCGTCAGTTCCGTGGTGGCAACTTCCGCCGGTGGGATCGCAGCTGGCGCAACAATCGCCGGTTCGGCTGGAGAGGTTTCCGCGCACAGAACCGTCGCGCCTTCCGCCTTGGCCGGTACTACGCGCCCTTCCGTGGCCATTTCTACAACCGCGTCGGCGTGGGCTTCTTTCTCGACAGCCTGTTTTTCCAGCCTCGCTACTTCATCAACGATCCGTTCGCCTACCGCCTGCCGGATGTCTACGGACCCTATCGCTGGGTGAGATATTACGACGATGTCCTGCTCGTCGATATCTACACCGGTGAGGTCGTCGATGTGATCAATGACTTCTTCTGGTAAGCACGCAGCCCAAGAAGCCTGACAACAAACACGCATTAACCCCGCCGGAGCAATTCGGTGGGGTTTTTGTTTGCCCTCGCGGTGCCGTTTGCTAACTCTTTCGCGATGGCGACAAAGACAAACATTCCTGATGCCGATGCTCTAAAACGCGTGGGCAAATCTGTGCGAGAGCGCCTGGCGGCTGACCCGGGCGTTTACAAGATCGACACCGACAAGGCCGAAATCTACGCAGTCGGCGATTTCCTCTCGCCCGAGGAATGCCAGCGCCTTTGCGTGATGATCGACCTGACCGCGCGCCCATCCAGCCTGCACGAAATCGGCTATGACAGCGGTTTTCGCACATCCTATTCCGGCGATCTGGACCCCAATGACAGCTTCGTAAAAAGCGTGTCGCGGCGGATTGATGATCTGCTGGGCGTGAACCGGATCATCGGTGAGGCTATTCAGGGCCAGCGCTATCTGCCGGGACAGCAATTCAAACCGCACAATGACTGGTTCTACACCTCAGAGAAATACTGGGAGAGCGAGCGCAAGCGTGGCGGCCAGCGATCATGGACGACGATGGCGTTCCTCAACACTGTCGAAGAAGGCGGTGAGACGCATTTCACCGAAGTCGGGATAAAGATCGTGCCCAAACCCGGCGTGCTGCTCATCTGGAACAACGCGCTGGAGGATGGCTCCCCCAACGAGAATACGATCCACGCCGGCACCCCTGTTATCAAAGGGAACAAATACGTCATCACCAAATGGTATCGCACACGCAAATGGCAGTAGGAAAGCGCGGCTTGAGCGCGCGCCCGATCCCGCGTTAAGCTAGCCTCGCGCCAGCGCATCTGCGATCAGTTTGCGCGTCGGCTCCACACCATACAGCTTGATGAAGCTGCCCATGCGCGGTCCTTGCTCACTTCCCAGCAAGGTCTCGTACAAGGCGCGGAACCAGTCGCGCAGGTTTTCAAAGCCGAAATCTTCACGCTTACCGATCTCGTACACCATCGTCTGCAAAACCTCGGCATCCGCATCTTCGGGCGCTGCGGCCAGTTGCGCGTCCAGCTCCGTCAAGGCCAGAACTTCTGCGCCTTGGGGCGCGCGCTTTGACAGGGTTGGAGCCACGAAATCGCGGTTATAATTCACCGCGCACTCAATCAGGTCCATCAGCTTGGGATCGGTGACCGGTTGGCCGGTGTAGCTAGCGACATAGTCGGCCAGGTTTTCCGGTGTGGCCTCCAGTCCCAGAACACTGACCAGATTGAGCAAAAGGCTGTAAGGCACGGTCAGAGTATCGCCCGCGCCCTCGGGCATTTCGACCACGCTGTCGGTGCGGGTCTGGAGCAGGCTCCACACCGGATTGCCCAGTCTCTTGTCGAGCGGCTGGTCCGTCAGACGCTCTCGGAACTGCCAGTAATCGTCAATCGCCTTGGGGATGACGCCTGCATGCAATTGCTTCGCGCTCTTGGGGTTGGGAAAGATGTAGAAGCCCAAGCTCTCTTCAGAACCATAGGTCAGCCATTCCTCAATCGTCAGGCCGTTGCCTTTGGACTTGGAAATCTTCTCTCCGTTGGCGTCCAGGAACAGCTCGTAAATCAGCCCCTCGGGCTTTTTGCCGCCCAGAACACGGGCGATCTTGCCGGACTGTACACCGCTATCCGTTAGATCCTTGCCATACATTTCGTAATCGACACCCAGCGCGACCCAGCGCATCGCCCAGTCTACCTTCCACTGGCACTTCGCCATGCCGCCCAATGCGCTTTGTTCGATCACGCTGCCGTCTTCGTCGGTGAAGCGGATAAGGCCCGCAGCCGCATCGACGACTTCGATCGGCACCTGCAACACCGCACCCGTAGTCGGGCTGATCGGCATCAGCGGAGAATATGTCTTGCGCCGTTCCTCGCGCAGTGTTGGCAGCATAATGTCGAGGATCGCGTCGAAATTGGTCAGCACTCCGCGCAGCGCATCATCGAATTCGCCCGCATTGTAGCGCTCCGATGAACTGACAAATTCGTACTCAAAGCCAAAACGATCCAGAAATTCGCGCAGCATCGCGTTGTTGTGCGCGGCAAAGCTTTCATACTTGTCGAACGGATCGGGGATGCGGCTCAGCGGCTTTCCCAGATGTGCGGTCAGCATATCCTTGTTCGGGACGTTGTCAGGCACCTTGCGCAGGCCGTCCAGATCGTCCGAAAACGCGACGAGCCGCGTTGGCGCACCGCCGGTGAGCGCCTCATAGGCGCGGCGCACCAGCGTGGTGCGCAACACTTCCTGAAACGTGCCGATATGCGGCAGACCTGATGGACCATAGCCCGTCTCGAAAAGCACGGGGTCACCGCCGGGTTTGCCGTCCCGCAACCGCTTGGCGAGGCGCTGGGCCTCCTGAAAAGGCCATGCCTTTGAAGTCCGGGCAGCTTGAACTAGGTCGGTTTCTGTCATCATAGCGCGTCTCTATTGCGTGATAGCCATGTTGCAAGCGCGAAAGCGTGCAAACGGTTCCGCCGCAGCGGCGACACCATTTCCCGCAAAGTTGACACACTTGACACTATGTCAATTTCAAAAAATGCCTCTTTTACTCATTATTAGAGCATCTTAACCTTGCCGCTCGAAGTTGACACTTATGCGGCATACCGTCTCCTGGACGAGAATGAATTCACCGCGCCAATAGCACCGCAAAAACCGAAGCGAGGCATATCAGGGCGCAAGAATGTAGGACAGTATTAGCGCACGATACGCATCGCAGGTTCACCCTGTTCCGTGCAGACCGCGCATCTGCCGCAAAGCAAACTCGCGAAGGCCGGTCACGCTGGATGACCAAGGGGGTAGGCGGAAGGGGGCAGGCTAAAAGGGCAAGACGCGCGTTGAAAACAATTCAACAATCGCCGCAGAGATTCTGTTGAATTGGGTCCGCAAGAGGCTTGCCGAACGCAGTCATTAAACCAGTGCGTGCCCTCAGTGCTGTTCAAGATGCGCCCTTTCCTTCTGTCACTTATGCTTGCCGCCATCTTTATGCGAAGCGTGTTGGGTGCGCCGTGCTGTATGGAGCCTTTGAGCGCGACTGAGTCAGCACATGGGGAGCATTCCACATATTCAGACGATCATGGCGATCACAATGACCATTCCGGGGGCGACCCCAGCGCCAATCCATGCTGTTCCGCGTTCGGCCCGACGCTGCCCCCGAAACCGCCCAGCTGAAATCGCCCACCGCGCCGCTGGCTCTACCCGAGCCCGCACCCGTGCGCGCATTGGCGACGCGTCCGCCCTTCCCCGCTTATGAGGCGACCGGCTGCGTATTCGCGGCCACCCTTGCCCTTGCCGATGACGCCACTGGCAGTGGGCATGGCATCGACAGCCTAGATCGCGCACCGATTGGTGTGATGGGCGACCACCGTCACAAAAAGGGCGAATGGATGATCAGCTATCGCCTGATGCATATGGCCATGGCGGGCATCCAGATCGCCACAGACAGCGTCACGCCCGAACAGGTGGCAACGACCGTGCCCACAATCGCTTCTTTGGCAATCCGGGACAGCCGCCCACCCTTCGCATTGTCCCCACCTCCATGCGCATGGACATGCATATGGCGGGCGCGATGTACGGCGTCAGCGACGATGTGACTCTGATGGTGATGGGCAACTACATCACCAAGGAGATGGACAACATCACCTTTCAGGGCGGCATGGGCGACACGCGACTGCGCTCATTCCGCACCCGCACGGCGGATATCAGGGACACCAAGGTCGCCGCCTTGATCGGCCTGTCGGACACCGTCCTCATCAATGCAGCCATGTCCCTGACCCCCGGCACGATTACCGAGGAAGACGACATCCTCACGTCCATGGGCGGCAATCCGACGGTGCGCACACCCTATCTGATGCAGATCGGGTCGGGCACGTTCGATCTGGAGCCGGGCATTACCTATTGCGATCAGAACGCCAGCTTTGGCTGGGGCGCGCAGGTACGCGGCACAAGCCGGCTGGGCACCAATGATGAAGGCTATTCCTTCGGCAACCGCGCCATGGCCACCATCTGGGGCGCAGCCGCGCTCTCCCCCTGCGGTGTCCGTATCAGCGCGAATGCAGGCGGAGACGCTGGGACGCATTGATGGAGCAGATCCTCTGATCGCGGGGCCTGTGCAAACAGCCAATCCCGATTTTCAGGGCGGCGAAACGGTTACAGCTTTTGCGGGCATGAACTTCGCTGTGACAGGAGGCTCCTTGAAAGGCTGGAGGCTCTGGATTGAGGGCGGCCTGCCCGTGGTCCAGGACCTGAACGGCCCGCAAATGCCGACCGATTACACGCTGACCGTGGGTGTTCAGAAGAGCTTCTGATCCACGCGAGTGACAGTGGCGGGCGGCGCGTGTAGCAGATACTCTGCTTCTCCGCCGTCCGGCACCATCAGATTATCCAACCGCGACCAGATAGGCGATCTTGCCGTTCCTTACAGTGTATTCTGAATATGAGCAGCAGACTGAGCTGCCATCGTCCAGGTCATAGGCGACGCGCAGATAGACTTTCTCGCCATTCATGCCGCTCTCTGTGATCCGGATCGTCGGCGCATCCGGGACAAAGTTGGCTGCGTAAAGCGCGCGTATCTGGGTGCGGCCCTTTGCGATCATGCCGTTGCCGACCACCGTTGCATCAGGCGTGAACGTCGCGACAAACGCGTCGAGGCTGCCCGATTCGTAGGCATCGACATGGCGCTGCACTGCCGAGGCTGCTGCTGCATCGTCCGTGTTCGCCGCTGTCGGAGCGGGCGCCATGACTGGACCCGCCATCAACAGCATTGCACCCACCACACCCGCCAGTCTTCCCTTTGCCATAGCCAGCACCCTCGCTTTTCCAGACATTCCCTGTGCGCAGTGTGCATGCGGATCGTTTACTTTGTGTTTGCGCTCGCCCATTTTCCGTCTGCTGTGACTTCGCCCCCTGCCTTTTCAACTCCCGAACCTGTGCCGCTGCCCGCAATCCATGCGAGCCATGGCGGCAATTGGTTACGCGCGCCCAATGGGGAGACGGGGGCTGTCTCAAAGGGTGATGCGATCATGGCGGCGGCGGATACGCCGATCCTGATGCTGAATGCGCCGCTTGTCGCAAGCCGGCTGGGTTATCCCGACCTTTCCGGCCTTGATCTGCTGGAGCTGTTCGCCTTCGTCCATCCGGCGCGCTTTTGTGTGCCCACCCCGCGCGGACTGGCACAGGCTCTCGAAATGGAAGAGCCCGCAGGCGATGAAGATGTGCCGCAATTCCTCCAACGCGCTAGCGGGGCGTTAATTGCCGCGTGTGAAGACCCGGAATGGTTTGAGCGCAGCGGCGCGTGGTCAACACTGCAATCGCTCGAACGGCTGCGCTGGCCATGGGCGCAAGTGCTCAAACCCCATATCGCGCGTCCTGAAAAAGCGGAGAAATGGCTGTTCTCCATGCTGCCCGAGTGGGAGGAGACCGGAGAGCGCGCCCCGCCCCGCCAAGTGGAAATCCCACCCGCCGATATCTTAGCCCAACTGGATGAACTGACCGGAGAGCGGTCTGAGAAACGGGAAGGTCAGCGCGAATATGCACAGGATGCAGCGCGCATCTTTGCGCCCCGAACGCAGGCCGAAGTGCCGCATATCGCGCTTGCACAGGCGGGCACCGGCATTGGCAAGACTCTGGGTTATCTCGCGCCATCATCGCTCTGGGCCAGCGCATCGGGTGGCACGGTTTGGGTCTCCACCTTTACCAAGAACCTGCAACGACAGCTTCGCTCTGAAAGTCGCCGCGCATGGCCGGTCAAACGCCCTGACGGAACGCCACCCGTTGTGGTGCGCAAGGGGCGCGAGAATTACCTCTGCCTGCTCAATCTTGAAGACGCATTGCAGGGCGGGTTCTCCGGCCGGCCCGCCATTCTTGCGCATCTGGTCGCGCGCTGGGCCGCTTTCACCCGCGACGGAGACATAATCGGCGGTGACTTGCCGGGATGGCTGGGAACGCTGTTTCGCAAACGCGGCATTGCCGCCCTCACCGATCAGCGCGGCGAGTGCATCTATGCCGGATGTCCGCACTACCGCAAATGCTTCATTGAACGCGCCGCTCGCGACAGCGCTCAGGCCGATCTGGTGATCGCCAATCATGCGCTGGTGATGGTGAACGCAGCCAGAGGCCGCGACCATGCACAGCGCCCCACCCGCGTGATCTTTGACGAAGGGCATCACGTTTTTGAAGCGGCGGATTCGACGTTCGCCGCGACGCTATCCGGGCAGGAAGCGATTGAACTGCGCCGCTGGATCATGGGACCAGAGCGAAAGAACCGGGGCCGCCGCCGGGGCCTTGCCGCGCGCCTTGCCGATGTCGCGAGCTATGACGACGCAGGCGGTGACGCGATTGAGGCCGCGTGCGAGGCTGGCGCGGCGTTGCCCGGCGATGGATGGCTGCAACGACTGAACGAAAATGAGCCCTCCGGCCCGCTAGAAGACTTGCTATCCGCTGTACGTCAGGCGGTCTATGCCCGCGATGAAAGCGGCGGCGCAGAGGCGGGCTACGGGATCGAGACCGAGGCCAGCGGCCTGCCCGGTGAAGTGATCGAAGCCGCGGGGGCTGGCGCCGCTGCGCTCGCCGCGATCCGCACGCCTCTGATTCAACTGGGCGGGCGACTGGAAGCCATCATGGCCGAACCGCCCGACTGGCTTGACGGTCAGGGCCGCGCGCGGATTGAGGGGGCGCGCCACTCGCTGACATGGCGGATTGATCTGCTGGCTGCATGGGAAGCGTTGCTGGCGCGACTGGGTGGACCTGCAGACCCTGAATTTGTCGACTGGCTGGCCGTCGACCGCTCTGACGCGCGCGAGTTTGATGTTGCGATCCATCGCCGTTGGCTCGACCCGATGAAACCGTTTGCGCGCACCGTACTTGAGCCTGCGCATGGCGTGATGTTGACCAGCGCGACCCTGACCGACCGGATCGAGGATGAGAGCAAGGCATGGGATGCGGCCATCACCCGATCCGGCGCGGCCCATGTCGAAAGCGAGCCGCTGCTGTCCACTGCGCAAAGCCCGTTCGATTACGCCACACGCGCCGAAGTCTTGATCGTCACTGATATCAAACGCGGCGACCTGCCCGGTCTTGCCGGAGCCTATGCCCGCCTGATCGAAGCATCACAGGGCGGCGTGCTGGGCCTCTTCACCGCGATCCGCCGCTTGCGCGCGGTGCATGGCCGCGTTGCCGACCGATTGGCGCGCGAAGGTCTGCCTCTGTTTGCGCAGCATGTCGATCCAATCGACACGGGCACGCTGGTCGATATCTTCCGCGATGATCCGCACGCCAGTCTGTTAGGCACCGATGCGCTGCGCGATGGTGTGGATGTGCCGGGCAGGTCGCTGCGCTGCGTCGTTTTGGAGGCGGTCCCGTGGCCCCGCCCTGACATTCTTCACAAGGCCCGCCGCGCGGCAAGTGGCGGCAGCCAGTATGACGACCGGATCATCCGCGCAAAACTGGCGCAGGCGTTTGGCCGCCTGATCCGGGGCAAAGATGACAGCGGGCATTTCGTAGTTCTCTCTGCCGCCTTTCCCAGCCGCTTGCTCAGTGCGTTCCCACAAGGGACCATGGTGCGCCGCGTCACTCTGGATGAAGCATTGGCCCGCATCAGCGATGGACTGATCGGTGAAACGTCCACCGCAGCCGCCGAAATCGCTGGCGCCCTGAACGATGATATTCCAGATAGATGGGAATGATTGAAGAGCTCAATTATCTTACCCGCATGGTCACCGTTGGCACAGCGCTGATGCTGCTGGCGCAGGCTGTCTCCAACGAAGCGCGTGCGAAGCTGAAACTGCCACTGGTCGGTATGTTGATCGGCGTGATCGCGTATCTTGTTAATTCAACCCCGCTCAAAACTGATTCAGGGCCAATTGACCCGTGGTTAAAGCTGGCCTCACTCTCGACCCCGTTCTTCGTCTGGCTGTTCTCCCGCAACCTGTTCGAGCGTGAGCCGAAACGTAAGGTGGTGCTCATCATCGTGGCGGTGCTGTTGTTCGGTTGGATGATGGGCAACTTCATCCCCTGGACGTTTCCCGTCGGATTTCTGATCGTCCATCTCGGCTCGCTTGCGCTGATTTTCGATCTTGTGCGTGTGGGCATTCTGGGGCGCGATGATGATCTGGTAGAGCAACGCCGCCTGATCCGCCTGTGGCTCCCACTTTTATTCGCCGCCCAGACGGCCAGCATCCTGATTTCCGAGGTTGCCGAACTGGTGTTGGATATCAACATACGGTCCGCACCAGCCCTGCTTATCAACACACTCATCATTGCCATGCTCAGCCTGTTTGCTGGCGTGGCCTTTTTACGCACAGACCCTGTGCTGTTCATGGAAACAGGGGATCAGGCGCCGCCTGAAGATGAAGCGCCCTCGCTCGACCTCAACCCATCCGAAGCGGTGCTGCATGAAAAGCTGACCGCTGCGATGGACGACGGTTTGTACCGGGAGCCCGGCCTGTCGATTGCCGGTCTTGCCGAGCGGCTCGACACGCCGGAGCACCGCCTGCGCGCGCTCATCAATCAAAAGCTGGGTTATCGCAATTTCTCCGCCTTTCTGAACCGACATCGCATCGCAGAGGCGCGCGAAAAGCTGGTTGAAAAGGAAAGCGTGGACCTGCCTGTTCTGACGATCGCGATGGATCTGGGGTATAATTCTTTGCCCACGTTCAACCGCGCGTTCCGTACAGAAACAGGCACAACTCCCAGTGAATTCAGGCGCTTGGGTCTATCAGGCACCGCTGGTCAAAACTGAAAAAGGCAGATCATTTTCGGAAATGATGCGCTTTTTTCATCACTGAGAAGAGCGCGCATCTGCAACTTGGCAAACCGTCGTCACACATTGCCATTTATAGTGGACGACGGAGCCAAAGCATGACCGAACCCGACATCGCCTATGTTGCCAACCTTGTGATCGAACATTTTGCCAAGGTCTTCTATTTCGATCTTGGCCGATACCTGATCGCAGCGGGCGCGATGACGGCGTTGCTCTTGATATTCCGCACCTATGCCGCCAACCGCCGCATTCAAAAGCGCAGCGCAGGCGGGAAGGATTACGCCCGCGAGGCTCTATCCTCTTTGCGGACCGTTTTCGTATTCGGCGTGACCACGCTGGCGACTGTGATCGGGCTTAAGATGGGGCATATCCATTTCAGTGATGGCAGTGAGGCATGGTGGCTCGTGGGGCTTCAGTTCGCGGCTATTGTGCTGGTGCATGACGCCTATTTCTACTGGGCGCACCGTGCGATGCATTCCAAGGCGCTGTTTCGTGCAACCCACTTGCACCACCACAAATCGCGGACTCCGACGCCATGGACCGCGTACAGCTTCTCTTCATGGGAGGCGATGATCGAAGCCGCCTTTATGCCGCTGTTCCTGTTGATCGTTGGCCTGTCGGGATACGCCTTTGCCGGGTTCGCCGTGTTCCTGTTCCTGTGGCACATGATCATTCGCAACGTGATGGCGCATGCCGGCCACGAGATTTTCCCTGCTGGCTGGGTCGATAATCCGCTGACCAGTTGGATCAGCACGACCACGCATCATGATCTGCACCACAGCCACAGCCACAATTACGGGTTCTATTTCACCTTTTGGGACAGGTGGATGGGCACTGAGCATCCGCGCTATGCCGAAAAGTTTCGCAAAAACTCGCAACCGATCAGCTGGCCTTTCGCGGGCCGTCCGGCAGAACAGGCATCAGTTCTGATAAGCGCGATCCTTGCCGCAAGTGCGACTTTCGGCCTGTGGGCGGGCACCGGGGCGCTGGTTCTGGCCTGACCGTCCCCGCCTTTGGGCCGCGATTCTCCTCTTTGCGGCCCACCAAACGGCAGTCTCATGGCACAAGGTCGTATCTGCGTCCCCAGCGCAGCGAGTAGCGCAATCCGCGTTTTCGGCCCGTGTCATGAGGCTGCCGCATTTGCTTTCCACGCCAAGGCCTGCAATCGCCCTTTTGAGCGCCCGTCCGATACTTGTATCCGGATCGGCGCTGGCTAAGGTGCCAGCGCATCATGTGTTCGATCAGGCTTATGGGGAGAAACGCGACATGAACCTGCCCATTAAACGACTGGGCCTATTACGTCATGCAAAGTCGGAATGGGACGATGCTGTCAAACGCGACTTTGACCGCCCCCTGAATGATCGCGGGCGGCGCGGCGCCGCCTTGATCGGGGAACATATCTGCGCACAGGATATTACGTGGGACCTTGTGATCGCCAGCCCCGCCGCGCGGATTAAAGCCACACTTGAGGCGGCGCGGCTGGGTGTCTCACCAGTATTCGATGATCGCCTGTATCTTGCCAGCCCCGAAACCATCATCGAAGTGATAGGCGCGCATTGCAGCGATATGGATTTCGAGAATGTCATGATTGTGGCTCACAATCCCGGATTGCAGGAGACTATCCTCAACCTTGTCTCGCCTTCGCAGGAAAACGACCTGTTCCGTGAGGCTGCGGTGAAGTTTCCCACCGCCAGCTTTGCCATTCTGGAATGCGCGACCGACAATTGGACAGGTCTTAAGAATTATTGCGCGACGCTCACCCATTTTGCGCGGCCGCGCGATCTCGATCCAGATCTGGGACCTGAGCACTGAGATCACACACCGGCGTGCGCATTCCCCACGATGAAGCACGCAATCGCCATCAGTGCGCCTGCCCAGCGGTTTGAGCGAAACCTGTCGAGCGGATTCGCGGGATCGTCCGCGTCGAGCGTGGCGACCTGCCAGAACAAGTGCAGTGCCACAGGCAACAGCGCCATAACTGCGACCGGATCTGGGCGATACAGCCAGATGCCTAGCGCCCACAGCCCAATGGTCGCCGCGTAGAACCCCGCCACACCCGCCTTCACCTGTCCGCCCATGCGCAGCGCAGAAGAGCGAATACCGACCAGCGCATCATCTTCGCGGTCTTGCAGAGCATAGATCGTGTCAAACCCGATCACCCACGTGACACAGCCGGCATACAAGGCGGCTATCGCGTCCCAATGCTGATTACCGAAAGCCGCATAGCCAAGCTGTGCCCAAGCGACCAGCAGGCCCCAATTGAAGACCATACCCAGCCACGCCTGAGGCCACCACGTAATCCGCTTCATAAACGGATAGGCCGCCACCAGAGCCAAGCTGGCGAGCGCGACAAGCTGCGCCTCAAACCGCAATTGGAGCAATACGATCAGCCCGATCAGGCACAGCGTAATGAGCCAGCCCCACGCCAGCTTCTTACTAATCCGACCGCTCGCCACCGGGCGTGCAGCGGTGCGCGCGACCCGGGCATCCAGATCGGCATCGACAATATCGTTATACACGCAGCCCGCCCCACGCATCGCAATCGCACCCAGCAAAAACCATGCAAGCATTGCGACTTGCAGCCCGGCGCCCGCCAGCCAGACCCCGAACACACAGGGCCAGAACAGCAGCCACCATCCGATAGGCCGGTCAAACCGCGCCAACTGTGCCAGATCACGCGGCAATTGCGGCAGCCGTTCGACAAGGCCGCGATGCTCGCTGTCGGGTACGACCGCGTCTGAAGCTGTATTGTCAGGCGTCTGAGGCGTCTGGTTCATGGGCTTGGCTCTAGACCGGGATGTGCGTAGTGAAAAGCCATGCCCGCAAAGCACACTCCAAAGGTTCCGGCATGGCCTCCCAAAAGCGCGCCGCGCCTGTTTGTTGAGGAACGTCTGGAAACAGGCCTCACCCTCACGCTTGATGGAAACCCGGCGCATTATCTTGGGCGGGTAATGCGCGTGCAATCCGGCGATGCGATCATTCTATGTGACAACCAGACAGGCGAATGGGCGACACGGGTGACGGACGCCGCCAAACGATCAGTAACGCTGGAATGCGTGGAGCACCTCCGCCCGCGCGGCGACGTGCCCGATATATGGCTGTGCCCTGCGTTGCTGAAGAAAGACCGGTTTGATATCGTTCTGGAAAAGGCTTCCGAACTGGGTGCGGCGCGCATTCAGCCGGTGATCACTCACCGCTGTGTCGCGGATAAACTCAACAGTGATCGCGCTCGCACAATCGCGACCGAAGCGGCAGAGCAATGCGCACGCACCGCCCTGCCGGACCTTGCCGAACCGGTGAAGCTGGATGCTCTGCTGCGCGATTGGCCCGCCGACCGCACTCTGTTCTTTGCCGATGAGGATGGCGGGGAACCTGCGGCGAGCGCTTTTGCCAGCAATGGTGGTCCCGCAGCGATCCTGATCGGTCCCGAAGGCGGCTTTGACGATGACGAACGCGCCGCAATCCGCGCCCATCCATCAGCTCGCCCCATCTCGCTTGGCCCGCGGGTCCTGCGCGGTGAAACCGCAGCGATTGCGGCCCTGTCTGTCTGGATGGCCCAGGCTGGCGACTGGCAAGAAGCGCATTCTGCAAACAAATAACTAGGCGCGGATAAAGCGAAATTACGCTTCCCTCTCACCCGACGCTTGCCTAGGGCGAACGGCGAAAGGGGCAACCCCATGAGTACACGTGAATCCTCCGGGGAGCCGGAACCCGCCATCGAAAGCCGCGACGCACTGGTTTCGCCGATGATTGCTGGCGAAAAACCCAAAGCGGACTGGCGCATCGGCACCGAACATGAAAAGTTCGTCTATCACCGCGCAGACCGCCGCGCACCGTCTTATGACGAGCGCAACGGTATCCGAGATATCCTGTTAGCGCTAAAGGATTTCGGCTGGGAACCCATTGAGGAAAACGGTAACGTCATCGCCATGAAGGGCGATGATGGCACTGTCTCCCTGGAACCGGCGGGGCAGCTTGAACTCTCCGGCGCGCCGCTGGAAAACCTGCATGAAACCTGCGCGGAAACGGGGCGGCACCTCGCTCAGGTTAAAGAGATTGGCGAGCGTTTTGGCGTAGGCTTTATCGGGCTTGGCATGTGGCCTGATAAAACCCGCGCTGAATTGCCCGTCATGCCAAAGGGCCGGTATGGCATCATGATGCGGCATATGCCCAAGGTCGGCGATCTGGGCCTCGACATGATGCTGCGCACCTGCACCATTCAGGTCAATCTCGACTATTCGTCCGAGGCGGACATGGTGAAGAAATTCCGCGTCGGCCTTGCGCTGCAACCGCTGGCCACAGCGCTGTTTGCCAATTCGCCGTTCACGGAAGGCGAGCCGAACGGATACCTTTCCTACCGCTCACACATCTGGTCAGACACGGATGCCGCGCGCACAGGTATGCTGCCCTTCGTTTTTGAGGATGGCTTCGGGTATGAGCGGTGGGCGGATTACATGCTCGATGTGCCGATGTATTTCGTGTTCCGCGACGGGCAGTATATTGATGCAGCGGGGCAGTCTTTCCGAGACTTCTTGTCCGGCAAACTGCCCGCGCTACCTGGCGAATTACCGACACCGAGCGACTGGTGGGATCACCTCTCGACCGCCTTTCCGGAAGTTCGCCTGAAAAGCTTTCTCGAAATGCGCGGCGCGGATGGCGGGCCATGGAGCCGTATTTGCGCTCTGCCTGCATTCTGGGTTGGCTTGCTGTATGATCAGGGGGCGCTGGATGCAGCATGGGATCTGGTCAAGGACTGGTCGATGGAAGAGCGCGAGGCGCTGCGCAATGATGCGCCGCGTCTGGGCCTCGACGCCAAAATCCCCGGTGCCAGCGGGAGCAATGGCACTTTGCAGGATCTCGGCAAACAAGTCCTCGCCATCGCGCATTCCGGCCTTGCCGCGCGTGGCAGGCTGAATGCCAGCGGAGACAACGAGACCGGCTATCTCGAAACCCTTGATGAGATTGTCGCGACCGGCAAAGTGCCTGCGCAGCGCCTGCTCGATGCGTATAACGGCCAGTGGGGCGGCGACGTCAGCCACGTCTACAAATACTCGTTCTAATAAGACGACAGACCGGAGATAGTGACAGTGCTGATTGTATTGGCGAGTGCCAGACTGGGCGAAGGAGCTTTGGAAGCCGGACGGGCTGCATTGAACGCGATGATCACCGCTTCGCGCGCTGAGGAAGGGTGCATCGAATACGCCTATTCGATCGACATCCTTGATCTGTCCATGCTCCGCATTGTCGAAAAGTGGGTTGATGACGCGGCGTTGGTCGCTCATTTTCAAACACCGCACATGGCCGCGTTTCAAAAAGCGCTGGGCGAGCTGGACATTTCCATCATCGAAGTGAAGAAATTTCAGGCCGATGAGGGCGCGCCGCTGATGTAGGCTCTATTCGGCGGGCTCTGCCGCTGTCTGAGCCTGACCTTGAGCCTGCGCGCGCCGCCGAATGAAAATGCGGCCCTTAAGCCATGCCAGCGGGGCCGTGATAACGCCGTTCTGCTCCATCCAGGCGTGATATTCGCGGTACTTGGCATCTTCCAACAGCATATGCGCCTCCTCCGTGCGCGCGCGCCAGTAATAGATGGCGTTGACGCATAACAGGAAGAACGTGTTGCGAATTGCATCGGCCGGTGCGCCGCTCGTGACGAGGAACGGCATGGCGGCGCACCACCAATACAGGTTTTTCGACAGATAGGCGGGATGCCGCGTGTACCGATAAGGGCCATTGGTGATGACCCCGCGATAGGTGAGATTGGAAAAGCGGATGCCGAAGATAAAGGTCGCCCACGCATAGATGGCGGTCAGCACAACCAGCCATGTCGCCCAGACCCACAGCATCGGTTCATTCCCGGCCAGCCAGTAATCCCACTTTGCCGTATTTGTTTCGTAGCTGAGAACCTGATTATTGTTGCCGATCAGGCCCCAGACGAACGGCGGATAACACAGCAACGCCGCCAGCCAGCCTGCCAGAAACGGATTGCCAGAGCGAATATGCGCGTCCAGCGGGCGCAGCGTAAACAGATATCCGACCGTCCCGATCTGCACATCAATCATGAAGAGCATGGTGATCAGAAACACACCCAGTTCCACCGGGTTGCCCACGATCGCACCGGGCTGTGCCTCAACGATGTAGGCGAAGCCGCCCGGAATGATCGAGATCATGAAGGCTCCGAAAAACCCTTTGATGATCCATGCGCGCCAATGCTTTTTGACGGCCTCCGCGTCCCATTCCTTGCGCCCGACGAGCATGGCACCGAAATGCCAGCTGCCATCCTTGGGATCGACCATGAAGCGGTCCAGCCAGATTATGTAGGGGACAGAGCCGAGGATCATCGGGATGATCGCGAAGCCCAGAACCTCCATCGCAAACAGATAATCACCGCCCCAATACCAGCGGCAAAGGCCGTAGAGTGCAGCGATGATCGCCCATGTTGCCCACAGCCCGGTAATCTTGGTGGTCGAAACCGGCATCACGTTGGCAATGCTGCGCTTCAGCGACCAGTCTAGCCCGGTTGAAGGGCGCCGGTGCACGCGGTCCACCAACAGCGACCAGATCGCCATCGGGCCAGCGGTAAAAGCCATTGTAGTGAGCGCGGCATAAGGACCGGAAAGCACACCGCGCTCGCCGGAAAAACCAAGGCTTTCAGCGATCACCGGGAAATTGCGGCAGAACAATATCCACGTAAACAGGCCCAGCAGCCCCGCCAGACCAACCCCTGATGAAACGTCGCTCGTCGGCGGATTTGCCGCGGTCGCAATGGACTCTCCAGCGGGCGCGCTGCCATCGGGTTGGGTGCCCGCGCGGGTAGGGTTATTGTTCATTACCCTGTCGCCATAGGGCAAATGGGTTAATTCACCGGTAACAGATGGGGCGTCGTACCATTTGCTGACCCTGTGCGCGCAGAGGCTTAACGCCCCTATTTCCAGGCGTGAATTTTGCCGCTGTCATCCAGCACATAGAGGTGCCTGTCGGCGACAACCGGCGGCAAAGTCACCGGATCGTCCAGCTCCGCAAACAGCTCGGCTGAGCCTTCACCGGCACTCACCTTCCACACTTCACCCTCGGAGCTGGCAACCCACAATTGGCCACCCGCCAAAACGGGGCCGGTCCAGAAGATGGGGCCCGACTTCTTCTTGGGCTTCCGGTACTGCTCCAACTGCGTAATCCAGCGCACGCGCCCGGTTGAACGGGCAATCGCCAGCAGGCGGGCATCATCGGTCAGCGTAAAAATCCACTCGCCCGCAATCGCAGGTGTGGAAATACCAGCAAGATTCAGCTCCCAGATGCGCTGACCGGTGACCAGTTCATAGGCAGCCATCCGGCCACCCTGACCCAATGCATAAACACGGCCGGAATCGATGATCGGATCAGCGTCAATATCCGTCAGCGAGCTAACCTGCGTCGAGATATTGGTCCGCGCCAGCGCGTCTGACCACAATGTGCGACCATTCTCGTAACGATAGGCGGAAAGCTCTCCGCTGGAATAGCCCGCAATGATTGTTCCCTGCCCCGCAGCGGGAGCCGCCACTCCGAATACGCCGGACTGGGCAGTCGATCCGCTTTCATCCCACAGCAATTCGCCATTCTTGGCATCCAGCGAGATGATCTGGTTGTCCTGCGTCATCACATAAATCTGACCAAAGGCGATGGTCGGCGATCCGCGCAGCGGGCCGGCGGGCTTTACCTTCCAGATCAGCTCACCGGTATCGGCCTTTTTCGCTTTCACTTCGCCAATGCCGTTGGTCGCATAAACGATGCCGTTGTCATAGCTGACGCCGCCACCAAAGGCCGCCTCGCGCATGTTCTTGGCCATCTCGTTTTCGGCGTTCCAGATTTCCACGCCGGTCTTTTTATCAAAAGCGTGGATCGTGCCATCCGTGCCTTCAACATAGAGTCGATTGCTACCGATGACGGGCGCCGCAGCCAGTCTGTGACGGGTGTCCGAGCCAGCGATCTGAGCAGTCCAGACCTGTGCCGGGTTCTCTGCCAAAGCCAGATGCCCATAGGATTTGTCGGCAGACCCGCCCACTTGTGACCACTCGGCGTTGGCAACGGGCGGCGGCAGGACCACAGAAACACTCGCCAAGGTCGGATCAACGACTGTGCCGGTTTCAATGCGCGAAAGAATCGCCACACGATCCCCGACCGTGGGTGTAGCCTTTTCACGCTTACCGAAAAGGCCGTTGCCTGCACATCCGGTAAGAGTGGCGGCGAATACGCCCGCGATCAGAAAGCCGCGCGCGGTCTTTCCAACTGCTTTCGCAAGCTTCGTATTGTGTCTTGTCATCGGTCCCGTCCCGTTCAAATTCTTTATTGCGATGCTGCGCCGATTGGCGCGCTTGCCGGAACGACCCCCTCGTCCTCCAGCAATTGTTCTACGTCCTCCACCGCATCCACGCCCAGCAATCCGGCCATCTGGCGCGACCGCGAACGCAGCGTTTCCGGCAGGTCTTCTTCCTTGGCAATGGCGGCAAACAGAGCACCCGCCTGCGCCCGGTCACCCGCTTCGAGGTGAGCGATGGCGGTCAGTTCACCGGCGCTTCCGAAAAAGGCATTGCCCGGCACTGCGAGGTCTTTCAGTTTGGCGATGATATCTGCGGGCTCACGCTCGTCAAAATTACTGGCAACTTCGCGAATGCGGGCCAGGTCGCGCAGCGCCTGCGGAGCCTCGGCATCCTCGGCAATAGCCGCGTACATCTCGACAGCCTTGGTGGCTTCACCCAGTTCAAGCGAAGCCGCCGCCTGAAGCATACGTGCTGATGTGCGCACGCCCGGCGTATCATTGTCCAAAAGCGGCGCAGCGCGCTCGCGCACTTGTTCGAAATTTTCTGACTGCGCAGAATCCAAAACTGTGATGAGCTGTTCGGAATCCGCCTCAAGGCCAGCCTCAGCCTGCGAATTCCAGACCAGATATCCGCCCAGGCCGACCAGGATGACAGCCACCAGCGACCCGATGACAACGCCGTACTTCTGGAAGAACTGCAAGGCGTCATCCTGCCGCACAGCATCGTCAATCTCGCGGATGATCACTTCATCCTCCGCCGTCGGCTTGCGCGCGTCCTTGCCGCCTTCGCCTGTATTCGTTCCGGTATTTGATGGAGGTAGCGCCACGGGAGCTTAATTCCTCGTTCTCGTTGTCATGATTCAGGTGCCAATTATCAGGTGGGGCCTTAAAGCGTGCTCTGCATGCGCGCAATGGCGGCTATACGGGCGATCCTCGCCTCTCCCCGCCCGATTGCTTATGTAGATTGCCCTGCCTGACTTGAACGCGAGGTTAAGCGTGCAGGAACGCGGTGTGCGCACTCCGCTTAGAAGTCGCGGCCCATCGCGCCGGAATACAGGGTGCGATACCGCTGTACCATTGTCGCCTCGTCAAAGTGTTCGCGCGCTTTCGCCTTGTTCGCTGCACCGATCTGCGCCCTTTTGTCAGGTTCCTCCGCCAGCATTACCAGCGCCTCCCCCAGCGCCTTTACATCCCCAGGCGGCGTGATCAGCCTCGCGTTTTCCTCGGTAACAATCGCACGGATATCCCCGACACCGGGAGCCACCACCGGAAGCCCTGCCGCCATCGCTTCAACCACAGAAAGCGGGAATTGCTCGCTTTTGGAGGAGAGCGCGAAGATATCGAACAATCCGATCACCTGTGCAGGATCGCTGACAGCGCCGGGCAAATGAACGCGGTGGGCAATTTCATGCGCTGTCGATGCCTCGCGAATGGCGTTCTGCGCCGGTCCCTCGCCGAGAATGACGAGATGCCAGTCCTCCGGCATTTCGCGGAACGCGGCGACAAGGTCCGGCAATTGCTTGACCGGGCGCAGGCCTGCCAGTGTGCCGACCCAGTGCTCCCCTTCGCGCTTCACAACGCGCAGGGATCCCGGCTTCGGCTTCTTCGCGAAAGCCTTGGTGTCGATGCCATTGGGAATGCGGACCACGCGAGCGTGCGGCTGCTTCCACTTTTCGACAGCGATCCGCTCTAGCACCGCGCTGGGCACAACCAGAGATGAGGTACGGCCCAGCGCAATCCGGCGATACCAGTTGCGGCTGGTTTTCAGTTGGACCGCCTCATCCTCATTAAAGCCGTCCTCATGGTGGATCAGCGGCGGCAGTTTGAACGCATCGCCGAACACGGTATGCGCCATCACTACATCCATCGCGCCCCAGTTGTAGGTCAGGATCAGGTCGTACCCGCTCAAGGCTTTTGCGATTTCCACCAGTCGTCCAGGCGTCGGCTTGCCGGTCAAGCTTTGAAAATCGTTCGGAAATGTCGCTTTGACGCCGCGATCCAGCAATTCGCGCGCGCCCATCTGATCGGGCATGGCGGAAACGATCGTATGCTCCAGCTTGCGCCCGAAGGCATTCATCAGCTTGACAGCGCGCCGCTCTTTCCCGCCAGCAGAGAACGTCGAGTGGCAATGCAAAACTTTGGGCAGAACTTTGGGCTGGGTGTTTGGAGTGCCCGCTTTCGCCTTCATGGAAGGCTTTCAAGCAGCGCGTCGATGGCTGCGCGCGATTCCGGCTCATCCAGTGTGGGCGCATGGCCTACGCGGGGCACTGTCACAGTGGTCATCGCAGGGTTCGCCGCTTCCATCTGCTTGACAGTATCCTCCGATAAAAGGTCGGTCAGTTCACCGCGCAGCAGCAGCATCGGCACATCGCGCAGCGCCTCGAATGCGGGCCACAGGTTGGACGGCGCGGCATTACCCGGTTTGGAGAATGGCTCTGCAATTGCCATGTCATAATCATAGCTGATCCGTCCGTTTTGGCTGACTACCAGAGTGCGCTTGGCCATTTCAAGCCATTGGTCGAGATCGTAGTCGGGAAAGGCCTCACCATGCACTTCGGCAATAGAGCGCGCGGCGTGCATCCATGTGGGATAGCTGCGCCCCTGACCGACATAACCGCCAATCCGTTCCAGTCCCTCCACATCCACGACCGGACCAATATCGTTGATCACCGCGCCTGCGAAGAGGGCGGGATCGCCCGCCGCCATCAGGAACGTCATCAGCCCGCCCATCGATGTTCCGATAGATATGGCCCGACTAATTCCGAGCTCACCCAGCAGCTTTTGCACATCGGCCACATATTGTTTGGGATTATAGGTGCTGGAATCGGGAGCATAATCGCTCTGTCCGCGTCCGCGCATTTCTGGCACGATCACTCGCCTGCCATTCGCCGCGATATGATGGGCCAGNTCGGCAAAATCGCGAGAATTGCGGGTCAGCCCGTGCATGCAGAGTACTGGCAGGCGGTCTTTCGCCCCGTCGCCGCCAGCATAGTCGCGATAATACAGTGCCAGTCCATCGTCGCTGGTCCAGCGCTTTTCCTCAAACGTATTGGCCATTTGCGGCAGTCTTTCCTTCGTTTTGGCAAGCAACCCGCCATGCACTCAGGTTCTGGCGGGTTGCAAGCGGTATCCTTGCCCTGCACTATCGCGGGATGAGTTCAGAACCGCAACCGGGCACCTATCACCCCGACCCCGCTATCAGCGAACTGGCCGACTGGCTTGGATCGCCTGTCGGCCCCGCCGATTTCCCGCAAACCCGCATCCGCTTTCGCAATGATCGCGCCGCGCAAAGCGTCGGGCTAGACCATCTGAGCGATGAGGAATGGGCGCGCCATTTTGGACGGTTCGAATCGCTGGAGGGCAACCTGCCACAGCCTTTGGCGCTGAAATATCACGGGCACCAGTTTCGCAGCTACAATCCAGAGATTGGAGACGGGCGCGGGTTTCTTTACGCGCAGATACGTTCGCGCGATGACCGTTTGCTGGATCTGGGCACAAAGGGATCAGGCCAGACACCCTACAGTCGCAGCGGCGACGGGCGGCTCACCCTGAAAGGGGCGGTTCGCGAAATTCTGGCGACCGAAATGCTGGAAGCGCTGGGCGTGAACACGTCCAAGACCTTTTCCGTCATCGAGACCGGCGAAGAATTGTGGCGCAATGACGAGCCCTCGCCCACGCGCTCTGCGGTGATGGTGCGGCTGTCGCATTCGCATATCCGCATCGGCACTTTTCAACGGCTCCTAGCGCTGGAAGAAGCGGGGGAGATGTCGCAACTTGTCGCCTATTGCCTGGAGCAATTTCCCGGACCACCCGCGCCTGACGATGCTCCGGGCCGCGATGAACCCGCCGTCCAGCTGATGCATCATGTGGTGGAGCGCATGGCCGATCTGGCCGCCAGCTACATGGTCGCAGGCTTCGTCCACGGCGTGCTCAACACCGATAACATGAACATCACGGGCGAAAGCTTTGACTATGGTCCGTGGCGCTGGCTCCCGACATGGGACCAGAGCTTTACTGCGGCATATTTCGACCATGGCAAACTGTATGCCTTTGGTCGCCAGCCCGAAGCGCTTCACTGGAATTGCGGACAGTTTGCGGTGGCTTTGCGACTGCTCGCGGACAGTGAGCCGCTGGTCGCAGCGATGGAGCGGTTCGGGCCGCTTTACATGGAAGCGATTGCGCGCCGGTGGTGCTGGCGACTGGGCGTCCACTCACGCGGTGTCGAGAGCGACGGTCCGATGATCGCTGCGTGCGAAAAAATGATGCGCGAGGACGGGATCGGGCCGGACGCATTCTTCTTTTCCCATCGCGGCGGGCGGGTGAGCGATGATACGCCTGCCGAACTGGTCGAAGCGCTGGAAGGGTATGAGGCAAACGACAGCTCGCATGAATACTGGTCGGACACTGAGCCGCAGAGCATGCTGATTGAGGAGGTCGAAGCGATTTGGTCCGCGATTGACGAGCGCGATGACTGGTCAGTCCTCGAAGCGAAAGTCGCAAGCCTCAGGCGCATGGGCGACGCACATGGCGAAGCGCCCGTTCCCGCCGGACACGCCTGATCGGGTTACTGGCGAGGTGCGCCGGTCGTTGGCCCGGTCGATTGACTCGCCTGCCGGGCGGCTGTGTCCACGGGCTGCAAATCGATGCCAGCCAGTTTCCAGCGGCCCTGCTCCCACTGCATGAGCATATCAAACTGGATCGAGGTCGGCCGCAGCTGAAAGATGCCCTTTACCCGGAACAGGTCCTCACGAACCATTTGCGGCGCCTGATAATAGGTCGGCGGCACCAGCAAGACGTTTGAAAGGTCGATCTTGGATTTGCGCAAACCAGCGAAAACCTCTGTCAGACGCGCCGGATTGTAGTTGCTCTGGAATGCCTGAGCCGAGATATCGCGGAGCACAGAATAATTGCCCGACCGGTTCGCATGATCGACAGCGGCGACGATGGACCAGATAATCTTCGACAGTTCAAGCTGGCTGGGTGTGAGCCGCCCGGATTGCAGTGTCTGGGCCGGGGGCTGTCCTGGTTGTGTAGGCTGAACACCGCGTTCCTGCGCATGAACCGGCGCCGCAATCATAAAGATAGCAGCGGCGCTGGCAGCACATGCATCCGTTATGGATAAACGAAGTGCCGAAGCGTCCTGCCCGAACATCGGCGATTTTGCTGTGATGAGATTGATGGCTGTGCGCTTATCGCGTAACCAAGCGACTTGGAAGCCGCCACACGAGCCGCGTTGACCTCTGTCGTCGCCACACTCCGCGACGCGCCGCAGTCCGTTGCGATGGATTGACCGGGTCTCACTCCGGTTGCCCCAAAATGCCGTACGACAAAAAGGCGAAACTGCTCACCCACCA
>JGI12210J13797_11015428_pt1 | contig 38852 bp, 22 predicted proteins | sample ElkSlonscriptome_3_FD_13797 | JGI IMG/M metagenome (IMG submission 13797) | reverse complement strand
GGCTGTCGAGGGAGGTATCGCAGGGGCCGTCGCAGGGCCCGTCGCAGCGGCTGTCGTCGGCGTGTGGTCGCGCCCGTGTTCACGCCGCCGCGGTCAGCCCTCCGCCCGTACCCGCTCGATGGCGTCGTCGATCACGTCCCCCACCTCGCGTCGCGTGTCGTCCAGCCCACGGATCCAACCGAGGTAGTCGGCGTCCATGCGCGCCACCTCGTCCAGCGCGATGCCGCGGTACTTCCCCTTCCGGAGCTGGAGGTCGCCGTCCACGGATCGGAACCAGTCGGAGAGGGGCCCGAGGTACTGCGACGTCTCGGCGCAGTACTGGTGCAGTCCGTCGAGGTCGCGAGGGAGTTCCTCGTAGCGATGCAGCTGCGCGGACAGGACCGCGGCCGAGGTGCGAATGTCGCCGAGCGCCGTGTGCGCCTCGGGATGAGCCCGATCCAGATAGAACTTCGCCGCGGCGGTGAGGTCGCGCGGCTCCTCGCGGTGGAAGATCGTCTGCATGTCGATCAACCGCCGGCCCTTCACATCGAACTCCACCCCCGCACGGTGAAACTCGTTGTCGAGGAGGGGCAGGTCGAAGCGGAGGATGTTGAAGCCGGCCAGATCGCACCCCTGGAGAAGGCTCGCCAGAGAACGCGCTCGCTGCGCGAAGGTCGCCTCGTCCGCGATGTCCTCGTCGGTGATTCCGTGAATGGCGGTCGCGCCGGGTGGAATCGGCATCTCCGGATCGAATCGCCGAACCTTCTCCAGGACATCGCCCTGGGGGCTCACGCGGATCAATGCGAGCTCGACGATGCGATCGGTTCGGGTGTCGACCCCGGTCGTCTCCAGGTCGAAGAAGACGAGCGGACGGTCGAGCGGGATGGGCAGCTTCACGTATGAAACCGGGTGGGGGGGCGTGCCGGAGTCGAGGAATCTGATGGAACACCGCAGACTCCTGCAGGGTCGGGAACGTCGTCGCTCGACGCCAGTGCGTCTCAACGACGGTGCGAGTCCGCCTGTCGGAGAAGATGCAATGGACCACGCACGTGGTCGCTGTCCAACCCAGTTCGCCGGAGGTTCCGTGAAGCACCGTTCGCTCGTCCCCCACGCGTGCACGGTCACCGCGCTCGCCGCGGCCGTCGCAGCATTCGCCACGCCGACATCGGCCCAGTCGATGCAGGTTCCGCCCGCTTCGGACCCGCTCATCCACGAGATCATCGACGCCGCCTCCCCGGATCGTGTCGAGGCGGATATCCGGACCCTCGCGGGCTTCGGGACGCGCAATACCTTCTCGGATACCCTGTCGACGACCCGCGGCATCGGTGCGGCTCGCCGCTGGATCAAGTCGGAGTTCGATGCGATCTCCGCGGCCTGCGGGGGCTGTCTCGAGGTCCGGTACCAGTCCGGGTACCGCAGCTACACGAGGCGCACGCAGCCCGGCGAGCAGGTTCCCGACAGCGTGAAGGTGGTGAATGTGATCGCCACGATGCCGGGCACCGTGAACCCGAATTCCTACGTGATCGTCTCCGGCGACATCGACTCGCGCGCCTCCAGCGGAAGCGATGCCGAGACGGACGCGCCCGGCGCGAACGACAACGCCTCCGGGATGGCGGGCGCCATCGAGGCCGCGCGCCTGCTGACGGAGCACGGTCCCTTCGCCAACTCGGTCGTCTTCGTCGGCCTGTCCGGTGAGGAGCAGGGACTGTGGGGCGGCGAGATCATGGCGGAGGAGGCCGTCGAGCAGGACTGGGACATCATCGGCGTCCTGAACAACGACATGATCGGCAACATCGCTGGCATCGACGGGGTCGTGGACAACACCGTCTTCCGCGTGTTCTCGCAGGCGACACCGCTCGAGGAGTATCAGCCGGACGGCTGGAGCTACCGTCGTCACGGCGGTGAGGTGGATGGACCGTCCCGCCAGCTGGCCCGCTACGTGGATCGCATCACGGAAACGTACTTCGTGAACCTCGACGCGAAGATGATCTACCGCCTGGACCGCTTCGGCCGGGGCGGCCACCATACGCCGTTCAACAACGCGGGCTTTCCCGGCGTGCGCATCATGGAGGCCCACGAGCACTACGATCGCCAGCATCAGGACATCCGGGTGGAGGACGGTCGTGAATTCGGTGACGTGATCGAGGGGGTCGACTTCGACTTCGCCGCCCGGATGACGGCGGTGAATGCCGCCGTGCTGACTGCCGTGGCGCAGGCACCCACACCTCCGGCGGAGGTCGGGATCGCCGGCGCTGTCCGGCCGTCGACCCGGCTCCGGTGGACGATGGGTGACGACGCGAATCTCGCCGGATACAAGGTCTACTGGCGCGACACCACCGAGCCGCAGTGGACCCATTCCCGCTTCGTCGGGATGGTCGACGAGTACGAACTCACCAACCTCGTGATCGACAACTATCTCTTCGGGGTCGCCGCGGTGTCCGTGGACGGCAACGAGAGCCCGGTGAGCTTCCCGACGTCCCGGTTCCGCTGAGGCGGTTCGGTCCACGAAAAAGGCCGGGGTCCGCCATCTGCGGATCCCGGCCTTCGTCGTTCGCGTCGATTCCGGATCAGTCGCCGTCGGCGTCCGGGTCGGACTCGGGCGGTAGTCCGAGGGCATCCCGGATGATCCTCGCCTGCTGCCTCCTGTGGTCGCTCGCCTTCCCTTCGGCGGGGCTGGCCCGCTCCGGTCGAGCGACGTGCCGGAGTCGAACGTCGCGCGGCACGGCGGCGCGCAGCCGCGGACCCACGAAGGTGAGAGCACCCATGTTGCGCGGCTCTTCCTGGACCCAGACGACCTCCTCGACCCCGGGGTAGTGTGCCACCAGTGCGGCGACCTGCTCCTTGGGGAAGGGATAGATCTCCTCGAGGCGAGCGGCGGCCACGTGTGGCGTCTCGTCCCGTCGCTCCGATGCCTGGATGTCGTAGTAGACCTTTCCGGAGCAGAGCACGAGCCTTCGGATATCGTCCCGGCGGTTCGACGCGGTCGGATCGTCGAGCACCGGGCGGAACCCGCTGGTCACGAGTTCGTCGACCACCGACGTCGCGGCCGGCAGTCGAAGGAGGCTCTTCGGGGTCATGACGATGAGCGGGCGCTCCGGCCGCGCATAGGCCTGCCGTCGGAGAAGGTGGAAGTACTGGGCCGGCGTCGTCGGATACGCGACCCGCATGTTGTCCTCGGCACACAGCTGGAGGAATCGCTCCAGCCGCGCCGACGAGTGCTCCGGCCCCTGTCCCTCGTACCCGTGCGGGAGCAGCATCGTGAGGTTGGACACCTGCCCCCACTTCTCGCGACCGGACGAGATGAACTGGTCGATCGCGACCTGCGCGACGTTCACGAAGTCGCCGAACTGGCCTTCCCAGAGCGTCAGGTCGGCCTTCGAAGCCACGGAGTACCCGTACTCGAACCCCACCACGCCCGCCTCGGTGAGCGGTGAGTTGTAGACCTCGAGGCGCCCTGTGCCGAGCGACGCGAGGGGCGTCGTGACGTCCCCCGTCTCGGCGTCGTGAAGCACGAGATGGCGTTGCGAGAAGGTGCCGCGCTGTGAGTCCTGACCGGTGAGGCGAACGACGTGTCCGTCGTCCATGAGCGAGCCGAAGGCGAGGGCCTCCGCGTACGCCCAGTCGAGCTTCGTCTCGTGCGTGAACTCGCCCCGCCGTTTCGACAGCTGGCGATCGAGCTTCGGGTGGATCGTGAAGTCGTCGGGCACCGTCACGGTCGCCGTGTTCACGCGCTGGAGCTCGGCCAGTCCCACGGAGGTGCCGGGATCGACGACGTCGCCCGTTTCCGGCCGGGTCGCACGAATCTTGGGCTCCGGGACCGCGTCGACGTCCTCCGCCTTCACACGATCCTGCGCACCGCGGAGCGTCTGCGTGACAGCCTCCTCGATCGAGGAGGGCAGATCGTCCGGAATGGCGCCGTTGTCGGTGAGCCGCTCCGCCCACTGCGTCCGTACGGTGGGATGGTCGGAGATCTTCGCGTAGAGCTTCGGCTGCGTGTACGCCGGCTCGTCGCCCTCGTTGTGCCCGTGCCGCCGATACCCGACCAGATCGATCACCACGTCGTCGTGATACTCGCGGCGGTAGGCCATCGCGAGACGCATGGCGGCGAGGCAGGCGTCCGGGCGATCGGCGTTCACATGGAGAATCGGGAAGTCGTATCCCTTGGCCACGTCGGACGCGTACCGCGTCGAACGACCCTGCCCCGGAGACGTCGTGAAGCCGATCTGGTTGTTGGCGATGATGTGGATCGCTCCCCCGACCGTGTAGCCGGGAAGCCGCGCCATGTTCAGCGTCTCCGCCACGACACCCTCGGCGGCGAACGCCGCGTCGCCGTGGATCATGATGGGCACGACGCGGTCGAAGTCCTGCGCCGCCGACACCTCTTCGGAGGTGAACTGGAGCGCGCGCGCCATGCCGGCCACGACCGGATTGACGAACTCGAGATGCGAGGGATTGGGGGCCAGCGCCACACGAATGCGCTCGCCGGATCTCAGCTTGTAGTCGCCCTCGGCGCCGTGGTGGTACTTCACGTCTCCGGTGCCGGCGACATTGAGCGCGCCTCGCGCCTCGAGGCCCTCGAAGGCCCGGAGGAGTTCCTCGTAGGAGACGCCCAGGATGTGCGCGAGCACGTTGAGGCGGCCCCGATGCGCCATCCCGATCACGACGCGCTCGCCACCACCCCGCGCGGTCTCCTCGATGGCGAGGTCGATCATCGGCACCAGCATGTCGGTGCCCTCGATCGAGAATCGCTTCTGCCCGAGGTACGTCCGATGCAGGAACTGCTCGAAGCCCTCGACCTGAGAGAGTCTCTCGAGAAGCCAGCGGGCGTCGGCCGGGGAGAGCGGGCGCGTGTGCACTCCGCTCTCGACCTGATCCCAGAGCCATCGCACCCGGGAGGGGTCCTCGATGTGCTCGAACTCGTATCCGATGTAATCGGCGTACGCTTCACGAAAGCGCGCGATCGCATCCGACAGCCGCTCGGATTCCGGCGCGTCGTCCAGCACGACGGCCGCCGGGATCTGCTCGAGTTCCTCGAAGGTCGTGCCGAAGAAGGTCGGATCGAGCTGTGGGTGTCCGGGCGGCGGGCTTCCCAGCGGATCGATGGCCGCCAGCATGTGGCCGTGATCACGGAACGCCTGGATGAAGGAGGTCGCGCGGGACACGATGCCCAGCATCCGCTGGAGGCGCTCTCCGTCCTCGGGGGTCTTCACCTCGACCCGGAGAGGTTCCGAAACCGATACGGGGTGTGAGTCCAGGCTCTCCGGGACGATCAGTCCGTGGGAGGTGGCCTCGGAGGTGCCGAGCGAGAAGAACTTCCGCCAGGATTCCGGAACGGAGTCTGGATTACGAGCGAACTGCTCGTACAGAAGCTGCGCGTAGCCGGCGTTCTGTGCGTCGAAGGGAGCGTCGGACATTGATCGCGGATGCGCGCTTCCCAGGTGCGCGCTGAAAGTCTCGGTGGTCGTGGCGATTCGGGACAATGCGCCGCAGGACCGTTCGCTCACAAACCTAGCAGGAATCTCGGGCGGTGCGAGGGGATCGGGCGGATCGGGTGACCGGTACGCACGATCCGTGTACACTCCCTTCGTGGAGATTCGGACGATTCGAGAGGATACGACCCCCGGGGGAGGGGGAGCTCTCCGTGTGCTGTCGCACCCCGAGTGGCGGCGAAGCTGGCCCTGGCTCGCGCAGGGGACGACGACCCGTGCCACCGATTTCGCGCCCGACGGGCCCGATCCGGCGGGCGCGTGGGCAGCGTTGCGTGCCGCGACCCCGTGCAGTGCCGCGTTTCAGGCCCGGCAGACACATGGTACGAAGGTGGGGGTGCGGGGACCGATGGGGCCCGGCCTTCACCTGGTCGGGGGTGCCGATGGTCACGTGACCGATACGCTGGGGGCCCTCCTCGGCGTCACGGTCGCGGACTGTGTCCCGGCGAGTATCGTCGCGCCGCGTGCCCGTGCCGTCGGCATCGTGCACGCGGGCTGGCGCGGCGCCGCCGCGGGAATCCTGGAGCGTGCGATCGAGCGAATCACGGCCCACTTCGGCACCACCCCGGACGAACTGCATCTGCACCTCGGGCCTTCGATCTGCGGATCGTGCTACGAGGTCGGGCCGGAAGTCCACGCGGCGCTCGGGCTGGAGCCTCGAACTTCGCCGATGCCGGTCGATCTTCGTGCCGCGCTCGCCCGCCGGGCGGCCGCGGTCGGGGTGGCCCCGGTCCGGATCACGCGGTCGGCGTGGTGCACGCTCTGCAGCGATGGAGATCTGTTCTACTCGCACCGTGGGGGCGATGCGGGTCGCCAGGTCGGGTTCATCGGGCTCGCCAGGGATCCCGAGCCGCACACTCGCCGCGACTCCCGTGCCGCTGCTCCGGACGTCGGCGGATGAGCGGGCGACGAGGCCCGCCCCCCGGCCTCTGCCACCGGTGCACCTGGGTGCGTCGGGTCGGAAATCGCCGCGGTTCCACCTTCTTCATGTGCGGTCGCGCCGCGGACGACCCGCGGTTCCCCCGCTACCCGGCGCTCCCGGTACTCCGATGTGCGGGCTTCGAGCCCGAGTCCGACGCGGACTCCGGAACCTCGGACCTGCCGGACGACGACTCGTCGTGATACGGCACCCGTTCCAATCCGTGCCCGTCTTCCATAGCTTCGACACGCTTCGGCCATCCATGGACGCCACGTCCTACGTCCCGACCTGATGAGCGACACAACGGAAGCCGCCGCCCGGCGCGTGCGGTACGAATCCCCGATCGTCGACGAGGCCTGCCGCCTCCTCGACGAACTGCTCGATCCTCCGACGTCGCGGATCGCCGTCGAATTCGCGCAGATCTTCTATTCGAAGGCACCCCCGGAGCTTCTCCAGGAGCGGACGGGTGAGGGACTCGCGCGCCTCGCGCTCGGCACCTTCGAATTCCTTTGCGACGCCCGCCCCGATCGGGTCGACGTCGAGGTCTTCAATCCCGACGAGGATGTGGAGGGCTGGTTCGCCCCGGTCACGGTCATCCGGACGAACGTCTCCGAACGACCGTTCATCGTCGACACGATCCGCGAGTACCTGCACGCCCAGGGACTGCCGCTCGAACACATCGTCTATCCGGTGATCGACGTGAAGCGGGACCCCTCGGGGGACGTGGTGGGCGTGGGTCCCTCGATCGAAGGACGGAGCCGCGAGTCGCTGGTGCACTGCGAAGTGCCGCTGATCAACGACGAGGGGCGTCGCGCCGAGATCGAAGCCGGCATCCGCTCCCGTCTGGACGACGTGGTGGCCGCGACCGAGGATTTCCACCCGATGATCGAGGCGGTCAACGACACCGTCATCGAACTCGCGGATACCGCCAAGGTCATCGAATCCCGTCGGGACGAATTCGAAGAGGCGCAGGCGTTCCTGCGCTGGCTTCGTGACCATGCGTTCGTCTTCCTCGGCTACCGGGAGTACCGGCTCGAGGATGGCGATCGAGGACGGCAGGTGCGCGTCGCCCCGGAGTCCGGTCTCGGGATCCTTCGCGATCCCGCGGAATCGACCTTCGCGGATCCCGTGCCGCTCGAAGAACTTCCGCAGGGCATCCGGGAGCTCGCCGAGGGCGGCCCGATCCTGATCATCTCGAAAACCAACGCCGAGTCCACCGTCCATCGTCGCGCCAGGATGGACTATGTCGGTGTGAAGACGGTCGACGCGGACGGTCGCATCTCGGGAGAGCGGCGGTTCATCGGCCTCTTCACATCGAGAGCGTACGGCGAACCCGCGGAGGCCATTCCGATTCTCCGGGAGAAGCTCCAGCGCATCCTGGCCGCGGCGGGCGTTCAGGAAGGCAGTCACGACTACAAGGAGATCAACACGATCTTCAACTCGATGCCGAAGGAGGAGCTGCTCCTGGCATCGGCGGACGAGATCGCGGTCGACATCCAGACGATCCTCACCTCCTACAACACCGAGGGCGTGCGGGTGTCGATCCGCCCGGATCCGCTCGCGCGCGGAAGTTCGGTGATGGTGATCCTCCCCAAGGAGCGGTTCTCGGGTGAGGTGCGCCGGTGGATCGAACAACTGCTGGTGGATCGCCTCGACGGTGAGGTGCTCAACTACCATCTCGCGCTGGGTACGGGCGACCAGGCACGTCTGCACTTCTACATGGGGCCGCGGGAGGACCAGCTCCTCCACGTCGCACCCTCCGAGCTCGAGGTGGACCTCCGCGAGCTCATCCGCTCCTGGCAGGATCGGGTCGAGGCGCGGCTCGAGCAGGTGCGGTCCCCCGACGAGGCTCGCCGTATCGCGCGCCGGTACGGAGAGGGGTTCAGTCGCGAGTACCAGGCGGCGGTCGCCCCCGCCCGAGCCGTCGTCGACATCCTGGAACTGGAGGCGATGGCGGCGGAGGGTCGTGACGTCGGAATCCTCTTCAGCGAGCCGGATGGAAGTCCTCCGACCCTCCGGGACCAGCCCGTCACCGAGCTGAATCTCTATCTGCGCGACCAGCGTCTCGTCCTCTCGGACTTCATGCCGATCCTCGAGTCGATCGGCCTGCGGGTGATTGCGGTGAGTCCGTTCGAGGTCGAGGGCGCGGGCGTGGGCAGCGCGGCGATCTACTCCTTCGCGGTGCAGGACGCACGGGGGAACCGACTGGACATCGAGGCACACGGTGAGCTACTGGGTGAAAGCGTCCGTGCGCTCCGTGCCGGCCGGACCTCGATCGATTCGCTCAACGCCCTCGTGATGCAGGCGGATCTGCACTGGCGCGAGGTCGCCATCGTCCGTGCGTTCGCGGCCTATGCGTTTCAGATGCAGGCCGTCCCGAGCCGGAGCTCGATTCCGTCGGCACTCGCGCGGTACCCGGAGATGGCGAGGAGCTTCATCGAGTGGTTCTCGACGAAGTTCGAGCCGTATGCCAACGGCTCGCCCGAGGGTCGGGTCGGGGACGTCAGGATCGCTCGGGCCCGCTACTATGCCGGCCTTTCCTCCGTCGACGCCCTTACCGACGACCGCGCGCTCCGACGGCTCGGACTGATGCTGGATGCCGCCGTCCGAACCAACTACTACCGCTGCGGAGGACGGCACCCGGTGCGTGAGTCCGGCGGCGCCCCGTACATCTCGATCAAGTTCGAGTCCCCCGAGCTGATGGAGATCCAGAAGTCCCGGCTCGAGTGGGAGGTCTGGGTGAAATCCGCGAAGATGGAGGGCGTGCATCTGCGTGGAGCATCGGTGGCACGCGGCGGTATCCGCTGGAGTGACCGACCCGACGACTTCCGTACCGAGGTGCTCGGTCTCGTGAAGACCCAGATGGTGAAGAACGCCGTCATCGTGCCGGGTGGGTCCAAGGGCGGATTCGTTCTGCTCGACCTGCCGGACGATCCCGAAGAGCGGGCTGCGGAGGGCCGGGCCCAGTACCAGACGCTCCAGCGCGGCCTGCTCGATCTGACCGACAACCTCGATGCGGACGGTGAGATCGTGCCGCCACCCGATGTGGTGAGCTGGGACCACCCCGACCCGTATCTGGTCGTCGCCGCCGACAAGGGTACCGCCAAGTTCTCCGACGTGGCGAACGGCGTGTCCTCCGAATACGAGTTCTGGCTGCAGGACGCGTATGCCTCGGGCGGCTCGAACGGATACGACCACAAGGTCGTGGGGATCACCGCCCGTGGCGCGTGGGAATGCGTGAAGCGCCATTTCCGGGAACTCGGGAAGAACATCCAGGAGGAGCCCTTCACCGTCGTCGGTATCGGCGACATGAGCGGAGACGTGTTCGGCAACGGCATGCTGCTGTCCAGGCAGATCCGGCTGATCGCCGCCTTCGACCACCGTCACATCTTCATCGATCCCGATCCGGATCCCGCGTCGACGTGGGCCGAGCGGAAGCGGATGTTCGATCTGGGCCGATCGTCGTGGGACGACTACGATCGCTCGAAGCTGAGTGAGGGTGGCGTGATCGTCCCGCGCGGCTCCAAGAAGGTCGAACTCTCGCCGCAGGCGATCGAGGCGCTCGGGCTTCCGGAGGATCTGGATCCGCTGGATGGCGAATCGTTGATCCGGGTGCTTCTCTCGGCCCCCGTCGAGTTGCTGTGGAACGGCGGCATCGGGACGTACGTGAAGTCCACGTCGGAGTCGCACGCGGATGTGGGCGACGCCTCGAACGATGCCGTCCGCGTCGATGCGCCCGCGCTCCGCTGCAAGGTCGTGGGGGAAGGCGGAAACCTCGGCCTCACCCAGGCGGCGAGGATCGAGTACTCGCTTCGGGGTGGCCGGCTCAACACCGATGCACTCGACAACTCCGGCGGAGTGGACCTGTCGGACCGCGAGGTCAACCTGAAGATCCTGCTCAGCCGGGCGGTGCGTCGGGGCGATCTGCCGTGGGACGAGCGGAACGAGCTGCTGGAGGACCTCACCGACAAGGTGGCGGAGGGTGTGCTCCACGATACCTGGTCACAGTCGCTGGCGGTCTCGCTGGACGAGCTCCGTCAGGCCGACGGCGTGGACGAATTTCGTGACCTCATGGTCGGGCTCGAGAGGTCGGGCGTACTGGACCGGAATGCGGAGTACCTCCCGACTCTGGAGATCCTGGTCGAGCGGTCCGAGGTCGGCGAGGGGCTGCAGCGACCGGAGCTCTGTGTTCTGCTCGCGTACGCGAAGCTGCAGGTGAAGCGCGAGCTCTCCGGCAGCGATTTGCCGGACGAGCCGCTGCTGGCCAGCTACATCATGGACTACTTCCCCGACGACGCGATCGCGCGGGCCGGGGAGGACGCCGTGCATGATCATCGGCTGCGTCGCGAGATCATCATCAGTCAGCTCACCAACGATCTCGTGGACCTCATGGGCGCGACGTTCGTGCACCGCGTCGCACGCGACACCGGCCGGAGCGTACGCGACATCGTGGCGGCATGGCTGGTGGCGGCCCGCCTCGCGGAACACGACGAGATCATCGCGCACCTTTCCGAGCTCGGCCCGGATCTGTCCACCGCCGATGCGTACCGGTGGCTTCTCGGCCTGTCCCGCGTTCTGGAGCGAACGACTCGCTGGGTTCTCGACCACTTCCACGACGGCATCGATGCCGGGGAAGTCATCCGGACGAGCATGGACGGCGTGAGGCAGCTCCAGGCGAGCTTCCGCGACATCGTGGCGGGCCCCGACCGGCAGATGTACGAGGAGCGGGTGGAGTCGCTGAAGGCGATCGGTGCCGACGACCGTCTCGCGTCCGAGCTCATCACGCTGCGTTTCCTCGATCAGCTGCTCGAGATCCTGCACATCGCGGGAGACACCGGGTCGCCGCCGTCCGAGGTCGGAATGGTCTTCTACCGCGTGTCCGATCGCCTGGGGATTCCCTGGCTGCGGCAGCAGATCGAGCGGACGGCCTCCGACGATCAGTGGGAGCAGCGGGCGGCAGCGGCGCTGGCGGGCGATCTGACCCGTGCCCACCATCGGATCGCTTCGTACGCCCTCAGTCGTACGGGTGGCGCCGCGGACCCGGGTGAAGCCGCGAGCCGGATCATGGAGTCGCGCAGGAACGAGATGGAGCGGCTGCGGAACCTCCTGGACGAGATCCGGTCGACGGACGAGATGTCACTGGCGGGGCTCTCCGTGGCGGTACGCGAGATCGCGGCGGTCGCGGATCGGAGCGACACGTCGTCGGAGTAGCGGGAACCGCCGTATCTTCAGGTGCGGGCCTTCTGGATCCGGGCCACCCAGCCGTCGAGGTTGGAGATCACGTCGAGCATCGCCGTCGGGCCACGATCGTTGGCGGCCGAGACCTCCTTCGCGAATTCCAGAAGGACGGCGTGGATCTCACTCTCGGACCGCGACCCGACCGACGTCGACCGACGTGTCCCGCGGGAGGCCTTCGAGGACGAGGCGCGATTCCGCCGCGGCTTCTTCCGGCGGCCACCTCCCTCCGCGAGGCTCTTCTTCCGCTTGACCTGGAGCGGGTAGCGGGCGTGGAACTGTCGGATCGACAGATCGCTCATGGCCGAATCGACCTTCTTCGCCTTTTCGTACAACTCGGTCGTGGAGGCATCCGGTGACGCCTCCAGTTCCTTCCGCACCATCTCCATTACCTGCTCGTTCACATCGGCCACGCGCGCCCCTGCTCGACTGGAGTCATCTCTCTGTGGTGAACAGGGAGCATAGCCGATCATAGTTCGCAGTCAATGTGTGAACTATCGCCGACTCGATGTCCTATAGTCGCGGGTATGATGTCGGGACGAGGGAAATGAGAGGACTCCCGCGAGAGTGAATGTCCGGAGGTCTCCGGTGTCGAGGCGACTGAGACCATCCGCCCCCAGAACGAGGCGGTATCCGATCTCGACGCCCGCGGACACGGGCCCGAGACGGTGACCACGCCAGAGAAGAGACGGGTGGACGATCCAGAAGGCCTCGCGGTCGATGGTCGTTCCGACCAGCGCGTTCTCGAGGGAGACCGATCCCGATCCCGTCGTCAGAAGTGCCTCGAACCCGTCACGGTCGAAGAGTCGGGGCAGGGGAACCGCCAGGGTGGCGCCGCCCGTCGCGAACGTCGCCTCGAGCCCGCTGCCGTCGAGTCGTCCCCCGTCCACGCCGTTCAGGCCGTACGAGGCTCCGAACCCCAGCCGCCAACCTGCCGGAAAGGCCAGCCAGAGCCGTCCGCCCACAGATGCGACCGAGCCGCCGCCGAGCTGCTGCAGACCGAGCGAGGCGTCGGCCGAGACATCGAGGGTCCGTGTCGTGCCGGACCCCGTATCCTGGGCCGCGAGGCGGTCCCCCGGGCAGCAGGCGAGCATCAATCCCAGCACGAAGGGTACGGCGGAGTTGGTTCGAGACATCGGGTTTGCAGAGGGGGGATCGACCGAGCCTGAGTCTGGCGACTCGCGCACCAGCCCGAAAGGGTACGGCCTGCGCGAGGACTGGAGGACGGTCCCGGAGCGGGGCGAGTGGACCCGGACCCCTCCGTTCGGCAGATTCCGGTTCGGCTGAGCCTCACAACCGCCCGGAGTCTCGCATGAACTCTTCTGTCCCACGGCGCCTCGCCGGCGCCCTCCCGCTTCTGATGCTCGCCCTGCCCCTCACGGGCCAGCAGACGTCGAATGCCTTCGAACCGATGGATGTCTTCGGCCTGGAGTGGGCGACCGACCCGCGGATCTCGCCGGACGGATCCGAGATCGTCTACGTCCGCAACGGCTTCGACGTGATGACCGACCGTCGGGTGACGAACCTCTGGATCGCGTCCGCCGACGGATCGCTGCATCGGCCCCTGACGAGCGGCAAGGATGGCCACGGGTCCCCCCGCTGGTCCCCCTCCGGCGATCGCCTGCTGTGGGTGTCGTCGGCCGAGGGGTCCAGCCAGATGTGGCTCCGGTGGATGGACACGGGCGAGGAGGCACGGATCACGAACCTCATCGAGTCCCCCTCCTCGCTCAGCTGGTCCCCCGATGGCGAGTGGATCGCCTTCACGATGTTCGTGGAGCGGGCGTCGCGGCCCCGGCTCGCAGCCGGCATGCCGGCCCCGCCCGAGGGCGCGGAGTGGGCGGCGCCGGCCGTGGTGGTCGAGGACATCCAGTACAAGTCCGACGGGAATCCCGATCTGATGGAGCAGGGGTTCAGCCACGTGTTCGTGGTGCCCGCCGAGGGGGGTACGCCGCGCCGGGTCACGTCCGGCGATTTCGACCATTCGACGCCCTCGTGGACGCCGGACGGTGACCTCGTGATCGTGGCGAATCGGCGCCCGGACGCCGACCGGGAGGGCAACGACACGGATCTGTACGAGGTGGACCTCGAAACGGGGGCGCTCACCCGTCTCACCGACCGGTACGGCCCGGACGCTTCGCCTGCGGTGTCTCCCGACGGGTCCCGGGTCGCCTACACCGGGTTCGACGACGAGTACCTCGGCTACCAGCTCAACCGGCTGTACGTGATGAACCGGGACGGGTCGGGGAAGCGCGAGGTCGAGACAGGCCTGGATCGGGACGTCGAAGCGCTCTACTGGGACGCGTCCGGCGACGGACTCTTCATCCAGTACACGACCGAGGGCGTGGGGCGGATCGCCCACGTCACGCTCGACGGCAGCGTCACGGACATCGCCGAGAATCTCGGCGGCACCTCGATTGGCCGGCCCTACTCCGGTGGCTCCTTTTCGGTGACGCCCGAGGGCGTGTTCGCCTACACCCTGTCGAGCCCGTACCACCCCTCCGAGGTCGCGATCGGGGATCGGAACGGCGATGTCGAGCGTCTGACCGAGCTGAACGCCGACGTGCTCGGCCACCTGGAGCTCGGGCAGGTCGAGGAGATCTGGTGGGAGTCGTCCTTCGACGGACGCCGCGTCCACGGCTGGATCATCCATCCCCCGGGTTTCGATCCGGAGGAGGAGTACCCCCTGGTGCTCGAGATTCACGGGGGGCCGTTCGCCGCGTACGGCCCGTACTTCACGCCGGAGCTCCAGCTCTACGCCGCCGAGGGGAACGTCGTCCTGTACACCAACCCGCGGGGCAGCACCTCCTACGGGTTCGAGTTCGCGAACCTCATCCACCACGCCTATCCGGGGAACGACTACGACGACCTGATCTCGGGGGTCGACGCGGTGATCGAGCGCGGGTACGTCGATCCGGATCGTCTGTACGTCACGGGCGGATCGGGTGGTGGCGTACTCACCGCGTGGATCGTGGGCATGACCGATCGGTTCGCGGCGGCCGCGGTCCAGAAGCCCGTGATCAACTGGTCCAGCTTCGTCCTGCACGCCGACGCGGTGCCCTTCTTCGCGAAATACTGGTTCGGCGAGCTCCCCTGGGAGGACCCGATGGCGTACTGGGAGCGGTCACCGCTGTCGCTCGTCGGCAACGTCACGACGCCGACCATGCTGGTGACGGGCGAGAACGACTACCGGACACCGATGTCGGAGTCCGAGCAGTATTACGGGGCTCTACAGCTCGAGGGTGTGCCGAGCGCGCTCGTGCGGATTCCGGGTGCATCCCACGGCATCGCGGCCCGGCCGAGCCAGCTGCTGGCCAAGGTCACCTCCGTGCTCGGGTGGTTCGAGCGGTACCCGGTGCGAGGGCGCCCGGCGGTCTTCTGATTCGGGGCCACCCGGCGAACCCGGAGAACCGGTCGGGGCGGACGGACGACGGGTGAAGGTGGGGGCGGGCGGGGGCCGTTTCATGGCGCCGGGCCCGTCCCTATGTTGCCTCCGCACATCCGCGCCTTCGTCGGCGCGGTGATCGTCGAACCCCGGAGTCCCCCCATGATTCGTCCGCTCGCGCGTACCGCCGCCACCGCACTCGCTCTGACCCTCGCCCTCGCACCCGGGATCGACGCGCAGAGCGTGGACAACGGCCTGGAGCCGGTCCCCGAGGAGGCGTACGAGCAGTGGGAGCGGCTCGGCCAGGTCAGCCTGTCCCCCGATGGATCATGGCTCGCCGTGACGATCAGCCGGGTCGACATGGACCCCGAGCTTCGCATCCGCCCGGTATCGAACCCGGACTCGGTGATCGTCGTGGCGAATGGGGGCGGTGCCACCTTCACCGACGACGGCCGTTACCTCCTCTATCGTATCGGCGTGGGTGAGGATGAGCGCGATGCGATGCGGGAGCGAAGCGAGCCCGTACGCAACGCGATGGGCATCCTCGACCTGTCGACCGGTGCGACGAGCGAGGTCGCTGCGGTCTCCTCGTACGAGCCGTCGCCCGATGGTCGGTACGTGGTGCTGCGTCAGTACGCGCCGCAGGGTGACCGGGACGCACGGGGCGTCGACATCGTGGTCCACGAGTTCGCCACGGGCGTGCGGGTGCCCTTCGGCGGGGTCGCGGAGTTCGCCTGGCAGGACGATGCGAACCGCCTGGCCCTGCTCATCGATGCCGAGGGGATGACAGGAAACGGGGTGATGCTGTGGGATGCCGAGACCGGACGCATCCGGTCGATCCACACCGATGCCGCACGGTTCTCCGATCTGGAGTGGGGTACCGAGTCCTCGGACCTCGCCTTCATGGAGCAGATCGCCGACGACGCCGAGGGAGAGGAGGCGTGGGCCGACACGACGTGGGCGGTCCACGTCGTGCGCGATGCCCTCTCCGACGAACCGAATCTCAGGACGCTGGCTACCAGCTCCGCGGGCGTGCCGGAGGGCTGGCGGATCGCCGGCTGGGGCGGCATGGACTGGAGCGAGGACGGCGCCCGGATGGCGGTCGAGCTGAAGCAGCGTGTCCCAGCGGAGACGTGCCAGGCCGAGGACACCGAGGCCGGCGAGGAGGAGACCGCGACGGACGACGAGGCTTCCGCCGAGCCGCAGCAGGGCGCCGAGTGTGAGGAGGAGCCGGACGACGATCTCACGGTGGAGATCTGGCACGCGGACGACATCGACATCGTCCCGACGCAGAAGGTGCGCGAGAACTTCGATCGCCGTGAGACCGAGCTGGCGCTGTGGCACATTGCCGCCGGCCGCGTCGTGAAGCTCGAGGACGAGGTGACCGAGAGCGTGTCGCTGGTCGAGGATGCGGACTTCGCGGTAGGGACCGACGAGACGCCGTACGATCGTGACCGCATGTTCGGTCCGGCCTACGAGGACGTCTACGTCGTGGACATCGAGACCGGGGAGAGGGAGCGGGTCCTCGAGCGGAAGGAGTTCTTCTTCGGTGCGAGTACCGGTGGCAGCTACCTCTTCTGGTTCGAGGACGACCACTACTGGACGTACGACGTCGAGTCCGGCGAGGTGGTGAACATCACCGAGGGCCTCGACGGCGTGTTCGTCGATCTCGACGACGACCACACGGTCGAGCAGAAGCCCCCCTTCAGGTTCGCGGGCTGGACGGAGGGGGACGAGTCCGTGCTCCTCTACGACAAGCACGATGTCTGGCGGGTCGCCCCCGACGGCTCCGGGGGTGAGCGGGTCACGAACGGCGCAGCCGACAATATCCGCCATCGGTGGACGCTGATCGATCCGGACCGCCCCTTCATCTCGGGACCCGAACCGATCGATCCGGACGCCGAGCAGTGGTTCACGCTGTACGACGACTGGGGGGAGATGTGGGGATACGGGAGGGCGGATGAACTCGGGGGCGAGGTCGAGGTTCTCGCCTTCGACGAGGCGCGCATCTCCGGTCTCGATCGAGCCACCGACGCAGACGTATGGATGTGGCGAGTCGAGTCCTTCGAGGACTCGCCGGACGTGTACGTCGGCGATGCCGAGCTGCAGGGTACCCGAATCACCCGGACCAACCCCTTCCAGAGTGAGTACGCCTGGGGAACCAGCGAGCTGGTCGCATACGTGAACGAGTGGGGCGACACGCTGCAGGGCTCGCTCTACTACCCTGCCGGCTACGAGCCCGGCCGGCAGTACCCGATGATCACGTACATCTACGAGATCCGGTCGAACGCCGTACGCAGCTATCAGATTCCGGACGAAACGTCCTACTACAACATGCAGGACTGGGTGCAGGACGGATATTTCGTCTTCCAGCCCGACATCGTGTACCAGGATCGCGACCCCGGCGTGAGCGCGGTGGTGAACATCGAGCCGGCCGTGCAGGCCGTGCTCGACCGCGACATCGGGGTGGACCCGGATGGCCTCGGGCTCATCGGTCACTCCTGGGGTGGGTATCAGACCACCTTCTTCGTGACCCAGAGCGACCTGTTCGCCGCGGCCGTCGCCGGCGCACCGCTCACGAACATGTTCTCGATGTACCTCTCCATCTACTGGAATTCCGGGGGTACGGACGCCCGGATCTTCGAGATCAGTCAGGGTCGTCTCGAGGTGCCGTTCTGGGAGGATGAGGAGGCGTACCGGCGCAACAGCCCCGTCTTCCACATCGAGAACATGAGCACTCCGCTGCTGATGGCGCAGGGGACCGAGGACGGCGCGGTGGACTTCAATCAGGGCGTCGAGTTCTTCAACGCCGCTCGCCGCGCCGACAGGGACTTCGTGTTCATCGTCTACAACGACGAGAACCACGGCTTCGCCAAGGAACCCAACCGGCGGGACTATCATCGCCGCATCAATGAATGGTTCGGCCACTATCTGAAGGGCGAGCCCGCTCCGGAGTGGATCACTACCGGCGTTCCGTATCTCGAGCAGCCCGGAGGTCGCAGGTAGATCGATGCCCACCGATATCGAGATCGCACAGGCCGCAGAACTTCGACCCATCCAGGAGATCGCCGCGAAGGTCGGTCTGTCCCCGGACCGGATCTCACCCTTCGGACACCACATCGCGAAGGTGCCGACCGACTCGGTACCGGAGGATGCCGCCCGGGGCCGTCTGGTCCTCGTCACCGGTGTGAACCCGACGCCCGCGGGAGAGGGAAAGTCGACGGTGGCGGTCGGACTCGCCGACGCCCTCGCGCTCCGGGATCGGAATCCGGTCCTCTGCCTTCGGGAGCCCAGCCTGGGGCCGGTGTTCGGGCTGAAGGGCGGGGCGGCGGGAGGCGGCTTCAGCCAGGTCGTACCGATGGAGGACATCAACCTCCACTTCACGGGGGATCTGCACGCGATCTCGGCGGCCCATGCGCTGATGTCCGCGGCGCTGGACAACCACCTGTATCGTCCGAACACGCTGGGGCTGGACCCGTCGCAGATTACATGGCCCCGTGCGGTGGACATGAACGACCGCGCGCTCCGGAGGGTCGTGATCGGGCTCGGGGGACGGACCGGTGGGGTGCCTCGGGAGGACAGCTTCGTGATCACCGCTGCGTCCGAGATCATGGCGATCTTCTGTCTCGCCTCCGACCTCGACGACCTGCAGGAGCGGCTCGACCGGATCATCCTCGGCTACACGAAGCAGGGGGAGCCTGTCCGGGCGGCGGGCCTCGAGGTGTCGGGCGCCATGGCGCTTCTCCTGCGCAGCGCGATCTCGCCCAACCTGGTTCAGACGCTGGGGGGCACGCCGGCGCTGGTTCACGGCGGTCCGTTCGCGAACATCGCTCACGGCTGCAACTCGCTGGCCGCGACCAGGATGGGCCTGAGCCTCGGTGATGTGGTCGTGACCGAAGCCGGCTTCGGGGCGGACCTCGGAGCCGAGAAGTTCTTCGACATCAAGTGCCGCGCCGGCGGCCTGGAGCCGGGCGCAGCCGTCGTCGTGAGCACCGTGCGGTCCACCAAGTTCAACGCCGGCGTGGCGAAGGACGAACTCCACGTCGAGAACGTGGACGCGGTGCGTCGCGGGTTCGTGAATCTCCTGGCCCATGCGGAGAACGTGCAGAAGTTCGGGGTGCCCGTGCTCGTCGCGATCAATCGCTTCACCCACGACACCGACGCCGAGATCGCCACGCTCATGGAGTCGTGCGTCGACGCCGGGATCACCGCTGTCGAAGCGGACCCGTGGGGCGGCGGCGGTGCGGGATGCCTCGAATTGGCCGATCTCGTCCACGAGACGCTGGAACGCGACGAGGCCGACTTCCGTCCCCTCTACCCGCTCGATCTCGGACTGGTGAAGAAGGTCGAGACGATCGCGCGCGACATCTACGGCGCGGATGGGGTGGACTTCGACGCGCAGGCGCTCACGTCGATCGAGCGCCTGGAGGCGACCGGGATGGGCGACGTTCCCGTATGCATCGCGAAGAGTCAGTATTCGCTCTCGGACGATCCCTCGAAGCTCGGACGGCCCGAAGGATTCAGGATTTCCGTCCGCGATGTGAGACCGTCCGCCGGCGCGGGATTCGCGGTGGTGCTGACCGGCAACGTGATGACGATGCCCGGTCTCGGCGCGACACCGGCAGCGACCCGGATGCGCGTGGAGGACGGGAAGGCGGTGGGTCTCTTCTAGACCGTCGCCGGTCTACTCTCCCTTCGCGATCGGCACGCGCACCATGTTGCCCCACTCGGTCCAGGAGCCGTCGTAGTTGCGGACGTTCTCGTAGCCGAGCAGGTGCCTGAGCACGAACCAGGTGTGGCTCGAGCGCTCGCCGATTCGGCAGTACGCCACGATCTCGTCGTCCTGCTTCAGGCCGCACTCCTCCGCGTAGATCGCCCGGAGCTCGTCGGCATCCCTGAAGGTGCCGTCCTCGTTGGCGGCGCGCTTCCACGGGACGTTCGCGGCGCCGGGGATGTGCCCACCGCGCAGCGTGCCCTCCTGCGGGTAGTCGGGCATGTGGAGCAGCTCGCCGCTGAACTCCTGGGGCGAGCGGACGTCCACCAGCGGTCCCCTTCCCTCGATGTGCGAGACGACCTGCGGCTGATACGCGCGAATCTCGCTGTCGTCCCGCGCGACGACGGGATAGTTCGATGCCTCGGGTGAGGGCACGTCCGTCGTCATCGGCCGGTCCTCCTCCTTCCACTTCTTCCGCCCCCCGTCCATGAGGCGCACGTCGGGATGTCCGAACAGGGTGAAGACCCAGAGCGCGTACGCGGCCCACCAGTTGAACTTGTCGCCGTAGAACACGACAGTGTCGTCTCGCGAGATCCCCTTGCGACGCATCAGCTCGGCGAACGCCTCTCCGTCGAGGTAGTCCCGCGTGACCGGATCGTTCAGGTCCATGTGCCAGTCGATCTTCACCGCGCCGGGGATGTGGCCCGTGTCGTAGAGCAGAACGTCCTCGTTGGACTCGATCACCACCACATTCGAGTCGTCGATGTGGTCGGCGACCCAGTCGGTGGACACGAGCGTGTTCGGGTGTGCGAACTGGGCGAAACGGTCGGACGCATCTGTCGGCGCGGACATAGGGTCTCTGTGGTCGGCGAGTGAAGGTCTGCTGACCTTCGAGTACCCGCGGAGCGGATGAAGTTTCGAGGCCTGAAGGAACTCCTCGCGCGACATCCCGTATCGGCCATCATGTCAATTCCAGAATCACTTCAGACCGTGGTCGATCGTTTCGGCCGAGCCCCACGCGATCTTCGCGTGCAGGCACTCCTCCAATATTCGAAGCGGGTGAAGCCTCTTCCCGAGGAATTCGCCGACCGTTCCGCGCTCGAGCAGGTGCACGAGTGTCAGACGCCCTTCTTCCTCGCGGCGCGGGTGGGTGACGACGATATCGTTCACGTCTTCTTCGATGCTCCCGAGGAGGCCCCGACGGTACGTGGCTTCGCGGGGATCCTGACGGAGGGGCTCGAAGGTGCGACCTCCGCCGAGGTTCTCGGCGTCCCGCAGGACTTCTACACGACGATGGGGCTCGACACGGTCGTGTCGCCGCTGCGGCTCCGAGGGATGGGGGCGATCCTCGGACGGCTGCAGCGACAGGTGCGGGAGCAGGTCGAGGGCGACTGACGGCCGGATCGAGCTGCAGCGTCCGAATACACGAAAAGGCTCTCCGAGCTACCTCGCTCGAAGAGCCTTTCCGGTCAGTCGGGACGGCCGGATTCGAACCGGCGACCCCTGCAACCCCATTGCAGTGCGCTACCGGACTGCGCCACGTCCCGTACGAGTCGTGAAACTAGCGCGCATCCCGCCCCGCACCAACCCTCCGGGCGGTCAGTTCACCTCTGCGGTCGGTGCCAGATCGAGTTGATATCCGACGCCGCGCACCGTAGCGACCCGCGTTCCTTCCTCGCCGGCGCGATCGAGCTTTCTGCGCAGTCGATGCACCGTGGCGTCCAGAACCGCCTCCGAGCCACTCTCCGTGCCCCAGATCTCGCTCATCAGCTCCGTGCGCGGGACCACGGCACCATCGGCTTCGACGAGTTGCAGAAGCAGCTCGAACTCCCGTCCGCTGAGCTCGAGATCCTCTCCCTCGCCGGAGACGTGGCGCCGGGGTACGTCGATCAGAAGCGACCCCAGGCGCATTTCGCGTCGAAGGGCGGGGCTGCTGTCGAACCTCCCCGCGGCGTGCAGCTGGATGTAGCGTCGCAGCAGGATGGCCGCCGCAGAGTGAGGCGGGTTCACGACGTCGTCGACCCCGGCCTCCATGTACGATGCGAGCATCTCGTAGTGCATGTCGGGCGTCAGGAGGAGGACGAGCGGGTCGCCCAGAACCATCTCGACCGATCGCAGTGTCTTGAGCGTGAGGTAGGGGGTCGTCCGGCAGAGCCCGGCGACGACGGTGTCCGGCCGGAACCGGCCCAGCTCGCCTCGCAGGCGATCTCCACGCATCCGCTCCGAAAGCGGTATCTCCAGCACTCGAGCCCCCGACTCCACGAGCGCCCGTTCCAGCGTCGGGGTGGAACAGCACGCGCACCCCATCAGAACGATCCTGGGTGTCTCGGCCGCACTCCCGTGCCGACCCGAGCCACTCCGGTCGATTTCCGCCGTTCCACCGTTTCCTCTCGTCATCGTCATCGTCGCCATCCCTTGGTGGTCCCTGGTTCGGCGCCGGCCGATCCGACGCCCACTACCTTACTATGACGTACGATGCCCCGGTAGAGTTGTTTCGTCCGTGGAGGCAGTCGGATGTGGAGGACGAAGGCTGTCACATTGCTTGACACGAAGGGCCCCCCGTCGCCAATCTTTGTTCGGTAGCCGAACAAAGTTGGATCAAGCCAGCGCCCGCCGTACCGGACCACTGGTCGGACGCGGGACCACATTGACGGTGAGTGTCCCCATGTTTTCGTCATCCTCTCTGGGTCGCATCGCGATCGCCTCGACGCTGCTTCTCGGTTCCACCGCGTGCGACCGCGATCTGGACCTTCTCGAACCGGCGGACTTCCCGTCCGAGCCGGTCGTATTCGCGGAGTTCCTGACGGGCGGCATCGAATTCCAGGCGTTCGACGGCTCGAAGTTCGACGCCTTCTCGGTGGATCCCGACGTGGCGTTCCGCGGCGACAACTCGATCCGCATCGACGTACCCATTCCCAGTGACCCGTCCGGTTCGTATGCCGGGGGTGCGTTCGTGGCCACTGTTCCTCGAGATCTTTCGAGCTACAACGCACTCTCGTTCTGGGCGCGTGGATCTCTGCCGGGGACCATCGATGTGGTCGGTGTCGGGAACGACAACACCGGGACCTCCCAGTTTCAGACGACGGTCGCGAATCAGGTGCAGCTCTCGTCTTCCTGGACCCGCTTTATCCTCCCCATTCCCGATGCGTCGAAGCTGAGTCGGGAGAGAGGGATGGTGTGGTTCGCCGAGGGTGCGGAGGATGGACAGGGCTACACCATCTGGATCGACGAGGTGGAGTTCGTCGACCTCGGCACGATCGGGAACGTCCGACCCGAACTCCCGTCGCAGCAGTTCACCGGCGAGATCGGTGGCGACTTCGAGATCGCGGGCGCAACGGTGACGTACGATATCAACGGCTCCGACGTGACGGTCGAGGCTTCGTCGAACTACTTCGACTTCGCCTCGTCCGACGAGTCGGTCGCCGCCGTCGGGCCGAACGGGGGTATCGAACTCGTGGGTGCAGGAGTCGCGACGCTGACCGGCAGCGTGAACGGCATCCCCGCCGAGGGCGCGATCACGCTTCGTGTCGCAGGCCCGCCGAACGGACCCGCTCCGACCCCCACCCGTCCCGGCGCCGAAGTGACTTCGCTGTACTCGGACGCCTACGACGATCAGGTGGTCGATACCTGGTCGGCCGGCTTCGACCAGGCCGATGTCGAGGACATCCAGATCGACGGAGACAACGTGAAGAGGTACACGAATGCCGTCTTCGCGGGAGTCGAGTTCCTCAGTGAGCCCGTTCAGGCCACGACCAGGGAGGGGATCCACATCGATCTCTGGGTCAACGATCCGACGGACTTCCGCCTGAAGCTCGTCGATCTCGGAGACGACGGAGTGTTCGGTGGCGGGAACGAGTCCGAGTCTGAGGTCCTTCTTTCGGAAACGTCGAATCCGCCGCTCCAGTTCGGACAGTGGAACAGCCTCGATATTCCCTTCTCGGCCTTCCCGGGCGGTCTCGCGAATCGCTCGAACCTGGGGCAGATGATCTTGTCCGGGGCCAACTCGACCTACTACATCGACAACGTGTACTTCTACGGCGAAGTCGAGGTCGCTCCGCCGGCAGCGCCCGAGGTGGCGGCGCCGACGCCGACGTATGCACCGGGCGACGTGATCTCGCTCTTTTCGGAGCCCTACACGGACGTGTTCGTGCCCGAATTCTCGGCCTTCTGGGACAACGCGAATGTGGAAGACGTGCAGATCGCAGGGAACGCGGCCAAGATGTACACGGGCCTCGTCTTCGCTGGGATCAACCTCGAGGGCTCCGAGATCGACGCATCCTCCATGACCTCCTTCCGCATGGACCTCTGGACGCCCGATCCTACGGATCTTCCGGCGCGGTTCCGCGTCCGCATCGTGGACTTCGGTCCCGATGGCGTGCCTGGCGGCGGGGATGACACGGCCGACAACTTCGAAATCGACGAGACGACCACGCCGGCGCTGCGAACGGGGGAGTGGGTGACGATCGACGTTCCGCTTTCCGCCTTCGCCGGGCTCACGACGACCTCGAACATCGCACAGCTTGTTCTCGAGGATCTGAACCGCGGCATCTCGACCGTCTACGTGGACAACATCCTGTTCTACCGCTGATTCACGCGCTGAGCCCCCGAGCAACGCTACCGGTGAGCTGGGCGCCGGCGTGAGGGCCTCCAGGGGTCTCGGGGGGCGCCTGGTGCGCGAAGCGCGTGGGCGCCCGATGGCTCACGCCGTGCTGGAATTGATCTGGCACAGCGACGGAATCACACGAGCCGGGATCGCCCGGTCGACCGGGCTCGCACGCTCCACGGTGTCCGAAATCGTCGGTGATCTCCTCGAGACCGATCTCGTCGTCGAGGCCGAGGAGGCCCCGAGCGGGGGAGGTCGACGTGCCGTGATGCTCCGATTCGCGGCGGCGGCCAGAGTCGTCCTGGGTCTGGACATCGGGGCCGCACACGTCTCCGTCGTCCTGACTGACATGGCGGGCAACGAGCTGTTCTGGCACGATGAACCGTTCGGAGCCCAGGGTGACCCGGACGGCACGATGCGCCTGGTCGGGCGCGTCGTCACCCGGGGGCTTTCCGAAGTTGCAGGCGACACGCCGCTGCTGGGAATCGGGGTGGGGCTTCCGGCTCCGATCGATCACTCGACACCCCGGGCGCCAGCCGCTTCGGTGCTGCCGGCGTGGGACGGCCACTCCGGCCTTCGTGACCTCGCGGCTCGGCTGCACGTCCCGCTCGAACTGGAGAACGACGCGAATCTCGGCGCGCTGGCCGAGCTGTGGTGGGGCAGTACCGACGGAATCCGGGATTTCACCTTTCTGAAGGTCGCCACCGGGGTCGGTGCCGGACACATCGTTCGGGGCGAGATTTTCGGCGGGGCGTCCGGCGTGGCCGGCGAGATCGGCCACGTCACCATCGACCCCGAGGGGGAGATGTGCGTGTGCGGGAATCGAGGCTGTCTCACCACGCTGGTTGGGACGCAGGCCCTCCTGCAGAGGGCCGAGCGGGGGCGCATGTGCAATCCCGACAGTGTGCTGGCGACCGGTGAGCTGTCGGTCGAACGACTCGTCGACGCTGCGGATCAGGGCGACCCCCTCGCGCTGGAGATCGTCGAGGAGGCGGGTACGTACCTGGGCGACGCGATTGCGAGCCTCGTCAACCTGATGAACCCCGCGGAGGTCGTGCTGGGCGGCGGGTTGAGCCGGGCGGGGGATCGACTCCTCGACGCCGTTCGGCGCGTGGTGGCCAGCCGAACGCTCGTGGCCTCGGTGCTGTCGACGCAGATTCGAGCGAGTACGCTTGGAGAACGGGATGTTGCGCTGGGCGCGGCCACCCTGGTGATCGCGGCCGCTCTCGAGCGTCCCGATCGCTACTTCAGGGAGGTGGCTGCACTGTGAACCCGAGAGCGTCGACCTCGCTGCTGGTCGCGATCGCGGTGACGCTGCCACTTCTCGGCGCGTGCAGCAGCGGTTCATCCGACGGGACGGGTCCAGCCGAGCAGGAGTGGACGCTGGTCTGGTCGGACGAGTTCAATGGGGCGGCACATGAATCACCCGACCCGGCGAACTGGACGTACGACATCGGGACGGACTGGGGGAACCAGCAACTCGAGTGGACGACCGACCGGCCCGAGAACGTGTCGATGAACGGCGAGGGCCAGCTGGCGATCACGGCGCGCGAGGAGAGCTTTCAGGGGCGAACATACACCTCCGCGCGGATCAAGACGCAGGACCTTTTCGCGCAGCGCTACGGCAGGTTCGAGGCACGGATCAAGGTCCCCGCCGGCCAGGGTCTCTGGCCCGCCTTCTGGATGCTCGGAAGCGACATCGACGAGGTCGGATGGCCCCGGTCGGGCGAGATCGACATCATGGAGTTTCGGGGCCAGGAAGTGAACGTCCTCCACGGCTCCATTCACGGTCCGGGGCACTCCGGGGGAAACGCCTTCACTCGCCGGTACGTTCTCGACGAGGGGCGGCTCGACACGGACTTCCGCGTCTACGGGATCGAGTGGGAGCCGGACGAGATTCGATGGTACCTCGATGGTGAGCTCTTTCACCGGGCTCGTCGTGGTCGGGTTCCCGGGGAGTGGGTGTACGACGACGAGTTCTTCCTGATCCTGAACGTCGCGGTCGGAGGGACCTTCGTCGGTCCCGTCGGTCCCGGTGTCACCTTCCCGCGGACGATGCTCGTCGACTGGGTCCGCGTCTACGAGAGAGCGCGATGAGCGAACCTCCGAGGAAGCGTGACAAGGCCGTCGATGTCCCCGAACTCATCGAGGATGCGGCGGCATCGTGGCACAACCGGCTCGGGGACGAGAAGCTGGCACCCGAGCACTGGGAGACGGCACCGGAGGATCGGATTCCCTTCCTGCAGAAGATCGTCTACGGGCTGGGCGCCTTCGTTAACAATCTGCTCGCGGCGGCGATCGGGGGCATGGCGATCGTGCTGAACCTCGGCCTGGGGATGAATCCGGCGCTGGTCGGACTGCTCGGAGCGCTCCCCCGCCTGACGGACGCGATCACCGACCCCCTGATGGGCTACATCTCGGACAACACGCGTTCGAAGTGGGGTCGACGCAGGCCGTACATCTTCGTCGGCGCGCTCCTCGCCGGCGCGATCTACATCGTCCTCTGGCAACTGCCGGGCGGAAAGAGCGAGTCCTTCTACTTCTGGTACTTCCTCACCGGCTCCTTCTTCTTCTACCTCGCGTACACGATGTTCGCGACGCCGTGGGTGGCGCTGGGCTACGAGCTGACGCCCGACTTCCACGAGCGCACGCGCCTGATGGGCGTCCAGAACTTCATCGGACAGATTCCCTACCTGATCGCCCCGTGGTTCCTCTGGATCATGACCAACGAGGCGTGGTTCCAGGACCAGATCAGCGGTGCCGCGGGACTCGCGATCGTGATCGGAATCGTGGCGGCGGGCCTCGGCATCCTGCCTGCGATCTTCCTCCGCGAACGCTTCGTCGAGGCACGCAAGGAGGGAGACCGGAGCCTGGGCGGAGAGCTTCGTGAATTCGCACGGGGGATGAAGATCACCCTCTCCTCGTCCCCGTTCCTGAAGCTCTGTCTGGCCACCTTCCTGGTCTTCAACGGCTTCATGCTGGTCTCGTCCTTCCAGTTCTACGTCATCATCTACTGGGTGTTCGGGGGCGATCAGGCTCTGGGGGCGGAGTATGCCGGGTACGCCGGCACCGTCGGTGCGATCGCGACCTTCGCCGTCATCATCTTCATCACGTGGCTCGGGACGAAGATCGGGAAGCGGAAGGCCTTTTTCTTCGCGACCGGCGTCTCGATCGTCGGCTACGTGCTCAAGTGGTTCACGTATCACCCCGACTTCCCCTGGGGTGTGCTGATCCCGGCTCCGCTCATCGCGTTCGGACTGGGCGGGCTGTTCACGCTGATGGGGTCGATGATCGCCGACGTCGTCGACGAGGACGAGCTCATCACCCACGAGCGCCGTGAGGGGATGTTCGGGTCGATCTTCTGGTGGGTCGTGAAACTCGGAATGGCCGCCGCGCTGGCGGTTGGCGGCGTGCTGCTGAACGTCACCGGCTTCGACGTGGCACTGGAGGGGGCTCAGACCGCGGAGACCCTCGTGATGATGCGGGCGTTCGACGCATTCATCCCGGCGGTGACCTCGCTGATCGCGATCTGGGCGGTGTGGTCCTACCCGATCACCGAGCAGACCGCACACGAGACTCGTCAGAAGCTGGAAGCTCGGCGCGGCGAAGCTCCAGTCGCCGAGCTCTAGGCAGCCCCGGAGGCCAGACGGCCGTCGGTCAGTAGCGCAGGCCGTACCCGAGCTCGAAGGCGGGCGATGCGTCGGGGTCCGCCGACTGTGGCCACTCGAAGGTGAGAGTGCCCTGGAAGTTCACGTCGCCGAACAGTACGTCGGTGACTCCGGCCCCCTCCGAGCCGGGGAGCCACGCGGCCACGAAGGCGTCGGATGCGCCGATCTCGGCCTCCGTCACCAGCGGCCGACCGGACACGAACACGGTCACCACGGGGATCCCGCGGGCCCGGATGCGTTCGATCGTGGCGAGGTCCTCGGGGCGATTGATGCGATGCTCGATGGTGTTCGCGTATGGGGTGAGATTCACCTGCGACCCCGGGTTCGGCAGAGACGACCCGAGTTCGACGCGTCCGTGCGGCCGTATGTCCCCGAGGCCCTCGGCGTACGGGTCTTCGCCGACCACGACCACGGCGACGTCGAAGTCTCCCTCCGCCGTTCCATCCGCGTCGAGCACCGCATCCGGTGCCCGGTCCGCGACGGCTTCCCAGATTGAAGTGCCCCCCTCGACCACTTCGTTCCCGTGGCTCCCCTGCCAGTTCACCGTGAATCCGCCGCAGAGGTGCCCACGGCTGTCGGCGGCGTGGCCGGCGACGAGGAGTTTCGCGTCCGCCTTCAGCGGGAGCGCGCCCTGGTTCTTCAGCAGGACCAGCGACTTCCGGACGGCCTCCCGGGCCACCTCGCGATGTCGGGCCGATCCGAAGCTCCGGGCGGCCGATCCGGGCCGCTCGGCAGGGCGGGGCCGCTCGAACAGGCCATACGCCTCCTTCACCCGTAGAATGCGACGGACTGCGTCGTCGATCCGTGACTCCGGAATTCTGCCACGTTCGACCAGGTCGATCGTGCTCTCGATGAAGTGGCGCCATTCCTCCGGCACCATGAACATGTCGACGCCGGCATTCACCGAGATTTCGATGGCGCGGGCGTAGTCGACGTCGAGTTGATCGATACCGTTCCAGTCGGAGACCACGAAGCCCTCGAAGCCGAGGTCCCCCTTGAGAATGTCGGTGAGGAGCTTCCGGTTTCCGTGGCATCGGACTCCGTTCCAGCTGTTGTACGACGCCATCACCGTGAGCACGCCGGCCTCGATGGCGGGGATGTACGGGGCGATATGGGTACGGCGGAGTGCATCCTCCGGCACCGTGGTCTCGCCCTGATCGATTCCCCGGTCCGTTCCGCCGTCGCCCACCCAGTGTTTGGCGCAGGCGACGACGCCTCCGTCCTCGGTGGCCCTGTCCTGCAGGCCCTCCACGAACGGCCTGGCGTAGGCCGCCACATGTTCGGGTGTCTGTGCGTACGACTCGTAGGTCCGGCCCCACCGGATGTCTCGGGCCACGGCCAGCGTTGGAGCGAACGTCCACTCGACCCCGCAGGCGAGGATCTCGCGGGCCGTCACCTCGGCGACTCGACGGATCAGGTCCCGGTCGTTGGCTGCGCCGAGCCCGATATTGTGCGGGAAGATCGTCGCACCCAGCACGTTGTTGTTGCCGTGTATGGCGTCGACGCCATACAGAAGCGGAATTCCGAGATGGTCGTCGTCCGCATGCGTCGATGCCTCCCAGAAGGCGTCGTTCATGGCCACCCAGTCTCCCGGCCGATTGCCACCGGGCCACGAGCCCCCACCGCTGAGGACCGATCCGATGTGCCAGGCCCGTACGTCGTGGGGCTCGATGAACTGCCTCTCCGGCTGGGTCATCTGCCCGACTTTCTGGGCGAGTGTCATCCGGGAGAGGAGTGCGTCGATGCGCGGCGTGTCGATGGGCTTCACGGTCGGGTTCGCGTCGATGGTGGGAGGTGTGACGGAGCGTCACACGATAGTGAAGAATGTACTCAGCTCCGCATTGGAGTTGCCGCCGACCCACACATCGATACGGCCCCGTTCGGGTCCGGTCGTGTAGTCTCGACGACAGAACGCCAGGTTGTCGGCGGTGAGACGGAACCGTACGCGGGTCCGCTGGCCCGGCTCGAGATACACCTTCCGGAATCCTTTCAGCTCCCGTACCGGACGCGTAGCGGAGGCGACCGGATCGCAGATGTAGAGCTGAACGACCTCCTGCCCAGCGCGTGAGCCTATGTTCACGACATCGACATCCACGCTGATCTCACCGTCTAGCGCCATCTCTGCCGCGCTGGTCGAGAGATGTTCGTACGCGAACGTCGTGTAGGAGAGCCCGTGGCCGAAGGAAAACATGGGCCGGTACCACACATCGAGGTGGAACGAGGTGTTGCCGGCCGAGAGCTGCTCGGCACCCGCCGGGATGTCGTCGATGTAGACGAAGCTCTCCGGTGTCGGCGGCTTTCCCGTGCGCTTCTGCGCGTAGTAGATGGGCACCTGGCCCGTACGGCGGGGGAAGGTGACCGGAAGCTTTCCCGAGGGGGCCCGCTCACCCAACAGCAGGTCGACGATCGCCGGTCCCGCCATGCTGCCCGGATGCCAGACGCAGAGGATCGAGTCGAGGGCCTCGAACACGCCCTCGAGCGCGAGCGGTCGACCGGTCATCAGCACCATCACCAATGGCGTGCCGGTCTTCGCGAGGCGGTGAATCAGCGCCTCCTGCACCCCCGGGAGGCGGATGTCCGCACGGCAGTGGGCCTCTCCGGACAGGATCGCGTCCTCCCCGAGGAACAGGAGTGCCACATCAGCCGCCTCGACCGCGTCGGCGGTGGCGTCGAACTCGCTGTCGTCGCGACTCCGAGGGCTATCGAGGGTCGGGTGCCAGGTGATGTCGATCCGCTCGTCGATTCGGGTGCGAAGCTCGTGGAGCGGCGTCCGGCTCAGCGTCGGGTCACCGTCGAAGATCCAGGTGCCGAGCTGCTCTCGCGGCTCGTCCGCGAGCGGGCCCACCACCGCGATCGAGGACATCCGGTGCAACGGAAGCGGGAGCGCTGGTCCCCGGTCGCTCACCGCCCGGTTTGTCAGGAGCACCGCACTCTCCACAGCCGCCTCGTGCGCTTCGCGCAGGTGGCCGACGATATCGACCGAATGCGGCTCCGGGGCGACCCGGGACGTCTCGAACAGTCCGAGCCTGAACTTCACCCGGAGGACGTTCGCGCACATCGTGTCGACGCGGTCTTCGGCGACCAGTCCGTCGTTCACCAGGCTCTCGAGGTGCTCGACGTAGGACCAGCTCGCCATCTCCATGTCGACGCCCGCGTTGGCGGCCTCCATCGCCGATTCCCGATCGCCGGAGGTGAGGCCGTGGACGGCGAGCTGCGCGATCGAGTCCCAGTCGGACACCACGAACCCGTCGAAGTCCCACTCGTCCCGGAGGATCGACGTCATGAGCTTGCGATTCGCGCTGGCCGGTACGCCGTCGATGTCGCTGAAGGACGCCATCAGCGTGGCGACGCCCGCCTCGACCGCAGCCTGGAAGGGCGGAAGGTGGACGTCGCGAAGCTGTCGCTCCGGAATATCGGTGGAGTTGTAGTCCCGTCCTGCCTCGCTGGCACCGTATCCGGCGAAATGCTTCGCGCACGCCGCGATGGTGTCGTGAGCCGCGAGGTCGTCTCCCTGAAACCCCTCGACCATGGCCTCCGCGAGGCGTGAGGCGAGCCAGGGGTCTTCGCCGAGACACTCCGCGACGCGCCCCCAGCGCGGGTCACGCCCGATATCGACCATCGGCGCAAACGTCCAGTTCACACCACTCGCCGCCGCTTCGACCGCCGAGACACGCGCGCCGCGGCGCACCAGCTCCGGATTCCAGCTGGAGGCCTGCCCGATCGGAATCGGGAAGATCGTCCTGAATCCGTGGATGACGTCGCGTCCGATCAGCAGGGGGATGCCGAGGCGACTTTCCTCGACGGCGATCTGCTGGAGCCTGCTCACCACGTCCGGATCAACTTCGTTGAGGACCGATCCGATCCGACCGATGCGTAGCGCGTTCGCGAAGTCGTCGGGGATGTGCGGACCGGGTGCGTTGACCTGACTCAGCTGCCCGATCTTCTCCGCCAGGGTCATCCGGGAGAGAAGCTCCTCGATCCGATCCTCGATGGTTTCCGGCGTCCTTGGTGTGGTGGTGCTCATGTGCCTCTTTCCCCGTGCGTTGGTTCGACCGACCCTGTTGCGGCACCGGCGGGGATGAGCTCGAAGCCCACCCCCGCCGGTCACGACGTGTCCGAGGTCGGTGACCTCGGTATCGTGTTGTCGCTAGAGCACGAAGTGCAGGTAGGTCCGAACCTCCCACTCGCGTCCGTTGTCTCCCGGAGCCGCCGGATCGCACACGAGTGATCCGAACTGGTTCGGCGTCCGATCGGGGCAGAAGCGCGGCGAGAATTCGTCAAGTGTACGCCACATCCCGCGCACACCGAACTTCGTCTGCGGGACGTTGAGCCAGTCCGGCAGGCCGAAGGAGTACGACACGTCACCCATCAGCTGCGTCGGGAAGGTGAGGTTGAAGTCCCTGTGGTAGTCATAGGGGCCCCAGTCGTTGAAGCTGGCGCCCGCTTCGAGGCGGACCGGACCCTTCGCGACGCGGGCGTCGAAACCATAGCGATCGATCGTACGGTCGCTGTCACCGTTCGCCTGCCCCTTCCCGGCGAATGCGTTGAAGATGATGCCGGCACCGTTCCCCTGCTTCGAGATCATGCGCGTGTGCACCTCCCAGAGGTCCTCCGGATCGGGGGCACCGGGGAAGGGGAACAGGGTTCGTCCGTCCGCCAGGATTCCGATGCTGGCGTCGCGCGGGCCGCGCTGGCTCCGGTAGACGATTCCGAAGCTGGCGGCGAACGAGGCGTCTTCCCGGGCGTCGGCATCCCAGTTGTACATCCAGGTCGCCGGCGTCGGGTCGTACGTGAAGAGCAACTCACCCGCCACCGTCTCCTGGTTGCCCAGTACCGCGAAGGGGTCGTCCAGCACGTTCCGGATTCGTGCCGGAGCCGGCGCGTCCTCCGGAATCGCTTCGATGATCGGCTTCTGCCACATGAAGTTCGGGGCGATCTGCCAGTTCCCCGTCTGGTACGTGAACCCCGTCAGCAGGTTGTACTGGTTCGAACTTCCGGAGTCCGCGAGGCGCCAGCCGGTGTACGTCTGGATCTGGGTGGGACCGCCGCTCGCGACGATGCCCATCGCGGAACCCTGAGCATACCAGTTGATCGGACCGCCGCTCCATGTGAGACGCGCCCGTCCACCGAACGTATCGTCGCTGTTCACCTGATCCTGGAGCACGCGGTAGTCGCCCGGCTCACCATCCACGATCTGGAAGGTCTCGCCGACCTGCCGGTCACCGGACCAGATGCCGCCGAGTTCCAGGCCGAGCCCGAAGAAGTTCTCCTTCTCGACCACCAGGGTCGCTCGACGCTCCTTCTGGACCGGCACCGCGAACGAGGTGCCGGAGTTGCCGGCCTGTGCGATGTCCTCCTGCACGATCGCGGTGGCGTTGAGACCCAGAAGGTTCCGCTCGTACTTCACGAGCGCCGTCGGGTTCGCACCCCACCAGAGTTCGGGGCCGAACGCGACCTTGAGGCCGTCGAACGCCCGCTTTCCGGTGACTTCGACACCTACCGGAGCGAGACCATTGTAGATGTCGAGGTTCTCACCGTAGTTGGCCTCACGGTAGAGGCCGAACATGTCGCCCTCGTACCCCCAGTGATAATGCCCGGTGCGGTAGAAGCCGTCGAGTCGGAAGTCCGGCGCATCCCACGACACGCTGGCCGAGTAGATGGCGACACGATTGATGTCGTCGAGTTCGATGCGCTCGCCGCTCGGCGTCTCCACGCGCTGCGCCCGACCGCGGTTTTCGTAGAAGATCTCGTTGATCGGATTCTCGGGGACGTTTCCGAGCACGTTGATGGCGACATCCGCCTCGACGTTGGAGGCCGGTTTTCCCCCGATGTCGACGTAGATCGACTGCAGCTGGTCGAAGCCCTGGAAGGAGGGGTAATCACCGGGGTCGGACGCGCGGCCCTCGGGGGTGGTGATCCGCTCACCGCCGGTGTTGAAGGTCTCGAACTCCATGCGGAGGCCCTTGACGATGCCACCGATCCCGCTGCTCGATTGCAGCGCCGCAGTGCTTCCCACGGCCTCGATCGCGGCTTCGGCCGGGGAGATTCCTGCGAAGTGCTCCTCGATCGCCTCGAGGTCCACGCCCGGGCCGTAGGGATCGAGCTCGTACACGTCCTTCAGCGCGTAGAATGCGGCGCGCGGGTACAGATCATACTGGCCGTAGGCGTTGGTCGGGCCCTTGGCGACGATCCCGAACCACTCCTCGTTCATGTTGTTCTCGCCCTCGACCCAGTCGAACTGGTAGGCGTCGTTCGGCCACGATGCGTTCGTATCCTGGATATCCAGCCGATCCGTCTGGCCGAACTTCCACCAGCCGTCCGTCCACTGGAACGTCATGCCACCGATCGAGTTGCCGACGAGCCCCTTTCCGGCGGATTGTTCGTAGATCTCCTTCCACTGCGAAAGCAGGTAGTCGGCCTGCTCCTCCTGCGCCTCCTCGAGCGTCCGCGCGTTGAACCGGTCCGATCCGAACTCGGTGAACATCACCGGAAGACCGAGCGTCTGGTCGACGACCTCGAACAGATCGCGGAAGGAGTACCCGCGGTACACGTTCGACCCGAAGACATCCAGATTCGGGACCTCCTCGGCGATGATGTCGATGTACTGGACGTCACCGTTCGCCATCGCGATCGGCCGATCGGAGTCGATCTGCTTGATCGCATCGACGACCTCCCCGAACAGCGAGTACATGTATCGGGCGCGGACCGCGTCCGCCTCACCCTGGGGAAGAGCCTCGGTCTCGGCCGAGCTCCACACGAGACCGTAGTTGTTCTCGTTCCCGAGAAGCCACATCAGGAGGCCGCGGGTTCCCTCGAACTCACGGACCATGGCCAGAACGTCGTTCGTGATCTGCTCCCTGAACTGCGGATTGGAGTAGTCCGTGTTCGGGATGTATCGGCCCTGGTAGTCGAGTCCGTACCGGCCGACCGTGTGGTTCACGACGGAGTAGATGCCGTAGTTGTCGTAGATGTACTCGACCCAGCGGGGCGGAATCCCCTGATACACCCGGATCGTGTTCACACCCATCGACCGCATGAGCGACATCTCACGGTCCAGCGCGGTCCGAATGAAGTCGTCCGACTGGCCCCAGAAGTTGTAGGCCGGGTTCGTGGTTCCACGCGGGAAATAGTCCCAGTTCTGGCCGAGGACCATGAAGTCCTCGCCGTCCACCTGGAGCCGGACTCCGTCAGCGTTGTCGACGATCTGGACGTCCTGGGCGGCCCCGAGCGAAGGCGCGAGCGCGAGGAGAGTCAGGCCGATCCATCCGCTGCGTAGAGCGGAACGGGCGCGAGTGGGGAACATGAGGCCTCCAACAGGACGTTCGAGCCGGTGGAATCGATTCGGACCGGTCGTGGAACTGAACTTTGTTCGGATGCCGAACAAAGTGGGGCGCGAGCCGGTTTCGTGCAAGCTTTCCGGGTCGTCGGACGGTGTCGTGACGGCTGCCGATCAGCCGCGGCGGGGCGGCATCGGACGGGCGAGCCTGCGCCACCCGAGCTGCCAGGGGCCAAGCAGGTTGATCTCCGCGAGCACGAGGAAGACGGGAATCTCCTCGAGGACGTCGGCCATGCGGGGGTTTTCACGGAAGGCGCGGAGGAATCCGGCTTCGGGAATCAGGGGAGCGTTCGACCGCGTGCTTCCTCCGGCCAGATAGAGCCCGCCCGTGCTCAGGAAGGAGAGGGCAAGCACCTGGGCGAAGCGAGCGGCCAGGAGGTAGTAGTGTTCGAGAGCGTTCCGGGCGCGCGCGTCACCACTCGCCGCGAGCATCGCGATCTCGGGGGCGCCGAGAGGGCCCTCGCCTGCGTCTCCCGCGGGGTCGCCGCCGGCCGCCCAGAGATTCTCCAGTCCGGGTCCGGAGACGCAGTCCTCCCAGGTCGGGGGATGCCCCAGATACCCGCCCACACGTTCGAGCAGTTCGTCGTGCTCCTGCCATCCTGCTGTCGCGTGCCCGACCTCGGTCGGCACGACCTTCCACACCGGGTCGTGCCGCTCACCGAGGTCCACGATGCCCGCGGAGCCAAGGCCCGATCCGGGAATGACCAGCGCGCGATTGCCCGTCTCTGGAATCGAAGCGCCGTCGAAGGCCACGATCTCGCCGGATCGGGATTCCTGCTGTAGCAGGGCCACGAGTCCGTGGGCCGCGGCCTCGAGGTCGTTCATGAGCTCGACCCGGTCGTACCCCAGCTCGCGGATCGCCGATATGGAGATCCGCCCGTCCTCGCGCCAGTTCGTCATGACCCGCTCGTCGCCTCCGAGGGGTGGAGCCGCGATTCCGCCGCTCAGGTAAACCGATGCATGTGGAGCGATATCCGCGCGGACCTCCCGAAGGAGATCCATCAGCGCGGTGGCGGACCCGATATCACGAATCATCGGACCGTCCGGCGCGTCGAAGTCGCTCGGATCTTCTCCGACGCGGATGCGGGTGCGAGAAGCTCCGACGTCGATCGCGACCATTGTTACGGACATGCGACCCCCATGGGTCGATTTGAGTGAATCGGTGGTTCGGCGAGGATCACTAACGATTCCCCGACCTGTGCGCGAGGGAAGGGGGGTCCGTTGACACCTCCCCGAGTCATGGGTATCCTAGGGGCCCTGTTGCGGGGTGGAGCAGTCTGGTAGCTCGTCGGGCTCATAACCCGAAGGTCGCAGGTTCAAATCCTGCCCCCGCTATTTCGAAGCGCCGCCTTCGGGCGGCGTTTCCAGCGTAAAGAGGAGTCCAAGATGGACTTCGTTCGATTGGAAGTGAGGTGCGGACCGATCGTGAGGTTCAAGAGCGTGACCGGAGTCGGTAGTTCTCGCCCGCGGGCGGATGTGCGACGATTCTGGGTGCTCTCGACGACCGACACCTGGTCGGCTCGGTGCCTGGCGGGAGCGGCGACGATCGGCTGAGATCAGCCCTGACGCGCTCGAAGTCTCCCGCCCAGGCCTCGATGGCTGGGCGTTTTTGTTTTCGGCCAGGTAGCTCAGTTGGTAGAGCACACGACTGAAAATCGTGGTGTCGGCGGTTCGATTCCGCCCCTGGCCATGCCACACGACATGTAAAAGACGAGGCGTCGGAAGGCGCCGCCGAGACGTTAGGTCCGTAGCTCAACTGGTAGAGCACCGGTCTCCAAAACCGGGGGTTGGGGGTTCAAGTCCCTCCGGGCCTGTGCGAGGAACACGAGCCCTCATCGTCTAACGGCTAGGACGCCACTCTTTCAAGGTGGAGACCGGGGTTCGATTCCCCGTGAGGGCATGCCGCGACAGGATGCGGCTCGAGGATGAGAAGAGGTAGTTTGGGGCTGTAGCTCAGTTGGTTAGAGTGCCGGTCTGTCACACCGGAGGCCGCGGGTTCGAGTCCCGTCAGCCCCGCTCGGACGAGGATGTTTGACATCGGAGGTCGCCGCACGTGCGGGGCCTCCTCTGGGTCATCGGAACGGTTCGGGGCCGTAGCTCAGTTGGGAGAGCGCTTCAATGGCATTGAAGAGGTCAGGGGTTCGATTCCCCTCGGCTCCATTTCGGTTCGGAAGGCTTCCCTCGGGAAGCTCTTCGTCTGGGCTCGGGTGGCGGAATTGGTAGACGCGCAGGATTCAGGTTCCTGTGGGGGCAACCCCGTGAGGGTTCGAGTCCCTCCTCGAGCATCGCACCGCTCCCTCCAGCAGGGATGTGCGAGGCCACGTGCCAAGACGCAGACGAACCGATCCCGGCCCTGGCTTTCGAGCCGGGTCATGCTCGGGTGGCGGAACTGGTAGACGCGCAGGATTAAGGATCCTGTGGGAGAGATCCCGTGAGGGTTCGAGTCCCTCCTCGAGCACTGTTTCCAGTGCTTCGTATTCCGAGTGGTATGCGCCCGTAGCTCAGCTGGATAGAGCGCCTGACTACGGATCAGGAGGTCGGGAGTTCGAATCTTCCCGGGCGCACTGGTCGGCATCGCCGATCGATGGACAGGGGCGCATAGCTCAGTTGGTTAGAGCGCTACGTTGACATCGTAGAGGTCAGAGGTTCGAATCCTCTTGCGCCCATGGTAGGCCGGCTGCCGACAGCCTGCTCAGGGGCCGTAGCTCAGTTGGGAGAGCGCTGCAATCGCACTGCAGAGGTCAGGGGTTCGACTCCCCTCGGCTCCATGTGACGCCACCATAGCTCAGTGGTAGAGCACGTCATTCGTAATGACGGGGTCGTCGGTTCAAATCCGACTGGTGGCTCTCGCCAACGATGTCGCGTCGGGTCCGATCGACGTATCACTTGCCCCATGGTGTAATTGGCAACACGCCTGATTCTGGTTCAGGAGAGTCTAGGTTCGATCCCTAGTGGGGCAACTTTTCGTGCGGCCGGCCAAGGGCCGCACCCTTGGAGGGATGGCTGAGTGGCTTAAAGCGGCGCCCTGCTAAGGCGTTGAACCGAAAGGTTCGCGTGGGTTCGAATCCCACTCCCTCCGTTGACTGTGCCTGGACGGGTGGCCGAGTGGCTTAAGGCGCACGATTGGAAATCGTGTGGAAGCAATTCCTCGTGGGTTCGAATCCCACCCCGTCCGCTTTGCTTGTTTCAGTATCTCGCCGCCACCGGAAGCGGCGGGCTCAGGACCTCGGGGTGTGGCTCAGTCCGGTAGAGCGCTCCGTTCGGGTCGGAGAGGTCCCCGGTTCGAATCCGGGCACCCCGATTTACCTTTGGTACAGGATGTGTACGCCCGGATGATCGAGGACGGCCACAGGCCGCCGGAGTTCAATCCGGGCACCCCGGTTTATTGCTTTCGAGACACGTTGAGGAGGGGTGCCGGAGATGGCCTAACGGGCCCGCCTCGAAAGCGGTGCGTGCGAAAGCACACGAGGGTTCGAATCCCTCCCCCTCCGTATCTTTCCGATGACCCGATCGCGGCTCCGTGAACTGCA
>JGI12210J13797_11983230_pt1 | contig 38857 bp, 36 predicted proteins | sample ElkSlonscriptome_3_FD_13797 | JGI IMG/M metagenome (IMG submission 13797) | reverse complement strand
ACCAATAGTTGATGATTCAGCCATCATTGTTCATCCTGTATCAGAGACAGAATCAAGGGAGTGGATTGACTTATATCGTCAAAATTTCTACGCGCGAATTTGTACTGGCATTACCAGATAGGTCATCTTCATGCCGCCTAAGGGAGTGGCGATCGCCGGACTCGTTGCAGAGTTAAACTGCATTTGAATTTCAGATGTCGTGAAAGCCTTTAGCCCTTCCAGCAGATACTTAACATTGAAAGCGACATCTAAATCTTCGCCTGTAATTTGAGCAGGAATTGACTCTTGACCGCTTCCCACATCTGGAGCATCCACTGAAACAACGGCTTCTTGAGCATCGTTGCTGAGCGATAGTTTGACGATGCCATTTTTCTGATCCGCTAATACAGCAATTCGCTCTAGTGCCCCCACCAACAACCGTCGATCAACCGTCATCTGTTTAGAAAACTGACGCGGAATCAGCTGACGATAGTTGGGATATTGCCCTTCTAGCAACCGACTTGTGAGACGCTGGTTATCCCATTCGACGATCAACTGGCCCTGGTCAAACCGAACGGCGATCGCCTTCGAGGACTGGTGCATCTGAAGCATCCGTTCCAATTCGCGGAGTGCCTTACCTGGAACAGTGACATCAAACTCAGCCGTGTTTGTTGGAACGGGTTCTGCATCGTCTTCCGTCACGCTAAGAGTTTCTACGACAGAAAGGCGATGTCCATCGGTCGCGGCAAATTCAAGCCCCTCGACACCCGCAGCGAGATGAACCCCCGTCAAGACCTGTTTGCTCTCATCCGCACTAGAAGCAAACAGTGTTCCCCCCAAGCCTTCGCCCAAAGCCTCTACAGGCAGATAAGCAACATCTCCCCCATCGATCGTCGGCAAGTCAGGATACTCTTCAGCACTCATGCCCCGGACTTGGTAACGTCCAGAGGCGCAGGTCAGAGTGACCACGGTTTCTCCGTCATCGTCATCAAACGTGATTTCTCCGTCTGGAAGCCGAGACACAATATCGCTTAGGAGTTTGGCCGGAAGAGTCAAGCGTCCTCCTGTTTCGACCGAAGCCGTAAAGCTAGTCTGCACTCCCAAACTCAAATCAAACCCCGTCAAGCTGACCTGATTGGTTTCCTCATCTGTCACCAAAAGAACATTAGCCAAAACGGGATGGCTGGGTCTAGACGGCACGGCACGGCCAACCAAGGAGAGATGGGTATTTAATTCACTTTGATTACAAACAAATTTCATAATAACTAAGGAGAAAAAAATGAGAAAAGAATACAATCCAGTTTCAGGTTGAATTCAATAGTGTCTGAATGACAGAATCGTCATTTCTGCACCATTTCAACGCTGAAGAATGCTTCCATATGAAATTGTCCTGTGGAAAACTTGTGTTCCGACAGGCTAGACCTATGCAGAGCCTTAGCTAAAGTATGACTAGAATGCTGGGTCTTTGATTGTTCGTTTGGGTTGCCAGGAGACTCAACATCACCTGGAACGAAATCCTATCACTCTTGTCAGAAAGCTTCAATCGCTTGATCTTACTGGATTAAAAGATCTTCTTCTCTTGAAAATTTTTAAAGAAAGAGCCGTAGTAGTAGAGCATGTGGAAACTGTGGAGAAATTCTGAAATCGTGACACAGCTCATTTTGAAGAGATCACAAGCCTGTGGAAAACGTTCAAAAAATTGGGGAGAAATCGAGTAGTTCAATAGAACTGCTAAAGTTTTACCCGGATTAAGCCTCTTTTTCCACGATCATTTCAGGGCTTTTCCACAGGAAAACCAGGCTTTTCCACAGGCGCAGATGAGAGATCGAAGAAAAGGAGCCTCGATCTTGTGATATTTCGTTACGGTCGTGGCTTTGGTGAAAAGTAAGCAAGAACACAAGGGCGATCGCCATGTCTTGCTTGTGAAGAGACTTTCATGTTGCACTGACCTAATAAAGATCGGATGATCTGTGAGATCAAATGATCCTCAAAGACATTAGATCAAATCTGATCAAAAATGTCCACTTTTTCGATGACGACATCCGCGCAGAGGAGCTAAAAAATGCTGATTTCGCGTTTTGGGTAACTGGATCAAAAGATCTAGATCCAAGATCCTGTAACGTTTCTGATCTTGGCGTTGATGAATCGTGAGATCAATGTTTCAATTTGTGTCGTTCAGATCTGAATGTTGAAGCGCCCAGATCCGATTTGATCAATCAACGGATGGGCTAGATCCTACTCAATCGAGAAACCGTTGGGCAGAACTGATCTCCGGACGGGCACTCGACACGAAATTGCCATCGTTCAGGTAATAGCAATCTGTCACTACAGCCGAAATTGATGAAACAGGTTACTCGCGGCGCGGTGGAGAATGGAGTGTCGATAGGCCAGACTATCAAAATCCTGACAGTAGCCTCCACCAATGACGCAACCGACTGGATACCCTTGGCTGAGACAAGTATTCAGCACCTGCATTTCTCGTCTGAAGATGCCCGTGTCGGTGAGCGCTAATTTTCCGAGGCGATCGCCCACATGGGTATCGACTCCTGCGTCATACAGCACCAGATCTGGGTTGACTTGAGTTAACAGATCGGACAAGTACTGAGCCAAGGTTTGCAGGTAGGGTTCGTCTTCTGTGCCTTCCGCAAGGGGAACGTCGAGGTCGCTGATTTGCTTGCGACTCGGAAAGTTGATCTGACAGTGCATCGAAAACGTGAAGACTGTCGAGTCGTCTTGAAAAATCATCGCGGTACCATCGCCCTGATGAACATCGAGATCCACAATGAGGATTGTCTTCGCAAGTCCCAAAGACTGAACAACACGGGTGGCGATCGCCAGGTCGTTAAAGATACAAAAGCCTGAACCGTAATCAGGAAAAGCGTGATGGGTTCCTCCGACCGTATTGCAAGCAAGGCCATGACGAAGGGCAAGCTGGGCTGTGAGGACAGTTCCTGCTACGGCAAAACAGGTTCTCTCTACCAGTTCAGGACTCCAAGGCAAACCAATGCGTCGCTGGGCTTTGGGGGCGAGGGTTCCTTCGCAGTAACTCCGCACATAGTCCGGTTCATGCACGTGTTCGATCCATGCGATGGGGAGTGACTGCGGCTGATAAACATGATCCGGCTGCGCAATACCGTCTTTGAGCAGCAGGTCGTAGAGTTTTCCAAACTTAGGCATTGGAAAGCGATGACCCAAGGGCAGCGGCGCTACGTAGTTGGGGTGATGAATGATAGGTAGATTCATGCCAGCGGCTTGGGATGATGATGAGAAAAACCAACGATGGCTTGAGAGTCAATATAACTTAACGAACTTAATCCGGTTGGGAAAAGCGGCGATCGCCGCCGAAAATTATCTCTATCCCAATGATGCAAAGAATCTGAGACTCATAGAGAGCAACCACTGATCCCATCAAATTGCATAAACACGACAATTTAGTATCATTCGCTACAGAATTGCTATAATCAAGCTATAGACCGACAAGAGTTCAACACAACACTGACTCGTGTTTGTCTCAACGGTGTGCCGTTTTCTATTCTTTTCCTCACCTCATCACGGAGCTTTCCATTATGTCCACTCAAGATCAAGCACGGTCATTGATGATGCGTCACCACCATCAAATTAAAAATCGTCAGCGTTCAATGCTAGGACGCACGCTGGTAGAAATGGGAATGCCATCTGAGGCGTCAGAGTCTTGGCATGGAGTACAAGGAAAGCCATTTGCTGGCAATGGAGCTGCTTACGATCGCAGTCGTGCTTCTCTCAGCTAGCGATATCGCTTGCGGCGGCTGGATGATTATGATTGCAGACGATTGCTAGAGCTTGATCTCTAGAATCTGTATACTGAACTCTCCCTCGTCAAGTGCTGAACAATACCGCAAGATGCTCCTTCGTGATGAAGGAGTATTTTTTGTATAGTGCTACGCGCTGAGATAAAACCAATAGTTGATGGAGAAGCCGTGCACCGCGCGGCTTCTCCATCAATATCTGTCCTAACCTATCTGCGCATTGCTATATTTTCAGAGATTTGTTTTTGCAGAAAATAGCGAGTCAAGACGAAGACGATATCGTCTAACGTCATAATGACTGAGGGCATAACAACAGTCTTGTTGATTTACGGGTTGTTGTTTTGCAGGCATTGTTCATTGTTGAGGATTGAAAGTATGACTAGCGCGATTATGGAAACTGAAAAAGGAACCATTACGCTGGATTTGTTTGAACAGGACGCTCCGAACACGGTTCAAAACTTCGTGAAGCTATCGAAAGAAGGGTTTTATGATGGGCTGAACTTTCACCGCGTGATCGACAACTTTATGATTCAGGGCGGATGTCCTACAGGAACAGGGACAGGAGGCCCTGGCTATCAGATCAAGTGCGAAATTAATTCCAACAAACACTTGGCTGGATCGTTGTCAATGGCCCATGCTGGAAGGGATACAGGCGGTAGCCAGTTTTTCATCTGCCACGCGCCCCAACCTCATTTGGATGGGATGCATACGGTTTTTGGCAAGACGGAAGACATGGATGTGGTGAATGCCATTCGCAAGGGCGATAAAATTCTCTCAGTCAAAATCGAAGAGTAGTTCAGAGACAGGAATAAGGGAGCAGACTATGGCAGATTGGTGGGCAGTTTCGGGAGGGATTACGGCACCCAAAGGCTATCGAGCCGCTGGCATTGCAGCAGGGCTGAAACCTTCTGGCTCAAACGACCTGACGATTGTGGTGTCAGATGTTGATGCGATCGCCGCTGGAGTCTTTACAACAAGTCAGGTTCGAGCTGCTTGCGTCGATTACTGCCGCCAACGCCTCGCAGCCAAGCCCTCAGCCCGCGCCATTTTGGTGAATGCTGGACAGGCCAACGCGGGTACTGGAGAAAAAGGCTGGGAGGATGCGCAGGAAAGTGCTTCCTTAGTTGCCCAAGCGCTAGGCGTTGAATCCGATCAGGTGCTGGTTGCTTCTACAGGAGTGATCGGCCAGCGAATTCGGATGGACGCGATGCGCACAGGAATTCCCGAAGTCGTGAAGCAAGCGTCTGCTGAAAATGGTGAGATTGCGGCTCAGTCGATTTTGACGACTGATTTGGTGCCCAAGGCGATCGCCCTCGAAACTCGTCTCCACGATCGCCCCGTTCGCATTGGTGGCATGTCTAAAGGCTCAGGCATGATTCACCCCAATATGGCGACGATGCTAGCGTTTGTGACGTGCGATGCGGCGGTCTCTTCTCATCTCTGGCAAGACATGCTGGCGCGGGCTGCGGACAAGAGCTTCAACCAGATTACGGTGGATGGAGATACCAGTACGAACGATTCTCTATTTGCCCTGTCCAACGGTCAGTCTCGAACACCTGCGATTATGGAACCTGGCTCCGATGCCGATCGCTTAGAAGCGATGCTGACAGAGGTGTGTATTCACCTCGCGAAGGCGATCGCCCGCGATGGCGAAGGAGCAACTTGCCTCATCGAAGTTCAGGTGACAGGAGCGGCAGACGATCAGGCCGCGCGACGGATCGCCCGCACGGTGGCTGGGTCGTCTCTAGTGAAGTCTGCGGTGTTTGGCCGTGATCCCAACTGGGGCCGGATTGCTGCTGCTGCTGGGCGAGCTGGAGTCTCATTCGACATGGCACAGCTCGATATTGATTTAGGCTCGTTTGCATTGATGCGTCAGGGGCAACCCCTAGAGTTTGATCGGCAAGCCGCGAGTCAGTATCTCAAGCAAGCTGCTGAAGGCGCTTACCTGTCCGGTGAAGATACTGTCTTGATCACCATTAGCGTCGGTTCTGGTGGGGGATCAGGAACGGCCTGGGGATGTGATCTCAGCTACGACTACGTGAGAATCAACGCGGACTACACCACGTAGATAGGGCACAGATAGAGTTCGCGATCGCCAGGCAGTCTGAATTGTGTGGCGATCGCGAGGATCATGATTCATGTGATTCCGATCACGACACTGCGCCAGAGTGATCACTGTCACAATACTGATCCAGGCGCTAAATTTGCGCGTTAAAATAAACCTAGAATCAGGATTTGAAATAACTACTTTCGCTGTTACCGACGGTCATTAGAAATCGCTGACGCATTCATGCGATGAAATGAGGCGAGGCAAATGATTTCTATTTGTTGAGACTAGCGGCAATCTTTTGAAAATTGTCGGATGAGGCGATCGCAAGATTGAAGTCTGTGATCAACTCGACTCAACTCGAAGCGTGACTTGGTTTGATCACTAAACCAAGCTTCAAAAGATAAGACCGTTGGGAAACGCGACAGGCTTAGTGCTACTACCAGACGCGGCTGGAAGTGTGATGACAGTTTGACATGGTGATGTTGTTACCGTGGATTGCTGCCTGCACTTTTGCGCAAACCCATAGAAGATGAATGACTAATCAGTCTTCCAATTTGCTGAGGCTGTTTAGCGTTCATGGCTTCACCTTCGATATTGATGAGGCAAATCACTTAGGGAGGGTGCTGGAGTAGTGACCCAAGAATTTCATATCTCGGTAACCCCAGTACGGGACAACGAATATTGGGTGCGAACGGAACATGTCGCACCGGGTGTTCCCTTGGCCGATGAGCAGTTTGTTTGGCCCGTTCAAGACTGGCTCGGACAGGCACGACATTTGATGAATGACCCTCTGGTGGGGTTGTTGCAGGGGAGTCCTCCAAGTCGGATGGAAGACTCGTCAGCGGGCGATCGCGCTCTATCTGGATCATCTAACGAACCGTCCGCCAAAAGCTTGGTTGATCTGGGGCGGTTGCTCTATGAAGCTCTATTTCAAGGACGGCTACGCGATAGCTGGATGACAGCCCAGGGCATCGCGCAGCATCGAGGTGAAGTCCTGCGGCTGCGGTTGGGGCTAAAAGGCTCTTATCTGCCGCGATTACCTTGGGAAGTCCTCAATGGTGGACATCGTCTCTATGCGGGTTCTTCTCGTCCCTTAGCAACGGGGACAGACATCTTATTTTCTCGCTATCAGCCAGGAATGGGTATGTTGGGGGCGATCGCTCATCCAACGGCTCCCAAGCCTAGGCAAACCCTACGGCTGCTGATGGCGATCGCAGCACCCAACGATCAGCAACGCTTGCAGCTAAAGCAAGAAGCCGAGCACCTACAGCAGGAACTCAAGCTACAGACAGAACTGTTGCAAAACAGTGCAATGATCGGAACCTTGCCCGACATCCAGGTCACGATTCTAGAGCAGCCTGGACGAGAGCAATTGGCTCAGGCACTGGAGCAAGGGAATTATCAAATCTTTCATTTTGCGGGTCACAGCGAGCTGAGTTCTGCTGGAGGTCAGCTCTATCTTGTCAATCGTCAGACAGGTCTGAGCGAACTGATGAGTGGCGATGATCTAGCTGGCCTGTTGGTGAACAACGGCATTCAAATGGCTGTGTTTAACTCCTGTCGAGGAGCGTACACCGCCAACATGTCACCTGAGAACAGCACCGATGATCGCAGCTTGACTGAGGCGTTGGTGAGCCAAGGCGTGCCTGCTGTGCTTGCCATGGCAGAGCAAATCCCAGACGATGTGGCACTCACCTTGGCGCGTCTGTTTTATCGCAATCTCAAGCAGGACTATCCAGTTGATCTGAGTCTGAGTCGGGCACGACAGGGCCTGGTCTCGGCCTATAGCTCTCAGCAGCTTTACTGGGCGTTACCCATTCTCTACATGCACCCAGAGTTTGATGGGTATTTGACATCGGGCGATCGCGCGTTAGAAAATCCTGCCGATTCTCTGATTCGCAGCCCCCAGTCATCTATTGTGTCTCCGATATCAGCGTCACATTTGGGACAGCAAGCCCCTCTAATCCAATCGCTGAATACTTCTGACCAGACCGAAGCGAATGTTTCTAGAGCAGAACATTTTACTGAGCAGGGCATTGAGAATTCTGATATTGCTGCGGTCAATCGTGAGGCGCTCGCTAATGCCGATGCAGTCATGTCTCCTGATATTCAAGATGGTGAGGCAGACTGTCAAAGTACTGAAGAATTAAGCGCTGGAGAATTGGCAGCTCCTGCTGAGGAGTTAGGGCAGGCTGAGAATTGGACTCAGGCCACCGATGAGGTAGCAGAAGAAGCCTCGTCATCGGGAGATTTAAATCACTTCTCCTATTCTACTGAAGACCAGCATGGTGTAGAAAATCTCTCTGAGCAACAACAAGAGCCGGAGCCAACTCGAAGTTTTGAGGACGTCGAAGCAGTAACTGATGAAGTTTCTGCTGCCGAGCTTGATCTCGGCTCGTCAGTTCATTCGTTCAACGACACTTCTTCTGGAAATGGTGAAGTCGCAACTGACGATTTTTTCCTGCCTGAAGATGATTTGAAGGTCTTTGATGAAGGTCTCGCGACAGAGGAAGAGGCAGCGACTGAGGCTGAACTAGATGAGGAAGTCAGTACCTGGAGTTTGGTTGAAGAGCTGAAAGGGTCAGATATCCGTGCTGTTGACAATGGCTCCAATGCTTCGGCAAACCCTGCATTGCAAGACGATGCTTTCACCCATGAAATGTCTGGCAACGGATCGGAGGAAAACGTTGAGGGCCTCAATGGTTCTGATTCGTTTGCATCTGTGGGCAATAGTTCGAACTCCCAGAACCTGACTGAGATGCTTCAAGACAGCGAAAGTCAGCTTTCCTCTGATTCAGCGGCAGAGGGTGGTTGGACAAACGATCATGTCTCGGTTGAAGCGGATGAGGATATGTCAGCGGATGAGGATACTGGATCGGCGGAATCCGGAAATCACCAGCTACAAGTGGTGTCGTCGAGCGCCTTAGTGCCCGCTGGGACGGATGACGAAGAAGAAGTGCATCATCAGCGGCCTCGACGAAATTTGAAAAAGGTGCTGTTGTTGCCGCTTGCAGGTGTGGCCGGAGCGGTGATCGTAGTGTTGGGACATAACCTCTTCCCCACTCTTGACGCCGTCAATTCGCCGACTGAAGTCAGCCAGTCCAATGTGGAATTGGAAGATTTACCTCAAGCTAGCACCAGCGATGTTGTCAGATTTGCCAATGTAAGTTTTAGTCAGAGCGACTTACCTGCTGGACAGGCAGCAGTAGAAGAGTTGTTGAAGCGAGGTTCTGTTGATGAAGCCAAGAGTGCATTGGAGACAGTGCCTGATGATCAGATTAGCGATCCTCTTGTCACCTTTTTGCAGGGACGCTTAGTTTGGGAAAACCTCAACCAAGGCGAGACAGACGCAGCGATTCAAGATGTCAGTAGCTACTGGACGTTTGCAGCGAGTCAGGCTGACAACCCTCTCTATTACAACGCCCTAGGCTTTGCTCATTACCGTCAAAATCGGTTTCACGATGCGATCAACGCATGGCAAGAGGCGCTGGAAACTCTGGAAGTTCAGGGAGAGGCGGTGATGCCGAATCCAAAGACGGGCACAGAGGTGTCGTACTCTGAGGATTTGCCAAATGGAACTGTGTCCAACCCTGAGGCTCTGACGGCTTATGCCGGGATTGCGCTCGCTCTGGCACAACTTTCAGTCTCCTCCGAAAGTCAACCCCATGATGCTCTGAGTCGTGCGATTCAGATTCAGCAGGTGGTGCTACAGAGTGATCCGGCAGGATTTTCCCCCGAAGCACTGGCTCAAAGCTGGTTATGGACTGAGGCAACCATCCAAGAGTGGCAACTCTTGACTCAGATTCGTCCTCAGTAGGGTTGAGGATGATGGAGCTGAGGGCGATCGCGCTAAATGGCATCAAGGCTGTCGGTTCTAGCGCGATTGAGGCGCGTGGCGCTCGATCGCTAGCTTCACCAACCGATCGACTAAATCTTCAAAATCGACTCCGCTGGATTCCCACAGCATGGGATACATACTCGTCGCTGTGAATCCAGGCAGGGTGTTGATCTCGTTGATGAAAACTTCTCCTGTGGACTCAACATAGAAAAAGTCCACTCTAGAAATGCCTGAGCCGTCCACAGCCTGAAATGCTTGAATCGCCATCTCTTGAATTTTGCGGGCGATCGCTTCTGGCAAATCTGCGGGAATGTGAACTTGAGAAAGGCCCTCAGTATATTTAGTTTCGTAGTCGTAGAAGTCGCTGTCAAATGTGATTTCACCAACCACCGAGGCTTTAGGGTTGTCATTGCCCAACACAGCACATTCCACTTCTCTGGCTTCTACACCCGATTCCACGACTAATCGACGGTCGAAACTAGCCGCATTGTCGAGAGCAGCTTCAAGTTCGTTGCGCGATCGCACTTTGTGAATGCCAACCGATGAGCCTAAATTAGCAGGCTTTACAAAACAGGGATATCCCAGCTTTTTTTCAATGCGATCGCATAGCTCAGGAAACACACAGGGATTAGACCACACTTCTGCTCGGTTGACCGCAATGTAGGGGACTTGCGGCAGTCCGGCTTCGGCAAACATCATTTTTGTGGCAATTTTATCCATGCCCGCAGAAGACGCCAAGACACCAGCACCAACATAGGGCACCTGCATCAACTGCAACAATCCCTGAAGGGTTCCATCTTCGCCGTTGGGGCCATGCAACACTGGAAACCAAACATCAACGTTGGCTGCGCTTGCGGGAAACGTCCAGCGAGAGGCCGTATTTGCAACAGGGTCGTCAGAGTCCGAGGGAGGAGACCCTGCTGACAAGACCGATGCAGCCTTGTCAGTACTCTGCCAAAGGCCGTTTTTCTGAATGTAAAACGGATGCAGTTGATAACGCGCATTATTTTTCTCAGTGGCAAATGCACGGGCGATCGCCTGTGCAGAACGAATAGAGACCTCGTGCTCTCCAGACTGCCCTCCAAACAAAAGACCGATCTGCTGTTTTGCCATGCCAATGGACTCCAATGCGGACGAAAGTTGTCAATCCACGTGTTTCACTGCGTTAGAACCGAATGAAAGTCGATAGCGGATTGAAACCCTAGCCTACCCGCAGTGTTAACTTTTCTCAAGACAGGATCTTTTGGGTCTGCTGTGTTTCGATGGATTCACAGCAGACCCCGTTCGTCAGGGCTGACCCTATGCTCCCATCATTGAATCGATGATCTTTTTGACGATTTGCATTCCAGTCACAGCCTGCCACGCGAACAGACTCACTAAGAGTATGTTGATGCCAACATGAGTTTTTCTCGCCCAGATTTTGCCCTTTTGCATGAGGGGAGTGAGCGACGCCGATGTTGCAATCAATCCGGTCATGCCCAATCCAGCTAACAGGTGAGGGCCAACAAACAGCTTGTCATTGTTGATGTATGTCACAGCCATGCCGCCAATGGTGCCTAAAACCATCAGCGTCAAAATGATGCTACCTACCTGGTGGTGCTTGATGTTGAACTTCCCTTTGATGAGTTCTTTGCGAGTTTCTGCGTCAGCGGTGCGCGTTTTTTTGACTTTGATGCCTAAATATAAGGCGTAGATGGTCAATGCAAACAGCGCCCACATCATCAGCGGATGAAAGAAATTTAGCCAAGGTTTGATCGAGTCGGGAAACAGTGCATCCATAGGAAATGAAGAAAATACAGTTGTGAGTCTACGAACTCTCTAATCTTAAAACTCTTTAAAGGTTTTTCTCAGCTAAACGGGTTACCAGATTTGAAAAAAGGTGTAATGCATAGAGTTTTCAGCCACCGTTTGCCAATACGCTAGGGAGAATTGGCAAGTTGCTTTTATCGCTGCCTTGGGTTCGTTCTAGATTTTGGGCTTTAAGAAAACGATGGACTGCCGCCAGACAACGGTTTGCTGGTCATAGTGATCGACGACACAGAGACAGTTTGAGTCTTGCCATTTCAGCTTGCCGACAATCAAATCATCTGTTGCCAGTTTGAGTTCAACTTCTTGCTCTTCTCGAATCAGAGTTTGAATAAGGCGGACGCTTGGGAGTCCCGTTTCTAGATCAATGGACATGTTTGCATTTCCTTTTTTGGAGGACAACGAACGAAATGGATGAAGCTGATGTTAAGTCAGTCTTCCGTGTCAAATCAGTTTAGAGGATGCTCTGTGTCAGAGTCCTGTTACCAAAGTTCATCAATGCACAGGATCATTTTCAACTGCTCCCTTTACTCTACTGAACTCTATTGTCTCAACAAGCTTTTTCTGAAATCTGATGGCTCAAAGAGCAAATGCTTACAGTATGGCTGTCTTCAGAGCGTTAATATCTAAAACAGTAACGGGTGAGACCAAGATGACCATCGAATTTGCAAAGTATCACGGGTTGGGAAACGATTTTATTCTTATTGATAACCGTCATCAGGATACACCCTGCCTCACACCAGAAGATGCTGTGAAGTGGTGCGATCGCCATTTTGGTATTGGGGCAGATGGGGTGATCTTTGCTCTGCCGGGTCAGGAGGGTACAGATTACAACATGCGCATCTTTAACTCGGATGGCTCGGAGCCAGAGATGTGTGGCAACGGCATTCGCTGTCTCGCTCGTTTTCTGGGCGATTTGGAAGGCATTTCGCTCGATAGCCATAAGACGTATCGCATCCATACGCTCGCGGGTCTAATCTCGCCTCAGCTTCAGGATGGCGGCATGGTGACGGTTGATATGGGGTTGCCTCAACTTTTGGCGACTGAGATTCCCACAACTCTGGCGGAGCCTGACAAGAAAGTGATTGATGTGGCTCTGGAGGTTGAGGACAAAACTTGGCAAGTGACCTGTGTCAGCATGGGCAACCCTCACTGCATTACTTTTGTAAACGATGCAGAAGCGATCGCCCTTGCTGATCTGGGTCCAAAATTTGAGCATCACTCTGCGTTTCCTCAACGGATCAATACCGAATTTATTGAAGTTATTCGGCGCGACTATCTGAAGATGCGTGTATGGGAGCGGGGGGCAGGGGCTACTCTCGCCTGTGGCACTGGAGCCTGTGCTGCGTTGGTCGCGGCTGTGCTAAATGATCTGAGCGATCGCCAAGCTACGGTCGAACTGCCAGGTGGATGTCTCACCATCCGTTGGGATGATGCTGATCAGCATCTTTATATGACAGGGCCTGCAAAGCTTGTCTTTTCTGGCAAGCAAGAGTCGCTCTGAGAAAAAGAAAAATCCCGAAGACTTAAACTTCTACGGGTTGTCGCTGTAAGACTTGATTGAGTTTTCCGCTGCGATAGCCTTCTAAGTCGAGGGTGACATAGAGGAAGCCAAAGGATTGAAAGGTTTTTACCAGGGACGACAACTCTGTTTTTTCGACGAAGGACTGAATCTGATGTGGTGGCAGCTCGATGCGTGCGGTGTCACCTTCAGATCTCACTCGCAGCTCACTCCAGCCGAGCTTGCGGAGATGACGCTCGGCTTGTCCGACCCGTCGCAATTTTGAGATTGTGATTTCTTCTCCGTAGGGAAAGCGGGAGCTGAGGCAAGGCTGAGCAGGTTTGTTCCACCAGGTCAGACCCAACCGCTTGGAAAGTTCTCTCACTTCAGCTTTAGAAACTCCGACTTCTGCTAAGGGCGATCGCGCTCCTCTTTCTTTTGCGGCTTGAATTCCAGGGCGATAGTCATGCAGATCATCAGCATTGACGCCATCAATGACGTAAGCATAGCCACGTTTCAGGGCTAGCGGTTTGAGGGTGTCGTGCAATTCGCTTTTGCAAAAGTAGCAACGGTTGACGGGATTAGACGTATAGTTTGGGTTTTCCATTTCGTGGGTTTGCACCACTTCATGGGCAATCCCGATCATCGCTGCCTGAATTCGAGCATCTTCCATATCATCGGGCAAAAGCGACGGAGATTCTGCTGTGATGGCTAAAGCGCGATCGCCCAGAACATCGAAAGCTACCTTTGCGACGAGCGCACTATCAACGCCTCCAGAATAGGCAATAAGAGCCCGATCCATCTCTTTGAACAATATTTGTAGACGTTCTAATTTCTGCTCGACTGCCATTGGCTCATCTCCGTGCGGTGCTTTTGGTTTATAAGAGTTTTTCTGATGATTCTAGCAATGACTTTCCCGGTCAACAGCGCACTATGACGACTTTCAAGCATATTGTGCAAACCGTAGTCTACTCATGAGAATCACCCGAAAAACGAATCGGACTCTTCCCATGATGATAAGAATCAAGCCTCTTTGACAGAGAACAATCGTCGTTGAATGCATGAAACATTACTGTCTCGGCGCGGTCATATGCTCAGAGCAGCGCGTAGTGATAGCTTTTCTGAACAATGCGTATGTATACCGAGAGTCGGCAAAATAATCAATTAGACAACCGCTGTCGTGCTGCTGAGATGAGCAATTAGAGCATAAAGACCCAACCGATAGCTATCTGCTCCAAAACCGCTGATTTGCCCAACAGCAACTGGAGCAATATAAGAGTGATGACGAAATTCTTCGCGCCGATAGATGTTGCTGAGATGAACTTCCACTGTGGGAAGGGCAACAGCGGCGATCGCATCTCGAATAGCAACACTCGTATGAGTGTAAGCACCAGGATTGATCAAGATACCACAATGATTTCCATCAGCCTGATGGATTCGATCGATCAATTCGCCTTCATGATTCGATTGCTGACATTCAACCGAGAACCCTAAGGCTTCGGACTCTTCAGCAAGAGACTCACCGATACTTGCAAGGGTAACCTTGCCATAGACATCCGGTTCGCGGGAGCCAAGCAGATTTAGATTCGGCCCGTTCAAGACCAAAATACTTTTTGATTCAGACATGCAAAGTTGAACTTAGATATGCTCAATCAGCTTAGACTTACGCAAACGTAATATCAAGATCTTTTGCTGATAGAGCAAGCAAACTCTAAGCAAGACTACAATGTCTGATGGCCGCTTGCAGACGCTTTACAGCGATCGCTGCGCGTATCAATATCGATCGTCGACTGGCACTGGAATGGCTTCCTGCTCAGGCTGCGATTCTGGCCCCAGTAGAGCATCTAAAATCTTACGAGCCCAGTCAGTTAGCCTATCAAGAATGTCTTCAATGAAGTCCATTGACAGTTTCGCTCCCTTTGTGACAGCTAGACGCTTGCGTTGACCAGCAGGGATTGTATAGTCAAATACGAATAGTGCGCCTTTTTAATATCATAGCGGATCAAATCATTTGATCAAGGGCTGAAGGGAGAGCTTTTGCTAGAAATTTTCTCTAAAAATATTTCTTTAGAAATAGTTACGAAGTCGATGGCGTCTCAGTAAGTCGATGGCTGTGCAAGCGCTTAGCCAGCGTATCCAATCTCGACCTCGATAGGCTGCAAAGGTGCGACGATGGCACTCTACGCCTTCGGGGCTAGCAATTCCGAAATAAACTAAGCCAACGGGTTTCTCCTCTGTCCCTCCGCTGGGGCCAGCAATTCCAGTAATGCTGACTCCCCACGTTGTCCCAAGAACCTCTCGAACTCCAGCCGCCATCTGTTTTGCGACAAGTTCACTCACCGCACCCTGTTGAGCCAGTGCTCCCGAATCGACACCTAATACTTTTTCTTTGACCTGATTGTCGTAGGAAATAATACCGCCGAGAAAAAAACTTGAGCTTCCAGGAACCGTTGTCAACAAATGACCAAGACCTCCCCCTGTGCAGGATTCCGCGACAGAGACAGTTTCACCTGCCTGTTGGAGAAGATTACCTAGCGTTGATGCCAGCGTATCGTCGTCTGTGCCGAACCAATCCGGTGCTGTTAACGCTCGCAGTTCAGCTTCGACAGGTTGAATTAGGCTTTCGGCTTTCTCTTGAGAGGTTGCCTGTGCCGAAATGCGTAATCGGACTTCACCTTGGCTTGCGTAGGGTGCCACAGTTGGATTTTCTAAATCAAAGAAATGCGATACTTTTTCGGCTAAGGTTGACTCTGGAATGCCCCAGTAACGTATCATCCGGCTGTAGATCACCGATTGCCCCCAGCCTTGGCTTTTGAGGTATGGAACGGCAATTTCATTCCACATGCACTGCATTTCGCGAGGAACCCCCGGAAATGTCAGAATCGTTAGACTTGGCCGAGGCTGCCAAATAATACCAGGAGCGCTGCCGATGGGATTGTAGAGTACTTCTGCATCCTCAGGCATCAGCGCTTGTTTTCGATTGCTAGGCGACATGCTTTTGCCCCGATGGGCATATTTTGTAGCGATGTCTTCGATAATCTCTGGACGCTCTACCAGGGGGACATCAAAAAAAGAGGCGATCGCCTCCGTGGTCAAATCGTCAGGAGTTGGCCCCAATCCGCCCGTAAAGACAATCAAGCTTGAACGCTCACAGGCTAGTGCTAGCACCCTTTGTAATCGGCTAGTGTTGTCTCCTACGACCGTCTGGTAGTAGTGGGGAATACCCAGAGAAGCAAGCTGTTGGGCGATGAATTGAGCATTGCTGTTGAGAATATCGCCTAGCAGCAGTTCTGTTCCGACACAAATGATTTCAGCGCTCCCGCTCATGAGCCATTACCGATGGAGTTGCCCTGTCTATATTAAGCGGAATTAACATCAAGCGGAATTAACTCGGATGGAGGGGTTGAGCCAATACGATGGTGTTGAGAGAGTCTGTTGAGAGTTTCAGAGATAACACGATTTTGCTCACGGACGTTGTTCACCCCTGTTGTGCGATCGCCTAGGGAACTTGAGCGTGTTTTCTCACTTTCCAAACGGTATAGATCAGCAGAGCTGTTGCCGCAACTGCATAGGCGACACCACTGGGAATGCGGGCGATCGCCAGGGCTAAACTTCCTAGCCACAGGGTGAGCGAGTAGATAAACAAAACAGTCAGCCGATGGGAGAGCCCTGCCTTGAGGAGGCGATGGTGAAGATGTCTCTTATCAGCAATGAATGGAGATTTTCCGCTTCGCAAGCGATCAATGATGACTGCGGACATATCCAAAATTGGAACTGCCAAAATCAGAAATGGCAGCAGCACAGCTACTGTTGTGACACTTTTGAGGAGACCAATGACTCCAACGCTGGCCAAAGTGAAACCTAAGTAGTAGGAGCCGCCGTCTCCCATAAAAATTTGAGCCGGGTTGAAGTTGTAGCGAAGAAATCCTAAGGCTCCACCTGCCATGGCCGCTACGATTAGAGCGGCGGCTGGTTGATTCATGAAAAGACTGACAATCAGCATCACGACAGCGGCAATACCACAGACCCCAGCCGCTAGACCATCGAGGCCATCGATCCAGTTGACTGCGTTGGTCATGCCAACCAGCCAGACAATGGTAAATAGCCAGCTTATGAGTAAGGGAAGCTGAGTAATTCCCAGACCTGGAATGCTAACAAAGTCGATTTGTACTCCTACAAACCAAGCACAGGACGCAGCACTGACTTGCAATAACAGCCGTGCGATCGGTGAAAGGCTAAACAAATCGTCTGCTAACCCGATCAGAAAGAATACTAGACCACCAATGGTGACACCCCAGATTTCATACTCTTTGTGAGGGGGCAGAATGCCAAATCCTCCGAGCATCCAGACGAGTAGCAAGGCGGTCAAAGAACCCAAAAAAATTGAGACGCCGCCAAGCCGAACCATTGGGCGCTGGTGAACCTTGCGAGAATCGGGCACATCGACTCTGCCGCTGGTAAGGCCAACCCTTTTGACAATTGGGGTACTAACCAACACAACGACAGCAGAAATTGCAAAAGCAATCAGATGGTAAAACTGGGGTGGCATCTGAGCATCAGGATTGACTATATATTAAACATCGAAGTATGAACATCGAGCTAACCATACTGGACGAGCAAGAGAGGCTAAGGCAAGCCAATACGTTCATCGTTTGGCAAAATAGCTTTAAACCGTGATACAGGAGTGGGCTTTAATGTCACTAAACGTATTAATTCGTTAAACGCGTTCATTAGAGAGTGTAAGGTAAAAACTGCTCTGTGCGGAATTTGTTTTGACTAAATTCTTTCAGCGATCTGATGCACTGTTGGGCGTTTAGCCTTGAGTCATGTCGAGCTAGAGTCTATTATCGCCTTACTCTATGAATTGACTCTGGGCTAACAGCGTTGCGGTTCATTCCTGCAATAAACCGCTTGAAAATGATTTCAAAGTCATCCAACAAGATGAAGATACTATGGTACTGAACGGACTCACTCTCACACCTCCTGCCCATTCTTCTTTGCAGGGTGATCCAATCCGCAACAGGACATAATGACTGGTTGCTGAGATATTTATATGACCTTTTTTTAGTTGGACACGATCAAATTTGATGGTTCTAAAGTGATATCTGGGTCGTGTGACTTAAAAAGCGCAGCCTGAAATTTATGGGTGCTTGTTTACCCGTTAGGTTTTTTTCAGTGGATTGTATTTGTTGACGGGCTGACATGCTCTGAGACACCTCAGCCCATCAACAGCACTATTTTTATCGAGGTGGACATCGAGTATGCTCACCTCGATAAGAGCGTGTCGCTAAATTCCGAGAAATGAGCTTTACACTAGCGCAGGCATAGGAATCTCAAGATGAGGATAGAGCGGGAAGCGATCGCACAGATTGAGCACTCGCTGTCGGCAAGAATCAGCCACGTCGGTGTCACCGGGGCTCGTCAGGCGATCGACAATGATGTCAGCAATCTCCGAAAATTCGGCAGTTCCCATGCCTCGGGTGGTCATTGCTGGAGTTCCTAATCGCAGACCGCTGGTGACAAAGGGCGACTCAGGATCGAAGGGCACGGTGTTTTTGTTGGCCGTGATATTCACTTCGCTGACGAGGCGATCCGCTTCTTTGCCCGTCATTCCAATGCAACGCAAATCTACTAAAGCCAAGTGGTTGTCAGTGCCATCAGAAACCACCTTGAAGTCTCGGGTTTGGAGCTGGGAGACTAATGCTTTAGCGTTGTCAATCACAGACGCGGAGTAGGTCTTGAATTCTGGTTGTAGTGCCTCTCCAAAGGCTACCGCTTTGCCTGCGATGACATGCTCAAGAGGGCCACCCTGACTGCCTGGAAAGACGGCTTTATCAAACTTTTTGCCCAGTTCTGCATCTCGAGTCAGAATGAGTCCCCCACGAGGCCCACGCAAGGTTTTGTGAGTGGTCGTGGTTACCACGTCGCAATGAGGAATGGGATTGGGATGAAGTCCGCTAGCAACCAATCCAGCAATATGGGCAACGTCGGCGAGGAGATAAGCACCGACTTCGTCAGCGATCGCACGAAACTTGTCGAAGTGAATGGTGCGAGGATAGGCAGAATATCCGCAAATGATGAGTTTGGGCCGATGCTCTAGAGCTAACTCGCGCACGGCATCGTAGTCAATCTGCTCGGTTTCGGGGCTTACTCCATAGTGACAGACGTTGAACCATTTGCCAGACACGTTTACTGGAGAGCCATGAGTCAGGTGACCACCATGGGACAAATCCATTCCCATAATGGTGTCTCCGGGCTTCAGGAGTGCCAAAAACACAGCAAAGTTTGCCTGAGCACCGGAATGAGGTTGCACGTTAGCATGGTCTGCGCCAAATAGCTCTTTCGCGCGATCGATGGCGAGTTGTTCGACCTTATCGACAAACTCGCAGCCTCCGTAGTATCGTTTGCGGGGCAGTCCTTCCGCATATTTGTTGGTCAAAACCGATCCTTGCGCTGCCATGACGGCTGCGGAAGTGAAGTTTTCGCTAGCAATCAGCTCAAGATGCGTGCGTTGACGTTTGAGCTCGTCGTGCAGCATTTCTGCAACAGCGGGATCGGTTTGCATTAAAAGGTCAAGATTTGTTTGAGCCACAAGTCATCTCCTAGAGCAATCTTATAAGTTGGAAGTCAGTGAATAGTGAACAAGAGAGAAAATTAGAGGAAGTTAACGACAATCAGACAATAATTCCTACCGTGTGTTCACTCTAACGATTGGGATATCTGATGTTCGTATTAGAGTCAACTGATCTCCACAAAGGAATAGACACGAACATGACGCAGATATGCTGATAGGTGAACTTCGCTAACCCGTCGTAGTTCCTGATCTTTACCTCGGTATGTGTTTGCAACGTCATTTAATGTTCAGGGCTTGCCTGAATGCTTGAAGGAAGCTGCTGAGCTGAGCGAGCAATTTGCATGAGGTGCTATCTTATCGCGACTTCATGGTTCGTGTTGGCTCAATATTTGCTGAACTTTCTCCAACGAATGCTCAATTCATACAGATTTGTAAGAGTTGTGGATAGTAACCTGTCACCACGAATCTGGATCACAACAGAACTTCGCATAGTTTATAACGCTCTATGTCATGAAGTCGTTAAAAATCGACTCTTCCTATAGATTCGCGTAGAATTGGTAGTAGTGCAGCAAAGGGCAAGGTTAACTCGTCATGCTAGTTGTACTGATGGATGAACAAATGCTTGCGCCTGAGCAAGTATGTCAGTCGTGTCTTATGGCGACACAGCACGGTCAGCCTCGATGGGTCGGTGGGCGGCTCCGATGTGGGCGATCGCTCCACAAACAAACAACAAATCAGCCCGACCAGTACGAATGTCAAATGGGTTTTAGAATTGCCAACATAGAATAGAGAAGAAGGGTACAAGCAGTACTGCTTCAAGATGTTGGAACAACAGTACGGATAGATAGACTATGACGTGGCGCGGCAGCACAACACCTCTGGATCGAGTTTTTGCAAGCTTGGTTTATGTTTTTCCGATGGTTGAGGCTCTTTTGTATTACAGTGGGCCACTTTTCAGGCAACTGCCTTTCGTAGAGATTCTTTTTACCCCACTTTTTCCGTTTGTCATCGTTTACAACTTGATTCGGACTATCGTTCCACTGGGTCTGGGTGGTTTGATTATCTTCGTTGCGCTCTTATTTTTCGTGGTGAGAAATGAGAGAGTGTGCCACTTCGTCCGTTTCAACACGATGCAAGCGATTTTGATTGGGATTGTTTTGAGTATTTTTAGCCTCATTTGGGCGTTCTTTGCAACGGCGCTTCCAGGATTACAAAATCCGACAGGGGCATCTCTGTTGTTACGAGATACTGTCTTTAACGTTCTGTTCCTTGGAACGATGATCAGCTCCGTCTATTCCATTGTTCAGTCTATTCGAGGCAAGTACGCAGAGATTCCGACAATATCGGATGCAGTGTACATGCAGGTGCGGTAAGTTGGCTGCTGAGGTTTGAACGCTTGATTAAGCTTGAGACTTTGCTGGCGCTATGATTGCAGTTTCAACCGTTGTCGTTTGAATTTCCCTATCCCAGGTTTCGTCAAAAGATTGAGTCGCTGTCACTGGTTTGTGTTCCGACAGCGGCTATTCATTTGCTACGGGTGAACACTTGGTAAGCGACAAACACCATAAATCCGATATAACTCCAGATGGCAGCCCAGTCCATCCAAGCGTTTGGATTGTCTAGAATGGGTTCCGTCATGGCGATCGCTCTCGTGTTGCCTCTCTGCAAGCCCTTTTTATACTGGATAGCCTAAACGCAGAAACTCAATTCTACATGATGCCTGCATTGGGCTGTTCTTAGATACTCAGGTGAAGCGTTTCGACACCTTTTCGTCTCTACTTCATTGCCGTTGCACTGGCAAACTTCGCATACTATTTAGGAATCAATAGTTTTGAGTGCAAACTTCTTTGCTTGCAGATGTGATGATTTACGACTGCTGGTTCTTCTTGCTACTCCACCCCAACAAAATCGGAACTAACTACTAAACAGAATGTCTTTTGGAAAACTTCTCCAGCCCGACCTGTTCCTTGATGGATCGGTGCTCAAGATAACTCCTGATCTATTGCACCAGTATCAGCTCCAGGCTCTTGTATTTGATGTCGATGAGACGCTGGTTCCTGCTGGTGTTTCGGAAGCATCGGAAGAGCTACATCAGTGGGCAGAAGAGCTAAAGGCGCACTTTTCCATTTGGCTCGTGAGCAATAACGTGAGTCAATCTCGGATTGGCTACATTGCGCGGGCGCTTGACTTACCCTACATTGCAGGTGCGCTCAAGCCTTCTCGTCGCAAGTTACGGCAGGCTGTCAAATCCATGGGATTTCCTGAAAATCGAGTGGGCATGGTAGGCGATCGCCTACTCACTGACGTATTGGCAGGGAATCGTTTGGGAATGTTCACAATTTTGGTTGATCCGATTGTTGATCCGACAGTAGCCGCCCGAAAACATCCCATTCGCAACATGGAAGTATTGTTCTCTCAGTTATTTGGCGTCACTTTGCGGTCGTAGCGCTGATCAGCAAATCGTTGACAACTAGGCCGAAGCGAGAGTTGTTCCAATGGTACAGACATTGACGAGACTCGCTCCGTCAAAGTCTGCACCTCCCAAATCTGCACAAAGCAGGTTTGCGCCGTTGAGGTTTGCGCCGTTGAGGTTTGCGTTCCTCAAGTCAGCTTCTTCCAAATTTGCTTCCGCGAGAATTGCGCCTTGGAGATTGGCCTGACTGAGGTTGGCTCCTCCAAGGTTCGCGTTACTGAGATTCGCTCCTCTTAAATCTGCTCCTCTGAGGTCAACTCCTTCAAGGTTGACCCCCATCAAGTTTGCTCCACTTAGAAAAGATGCGGCAAGAACAGTCCCTGTGAGACATGCCTGCATTAGGTTGGCACCTTTCAGATTGGCTCCTCTAAGATCAGCTTCTGTCAGATCCGCCTGCATTAGATTTGCGCCTAGCAAATTGGCACGAAGATCCGTATGGGCGAGATTGCATCCGGTCAGATTTGCGCCATCGAGCCGTGCTCCGTTGAGATGAGCGTAGCTGAGGTTTGTCCCGATCAGAGTCGAGCCGCAGAGATTAGCTTGGTTGAGTTCTGCATTCGAAAGATTTTCATCGTCGAGCTGAACTCCTGCCAGATGTTTATTTTTTCCAGAACGAACCGCGTCAATATCCATAGTGACCTCAATGTACACCAGTGTGGGGCGATCGCTCTATCCTTTTTCTTGTTTTGCCAAGTGCTAGTTGATAATGGCGACAAGTGCTATTGATAATGGCGATCAGTCGAGTTTTAGCGACTCGTAGACAGGGCTGCTGCCTCCATCCGAGAATCTGTCATCCATAAGCCAGCAGCAATTTTAGGGACGCTCACGGAGAGGCTCAGGCCTTGACTGAGACCATTCACGAGCAAAGTCAGTACTTCGACCAACTTCGGATCCCATCGCTCTCCTGACTGAGCAGCACATTCTGCGAGGGCACTTTGAAGGATTTCGGGCTGGATTTCTCCGCCAAATCGATCGTCACTATTATTATCAGGGTCAAGTCGTGCGAGGTGTTCTTGAAAACAGGTGCTTAGTCCCAAAATTCGAGACTCAAGAGGAATTTCGTCTCCCGAAAGATGAGCCGGTTCCCCTTGCCCATTCCACCACTCAGATTGATGGGTAATGATCGTGGCGATTGCCCGGAGTCGGGGCATCGTTCGCAGTACTTGAGTGCCCATAATCAAGGGGCAAGATGGAGGCACGTCGGCTTCTAATGTAGTGACTTCAGCTGCAGGACGAGAGGAGGTTTGGGGATTGAGAATACTTTCAGCGTTTTGCAAAAATGCAAGTCGATGCAAAATTCCAGCCAACCGCAGCCGATGGAGTTGCCAACCTGGCAGATCGACAAGTTGCCCTAACGCTTCAGCAAGTGCAGCAACCTCTGCTCCCGCCAAAGGGTTGTTCATGTCAGCCTGATCCATGAGCTGAGCTACTCTCAAAAACGCTTGAAGCTCATTCGAGAGTAGGTTGGTGTCTAGTTTGCGGGATGAGTGGGCAGACTCTTCAACAATGGAAGGGCTACTCTGAGGACTGTCTCCGCTATGAAGCTGCAAATAATCAATCACCCGTAACACAATGTCGCTCAGACGATCGGCCATCGGTAGACAAGCTTCACCGCCTCGTTGAATCGCTTGCTTAATGGATTCGATCTGAGTGGTTAGCTGCTGCTGAAGAGCAGAATCATACTCTCCGATTTTGGCGATCGCCAACTCTGCTGTCTCCATTACGAGGCGCGGTTCGAACGTCCAGAACCCATAGAACTTGCGCTCAATGTCTGCTTGGGGTCTCCCCTGAAAGCCGTAGTCCTGGTCTGAAAGCTCCTGGCACAGCACCATCGCGGTATATTCAGGCGAAACAATGATGAGATGCCATTCTTGAGCTACCGGATCGTCGGGGGCGAGGCTCACCAGATCAACGTTTGACTGTTGACTGGTAGGGTGCTCAGCAAATCCAGCATCCGGTCTAGCCATAATCACGATGTGCTGTGCCTCTTGCGCGATGTCGCCATAGCGGTCGGCTTCTTGTAGATACCATTTCCCTTGCTGAAAGGCCGTGATCACAACAGGGACACAGTCTGAGCTAAGGATGGAGTCTTCTAAAGCATGACACAGTGCGACCAGCGTGTTCTTGTAGTAGACGCCAAAGTTGAGAGGGCGCTTGCCTTCTACTCCTTGACGATGCTGGTCATCAAGCATCTTTAAAATTGAACCTTCAATCATAAGTCTTCCTTGTTATCTTACGAAACCGCAACAAGTTCACGAGAGGCTGAGCTGAGAGGGGCAGACAGTGCTTCCTCTAGCTCGGCTCGCCCTAGCCGACGTTCTAAAATGGTCATCACTTCGCGACCGAAGTCGTTGGGGTTAGTGCGCCATGCTTCTAGACAAACCTCTCCAAAAAACGATCCCAGAGGTTCAGGATTCCAGAGCAGCTTTTTAGCTGTCCAGGGCATTAGACTCATGGGGTTGTAATCTGGCTTGAGAATTTCTTTCTTGAGAGCGTAGTCTTCTAGATGAGTGTGAGGCTGCAACCCAATGAAGAAGATGGCTGGCTCAACCTTGTCGGCCCCAAAAATCGACTCTAGCTCTCGGTGATAGGCGATCGTTTGACGAATCGTTTCAGGTCGTTCATCAATAACGTTAAAGGAGTAGTTCACCGAGACAGTGGCGTTGAAGCCTGCTGCCTTGAGATCGCGACAGTTTTTAAGGACGGTACGCAGATTGTAGCCCATACGCATCTTCCGAACTAGCTCTTGAGATCCGCTGGTAATACCGATCTCAAAGTAGTTCATCCCGGTTTTCACCATCAGGTCGCATAACTCGGGAGTCAGGTTATCCGCTCGGATATAAGCAGCCCAGTTGATGTCGTCCATTCCAGCATCTAGCAGCTTGCGAAGAAGCTGATTCACGTCTTCGATATAGCGTCGGGCTGGGATAAATTGAGCATCTGTAAACCAAAAATTTCGGATTCCCCGACGGTAGAGCTGCTGCATTTCCGCTACAACTTCGTCTGCGGGATTGATCCGCACTTGCTTGCCTTCAACAACGGTGTAGATGCAATAGCAGCAGTTGTGAGGGCAGCCGCGCTTGGTTTGAACGCCGACGTAAAAGTCTTGCTCTTGCAGGTAATATTCAAACTCAGGCCAGATCGTGCTGATGTAATCGTAGTCGCAGGCTGACTTTTCCAAGGGAGTTGGAGATTCGTGAATCATGCGATCGCGCGGTTGCGTCATCCCTGCAACGTAACAACGTTCATCCGAAAAGCTCTGCCCCTTGAGCATCTTCTCTAAGAGCTGTTCCCCTTCCCCGACCGAGATAATGGTTCCCTTCGGCATAATGGAGTCCATCTGCTCGTAGAAGACGCTGACTGCGCCGCCGCCCACGACAGTCGTGACATTAGAAACATAGCGTTGAGCCTGACGAATCCCCTGCTTGATCAGTCGGGCATTCCTCCATAGCTCCCCATAGTAGGCTAACGTCACTCGCAGTCCACCGAGTGCTCCTCTCAGCTTAATCAGAGGGTTTCGAGCGTAATAGAACTCAAAGGCGTGCTGTAAAGGATTGCCTCCACGTCCGCCGACCGGGGCATAGATTTGAATGTCTCGCCAGGAGAAAATTAAGTGGGTTGGTTTGAACTGATCAATGCAATTCTTCAGTGCAGTCGAAAAGTCTAGAGGGGGAACCGTCCCTAGATCGAAGATTCTCTGTTGAACATGAGGTAGGCACTTGTGAATGTGATCAGCGAGATAGACCACACCAATCGGGAAGATGGGGTTGCAAGGAAGCCGAACATACAGAATGCGGCTGGCCTGATTTAAGGTTGAACGTTGCCCGATGCCTGCGTTTGCTACCGTCGTTGGCTTTTGGTGAGACTGATTAGAGGACACCATAGGAATTGTGTCGCTTTTGATACGTTTGCGTAGAGCTTTTAAGTCGGTTGAGCCATTCCCACGATAGTGTTCATGAGAATGTTCACATATCTTTACGATACCACCCACGCTTCTCATCTGCATGGAACAGTCACAAAAATGATCAGTGGATAGAGCCGATTTTGATAATTTCTGAAGAGCTTTCCATGTAGCTTTCAGGTTTTCTCTTTGGCAATGCTCTAAAAAGTCGTATTTGAGATCTTAGAAGATCGTCCAATACTTTGCGTGATGCTACTTAAAAACTTGTCAAAATTCCTGGAGCCTTGGCTCATCATTAATTTTTGCCCGAAATCAAGAGCAAAACACCTGAACTCTTGATTGTTTTGACTCGTCTTTAGGCGTAGTTTCGGATAACCCAAAAGTGACAGAATGAAAACAAAACAACAGACTATGTCTCAGGAAATATGCTTCTATGTCTCAGGAAATATGCTTAAAGTTAACTTTTTCTTTACGATCAATCTTATAAGAAATTAATGCGATCCCTGAAATCTTTATCGGGCGAGTGCGACAGCCGATTGACCAAGACACTGCTAGCCTCAGTAGCTTTCGTATTGGTAGTCGGGTTTACAACGACCAGGGATCACGCAATGTTAACTTTCTGATATGAATCTACATCAACGCGTAAGGCTCCTCATTTGTTATGGCTCAAATTATTGATCCCGTTCCATCTAACACTCCCGCATCTATTCTCTGCTGCTATGTCAACGCAACAAGTAAGATGCAAATTGCGCGCATCACAAATGTACAGAACTGGTATTTCGAACGAGTCGTTTTCCCTGGTCAAAGACTTATTTTTGAAGCTGTCTCTACAGCACAGCTTGAGATTCACTGCGGCATGATGGCAAGTGCTATTTTGTCGGATACCATTCCATGCGATCGCCTTAGAATTCCGGATGAAGAAGAGACGGTGGATGACGGCTCTCAGGAAAGCAGTGATGCTCATGAGACTCATGTAGACGCTAACTCTCATGGTCAACCTGCTCTCAGCGCCTCTCACACGCCTAGCGAAGGGGTTGTCAAATCTTCGGGTGTGAGCATGTCTGCCCTACGCGGAACGCAAGTCGTCGTTGCGGCAGCGACGAGCTAACTGCCATTGCTTTTTTAAGATCATTGTTTTGATTTTTAGTTGATACGGTAAGAGCAGTGAATTGAATCCGCGTATATGTTTTACGAAGACACGTGAACGCTATAAGCAGCGTCTCTCAACCATGAAAACATTAGCGTTTGCTGGACTCAAAACTGGCAAACGCTTTTTTATGCAAAGGCGAATCTGAACAAGGGAACGATGCAAGGCATAATAGAGGCGCAATGATTGCGGATAAAGCCTTGAATTTGCCTTCCTTTCTCTGGCTTTGGAAAATAGCTGCTTGGTCGATGGGATTGTCGCTGGCTGGCTATAGTATTTTGGCCGTTACGGGTGGATGGATGCTGTGGAATCGCCATGCCAAGCGCCCTCGGCCGGGTTGGTTGCGTCCCTTGCACCTGACGATTGGGATATTCTTGGTAATATTGGTGCTGCTTTTGCTAGCCATTGGCCTTGTGGGGACGCTTGGCTACTATGGCAACCTAGGGCATTCGATTCATCTTCCTGCTGGGTTAATCGTGGTAACGTTAACGCTTTTGTCTGCCTGGAGTGCGACTCGAATTGGTCGGTGGGATAAGGCGCGATCGCTCCATGTGACACTCAATGCTCTGCTGCTGCTCGGATTCTGCGCAGTTTCTTTGTCGGGCTGGACGGTGGTTCAAAAATATTTACCCTGAGGTCACTATTTTTTGAAAGGGATAGACTTCAGGCCCAAGCAAGCTCAGGGTGTCTAGGTGCGAGAGGCTCTGGTGAAATCATCAGGAAGTGTTAAAGTTCATAGCTAGATCAGTCATGGAACAAATGCCGACTGGTGATAGTGAAGTCTTTATACTTGATGAATGTCTATGAGTCCGGCCTCTGAATCCAACGCAGTTGCTCAACATCGAGAAGACGTACAGGGTGTAGAACCTGGGAGCGATTTACCTGAAAGCGATCGCTTTCGCATTTCTCCTCTGATTCGTCTGACATTGCAAAGTTTGTATGGGTCGTTGCTGCTGCCCTTGCCTGTGCTTGCAACGGTAACGCACGCTCCTATGCCGCCTCTGCTGCTGGTCATTGGTATTCTATTGGGTTGGGTTTCGCTCTATGCTGCTTTGTCAGAGCGAGTGATGGTTGATCAACAGGGGATTGCTGTCAGCTACCCGAGGTGGGTGCCGCAATTTTGGCGACGGGGTTGGTCGCTGTCTTGGTCAGAGATTCAAGCTCTCAAGCCTCGCTCTACAGGGCAGGGTGGAATTGTGTACTACTTCCTAAGTCAGCAAGGGCAAGCCTTTTTACTACCCATGCGCGTGGCTGGTTTTGCTCGGTTGGTGCGTTATGTCGAGGCCAAGACAGGCATCGATACCCAGGATGTTCGTCCTCTATCTCAGCCGTGGATGTATTTTATTCTGCTAACCTTTACGGGGTTTCTCTGGTTGACCGATTCTTGGACTTTATGGATGGCTGTCTCTCAGTCACAGCCCTGACCATCAAAACCTCGATCACCCTTAGGAGAGCGATCGCTTGACCCACGCGACAGATGCCCCATTTCTAGTGTTTGAGCATGTCAGTCTTGACGCCACCATTGGCTCGGGACAAATTTTGCAAGACATCTCATTCGAGATACACCGAGGCGATCGCCTTGCACTGGTAGGGTCGTCTGGCTCGGGCAAAACTTCTCTACTGCGTTTGATTAACCGCCTGCACGATCCATCAAGAGGGACGATTCTTCTGGCAGGGAAGGACACCCGAAAAGAGTCGGCGATCGCCATCAGGCAACGAGCGCCTCTGGTTATGCAAGAGTCGAGTTTGCTGGATGAATCTGTTCATGATGCTTTGGTCTATCCGCTCAAGTTGCGGCATCTGGATGCGTCAGCGATTGAAAAGCGGCTCCAAACCTGGATGCGCCGTCTGTCGATGCCGATAGAGTGGCTTGATCGTACAGAACTCAATCTTTCTGTAGGACAACGGCAATGGGTGGCGATCGCCCGAGCGCTGATGTTGGAACCTGAACTGTTGTTATTGGATGAGCCTACTTCATCCCTTGATGAAGGACGGGGACAGTTTTTAGTGCGTGTGCTCAACACCTGTTCACAGGAACAGCAGATTACGATGATCATGGCTAATCATCAGCTTCATCATGCCCAAACGTGGTGTAACCGAGTGTTGGTGCTGCAAGAAGGGCGAATTTACTTAGACCAACCCGCACACCAGGCAGATTGGTCGATGATTAAGGAACATATTGTGAATGCCGAGATGCAGGATACTGATGAGTGGGATGACGATGACGGGACTTTGTAGAGATTGAAGCTGAACAGATGTCGATGGCAGGAACGCTATTATCCCTGTGTCGCTGGAATATTAGCTCATCTGTTCATCGGCCAAACCCTGTGTTCAACACGGACAAACAGACCTCACCATTTCAACTCAAACGATTCCGTAGCCTTGCCGCAGGTAAAACGCACGGCAAACATGGATAGAGATAAATTTGCAAACCTGAGATGTTTCCCTCATTTCTTTTTGCCTCGAAGTCAGGGTGTAACAAGTTCTCTGGTTTTTCTGACTCAAGTATCGTAGTAACTCTCATGCCTCGCCAGAATCGACATCAGCCTACGTTGCCCTGTATTCACTGGCCTCATCTTCATACTCTTGCTGATGGAGACGAGCACTTTGCGCTGGCGCTGCTCAGCTCCTTTTTGGCCGATGGCGATCGCCAAATCGCTGAACTACGTCAGGTCATTGCCGAGGGAGACTATCAAAAAGCGCATCACCACACTCACCAAATCAAAGGATCTAGCGCTAACGTGGGAGCGCTTCAGGTAGAAGCGATCGTCACGCGGCTGGATCTGTACTTGCAGTCCCATGGTGCGTCTAGTGCGTCAAGATGTGATGTGCCTGAACCTGATCTGTTAGTTTCGTCTTCAAATTCTTCAGATTCAAACCCTTCAGCTTCAAGCGAGATGTCTAGCGACGAGTATGTTGCTAACCATCTGACGGAGCTTGAAAAGGCGATCGCGCAGATTCGCTCAACAGTCGCAGAGCGATTGGCTGAAGTTGATAGTCCTCAATCAAGAAAACATGATCCGAAGGAGCGACACATCATCGGGGAATAGCATGGTGCCCCGCGCAGCTTGAATTTCCTTCAATAGCTGGTCTAAGTCGAGATTGTCGGCATGGTCAACCAGCATTTCGACAAACTCATCCAGCCCCCAAGGTATTTCTGGGGCTGAGGGTTGCGCCGGGTCGAAGGATTCGTATACGCCATCGCTAAACACATAAATTTGGCTTTTTTGGGGAACAACGCAGCGACCAATTTCGTAAGTGACGTCTGGCATCATTCCGACTGGCAAGTTAGGAGTCCTGAGGGGCTTAGCCTGGTAGCGATCGCCGTCAGGAGATATCAGAATCGCAGGGGGATGACCGGCACTAGCATAGGTCAACAATCGTCGAGAACAGTTATAAATCCCGTACCACATGGTGAAATATTTTTCATTCTGGTCGTTCATCTGAAAGGTTTCGTTGAGAGCTTTCAGAACGGCTGCAGGCTGGTAAAAGTTCACATCGGGCAATGATTGCGATCGCAGCACATTTTGAACTGAAATCGAGGGCAGAGCTGACCCCAACCCGTGTCCTGAAACGTCCAGCAAATAAAAGACAAGATAGTCAGGATCGAGCCAGTAATAGTCAAAACAATCGCCTCCTAGTTCGCGGGAGGGGATAAAGCGAGAGTCGATAGAGACAGTGCCCACCAAAGGAGGTGGTAAGAGCGATCGCACATAGTCAGCGGCTTCGGCAAGCTCTAGCTCTAGAATCTGCTTTTGTTCTTGTAAATCGCGACTGAGCTGTCGGATCCGTAGCCCTGCGCGAACTTTGGCCTTTATCTCGCTCAGATCGACAGGCTTTGCTAGAAAATCATCAGCTCCAGCATCTAGCCCACGAATGCGATCAGCCACGGCTCCCTTGGCTGACAACAGCACGAAGAAAGTTGTTGCCAGTTCCGAATCGGCTTTCACTTGTTTGCAGACTGACATCCCGTCTAAATCAGGCATAATCCAGTCGCAAACGATGAGATCAGGCACAAGGGAATGCGCCTTTTCCAGACCTTCAATGCCTCCGCTCGCCACCTCTACGTCGCAGTCTGGGCCGCTTAGAGCTTTTGTGAGGGTCATTCTGATCAGTGGATCATCGTCAATAACCAGGATCGTGGGCATGGAGAATCCCAAAAATGTGCTAACGGTTCCTATTGCATCGTCCAGCTTGATTAGGCTACAACGTCAATATAGACAAGTTGTGCGACGATAGGCTGGACTTTTTAGTCTACTTTCTAAAGTTCCCAACTTGGACAGAGAGTCAGGGCGTTTCGCGTTTTGCTTCTAGAAAAAATTGTTTGATACAGAACTCCACCATGGTAAACAGCAAGAAAATTAACTGCCTAATTCAAGCGTCGATTCATGATATTCAATCACAATATCAACTGAAGTCGTGATCAGAAACAGTAAAAAGACGCTACCAGCATATTCTCTATGGTGGTGTCTTCTATCTTGCTGTAGATGTGAATTGTTAAACTGTTTCGAAATAGTTACGCTTCTAAATTCTTCCTCGAAAAACTTTTAGATAAGTTTCTTCAGATTAGGTGTCATCCTGATTCAGCTTGGTTAAGGTGTATGGATGCTTAGTCTGCCTAGAGCAAAACTCCGCCTCCCGGATAGGACTCATGTCATCAAACACAAGTTCAAGTCACAAGGCAGTGTTATTAGAGCGACTTTTAAGTAAACTGCAAGAGCTCAACAAAAATTCAGTGGAATTACAGTTGTTGAAAAGGGCATTACTAAAGGTTACGACAGACATCAACGCGTTAGTTGATGTCTTGTCTTGGTTTGACCAGTTTCAGATTCCCCCGATTCCCTATGATGTGTGGCTACAATGTCAGCTTGCTTTAGCCGAGGGCTTTACCAATGCAGTGCGACATGCCCACTATAATAAGCCTCCTGAAACGCCAGTCGATCTTGAAATACAGATCCACAGCGGGCGGCTCGAAATACGGATTTGGGACTCTGGCCCAGGGTTTGACCTCGATCATTACTTTGACCATCGCCCGGTCAAGGCAGATACAACGGCGGAAGGTGGGCGTGGACTTGGGTTGATTCGGCAAATTGCAGATGACCTAAGCTATACCCGAACTAATGATCAGCGAAATTGTCTTTTCATTGGCAAAAACTTTGCTGGCAGTTCCAAAGCTTGACAAGGTTGCTGTTGAGATCAGATTCACAACCTGAGATGGGTCATTTCGGGAGAAGAAAATTGCGATCGCTCACAGCAATCGCACAAACTTTTTTGTACAGCCCTAGAGAGGCGTGTTTCTGAACCCACTGAGGTGTTTTTGGCGATCGCAGGCAGCCTAGAAACAGATCCTCTATTTCCTTTTAGGGGTGTGGGGTTAGGGGTGTAGGACGAGGCAAAGCGAATTCTGCCACGATACGCTGCAATTTCGGAGTGGATGTTCGCAAGCCGAGCTTTCTTGCAAAGAAAACGACAGACTTCGATGAAATTTTGGTCAATGCTGGATTACTGATAGGGCATGGGATTTGCTGCACGGTGAGCCTGCCTCATGCATTCGCGCAGAATTATTTGGCCTAACAAGATGCCTGACGACATAGCGCATGGCTTTGTTTCTGAAACATTAAACTGCATCCTCTCTAAGTCAGCCTGCGTCTGCGCGGCTAGAAGCTTCCTCCCTATGAGCATGTGTAGACAACTGTTCTAGAGAATTTACCAAAGAACTTATGAGTGCAATAAAAAAAAGTTGGGCGATCGCCCCTCCATGCCTTCGTCCGCTGCTATGACCTCAGGTGTTCGAAGAGAGTTATTCGACCAGCGAATATCGCCTCTTTTGAAGAGGGTCTATGAACCCGTCATTGTTCCAACTTTGCTAGAGCAGTTGTTTGGTCTAGTAGAGGGCATGATCGCCGATGATATCAGCGAAAATTTCGGCAAATGGAGTCAGGAGAACATCTTGCTGATCACCTACGGCGACAGCATCTGTAACGCCCAGGAAGAAAAGCCGCTCAAGACGCTTGCACGCTTTTTGTCAAAGTCTTTGAATGACGTAATCACGGGAGTCCATATTCTGCCGTTTACTCCGTTCACCTCAGACGATGGGTTTGCTGTACAAGATTACATGCAGGTCAATCCTAAGTTAGGAGACTGGAAGGATATTGAGGCGATCGCCCAAGACTTCGATCTGATGGTTGATATGGTGATCAACCATATCTCCAGCCAACATGAATGGTTTCAACAGTTTAGGCAAGGCCAAAAGCCAGGATGCGACTATTTCATTACGGTCGATCCGGGTACTGATGTGTCTGGTGTTGTGCGTCCTCGCAGTACGCACCTACTCGTTGAAACCGAAACGGTCAATGGCATTCAACAGGTTTGGGCTACATTTAGTGCTGATCAGATCGATGTCAATTTTGCTAATCCTGACGTACTGCTCGAATTCGTTCGAGTCATTCGGTTCTACGTTCAGGCAGGTGCCAAATATGTGCGCTTGGATGCGATCGGTTATCTCTGGAAAGAACTAGAACGCCCTGCATTCATCTATCCCAGACCCATGCGCTGATTCGTCTCCTGCGTGAGTTGCTGCAACTGGTTAATCCTGATATCGCTATCATCACCGAAACCAATGTGCCGAATCAGGAGAATCTCAGCTACCTTGGCAATCGCAATGAAGCGCACATGATCTATAACTTCAGCTTGCCTCCTCTGGTGCTCAAGGCACTGATGCAGGGGCGATCTGACCACTTAAAAACTTGGATGATGAGTATGCCTCCGGCTCCAGTTGGCGGTGCTTATCTCAACTTCACAGCGTCTCATGATGGAATTGGGCTACGACCTGCAGAAGGACTACTAACTGACCAAGAATATCAACAGCTGTTGGAGACGATGAAAAAAATTGGCGGCAAAATTAGCATGCGCCGCCAGTCAGATGGTTCTGAAAGTCCCTACGAAATCAACATCAGTCAGCCTGGATTGTCAACAAGTTTTGAACATCAGCTCTTGAGTAAGTTTTGTCTGTTGCCAAGCGTAACGGTTACTTGAACCCAGACAGTACCTAGCTCCCTCTCTTCGCTTAGAATCAATTCGCAGGCTCTTTATATTCGAATTGAATCGCTGACACTATGCTGAATGCCTCTCTGACTCTCAATGCGGCAATTATGACCGTCTCGGATACGCGCACGGACGAGACGGATACCTCTGGACAATACTTGGTTGAACAGCTGCGTAATGCGGAGCACAATCTAGCTGAGAAGACAATTGTGCCGGACAATCGCTATCAAATCCGGGCGATCGCCTCTCGCTGGATTGCGGATGAGCAGATCGACATTGTGTTGACCACTGGAGGAACAGGGGTGACAGGGCGCGACGTGACTCCAGAAGCAATGCAGCCTCTTTTTGACAAATCGATTGAAGGATTTGGCGAACTCTTTCGGATGATTTCTTATTCAGAGATAGGAACATCTACTGTCCAGTCCAGGGCATTTGCGGGGCTAGCAAACGGAACGTATATTTTTTGCTTGCCCGGTTCATCAGGTGCATGCCGCACAGCTTGGGAAAAAATTCTCAAGGATCAGCTCAATTCGTCCCATCGACCTTGCAATTTTGCAAAGTTGATTCCGCGACTATGTGAAACTTAGTGGATTGCATTGATCGGAAAATCAGCGAGCTTCGTTCTCCTTCGCTTCTTGCAAAAGAATAGAGCGCAAAATTTGCTCGATCTCATCGAATTCGTCAGCCATTTCAATGGAGCGAAGGAGATGAGAGTCGACTAGAGGTTCTGCCCGCTGATCCAAGATGTCGCCATGTAGTGCTTGCGCTAGAATGTCTGCTGTTCGACCGCTCCCTTCGACGACGACAACGGGGCGATCTGCGGCAACGTTTTGCTGAGCATCAGTCCAGGTGATTTCGCCTCCATTCGCCAAAATGGCGATCGATGGTTTATCTTGGGCGATCGCAGTCGCTACCTTTGCGATCCAAGATGACTCGTCTCCCCAAGTGCTGCCAGGAACCAGAATCATGTGGGTATGGTTGGGTTCGGGCAAAGCAGCATCTGGATCCATGGGGTAAGGATTGCCAGGAAAATTGATGAGTCCGACAGGCACAACGCCAATCAGGGGAAAGGAGGCATTAAGTCCTTGTCGAGCCTTACCGATGAGTCGCATCACCCCAGCATCCGTGCCGCCATCTACGATAGCCATGTTGAGGGATTCGGCTAAAGGGGCAACGACCTGGATAAAAAAGGACTGTAGGCGAGCATAGTCTTTTTCACATAGCTTGCTGGCTCCTCCTACGATGACTAAAACAGGCTGGCTTGAAGTCAAGTGCAACTCTGCTAGAACATTTTCGATAGAGCTGACATTTGCGGTGTAAATAGCCTGTGCTGTGCGATCTTCTGAAAATGCTAGTTTAAAGCTTTGAGTCATCTGAGAGGCAGAACACATAATGCTGTCGTAGTAAGGAATAAATGCTAAAAAGCCTACTGTTCGAGTGTGAACGGATTACTTATTCAGCCTAGTCTTAGCCTTTCCCCCTTCTCTCAAGATTTGTCACCGTAGATCATACTCAAACTTATCAATAAATCAATCATATTCAAAACAATACTGAATGAATTCATTAATAGACTAAAAAAATCTAAAAAGCAGACGCATAAGGATAGCGATCGCTTGTGGAAAAGGTTGCATGCTCAGGTAGCAAAATTGCGTTAGATAGAGAAGCGTGAACTTCACTATCGATAACGACGTGACATGAATCGAGAGCATCCTACTCGACGATGAAGTCTACTTTTCGTTCGTATGTTCTAGCGATGTTGCTTCTAGAAGAATGATTATTGGGTGTGAAGCAATGTAATCTAATCGTGCCTGGATTATGCATCCAATGCTGATGTCGAAACTGTTGAGGATAAACGTTTTACAAGACAACAGACGTATTCTGAGTCGTTGCCTCGTTGAGGATGGGGAGCCTAGAGCCTATGCACTTGATTAGCTTCTGCTTCCCAAGTTTTTCGAGCCTGAATCGCGAGTTCTTTCGCTTTTTCTGTACCGTATTTTTTAATGGAAAATTTTGCACTTTTGCGATAGCTTCCACTGCCCCACCAGGCTTGCCAATATTCGTAGGTATATCCTTTTCGAGTCGATTTTGAGCGATTGACTCCAACGATGCCGCTTCGGTTTCGGACACTTTTTCGGCCAGCTTGAGACTGAAGCGGTAGTTTTGCAGACAGTTCGTCAAAATAACGCTGGGCAAATTCAAAGGCTCGTTGTTGTCCTCCGTAGCGAGCATCGGAGAAAAATTTGGCGTATTGCCGACCTGAGCGGGTGATTCTCACGTAATACCCAAAATGACTTTTTTCAAACTGTTCAATACGACTGATACCCACGTCTATTCTCTAATTCAAGGTGGATTGGACAGGTTGTTGAGATGTTTCGCAATAGCGTCTGCAACAAAAAATGAACCCTGATCAAGGTCTGAGGATTCTTACGTGAAAGCGGGCGAGCGAGATTTGGAATGTGCGCTCTCAATCGCGATAAAAGCAACATGATGGTCAAGGTGGCAGCACGAACTATCGTAGACAGCGATGCTGAATTCGAAAGATGCTGCTGATTGCAGTCACGACTGTTACTGGTAGACGATTGGCTGTTTCGCTATTGCTAAGAGACTCGCGGTTGGTTGACTTGCGGTTGGCTATTACCTAAGAAGACGAGATGCAGAACCCATCAGTTTGTGCGAGGTCTCTATAGTTCTTTCTGGAGTTGTTTTTGTCTATCGGGTCATTATCGACAAAAAGGGAAAGAAAAATTCTTAGCGTTGCTCGACTTCAAGTCATCGTTGTTTAGAGACTTGAAATCTCTCCTATAGCGATACTAAATCGCTCGTGAACTGCTAAATGAGAGGAGGAGCGGGCACAGCCCGCCCCTCCTCTCACAAATCATTTGAGATTGCTGTGTAGCAATTTTCAATTGCATCAAGTACGGAAATGGTGGTGTGGGATGCGCCGCGCCCCACCATACTTAAGCAATGCGCAGATAGGTTCGGACAGATATTGATGGAGAAGCCGCGCACCGCGCGGCTTCTCCATCAACTATTGGTTTTATATCAGCGCGCAGCAACATAACTCAATCGCATATCACTATGAGTTTGAGCGGACGGATTTCTGCATACTCAAAATCGGCCAGAACAACTGAATGGTTCTGGCCTACTCAAGTAAGTGTATTGCTGGAACTGGTGAGAGATCTATGCGCCGACAGCTTCCTTAGCCGCATAGAGGACTTCGGCACTGATTGCTCCAATGCCTCGCTCTCGGGCAAATTTTTCAGTGTTGCGCTTGATTTTACCTCGCACAAAACCAGGGATCTTATTCAACTCAGCTAGACCGTCTTTCGTCCAGCCTAAGTCAGAATCTGCTGACATGCCCTTGGTAATACTTTCTTTGGTATCGTGGCCGCCAAAAATCTCTAGCAGATGGTCTTCCATTCCTAGAGTGAAGGAGTTGTAGACCAAGTCAACGAGTTGGTTGGCTCCTTCATAGCCGACGTAGGGTGTGTAGCCGACCGGAAAGTTTTGGATATGAATGGGGGAGGCGATGACGCCGCAGGGGATGTCGAGTCGCTTGCCAACGTGACGCTCCATCTGAGTTCCGAAGATGGCTGAGGGTTCAATGCGGGCGATCGCATCGGCAATTTCACCATTGTCTTCGCTGATCAGCACTTCGTCGCAATATTCGCTGACCTGCTCTCTGAACCAATCCTCATCATATTTGCAGTAGGTGCCTGCCATGACGACATGGATACCCATCTCACGGGCCAGAATCTTTGTCATCGCTGCGGCGTGGGTGTTGTCGCCGAACACCACAGCTTTCTTGCCCGTCAGGTTTTGGCAGTCGATTGATCGAGAAAACCAAGCAGCCTGAGAGACAAACCGGGTTTGCTCGTCAATGAAGGATTCGTAATCGACATCTACGCCTTGCTCGTTCAGAGTTTTCTGAATGGCGCGGATGCAGCGTGCTGTTTCGACAATGCCCATCGGGGTGATATCTACGAAGGGCGTACCGAACTGCTCTTTGAGGTAGGTGGCGGTGGTGACGCCTAACTCGCGATAAGGCACGAGGTTAAACCAAGCGCGAGACAGATTTTTCAGCTCATGGACAGAGTAGTTTTCGGGCACGACAGCGTTGACTTCGATGCCCAGTTCTCCCATCAGCTTTTTCAACTCGGTGCAGTCGTGGTTGTTGTGAAAGCCTAGAGTCGAGATGCCGATAATGTTGACGGAGGGCTTTTCGGTTTTGCCCTCTGGTAGCTCGCCTTTTTTGCGGGCTTTGTTGATGTAAAACTCAACGATTTGCTGAAAGGTGCGATCGGCAGCCTGGAGTTCGTTGTAGCGGTAGTGGTTAACATCGGCCAACATCACATCGCCTGCGGAGTCCATTTGGGCTCGTTCGACAAAGTTTGCCAAATCTTCCTGCAAAATGCTGGAGGTACAGGTCGGCGTCAAGACAATCAGATCAGGATGTTCTTCTTTGTCTTTTCGGACAATATTGTCTACAACTTTTTCTTGGGAGCCGCGAGCGAGAACGTTGCGATCGACGATGCTGGCGGTTACAGGAGTGTAGTTGCGTTCCCGCGACAGCATGGAGCGCATGACGTTGAAATAGTCATCGCCTAGGGGCGCATGCATGATGGCGTGAACGTTTTGGAAGGAACTGGCAATTCTCAATGTCCCAATGTGGGCGGGGCCTGCATACATCCAGTAGGCCAATTTCATACCGTAAATCTCCGTGAATTGAGTGCAACAGTTCCGATGAGGGTCGAAGGTT
>JGI12210J13797_10104067_pt1 | contig 38860 bp, 28 predicted proteins | sample ElkSlonscriptome_3_FD_13797 | JGI IMG/M metagenome (IMG submission 13797) | reverse complement strand
ACGCCATCGTCGGGCTGCGGCTTCCGCCGAGGATCGCCCACAGGTGACTCGGGCTCGTGCCGACCGACTCGGCCAGCGTTCGCAACGACATCCCCTTCGCGGCGACGCGCGCCCGGATCTGATTCGCGATGCGGGCGTGGACTTCGTCGGGGTCGACGGTCGAGGACACCCCGCGACGGTAGCCGCGCCGCTTCAGTGCTTCTTTTTACAGTAGCGAATCGCTTCTCTTTACGGTATCGTTCCGACCATGGACCCGACCCCCGCACCCACCACGCTCATTCGTGTCGCCGACGTCCTGCCGCTCTTGCGTCTCGCCGCCGGCCTCCCGGCGACGGCGCCGGGCCTCGCCGACCCGTCCACGCCCGTCTCCGGTCTCCAGACCCTGTCCAGCCTCGACTGGCTCGCCTGGCTCGCCTGGTCGATCGCCGGTCTGCACCTGTTCGACTCCGCGGACCTGCCCACGCTGCGCCAGACCACCCAGCAGGCACGTCACGTGCTGCTCACCGTCGCCTTCGAGCGCTGCGAGGGCAACATCTCCCGCATGGCTCGCTGGCTGGGCTCTTCCCGCCGCGTGGTTCGCGAGGCACTGCGAAGCGCGGGGTTGTACCGAGACCACCGTAGCTGACTCTCTTACCGTGTGGCGTTGCCTGCCACAGGAACGGGACTTCGACTGTGGCTCCACGTTCTCGACCCCGCCGAACACCGCTCCGGTGGGCGTACACTGGGGATTTTGAGATGAACGAACTTGCCCATCGCCCACACTGTTCGAAGCTGTTACCGTCGGAACGACGCATGGTCCGAGATGGCACGATACCAATGCTCGCCCTCTTCCTGGTCGCGTGCGAGCCGCAGGAGCACGGCACCGAGCAGACCACCCCCGTCGGGCACCTCGAGCTCGAGGGTGGGGTCAACGAGATCTACCGTGACGACCATCGCATCGAGATCGTCTCCGTGTCCGATCCCAACCAGTCGCCGTCCTGTGGAATGCTCACCGAGCGTGCATACCAGGACCTGAAGGCTACGATCGAGTCGCTCGACCCGAGCGTGGACTACGACTTCGAGACCAGCGAGCAGGAGTGCTCATACTTCGACAGCCCTGGCGCCCAGATCCACATCGAGGGCTTCGAGCACAGCCCGTTCTCGTGTGATGCCTTCTGCTGTCGGCCCGAGCTGTCGATGATCCCGATCGTCTATCTCCACGCTTCGAACAATCTAATCGGCACGGTCCTCGAGGTCGACGGTGAGCCGTACGTCGCCATCGAGTCCGAGATTCCCTGCCGCTGATCGCTCTGGGAGCGTCGTCGGCCGTCACCGGTCGCTGCTAGTCGTCACGACCGCCGCGGCTTCTTGACCGACCAACGCTTCGTCGACGAGCACGTCGTCCCTCGCTGCCTGCGATGACCTCATGCTCGAACGACCGAGTCTCGAGCTTGCCTCGTCAAGGCCCAAATCACGGAGCAAGCGCGGAACGAAGTCCCGTGGATAACGCGAGTCGGTACAGCCCCGACACCGGCGGCCCCGACACTGGCGGCCCCGACACCGGTCCGACCGACCCCACCATCACCGACGGTGCCGACGACACCACCAGCGAGGGTGCGCTCCCCTCCCTCGACCCCTTCTACGACCACATCGCCTGCGACGGCACTACCTGCCACATCGGCCAGCCCCTCATCGACGCTCTGCTCGCCAACCCCGAGGCCGCGCTCGCCGAGGGCACCAGCCTTACCCTCCACCCCATCGCTGCCCCCACCGGCCTGCGCCTCCAGGGCGTCGAGCCGGGCGGTCTCGCCCACCTCCTCGGCCTGCGCGAGGGTGACCAGATCCTCGTCGGCGTCCACCGGGTGACGCTATACCCGACTGAATCAAGGTTCTATTCATTGGACCCTTCGATATACCAATACCCTCATGGACCCAACCCCCGCACCCACCACGCCCATCCGCGTCGCCGACGTCGATGCCCTTCCCTCGCGAGTCAGCTCGAGATGAGCGAGGGTCTGCGCTCATCGATCGAGGCCCCGGGGACGTTGTCGAGCACGATCTCGACCAGCTGCCGCAGGCGCTGCTCGTCGTCCTCGGCGAGGATCACGTCGACGAGCTTGAATTTCGACGTGGTGTGGAGGAACGACGCCGCGGTCTCGGAGCCGAGACAGTCCAGCCGCGGCAGAGGAGGCAGTGTCGGCTCGTGCCCTCTTCGACTCAGGACGCTCAGGACCCGCTGACGGACCGCAGGAAGCTCGCCCATGGCCTCGACGGGCACGAAGATCACGCGGTCGTGCGCGAAGCGGGCCGCCTCGAAGCTTCGCCAGGCCAGACGCGTGAGGCGCTCGAGCAGAGTCAGGTCATTGGTCTGCTCGGGCTCCCACTCCGAGCCCTGCTCGACGTCGACGACCGCTCCGTCCTCGACGCCGGAGCGTCGCAGATCGAGGTAGAGATCGACCATGGGGCAGCGGGAAGTGTCGGTCTCCCTGCCGATGAGGAAGTAGTCGTGGATGTCGTAGTCCTCGGGGGGGATTTGCTCGAGCACGCGATAGAAGTTGGAGTCGACCCCTCGCCCGAAGGGATGGAAGCGGCCGGTCTCGACCCCCATCGTCAGCAGGAAGTCGACGTAGACCGCCGGAAAGGTGATGCCCAGCTCGCGCTGCGTGGTCGCCACGTCTTCCGGGGCTGCACCCACGACGTGGTCCGCAAGCTCGGGATCCCGCGCGGTCATGAAGGCGAAGAGATCGGACCAATTCACGTGCAGACTCGCTCGGGGCACATGGTGAGGTAGAGCGTCGTCTGGCAGCTACGGCACGAGGCGACCGGCATCCCAGTCGAGTATGGCACGTCTTCGCGCCGAGACATCGCGTTGTCGAGCACGGACCTCAGCCATGCCGGAGCAACCTGGTCGTTTCGGTTGGTGATGACCGAGTAGGTCGCGTCCCAGGTCCCGGTTCCGGGAGGCTTGAAGAACATCTCGGTCATCTCCACCGGCGCATGGCCAGAGCGGGCCAGGAGCTTCGAGCCTGCGCACGATCCCAACGGGTTGAAGCCCGGAGTTCGATTGTTTGCCTCTCGCTCGACGGTCTGGCAGGCCGCCAACATCTTCTGACTCACTCTAGACCGGGCAACACCGCTCGTGTTCGCGCGGATGAACTCGTCTGGCTCGACGGTGCCTCCCCCGATGACCTTGGTGACGAATGGACCTGCGATGCTCTCGAACTGCTGGTTGCTCCTTCCCGAGCGCGCCGCGAACGTCAACGAAGGGTCATGCTTGCACGACATCACCCCCACCATGTAGCCACCGCCATTGTTGCCGATCTTCTTGCGCTGGTTGTTGCTCGCCGCGTTGTTGTACGCGTCCGTGAGTGCCTGGATGATGTCGCGGCAGAGCTGCGCGCTGCTGGCCGTCTCGATCGCCCGATGATCGGCTGGCCCGTTGCGGCAGATCTCGCACTGGCCCTGGAAGTCATCGGCGTAGGCCATGCCCGTGCCGCCCATCTGTGTGAACACAGTGTTGAACGAGTTGCCGTTGTGCTGGTCGACGTCCATGAAGCGGACGGCGCCCTTGCCCTCGAGCAGAACAGTGGCGCTCTTGGTAGCCCATGTCATCTTGCCCTTGGTCTTCGAGGAGATGATGCCGCCCCCCGCCGTGCCTGCTTCGTCGCCGGTGCTGATGGAGAGGTTGGAGCCGGCGTTGCCGGCCGCATTGCCCTCGATCTTGACCTTCTTTGTGCCCTTGGCCAGATCGCTGGTCTTGGCCACGTTGACGTAGGGGATAGGCACGGGGCCGCCGGGCGAGGGGGTCTTGCACACGTCGGGCGGGGCGGCGGTGTTGACCTGGCCGTCCCCCTTGTGAACGATGGATCGACTGTTGGCGAAGACGGTGGGCATGAGAACCTCGAGCCCGCTCAGCATACTGCATCTTCCGGACGAACCTGGGCACCCGTTCTGGATGGACCTGGGCACCGATTCCGGTGACCTGGGCACGCGTTCCGCCCGGGGAGTCGAGCAGCGGCGATGATGGTGTGGACACCAGCGGCACGTCCATCCGGTATGGCGTCGGGTGGAGGCGCGTCCGATCGATCCCAGCCGCCCACCGCTGCCACCGTTCGAGCTGCCAGCAGGATGCGGTGACGGCGTGATCACGCCCGGGCAGTACGATTGCTTCTTTCCCGTGCCCATCGACTGGGTCACGGATGCGATCGGTGGGGTCATCCAGCTTCATCCCCTCGATCTCGAGGGGGATGGTCGCGACGAGATGGTATCCTACGGGCGGTGCCGTCTCGGGCCCGAAGATCTGGGCGGAGGACGTCACCGGCGATGGGACCATCGACTTGGTGGTACGAGTGTCGGAGCGAGTGCCCTGTGACTCTAGATATTGCAATTACTCGAGCTTCCTTTCGACAACCCGCCCGAATCAGTCCTGACCCACTGCCACAATCGACTTGCCGCCTTCGTAGTGTCTCCTACGCTCCGATGCACCCGCTCCTCGGTATGAGCGGATCGAACCAAGAAGGTGTGATCTCGATGACGATGGTGGACTCCCTCAATGCTCTCGCGCGTGCACTCCCCTCCGAGCGGGCCCGGCTGCGCATCCCCCTGCACGTGCTCACCGGAGAGGCGATCGACGTGGCCCGCTTCTTCGAGCGCTACCACCGAGCCGAGCGGGCCCCCGGGACCGATGCGCTGATTCGGCCGGGGCTCGAGAGCGTGGGCGCCGAGCGTCTCCCCCCCGACACCGCCGAGCGCATCACCACGCTCGTCGAGCTGGTCCAGGCCGCGAAGACTAGCTGCTAGACCGCCGCCGAGCACCCCGGCGACCCTCCCCCACCGAGCACCGACCCCCCCCAGGGTCGGTGCTCTCTTCATGTCCCGATTGGGATAGCCGCGCGGCCGCCGGCCCGCTCAGCGCGTGGCGTGGACGAGCCGATGGGGCAGGGCCCCCGACCGCGGCTCGGCGACCTCGTCGGTGCCCAGCGAGAACACGCCGAGATCGGCGATGCCTCCGCTCTCGGTGATCACGAACGAGCGATCCTCGATCGTCAGCCCGCCCTCGCCGTCGTGGAGGATGGCCTGCACCTTGCCCATGCCGTAGCCCATGGGGCCGCGGTCGTAGTAGTGCACGCGGATCCGGTACGGCTGCTGGGCGGCGGGGCCCTGCACGGCGAAGCACTCGGGGCCGTAGCCGTCGGCCACGTCGGCGAACAGCTCGCCCCCGCCGGGCAGGGTGGGCTGGCGGTGGTAGGCGTCGTTGCCCTCGGCGTCCTGCACGTGCAGGTCCACGTCGTTGCCGTCGGACTCCCAGCTGAGCACGAAGCGCAGCGAGGGCCCGGTGGGCCGCTCCACGCCGCGGCGGGCGAGGCGGCCCTCGATCCGCAGCGCGTCGACGGGGCGCTGCGCCTCCCAGGCGGCGGCGACGAGGCCGAGATCCTCCCGCAGCACCCGCTGCGCGGCTTCGAAGCGGCCCGACGGGTAGGACTGGTCCAGCGCCTCCTCGAGCACGTCGAAGGCCTCCTCGGGCCGGTCGTCGCGGACCAGCGCATACGCGAGGGTGCGGTAGCTGGTGGGGTGGTCGGGTCGCTCGGCGAGGGCGCGGCGGTAGGCGTCGATGGCCAGGGCCAGCGCGTCGGGGCCGAGGGTCTCCAGCCGCCCGGCGGCGTGGCGCAGCATGTCGGCGCGCGAGGGGAACAGGTCGAGCAGCGAGCCGTGGGCCCGAGCCGCCAGCGGCAGGTCGCCGGTGGCCTCGGCGACCTCGCCCAGCGCGAGCAAGGCGAGCACCGAGGCGGGGTCGGCCTCGCGCCAGCGCCAGGCCCGGACCCAGGCCTCGCGCGGGCGACCGGCGGCGAGCGTCGCCTCCACGTCGCGCAGCAGGGCGGGGCCCTCGGCCGGCGAGCGCCGGGGCGGGTCGGCGGCCGCGTACGCGTGGGCCGGGGGCCCGTCGCGGCGCTGGAACACGAGCGTGAACCCGACCTCGGGGGCATGCCCGGCGCGCACGGCAAAGAGCGTGTCCCGCAGCGCGCGGTCGATGCAGCGCAGAAGGTCGTCGTCGTCGAGACCCCGCTGGCGCACGGCGAGCGCAGAGATGGGCGTGCCCCGCTCGTCGAGGCGCAGCTCCACCCGCACGCGGCCCCGCATGTGGGCGTGCTCGTGGACGAGGGCGTCGAAGTAGCAGGCCTCGAGGGCGCCGCGCTGACCCTTCACGGTGGAGCGGGCGTCCCTCCGGCTCAGGCCCGATCCGTCGACCTCGACCCCGTGGATCCGCACGCGCGCGGGCTCGGGCCCTCGGCTCAGGCTGATCGCACCGAGCGTGCCGATGATGGGGATGGAGCGGAACACGGGGCGGTCGATGTCGGCGCCCTCGGTCACGTAGATGGCCTCGGACCCGCTCGTGCCGGCCAAGGAGATGCCCTCGCTGTCGCGGGACGCGGTGGCAGACGACTCGACCACCTGGGTGAAGTCGCGCCCGGTCGCGCGGCCCACCGGGACGTTGCGGAACTCCTCCATGGCGATCGTCTCGCCCACCGCGGCCTTCTCCATGGGGCCGGCCCCGGTCTCGATCTCGCGGGCCCGCTTCTCTCGTCGCATCGACCCTCGCCGCCTCCGGGCGAGCATCGGGGCGTCCGCGAGCGGGGGCTCGGGCTCGGCCTCGTCGGGCTCGGCGTAGTCGTAGTCGTAGCTGTCGGCGTCGTCGTCGGGGCCGCGCGGCTGCCGGGTGACCCCGGCCGGGCCGACCACGAGCACGTCGCTCAGGGCGCGGCGGTCGAGCCCGAAGCGTTCGTAGTCCTCTTCGGTGTCGAGCACGAGGAAGGCGGTGAAGTCGTTGAAGATCCGGTGGCGCACCGACAGCGACACGGCGAGGTTGCGCAGGGTCTCGGACTCCAGGCGATCCTCGAGCTCGGCGATCCGCTCCACCAGGTTCTCGACGCGGCCGTGCATCCACACGTGCTCGAGCAGGGGCGAGTCGACCTCGTGCAGCTCGAGCGCGTGCTCGGTGAACACGGGCCCGGACACCTGCACGATCGGGTCGCGCCCCTCGGGCAGCTCGGCGTGCACCAGCAGGTGATCGCCGGGCTGCAGCCCGTCGACCTCCCGGGGGTACCACCAGGTGGCGCCCGGCACGTCGAGCCGCAGCCCGTCGAAGGTGGGCAGCAGCAGGCGGCGAGCGAGGCGGTCGGGGTCGTGCGAGGGATCGAGCCGCACGCCCGAGCGGGGCATGGGGCCGGTGACCAGCGCGCGCAGCCGGGCGTCGTCGTGGATCGCCCCCACCTGCAGCACGTCGAGCCGGTCCACGCCGCGCTGGGCCAGCCCCCCCAGCACGCGCCGCAGGCCGGCATCGGACGCATCGCCGGCCGAGACGAGCCCATCGGTGACCAGCAGCACGCGGTCGCGCACGCCCTGGTCGCGCAGGGCCTCGAGCGCGCCGTGCAGGTCGGACGCGCCCAGCGATCGGCGAGCCCGCAGGCCCGCCAGCGCACCGGCGTCGACGCTCGCCAGCGGCCCCTCGTAGATCGGCACGACCTGCTGATCGAACGCGAGCACCTCGAGGTGAGCGGTGGCCACGTGCCGCGAAAGTCCATGCAGCAGGGCCTCGAGCGCCTCCACGGTGGCGTCGTGTTCGAATGCCCGCGAGGCGGAGGTGTCGACCAGCACGGTCAGCCGGCGGAGCGGCTGCAGCTCGCCCGGATCGACGCCGTGGAGCGGCTCGACTCGCGCGACAACGCGGTTGCCCTGGCGCTGGCCGTGGGCGCGGGGAGGGGGCCGCGGCACCACTAGGTCGTGGGCCGGCGCCTGGCCGTCGAGCGTGTAGGGCACGATGGTGGGCGGGCCGCCCCCGCGGTCGAGGAGCATCACCTGGGCGTCGAGCGCCCCCAGCTGTGGCAGCCCGCGCAGGGCGAGGCGATAGGGCGCGGCGGGATCGGGCAGGGCCTCCACGTACGACACCAGCACCTCGACGATGCGCTGGGCCCCGGTGGTGTAGACGCGCGCGCGGAAGCGGTTGCCGGTGTCGCGCTCGAGCAGGGCGGGGTCGCGCTGCTCCGCGACGAGGGCCTCGTAGGTCCGCCGGGCGTACTGCTTCTCCACCACCTCGGCCTCCTTCCACGGCCCGCGGCCGTCGCGGGTGGCGAAGCGGGTGACCTGGGCCCCGGGGGGCAGCAGGATCTCGAAGCTGCTCTCCTCTTCTCGGACGCTCGCGAATTGCAGCCGCAGCTCGGTGAGCGCGAGGGGGTCGTCGACCACCGCCCGTGCGCCCAGCGAGATCAGCACCCGCCCCGAGCCGTCGGTGGAGGTCAGCGACACGGGGGGCGGCTGGCGGGGCGGGGTGGGGAGCACCGGACGATCGTCGCGGAGGGACGCGACCGGGACGCCGTCGTGGGGCGACAGGGGCCCGGCGTGGGAGCGGCACGCGATCACCAGCAGCAGGGCGAGCAATCCGTAGAGCTGGCGCATGGTGGACCGTGACCTTCGCATGCCCAGGGCCGGGCTCCCAGCCGGAGGCCGGGTGGCCGAACGAACGGCGCGCGTGCGCGCGACTTACACGGTTCGGGCGGACACCACGAGCTGCTCTTCGCGGTACAGCTCGCCTTCGTACCAGGCCACCGCGTCCTTGCCCTTGGCCTTGGCGTGGTTCTTGGCCCGGTTGGCGCGCTCGAGCACCTCGCGATCGGTGAGGATGCAGTCGGGCCCCACCGGGCAGATGCCGGCGGACACCGTCAGCGGCGGCTCGATCCCGGGCAGCGGCAGCTCGTAGAGCGCCGCTTGGAACCGCCTCACCAGGCGCAGCCCGTCCTCGCCCTCGGCGTTGGGCAGCAGCATCACGTACTCGTCGCCGCCGAAGCGGTAGGCGTGCCCGTGGGCGAAGGCGTGGGCCTCGAGCAGCTCCATGAACAGCGGCAGCAGGTCGCGGTCGACGCGGGTCTCGCCGTAGCGGGTGTTGAAGCCCTTGAAGTCGTCGATGTCGAGGAACACCACGCAGATCGAAAGCCGGCGCAGCGCGCAGCGGCGGCGATACGCGGCGAGGTCGGGCACGAACAGGGCGGGGGCCTCGAGGATGTGGAACTTCTCGTCGTAGACCCGCGGCGCGAGGCTCTCGGCCTCGCCCAGGGCCTGCTCGGCGAAGCGCAGCGAGAGGTAGTCGGTCAGCCGCGGCAGGCGGGCCGGGGAGACCTCCGAGAACCAGGGCGCGTGCACGACCCGGTCGAGGATCCGCAGCTCCTTCTCGAGGTAGCGGATGGTGTCGCGGTGGCCGGTGCGGCGCCGGGGCTCGTCGATCTCGGTGGCCAGCGCGCGACGCTGGTGGGCGATGATCGACTTGAGCAGGCGCGCGTGGACCTCGTGGACCATGTAGGGCACCTCGCCGTTCTCGAGCTGCCGGCCCACCAGCGCCAGCTCCTGGTCGAGCTCGGCCAGCTCGGGCGGGTGGTAGTCGCGGAGCTGCACGCGGAGCGGCTCGGCCAGCTCGGACTCCATCGCCTCGCGAAAGCGAGAGACCGCGCCGCGCAGGATCTTGGCCTCCACCGCGTCGAACTTGGGCATCGCGGCGAGGCTACACCGAGCGGCGAGCTCGGCGACGGTGACCCCGGAGGGCGTGGCGGTGGGAGGCCGAAGCGCGACGGCGTCCGACGCCGGGCTGGCCGAGCAGATCACGGCCGAGCGCGAGGCCCCCACCGGCTACGGCGAGCCGGCCCGCGACTGGGTGCTCTCCATCGCGGCCGACGTGCCCCGGGCCCGGGTGGCGTCCACGCTGAAGGCCCTGGCCGACAGCGGGCATCCGCGCGGGCACCTGCTGCTGGCCACCACACAGATCGGCGAGATCCCGGCGCCGCGCGATCCGGCGAGGCTCGCCGCGCTGGCCGGCAAGCTCGAGGGGCTCGATCCCAGCGAGCGCGCGGTCTTCATGGCCAAGGAGATCCAGGCGTCGATGCCCGCGTGCGCGGGGGTGCAGAAGGCCTTCTCGGCGGTGGCCGCGGCGGCGGCCGACCAGCGCTGCCCCCTGCTCGCGGTGGGGATCGCCGAGGGCCTGGTGGAGTGTGGCTGTCCCGACGCCGACGCGCTGCTCACCCAGCTCTATGCGATGTCGCTGGGGATGTCGCGCCCCGAGCGGCTGGCGGTGACGGTGCCGGTCGTCGTCGATCCCGAGGCTCCGTCGCGCCCGGGCCAGACCTGGGGCGAGGTGGTCGGGGCCCTCGACGACGCCGCCGCCTTCACCGCGCTGTGGGTCGGCCCGAGCTGATGCCCCGCCGTGAGCCGGCGGCGCGCGCGGACGAGACGAGTAGGTGGATCCCTTATTGCTCGTTTGGTATAGCCGAGGGCATGGGACTGCCGACCATCGCGATCTTGGATGATCAGCTCCCGACCAAGATCCAGCACGAGAAGGGGGAGCTCGACGACGTCGAGGTGGTGTGGACGGGGCAGTCGGTCGAGGAGTTGGCGCGCCGCTTGCCGCAGCTGCGGCCCCAGGTCCTGGTGCTCCAGCTCGAGCACCTCGGGTCCGAGCCCATCGCTCAGGCCCAGCAGCTGACCCAGCTCGCCGACGCCGAGCTGACCATCGTGACCTACGCGTTCGCTCGCCGGGAGGTCATCAAGGGCCTGCAGAAGGAGTCGGTCCGGCCCATCCGGGCGCCGCTCACCCTGCCCGCGCTGCGGGCCCAGATGACCAGCGTGATCGTGCGCTCGCTGATGAGCGAGGCCGAGCCGCCCCCGGCGGCCACCGACGCGATCCGCCCGCCGCTGTACGCCCGAGATCAACTCGCGCTCCTGGGGTCTTTGCCCTCGAGTGTGGAGTGCGAGTGCCCGCAGCACCTCGCCACGATCCTCAGCTCGCTGTCGTACTTCGAGGACTACTGCAAGCGCTGCGAGAACACCAACGAGCAGGACGCCATGGTCCACCGCATGCTCTACGAGCAGACCGCTCGCGCGCGCATGTTGGTGGAGGAAGGGCTGAAGCTCACCCTCGAGCACGAGGGGATCGAGGTGTAGAAGAGACGATCCGAGTCTACTGGCCAATCTCGACTGCCCGATCGATCGTGGAACGGTCGTACGAGGCCGTTCTCGAGATCGTCGATCGTTCGGCCGAGCTCATGCCGCTTGCGCTCGACGGTGATCGTCGAGAGGAGTGGCCTCCACGCCGAAGGTCCGCCGAAAGTCACCATCGTCCATCAGGTAGGGGATCTCCCACTGGTAGGTCATCTCGGCGAGCGCGGCCACCAGCGGCGCCACCACGCCGATCGTCCGCAGCGCCCACTGGGGCACGCGACGAACCTCGAGCCGCGTGCCCGCATGGTCGGCAAAGCGCTCCAGCAGCTCGCGGGTGGTCATCTGAGCCGCCACCGGCAGGTGCCACATCCGCCCCGCCGCCTCCGGGCGGGTGCCCAGCGTCGCGAGGCCCTTCGCCACGTCCGGCGTATAGGAGTAGCTGTGCGGCATCGAGGGATCGCCGAGCACGTACACCGAGCGACCTCGGAGCACGCGCTCGTAGACGTCGGGGCGCAGCACCGCCGCGTTCGGCGTCGCCGGCCCGAAGAAATCGGACGCGCGCCCCCACGTCGGCCATCGAGCCCTGCGCGACGTCCCTCGCGTGGCGGTGGTCTGGGAGTGGATCCAGCGGATCTTCGCCACCCGCCTCGACCTCGGCCCCGGCTCCACCAGCCAAGCCGGCTGACGACCGGGCCCGGTGCGCTAGAGAGGCTGACTCCGTATTCTCGCGGGGTCAGGACGCCGCCAGCGGCGGCGCTCTCGAGGCGCAGGGGTGTTCGCGTGAGTGAGGCTGCCATGAAGGGGTCGGGGGTCGAGGGGGTCGAGGGGGTCGAGGGGGTCGAGGGGGTCGAGGGGGGGAGCGTTCGTTCCAGATCGGCCACGATCGTGGATGCCGGCGCGTCATCGATGGCGCCATGGTCTAGTGTGCGTGGCGATGAACTCGCTGATCCGTCTACTCGGGCTCGTGGCGTCGTGCTGCATCCTGCTGGTGACCGGCTGCCGACCCGAACCACCGGTGCCCGCCGACTACTCGTCGACGGGCTCGACGGGCTCGACGGGTAGCTCGAGCGGGGCCGTCGGGCTGGAATCGTCGGGCAGCTCCGGTGAGGAGCCGACGACTGGGTCGGGTGAGTCGGGTGAGTCGGGTGAGTCGGGTGAGTCGGGTGAGTCGGGGGATCCGGTCTGTGGCGATGGGGTCGTGGACGGCGACGAGGAGTGCGACGACGGAGGCGAGTCGGAGACGTGTGATGTCGATTGCACGGTTGCCGTGTGCGGAGACGAGGTGACCAACGTCTCGGCCGGCGAGGAGTGCGACGACGGCGAGGGCACCTTGGCGTGCGACGATACGTGCCTGCTCGTGGCGTGCGGCGACGGTGAGGTCGACCCGCGTGTTGGCGAGGAGTGCGACGGCGACGGCAGGGGGATGGGGGGCGAGACGGCGCTGTGCAACATCGATTGCTCGCTGTCGGCGTGTGGCGATGGCGTGACCAACATGACGGCCGGTGAGGAGTGCGACGACCTGGGCGAGTCGATGATGTGTGACGCCGACTGCACGGCCAGGATCTGCGGCGACGGGGTGACCAATGCGACGGCGGGCGAGGAGTGCGACGACATGGTCGAGACGGCGGGCTGCGATGTCGACTGCACGCTGGTGGCGTGCGGTGATGGCCTGGTCAACATGACGGCGGGCGAGCAGTGCGACGACATGGTCGAGACGGTGACCTGCGATGTCGACTGCACCGTGCCGTTCTGCGGAGACGGCGTGCTGAACGTGACGTTCGGGGAGGTCTGCGACGACGGGGGCGAGTCGATGATGTGTGACGCCGACTGCACTCCGGCCATGTGCGGCGACGGGGTGACGAACATGACGGCGGGCGAGCAGTGCGACACGGGTGGGCCGACCGCGACGTGTGACGCGAACTGCATGCTGATCGAGTGCGGCGACGGCGTGGTGAACGCGGCGGTCGGGGAGGAGTGCGACGACGCAGGTGAGTCGGCGACGTGTGACCTCGACTGTACGTTCGTGACTTGCGGCGATGGCGTCACGAACACCACGGCGGGCGAGGCTTGCGACGATGCGGGAGAGTCGATGTCCTGCGACGACGATTGCACGGCAGTGGAGTGCGGCGACGGAAACGCCAACGCGGTCGCGGGCGAGAGCTGCGACGACATGGGCGAGTCTGCGTCGTGTGACGCTGACTGCACGGCCGTGATGTGCGGCGACGGGCTCGCCAACGCCTCTGCGGGTGAGGGCTGCGACGACGGCGGAGAGTCGGCGACGTGCGACGTGGACTGCACCGTGGCGGAGTGCGGCGACGGGCTCACCAACGCCTCCGCGGGTGAGGGCTGCGACGACGGCGGAGAGTCGGCGACGTGCGACGTGGACTGCACCGCGGCGCAGTGCGGGGACGGCATGCTCAACATGGCGGCCATGGAGGCTTGCGACGATGGCGGGGAGTCGCCGGCGTGTGACGTGGACTGCACCGCGGCCGAGTGTGGGGACATGACGACGAACATGACGGCCGGTGAGCAGTGCGATGGCGGGGGGCGTACGGCCGCGTGCGACATGGACTGCACGCTGCTCGAGTGCGGCGACGGGGTGGCCAACATGGCCGGAGGCGAGGAGTGCGACGATGGCGGAGAGTCGGCGACGTGCGACCTCGACTGCACCACGGCCTACTGCAGCGACGGAGTGACGAACTCGACGGCCGGCGAGGAGTGCGACGACATGGGCGAGACTGCGTCGTGTGACGCTGACTGCACGCTCGCGGTCTGTGGCGATGGGGTGGTGAACACGACCGCCGGTGAAGTCTGCGACGGGGCTGACCTGCTCGGGACCACCTGCATGGACGAGGGGTATACCGGTGGTGCGCTGGCGTGCGATGCAGGGTGCATGGCACTGGACACCAGCGGGTGTACCAACCTGCCCGGCGTGCCGGTGCTGGCGCTGGGGTTCTCGCCGGTCAAGCAGTTCGACTTCACGTGGGGCGCGGTGGCGGGCGCCGACTACTACCGGCTGTACGAGAGCGCGGAGCCGGGGGACCCGTTCCAGCAGCTCGGCGGGGACGTCGCGGGGACGTCGGTGTCGCATACGGTCGCGCTGCACTACCGGTACGAGGCAAGCTACTACGTCAGCGCGTGCAACATGGCAGGGTGTGTCGACTCGGCCACGGTGGGGGTGATGGACTCGCTAGTCGATGCGGTTGGGTACGTCAAGGCATCGAACACTGGGGTGGGCAACTACTTTGGTTTGAGCGTGGCGCTCAGTGGAGACGGCAACACCCTCGCGGTGGGGGCCTATGGGGAAGACAGCAACGCGACGGGCATCGACGGCGACCAAGGCAATGACTTCGCCGGCGATTCAGGTGCGGTCTATGTGTTTAGCCGAGATGGAATGGGCACGTGGTCGCAGCAAGCGTATGTCAAGGCATCGAACACCGGGGGGAGCGACAACTTTGGTTGGAGCGTGGCGCTCAATGGAGACGGCAACACCCTTGCGGTGGGGGCCAGGTTTGAAGACAGCAGCGCGACGGGCATCGACGGCGACCAAGGCAATAATTTCGCCGTCGATTCAGGTGCGGTCTATGTGTTCAGCCGAGAAGGAATGGGCACGTGGTCGCAGCAAGCGTATGTCAAGGCATCGAACACCGGGGTGAGCGACCAATTTGGTTTTAGCGTGGCGCTCAATGGAGACGGCAACACCCTCGCGGTGGGGGCCAGGCTTGAAGACAGCAACGCGACGGGCATCGACGGCGACCAAGGCAATAATTCCGCCGGCTCTTCAGGTGCGGTCTATGTGTTCAGCCGAGATGGAATGGGCACGTGGTCGCAGCAAGCGTATGTCAAGGCGTCGAACACCGGGGGGAGCGACAATTTTGGTTATAGCGTGGCGCTCAATGGAGACGGCAACACCCTCGCGGTGGGGGCCAGGCTTGAAGACAGCAACGCGACGGGCATCGACGGCGACCAAGGCAATAATTCCGCCGGCTCTTCAGGTGCGGTCTATGTGTTCAGCCGAGATGGAATGGGCACGTGGTCGCAGCAAGCGTATGTCAAGGCATCGAACACCGGGGGGGGCGACTACTTTGGTTATAGCGTGGCGCTCAATGGAGACGGCAACACCCTCGCGGTGGGGGCCTTAGGGGAAGACAGCAACGCGACGGGCATCGACGGCGACCAAGGCAATAATTCCGCCGTTGATTCAGGTGCGGTCTATGTGTTCAGCCGAGATGGAATGGGCACGTGGTCGCAGCAAGCGTATGTCAAGGCATCGAACACCGGCTCGGGCGACAACTTTGGTTTGAGCGTGGCGCTGAATGGAGACGGCAACACCCTTGCGGTGGGGGCCTGGCTTGAAGACAGCAACGCGACGGGCATCGACGGCGACCAAGGCAATAATTCCGCCAGCAATTCAGGTGCGGTCTATGTGTTCAGCCGAGACGGAATGGGCACATGGTCGCAGCAGGCCTACGTCAAGGCCTCCAATACCGACTCGGGCGACTACTTCGGCTATCATCACAAGGCGGTGGCGCTGAGCGACGACGGCAACACCCTCGCAGTGGGGGCCTATCTTGAAGACAGCAACGCGACGGGCATCGACGGCGACCAAGCCGACGACTCCTCCTCCCAATCCGGCGCCGTCTACCTCTACTAACCACCGAACACACCCGCCGCCGAGCAAGAGACCGTGGACCGGATCCTCCCCTTCGGGATGCATCGGCGACTCGAGCGCGCCGGGGAGGCTGGGCGCGGAGTCCCGGTCCAGCCACCCCCGGAGCCCGGAGCCGGGACCGAGCGCCGAGCCTCCCTCGGGCGAAGAGATCGAGGCTCCATCGTCCCGCGCGCCGCTCGACGCGGAGTCGCCCGGCCCCGGCTCCATCCTCCGAGCCGGCTGGCGACCGGTCCCGGTGCGCTAGCGCCAACCCGGAACCCGGCGGCCAAAGCCGCGCGCGGCCGCGCTCGTCCCTCTCGGGGCCTGCTAGTCTTGCGCGCTCCATGGTCCTCGCGCCCGCTAGTCGCGTGCCGGTCCCCGCCTCTCGGCTGGGGGTGCACTTGCCCGACGATCGCTACGTGCCGCTGCGCACCGACGATCTCGTGCGGGCGCTGGCCGCCGACGCGGAGCGCTTCGGGCTGCGGGCCGAGGAGGTCGAGGCCCTCGCGGCGGGCATGGATCGGGTGCTCCGCGGGGAGATCGAGTGCCTGCGCCGGGAGCTGGAGCGCGCCTACGACCCGCACGACCCGGCCCGCGACACGCTGCTGGTGCGCGACCGGCCCGGGCGGCGCGAGGGGGGCCCGAAGGTGGGGCAGCTGGTCGCCTACGTGCTGGACAAGGCCAACTACGAGTCGCTCGACGAGGCCCAGGTGTCCGCCGCGGTGGGGGCGGCCAACTCCCACGGCATTCGGGTGCGGATGAACCCCGATCGCGTGCAGTCGCTCGAGCTGTGGGTGCGCGGTCGAACCACGGGCTCACGCGCGGTGCGGACCCTGCGGCGCCCGATCAAGGGCGAGGCGCGCGAGGTGGAGCTGTACCGGCGGCTGGCGGTGGTGTTCCAGGCCAAGGGCGAGGACGTGCTCACCCTCAAGCTGTTTCGCGAGATCCCGGTGGCCGACGTGGAGGCACTGCTGCCCCACGCCGAGGTGGCGATGGGCGGCTTCGACCAGCTCAAGATCTGGGGCGGCAGCGTCGGGGCGCTGGGCGGGCTGGCCACCAAGCTGCTCGAGAGCACGGTGGTGTTCAGCCAGCTGCTGTGGGTGGGCGTGGCGGCGCTGGGGGGGCTGTCGGTGCGCTCGTTCCTCGGCTACCGCCGGGCCAAGCACTCGCGGCTGTCGCAGATGACCCACCACCTCTACTACCAGAACGTCGCCAACAACGCGGGCGTGCTCGATCACCTGGTGGTGAGCATCGGGCACGAGGAGCTCAAGGAGGCGATGCTGGCCTACGTGATGGTGCACGGCGGCCGGGGGAGCGACGCGGCGGGGCTGCGCCAGGCGGTGGCCGCGTGGATGCGCGAGCGCTTCGCGGTGGAGGTGGACTTCGACGGGCCCGACGCGCTGGAAACCCTGGAGCGGCTGGGGCTGCGGGCCGAGCCCGACGCGTGGCGGGTGCACCCGCCGGCCGAGGCGGTGCGGCGCCTGCACGACAGCCGGCAGCAGGAGCACTCCGATCACCACCTGCGCGCAGCCCTGGCCCGGTCTCGGACCGAGGCCGCGGGCGATCGCACGGCGGCGCCCCGCGCCGAGGAGGCGGGCCAGCCCTCGTGAGCGCGGAGTCGCGCCCGCTTCACTTTCGATCCGCCGGCCACTCGTGAGAGGCTCGTTGCCGTGACCCGGTCGTTGCTCCGCATCCTCCCGCTGCTCGCGTTCTTGATGGCGGCCCTGCCCTGGACCGAGGCCCATGCCCGTCGGGGCCTGGTGCTCATCACCAGCGGCGACGACATCACCCACGTGGCCGACGTCGATCCGGCGATGGCCGAGGAGATCGAGGCCACCTATGGCCCGGGCGTGACGGGGGTGGGCTACCACTACGAGCAGTTCGGCCTGTTCTTCGTGGAGCTGTGGACCAGCGACGGCAGCTTCGTGCTGTACCGCGACGACCAGTACTGGGACACCACCGACGCCGAGGCGGCCCGGGCCGCGGGGATGGACTCGGTCGACGAGCTGTCCGTGCCGCTCACCTACCGCTTCCCGGCCGGGCTCGTCCTGCTGTGCGTGTTCGGGGTGGGCTTCATCGTCTATCGGCTGGTGGCCGCAGGGGCGCACGCCGACGCGCACCACGACGACGACGGCACCCGAGACCAGGCGGTGGCCGAGCTGGCCAACGATCCCCGCTACCAGCAGGCGATGCACCTCTACGTGCAGAACACCGCCGCCGCGCCCGAGCAGCGCCTGGCGTGGGCGGTGGCACACCTGGTGCAGCAGGGCATCCCCCAGGCGGAGGCGCACGCGAACCTGAGCCAGATGCTCGAGTTCGGCGAGGGTGTCACGCCCCACGCGGCGCGGTTCGGCGATCCCGCCGTCGCGTCGCATCCGGGCGGTCTCGGGCAGCCCGGAGCGTACGGTCAGCCCGGGGCGCAGCAGCCCGGGGCGTACGGTCAGCCCGGGGCGCAGCAGCCCGGGGTGCAGCAGCCCGGGGCGTACGGTCAGCCCGGGGCGCCGCAGCCGGGCGCATACGGTCAGCCTGGGGCGCCGCAGCCCGGGGCGCCCCAGCCCGGGGCGTACGGTCAGCCTGGGGCGCAGCCCGGGGCGTACGGGCAGCCGCAGCCGGGCGCGCCGTCGCCGGGAGCGCAGCCGCCGGGCGGATACGGGCCGCAGGGCTACGGCCAGCCCCCCTCGGGCCACGACCAGTAGCCGGTGTACCCTCGGCCCCGCATGGGGCGCGGGGCCAGCCACATTGGCATGGACTTCGGCACCTCGAACTCGGCCGTCGCGGTGGCCGATGGCGAGGGCGGGGTCGAATTCATCGAGTACGCGCTGCTGGGCGCCAAGACGCTCAGCTACCGCAGCCTGCTGTTCTTCGATCCCGACGAGCAGGAGGTGCGGCTGCCGATCCAGTTCCACGCGGGGGTCGACGCCATCGAGGCCTACCTCGAGGCGCTGGGCGAGGGCCGGCTGGTGCAGTCGTTCAAGACCCACCTCACCACCGCCACCCTGGGGCGCACCCGGATCGGCCCCCACGCGCTGGGGCTGGACGACATGCTCACCCTGTTCTTCCTCCGCCTGCGGCGCACGGTGGAGCAGAAGCGGGGGCAGGCGGTGCAGGCGGTGGTGCTGGGCCGGCCGGTGAGATTCGCGGGCTCGTCGGGCGAAGAGAACGACGCGCAGGCCGAGGCGCGGCTGCGGGCGGCAGCCGAGTCGGCCGGCTTCGAGCGGGTGCACTTCGAGCTGGAGCCCATCGCCGCCGCCTATCACTACGAGCGCGGGCTGGAGCACCCCGAGCTGGCCCTGGTGGCCGACTTCGGCGGCGGCACCACCGATTTCTGCTTGATGCGGCTGGGGCCCGGGCGGCACCGGCAGGCCGAGCGCGCGGGCGACATCATCACCACCGGCGGGGTCGGGGTGGCCGGCGACGACCTCGACGCGGCGATCATCGAGCACCTGGTCTGCCCCCGGCTGGGCCGCGGCACCACCTACGTGGAGATGGGCCGCGAGCTCGACGTGCCCCACGCCTACTACTTCAAGCTCGCCCGCTGGCACCACCTGTCGTTCCTCAAGGGGCGGCGCACCCAGGCGGAGCTGGAGCGCCTGCACCGGCTGGCCCGCGAGCCCGAGGCCATCGGAGCGCTCATCCACGTGATCGAGAACAACCAGGGCTTCCACCTGCACAAGGCGGTCGAGCGCCTGAAGATCGCCCTGTCGTCGGACGAGCGGGCCACGTTCCTCTACGAAGACGGCCCGGTGCGGATCGAGGCGGAGGTCTCGCGCCAGGAGTTCGAGGGGTGGATCGCCCCGCACGTGGCCGCGATCGCCGAGGCGCTCGACCACACGCTGGCCCGCTCCGGCGTGGCGCCCGGGGAGGTCGACCGGGTCTTCATGACCGGCGGCACCGCGTTCGTGCCGGCGGTGCGCCGCGAGTTCGAGGCCCGCTTCGGGGCCGACGCGCTGCGGGGCGGCGACGAGCTGATGTCGATCGCCTCGGGCCTGGCCCTGCACGCCTCGCGCCTGTGGAGCTGAGCGCCACGCGAACGAGCCCGTGCGCACTCGGGGTGCGCACGGGCTCCAGAGGGCGCCCGGGGCCGCAGCCCCGGGCCGGGGGCGGGCCGGCTACGGCGCGGGGAAGGGCACGCACTCCAGCGGCGACGGGACGGGCTCGATGGCCCAGGTGTCGTCGCTGAGGCGGCGGATCGAGCTGCCCGAGATGGCGTCGCCCACGTCGACCATGCCGGGGGCGCCGGTCTCGTCGAGCAGGCCGCTGGCGTTGTTCTCGCCGTAGAGCACCGCGTCGATCGGCACCGAGCCGGCCCCGATCGAGGCGAAGGGCACATCGAACACGCCCACCGCGTCGGCGGTGACGCCCGAGTTCTGGATGTCGGGCTCGAGGTTCACCGACTGGCCGTACATGGGGCCCATGGGGAAGCCGTTGTCGGCGTTGCCGCCGGGGCCGCCCACCACGAAGCACTCCCCGTTGGGGATCACCCCCACCAGGTCGACGCCGCCGTAGGTGTAGTCGGTGCCGCCCCAGCCGATGCTGTAGCCGGCGAGGTTCACCGGGCCGCCGGTGCCGTTGTAGAGCTTCACCCACTCGAACGTGTCATCGCCGCCGGGCTGGTCGTAGTAGACCTCGGTGAGGATGAGGCTCGGGTAGGCGGGCGAGTCGACCACCGTGACGGTGGCGTCGGAGGTGGCCGGGCCGATCGAGGCGGTGACCACCTCGTCGCCCACGCACCCGCCGGTGGTCACGGAGAACGTGGCGCTGAGCATGCTCGCCGGCACGGTCACGTCGGCCGGCACGGTGGCGCAGGTGCCGGGCACCACGGCGAGGTCGACCAGCTGACCGCCCGCGGGGGCGGGGAGGTTCAGCTGCACCTCGAGATCGGCCATGTCCATCACCGGCACCACGAGGGCCGAGGGGGTCAGGGTGGGCACCCGGGGCTCGGCGTCGGCGTAGACCCGCACCGAGGTGGGGATGGCGATGCCGTCGAGCTGGGCGGTGACGGTGGCGGTGCCCACGGCCACGCCGGTGAGCACCACCGGCACGCTGTCGGCCCCCACCGGCACGTCGACGCTGGGGGGCCCCGTGACCACGCCGGGATCGGCGTAGATCAGGGTGATGGGCGTGTCGCTCGCGACGGGCGAGGACAGCTGCACCGTCAGCTCGGGCACGGGCACGGCCATCGTGCCCTCGAGCAGGTAGCTCTGGTCCGCGCCGAAGCTCACCAGGCTGGCCGGGTAGTCCTGAATGTCGCGGGGCTCGATCTTCGTGTACTGGTTGGCCCACCGCGCCACCCCGATGATCTCGGAGAAGGTCTGGCCCATGAGCGGGTACGGGCTGATGCAGAAGAACAGGTCGTCGACCCGCAGCCCGCCGGTCACCTCGTACTCGCACGCGCCGTCGGTGCCGGGGCCCGGCGGGGGCATGGGGTTGGTCACCGTCACGCTGTAGACGCTGACCAGCACCCCCTCCAGCTCGGCCTGCAAGGGGCCCATCTCGATGATGTCGGCGGGGGTGGTGGGCTCGGGCTCGGGCACCGGGTTGTCGAACGAGAGCACGGCCGGATCGGGCTGCGCGGTGACGTCGAGCTGGATCTGCCCGAAGTAGTCGCTGACCACCCCGTCGAGCTCGAGCCGATCGCCCCGGGCGGGGGTGAAGTCGCCCCCCGTGTAGACGAACAGGCCGCTGAACTCCACGCCCTGGTAGTCGGCGTCGTCGGGGTGGACCTGCACGAAGAAGCCGTTGGCGTCGGGGTCGGCCGCGGTGACCACCACGTCGTCCACGTGCACCAGCTCGCCGTCGGCGATGGTGCCGTCCTTGATCTCGTAGATGCTGGCGGGGCAGGGGCCGCCGCCGGGGTTGGACACCTCGGGGCAGGCGTCGCAGGCGTCGCCCTGCCCGTCGCCGTCGGCGTCGACCTGCCCGGCGTTGTCGTCGAGCGGGCAGTTGTCGGCGGGGTCGGCCACGCCGTCGCCGTCTTGGTCGAACACGTCGGGCACTTGGCAGGCCTGGCCTGCCATCACCGGGCAGCGATCGCAGGCATCACCCACCCCGTCGGCGTCGACGTCGGCCTGGGCGCCGCCGTCGAGCGGGCGGATGGGGTTGAAGACGGACGGGCAGTTGTCGGCGTCGTTGGTCACGCCGTCGCCGTCGGTATCGTTGGGGCCGCCCCGGTTGGGGAACTCGTTGGGGCGGGCCGGGTCGCACGAGGGCTCGTCGTCGGGCGTGCCGCAGAAGAACAGGTCGTAGGCCGCCCCGTTCACCGCGGCGGTGATCTGCCCGATGGTCGTGCCCGCGTCGAGCTGGGTGCACATGCGCTTGGAGACCCCGCACACGTCGAGGGTCTCGCAGGCGCCGGCGTCCATCGGCCCGACCAGGTCGGCCACGAGGTCGGCGTCGCCGTGCAGCGGGTGGCCGCCTCTCAGCACCAGCGCCACGTCGGCCTCCTCGGCGGCGATCACCGCCCGGTGGGCCTGGTCGCGGGAGCCGTCGAAGATGGTGATGTCACCCACGTGGCCCGCGCGCAGCAGGCCGATCTGGTCGTCGGCCCCCTGCGAGGCGGCGGCCCAGTAGGTGGACATCAGCCACAGCTCGAGGTCGGACAGGGCCCCGCCGAGGTGGTCTTGGTTGAAGGCGTCGGCGCACGACAGCTCGCGCAGCACGTTCATCGAGCCGCTGGCCGTCCAGTCGGTGCCCAGCGCGATGCGGACCCCGAGGTTGCGGTAGGCCAGCACGTCGGCCGTGACGCCGTAGAGATCGATGTTCGAGCGGGGCGACCACACCAGCATGGAGCGGTCCTGGCCCATCACGTCGATGTCGGTGGCCCGCATGCCGATGCCGTGGATCACCGAGGTGTTGCTCTCGATGAGGTCCGCTCCGCCCGGCGCCCCCGACAGGCAGGTGAACTCGTTGCGCGCCTCGGCGGTGATGCCCTCGGCGATGTGGGGCATGTAGATGTCGTCGTTGAGGTTGAACGTGCCGTCGATGAACGGGTAGCCGCAGCCCGACGCCAGCATGGAGCAGTTGGAATCGCCCAGCGGGAACGTGCGGTAGTTGACGTCGACCCCGGCGAGGCCCCCGGTGAGCTCGGCCCGGTCGAGGTTGCGCAGCAGGCCCTGCGCGTTCGCGCCGCCCACCGAGCCGCTGATGCTGGTGGCGCCGCCCAGCAGCATGCGGACCTCGCCGTAGAGCACCCCCTCACGCGAGCTGTTGGAGCCGGGGAAGGTATTGAGCTCGGTGGCGCCGTCCAGGCCACAGCGCCAGTCGTGGCGGTGATCGTAGCGCTCCATGCCGTGGGGCTGGGGCTGCGACAGCGTGAACGTGATGTGGTCGTGCGGGTTGATGAGCCCCGGGGAGATCACCCCGTCGGCGCAGGCCACCACGGTGGCGGTCTGGCCCTCGGGCCGCGCGCCGCAATCGCAGCCCACGCACGTGATGCGGCCGTTGGGCTCGGACGTGTCGACCAGCACCGTGCCGTTCTCGTACACGTCGAAGCCCGCGAGCACCGTGCCCTGCAGCAGCAGGGTGGAGCTGCCCGGGGTGACCCCGCAGACCTGCCCGGCCGGCGCGGCCTCGATGGTGTTGTCGCAGACGATCGTCTCGCCGGGGGGATCGGGGGGATCGCCGGTGGTGTCGGTGTCGGAGTCGGAGTCGGTGTCCGTGTCGCTCGGATCGGTGTCGGTGGGCGACGTCTCGGTGATCGTGGTGGGCCCGGCGGTGGTGTCGACGCCGGTGGTGGTGGGCGTGACGTCGTCACCGGCGGTCGTGGTGCCGGTGCCGGTGTCGGTGTCGGTGTCGACCGGGACCGGAGCGGGATCCGGACACCCGGTGGTGATCAACAGGCCGGCCAGCGGCGCGAGCACCCGGCGAAGGAAAACTGGACGTGTCATACCGATACCGACCCCCTCGAGTCGGGGGCATCAAAGGCCGGAGATGGGTGACTGTCAAGCAAAGCTTGGGTGACGGCACCGGCTACCGACCGGTCTCGTCGTCGTCGCGGGCTGTGCCGTCGTTGCGGTCGGGGCCGCCGAGGGCGGCCATGACGACGGGGAACAGCACGAGCAGCACGAGGCTGGCGGCGATCACCTGGATCGACCGCAGGGCCACCGCCGCGCCGATCGCCACCCAGACGACGCCCAGGTAGATCTTGGCCTTGCGGCGCTGGGCCGGTGACAGCCGGCTCCACACCACCGGCACATCGAGGCGCTCGACGAAGGTCGGGGCGGTGCCGTGGTCGATGGGGGCGAGGGTCGACGGGTCGTCGGTGGCGTGGGCCGGGGGGGATGGGTGCAGCCGGGTGCGCATCTCGGCCACCGACGCGGGGCGCTGGTCCGGGTCGGCGCGGAGCATCGCCGCGAGCATCGAGCGCAGCGGGCCGGGGTGCATCACCGCCGACAGGTCGACCTCGAGCCCGCGGCGCGGCAGCTGGTCGGCTTCCTCTCCGGCGGCGAGGGCGGCAAGGGTGGCTCCGAGGGCGTAGAGATCGCAGGCGGGGGTGACCCGGCCGTGGAGCTGCTCGGGCGCCATGTAGCCGAACGTGCCCACCACCGTCGACGCGCCCTCGGGGTGGAACGCCTTGGCCGCCCCGCCGAAGTCGACCAGCACCGGGGTGCCGTCGGGGCGCACGATCACGTTGCCCGGCTTGATGTCGCGGTGCACCACCGGCGGGTGCAGGCCGTGGAGGTAGTCGAGCACGTCGAGCAGCCGGTCGAGCAGCGCGAGCAGCTGGTCCTCGCTGCGGCGGCGGCCTCGGGCGAGGTCGTCGGCGAGGGTGGGGCCGTCGATCCACTCCATCACCAGGCGCACGTGGCCGCGCTCGTCGTCGCGGGTGTGCTCGAGGTAGGCGGGGATGGACGGGTGGTCGAGCGACTGGAGCACCGTGCACTCGCGTTCGAAGCGTTCGAACGCCTTCCAGTCGCGGATGCGGGACAGCTCGAGGATCTTGATCGCGACCGGGCGGTCGCGGGTGCGGTCGTGGGCGCGGAGCGTGAGGGCCTGGCCGCCGTCGCCGAGCTTCGTGATCGCTTCGAAGCGATCCGGCAGGGGCGGCAGGTCCGAGGGGGGCGGCACGGCGGTGTCCATCGTGGGGGAGCGGCTCGGGCGAGGCAAGCGACGACGCGCGGAGGGGTTCACGGTAGAGTGAGGGCATGCTGGTGCGACGCTCGGTGGGGGCAGTGCTGCGGATCGGGCTGGTGGCCCTGGTGGTGGCCGGGGGCTGCGAGCGTGGCGGGGGCTCTGGGACGGTCAGCGCGGCCGCGGCCGAGCCGCTCACGCTCGAGCAGCTCGAGGGGGGAGACGCGGCCAAGGCCTCGGGGGAGAGGCTGATGGCGCTCGCGCCCGGGCTGCACCGGCTGGACACGACGACGCCCGCGCCCACCTCGGCGGTGATCGGCGTGCATGGGTACGAGAGCAAGGGCTACGAGTGGGCCTACCCGCTGCGGGCCACCGGCGACGGGAGCACCCGGGTGTACTTCTATCGCTACGACTGGGCGCAGTGCCCGGCCGAGGTGGCGAAGGGGCTGGGGGAGGCGGTCGAGCGGCTGCTGGAGGAGGAGGTCGAGCTGAATTCGGTGCGGATCTTGTCGCACAGTTATGGGGGGGTCGTGGCGACGATGCTGGCGTCGAGCTATGCGGGGCGGGTGCCGCTCACGGTGGATGTGGTGGCCTCACCGCTGGCGGGGGTGCGGGAGATGGAGGCGCGGTGTGGGTATGGTGGGGCGGTTGCGCCGGCGGAGGGGGTCGAGTTGCGGCAGTGGCGGACGATCCATGCGCTGGACAATGCGCTGGGGGGGATCGAGCCGGACCCGCAGGTGGTGGAGCTGCCGGGGGAGGTGACGCGGTTGCCCGAGACGTATCAGGGGCATCGGCTGGGGCACAACTGGTCGATTTCTTGGGTGGTGGATGAATTGGGGGGCGGGGCGAAGCCGTAGGGGTGCTGGTGGTGATGGATCGGGCTCACGGCTCATGGGGCGGGGCAGGTAACACAATGAACTTGCCTCATCCACGCCATGGACACCCGTGCCGCCTTGGCTATCTACATCGCCGTGCTCGGACCCCCTCCCGAGATCTGGATCTGACCGCGTCTAGCTTCGTCTTGAGCGCGGCAGTGAGATCTCGCCCTGCCATTTGGACCGAGTGGCAGAAGTGCAATCGGCGATCATTGAAGTCGTCGTGGAGGTAGTAGAGACTAGAGATCGCCTCGTAGTAGCCTCTTCTCATCGAGATCATCTCCTCGCTTTGGTTGAGGTGCCGAAGAGCAGTCATGAGCAGTTCATCAGCTCCGCTGATTGAGGTGAGCTTAGGCTGAGCGGGGGGCATGATGCTCAGATATGCAAGTCCCAGAGTGATACCAGAATCGAATGGTGTAAAGTGCAAGGGTGAGTTGTAGTCATCGCTGAGCGCGATGAGTTCATGCGCGCGTTGCGCCAGGAGAGCGCGATCGACCTCTGACTTAGCCCTAGCCGATAGGTTATCAATAAGAACTTTGAGGGCGAAGAGTCGGCTGGCCATGGGGAAAGGATGATTCTGAAAGACGTTCTCAAGTTGCTCGGACGCTAGTTCGGTAGGCTGTCCCTTCTTCTCATCTCTTCCGATCCATTTGCATATGATCTTCGCGAGACGAGCGGCCTGCGGCGTGAGGGCCTCGAGGCCCTCGAGGCCCTTCAGCAGCCCACAGTGCTCGCTCGCTAGAATGAGAGAACAAGCCACCACAAGGGTCCGCGTCGGAATGACGCCGCCAATGAGATATCGACCCTCTTCGGTATGGCGGTGGTGTCGCTCGAAATTTGTAGAGGCACGTTCGAGGGATGAGATTGCAGCCTCCATGAGATACTTCCAGAAGCCTGCTTGTGGAGCAGTTTGCGTCGAGGCCTTCGGATGATTGATGCGGATTAAAGAGTCTCCCCACCAAAAGAACTGAGCGACTGTTTCTGCAACTTGAGTGAGTTCTCGTGCTGAGTCCTCCAGATAGCCTGCGCGGGCGAGGTACTTCGCTCCGAGAGTCGTGAGGTGTAGTGTCACGACGAAACGTTGGATATCTTCGTTTGCGGGGCCGAATTTCAGCCAAAGCTCATCCTTTGGCCATGTAAAGCGAGACCACGTCTGCGCCGGGATGCCGAGCCAGTCAGCCAGGCTCTTCCCGAAAAACTCGACGGGGAGGGTCCAGAGTCGATCGTCGACCGCAGATCGATCCATCCATTGCTCGGCTTCCGTTCGGAACATTTGAGAGTGTGTTCTCCAGTCGTGTTCGTTGAGTTGATGCTCTAATCCGTAGACAGAATCCAAGAGCGATCTCAGGCTCATCCTGGCAAACATCGACTCCGCCATGTCAGCAATCGAACTCCCTAGGGCACGGTGGATGAATTCCGGCCAGGGTTCACCCTTGGAGATCGTACACGCTTCTTCGTTGTTTTCTTCCAGTGGGCCAACATAGAGTTTATACGCAGAGCTGCGGCGGCGGTGTGAGATGAACCTTCGGAGATCATGAAGTCCCATGGAGTAGTGGTAGTGAGCGCGAAGGAGATAGCCAGGTTTTTCCGAGCGTGAGTCGGCGCCATCTCTGACTCGATCGACATCGACACCTTTGAAGAACAGCAGGTCGCCTGCCTTGTTGTGGAGTTCGGCAAGTGTCACTGAAAAATTCGAATCCATCGTTCCGCTGGGATCCTTGGTGGGTGGAATAGGATCTGGGAGTGATACGAATGGAAGTGTATTCCGGCACAAGAATAGCCAGTTCTCGATCAGAGCTCCGCTCGTGTCAATGGCGCCCGGCATTTTCTCGGCAACCCATGCATCGGCGAATGCCGGCTGAAAGAGTATGTTCATGTGCTTGAGCGAGTGAACACGCTCGGCCTCTTTCTCGAGCGTGGGTCTCGCCCCAAAGTCCGATCGGCCAAGGAGGGCGAGGATCAATGCCCTGGCAAGTGTCTGCGCATTTCGGTACTCAAGTGCGGCTGTCTCGAGATTGGATGTCCGTTCATACGTCATTCCAACTTGCAGCATGAGGCGCAGGCGATCTGCGCCCCAGGTGAGACTCTGCCGACTATCGGCTCGTCCGGTGTCCCATGCTCTGATGGCGCGGGCAGCTGCGAAGGCAGGGGTTCTACGAACATCACTCTTCTCGATGTCGTTGCCGAAGATCCCGTTGAAATCGTCATCCAAGCTCCGAATTGCTTTTCTGTAGTAGTAGCGTGCGAGATCGAGTTCCTGGTCGAAGTCATGGAGTTCTCCGAGGCTGGCGACGAGATCGGAAGGGGCGGATGAGCCCATGAAGTCTACTTTTCCGCGGTACTGGGCTTTGAGCGCTTGTGCCTCGTCTAGGGTAAAATTGAAGGATGACATCTCTTGAGGTGACTGCCTAGATATATAGGCAATTTCCTTTGCTATGTCGCTCCGGAATCTAAATGAGTACAAGCCGTTGAGAATCTGATGAAGGAATGGCTCGGACCATAATCTAACGAGATCTTCGATCGACGACCAGAGGTCTGGCGACTTGTGAATCTGAGCCAGTTCTTCGAGTCTCTCGAGGTTCGACCAAGCGAACGCACGACTGTGGAATTTGAACAAGAAGTCTACGATGAAGAAGAGCGCTGCAACTGCTTTGTCGTCTCTTCCCGAGAAGCGTTCCTCGAAGCAGAGCGTGAGGAAGCGGTAGGCGTCTGCTAGAAACTGGATCCGAAACTGGTCGTGTTGATCGAAGATTAGGATGTGGTCGCACTTCTCCGATGTGATGCCAGGGGTTGTCGCACCGGTTGGAGCGATAAAGGCCTCAAGCAGTTCCTTGAGTCGTTTTGGATTCCCTACTGACCGGTACGTAAGGAAGCGAGCGAAGTCATCTGCGAACCTGTCCCCAAAATCAGGCGGAGTGCTGGTGAGGTTCCCATTAGAGTCATACACCAACAATTCAGAAAATCTATACTCACTGTCTTGGTGTGCTGAGTCACGAAGGCTTTCGGTCTCTTTATTGTGCAGGCCCCCGAGCGCTGGGTTTGCTTGTCTACGCTCGCGGGACGTGATCTCATAGAGTCTCTTCGAACGGATGCTCTGTACCCGCAGATACTGATGAGTTCGGAACCACCAAGTCGGTGCCGCGCTAGGGTGAGAGTCGACAAGGAAGGAGGGAAGATATACTTCCGCGTTGAAGACATTCGTCAGGAGTGGCGTGCGCTTGGTTTTGTCGACCAGCCATTCATCGTGAAGCTCTCTTCCGCCAATGAAGATGAAGCGTGCGGCGGATGAAGTCATGAGGTTCTTCATGTCAGCAAAGAGCGAATTGAGTTGCGATATTCGAGCGCTTGCCTCTCCGTACTCTCGGCTCTTGATGTCGACACCGGATTGGCTGTGCGACTCGTCTGATAGTCCTGTGGCCGTTGTCTTGTGCCTTTGCCTGTGAACGAGCCCGAATTTATCGAGTTCGTCGAAGACAAAGATGATCTCTGGAGTCGGAATGCTCAGGAAGACCCTTTGCTCATGACGTGTTCCTCCGAGCGGCCCTCGCTGCAAGTCGTCTAGAATCTGCATGAAGGCATGCTCGACGATGCGTGGGTCAGCGGGCTCCATTTCACGGGACCACGAATGATCCATCGATCTTGCGATGTTGAGGATGGAGACTCGAGAATTCTGAGACGTCGCGTTGCGTGTCTTTGCCGAGAGTCTGTCGAGAAGGCGATCGATCCGTCGAAGATTTGTTCGATGGGGAAATAGTGGAAATCTTTTGCTGATGAATCTCGCCATTATAAAGAGTGAGGTGAAGAGGAGGACATAATACAGAGGTAGAGTCGGGATCATCCTGCGCTCTTGTGGAGTAGGGCGTGGCGAGCCGCTAATATCCTCACAGCGAAAGAGGTGGCACCAGAGGTGGGATCTTGGGCTATTGTTGATCGTATACTGTTCAACGCCAGCAGAGAGGAGATCGAAATGAAGTAATCTGATGAAAATCGAGCCTGTCTGGGGGTGGTAATGACATACTAACGCCTCGATGCTGAGGTGTGATTTTTCTGACATGTCAATTCTTGCACATGTATGATCATTGATGGGGGCTCTTGTGGCAAGATGATTGCTATGGTCCTTTAGATCGACTGCTTGCGAAGAGAAGAGCAATGAACTGAGCAAAGATGTGATAATCAATGTTGCACCGATTCTGGCGGCGCGAAAGAGAGTGCCTAGAGGGCTGTTCCAGCGGAGGAATCGGGCGTAATATTGTCCGCGGAGCCCTGTCAGCATTGCATGAATGACGTTCCGACGGGTCAGACCCTCGATGCCCAAACTCGTAGGGACGATGATTGTTGGCAGCCAAAGGTAGTACGTCTGCCAGGGAATTGTGTTTTGAACAGTCTTCCAGTAACGTTGCTCTTGACGAGTTTCGTTGAATATCTCTACGTTCGGTTCTTGGGAGGCGAGATCCGTTCTTTCATAGCAGAAAGACCGCTTGAGTATCCAGGCATACTCGAGGTGAAATTGCAGCGACAGCATAAATAGGGCAAAGGCACACCATGCAGCTTTCTGGGGGGCGTCGAGGTTATGGAAGCCGATCTGTGATGGGCCGAGTGCTGGCGAGGATACTTGGAAGCCAATTATGGCAAAGAAGAGTGCTTTGATTGTCAGTAGAGTCCTTGCGCTGGAGAGCGAGAAGTCCGTTAGGTGTGTGTCGTCTTGAGGGGGGCCGATTGGCCAGAGGCTGTGTGATGTCGCAAGGAAGAGGGCGAGGGGAAGGGTTGCGAGTAGGAGCAGGTATAGGAGACTGGTGGTGGCACAGTGGGGCCAGATCAGAAGCAACCACGATGCATAGAATATTAGAGAGAAAATTTGTGCGATGTTTTTTCGGTGTTTGTATGTGTCTTTGTGCGGTCGTGTGGTTTCGAGTTTGTTTCGTTTTTTGTTGTCAGCGAAGATGAAGATGGACCCGATGGAGCCGCAGTAGAAAACGAATGCTAGATCGATGATCGGATCCGAGAAATCATGAATTGCGGCAATGATGCAGTAGAGAGCGAATAGGATGGCCGTGGTGGTGCTGATGAACCGAAGATGCTTCTTGAATCCTTGAGCGAAAGCTACGCTTATGCAGAGGGATGCCATTGAGAGTAAAAGTATCAATCTGGAGATCGCGTGGATGGGGGAGGGGAAGAGAAATTGCGCGAAGGGGAATTGCTCGTGGGTGAGAACCGCGATTAGGATGAGAGTGAGTGGGGGAATGATTCGTGCGTAGAGCCTGTCGGTGTTGTGCCCGGCAGGTATGCTTACTCCGACGATGCTCGAGAGCAGGCGGTACGAGTAGAGGATTGGTAATAGACATGCCAGTCCGACCGGGACGAGGATGATGAGGGCGAATGGCGTTTCGTACTTATGCAGATGGCGTGTTATAAGTGCATTGAAGATCTCGCCCAGCGATACGAGGCCGATGATTGCAAAGAACCCTGCGATGAGAATCGTGGTGCGATCCCACAACATGTGGCGACCGATGCCGCTCTTGAGAAAGCGGGGGAACACGTCTTTTTGGTAGTGAGCCAGAACATCACGGACGAAACTGGTCTTGCCGGCGCCGCGATATCCGGTGATGAGGTATGCGCTAGGGGCGCCGTGGTTTCTGAGGAGATCGAGGAGTTTGGCGCGTTGAGGCCGACGCCCGAGGAGAGTGGCGTTATTGGGCGGAGGGACTGGGTTCCCGGTGATGTACCGTCCGAAAGGAGCGATGATTACGCCCTTTCTGATAGAGGGTCTTGCGCGCGGCGCACTGTCCGGATCCGTCATGATCAGACGATGGAATCACAGGCAAACCGGCCTGTGTCGCAGTGGTGGGGGTTAACGGGATTCTGTCCCTTTGGTGCCACTCTTCCCTTTTCCATGCTCGACTGGGTGTCCGGGGCTTAAATGAAGGTCTCGGCCTCGAGCCCGCTGCCCTTGGTGGTGCCGGTCGGGACGAGGCGCTGATGGCGTTTTCTCGGCATCGAGGGGGATGGGGGATGGCACCAACGGGTCAGACGATGCCTCGTTTCGACGACGGCCGGGCTGATGACTCCTACTCATTGCATGTGAGCACTTTTCCTGCGACGAGCCGGAAGACAAGAAAACAAGCACGCCCGCGATTTCTTGGAGATCAATCATTGACCAACGCGATGCTGGTATCTCAGGATTGTATCCGCTCGGATGGCCCCTACCCAAGGGTGGGCCCGCCATCTACCCAGTCGAGTCGTCGAGACCGCCGCCGCCGGTGGTCGGCTCCATGCAGGAATCCGCCGTATCGGAGCCCGTCGCGTCGATCAGAGGGTTGAGGTGGCAGGCCTCGCCCTCACGCAGGGTGATGTGCTCGACGCCGCTGAGCTCGAGGCTGCAGGTTGGCTCGGTGATGAGCTGCGCGTGCATCGTGGCGACGATGCCGTCGCACGGCACCATTTCGTCGGTGCACTGGTCGGGAGCGGCGGCCAAGCACTCGGCGCGCACGTTGGCCTCGACCTCGGCCACCATCGTACTGTACGCGATGGCGGCCTCCATGCTGAGCCCGGCCAGCGTTCCTCCGGCTCGGAGATGGTCGATCGCCTCCGCCACGAGCGCATTGGATTCCGCGTTGGAGCAGTGCCGCCCGAAGTAGCCGGCGGGGTCGTTGCCCGCGAAGGAGATCTCTCGGGTCGGAGTTAAATCGGGGGCGGGTGCCTTTAGTAGTGCTTGGCCTGGCACTCGAGCTGTGCCTCTTCGAGTGCACCGCACGACGACCGCTCCGCGGAGGGCACCACGTTGACCAGCGCGAAGTGCTGTTTGATCTCCTCGCAGGAGAGCGAGTCCAGGCACTCCACGTAGGGGAGGTACGTCGTGGCGCAGTCGTCATGGGTCTCGTCGACCGGCGCCCACGTGCCCTCCTCCACGACGCACGTGTCGAAGCACTCCTGCTCGGTCTCGACGACTACCTCTCGCGCTGGGCACACTGGATCGAACATCAGCGCGCACCATGTCTCGCATGGCACGATCCTATGCTCGGGGATCGGCGGTTCTTCCTTGATCTCCCGCCCGCAGCTGGCCCCACACGCTGCAAGCAACGACAGCGCGACGCACGGGGCGGTCCACCCCGTGCGTACACGGGCCCCCATGAGGGCACCGCGCTGATCGGCCTGCGACATACGAGGTCATGAGTATAGCGCAGCTACCCCCGGAAATGTCTCAGGGTGCATCATCGCCATGGCGGTCGACCCCATCGCCCTGCAGTCGCGGATCGGCTCTGGCAACGCCGAACTTCACGATCGTGGGGCGAACGACGTCGTGTTCGACGAACGGGTCCTGCGCGACGCGCTCGCGAAGGGCCTCGGGAGTCGTCCTGGCCGGTGAAACTGGCGGCCGCTTCCCTGAGCGCTGCATGACGATGGGGCCGCGAAGCGGCTCACGGGGCCCACGGGAGGACGAGGCTCGAGGGCTCGACCGTCAGTCGAACAGCTCGCCCAGCCCCCCGACGATGGCCAGGCTCAGCTCCACGGGTAGGGCCACGATCTCCACGGCCGTGCCCACCGCGCTCACGCCCACGTCTACGACGTCGAGCGTGGTCTCCGTGGCGTGCGCGAGGACTCCTTGATGGGCCGTGGGTCGGGAAGCGGAGCGACCGAGGACCCCCTCGCCGAAGGTGGTGCCCGAGGCGGGGCGGCGGGGGCCCGAGTGCTCGGGCGTCGTGGGGCTGGAGGTCCTCGCCGACGTGGGTGATGCATCCTGCGCGGGTGGTGTGCTCGACTCCGCCGGACGCGGAGCCACTCGCTGGGCATCGAGCGACGCGACGACCTCCGGCACCGGCTTGCCCAGCGCCTTGGCGACGGCCCGGGTCACGATCACCAGGTCGTCGTCGATGAACCACACGCCATGGTGCCGACAGACCTCCACCCGTACGTCGACCCCCTGCGGCAGGGCGCTACGCATGGCGGCCCGGCACACGGGACAGGACACGTGGGGGTCGTCCTCGTCGAGGGGGGGTACGTCGGCCCGCAGCACCGCCAGCAGACGTAGGCCCAGCTCGACGCCCACGAACACGCCCCCGCAGCCGCGGCAGGCGAGCACCTCCTTGCCCTCGACCTCGGACGACCGGAGCGTGCGCTCATCGGGGCAGCAAGGGCAGCGACAGCCAGCGTACATCGATGCGAGTATAGCAACGGGGCGACCGAATCCTCCGGGTGCTGTGACCACGTGCTGCCTCGGCAGCGGAGCAGGCGGTGGCATGCCAGGATGTGGCTCATGGCCCCCCTGATCCCCCGGCCCGTCGCGTGGATCGACACCGCCCCGGTACGCATCAGCGCCACCCGTGAGCTGCCCGCATCGCCGGCCGAGGTGTTCACCGCGCTGTGCGACCACGAACGCTGGCCGGAGTGGTTCGACGCCGTGTCCAAGGTCGAGCGATTCGGTGAGCCGAGCGAGGGGGTGGGATCGAAGCGGCGGGTGTTCATCAGCTCCCTCGTGCAGGCCGACGAGGAGTTCAACGCCTGGGATCCCGACGAGGCCTGGGGGTTCACGATCACGAAGGCCCCACCCGGCCTGCGGTCGATGAACGAGCTGGTCACCATCGAGCCCGTCGGCGACGACCGGTGTCGGGTCACCTATACGATGGGCATCGATCCCTCACCATTGCTCGCCCCCGTGCTGCGGCTCTCCGAGGGGTTGATACGAAAGAAACTCGGTGCTGCCCTGGAGAAGCTCGGCCACCACATCGCCGCGGAACGCTCCGCATGATGCTCATCAATCCAGGGACAAGGCGGGAATCGAAGTCAGGCCCGTAGCTGCGAAGAGCTGAACCGCGTGGCCAAGCGCGGCCGCTTCGTCGGTCGCAAACCGAACGAAGCCCGTCTTGAAATCTTCCGAGATGTTCACCGGAGACAACATCGTCATCAGATTCGGGTGGTTCGGGCCGTATACGACCACACCGCGAAAGACGGATAGATCGGTCGATTGTCTCGCCCTTTCCCCGTAGGCCTCAACGTACTCTGTCGTCGGGTTTCCAGAGAATTCTGCGTAGTTCTGGAATGTAACGATCTTCGTGTTCTCGGCGTGCGCTCTTGGTTGAACGACGTCGATCATCCATTGCGCATAATCATCCAGAAAGCTCAGATCACTGCTCATCCACTTGATCCGGATGAACGGAAACAGCGTGTCGTCGAGAGGTCCATGCATGGGCAGATAGTGACATACATCGACCATTCCGCGCTCGAGTTGGTCGGAGTACGTGGTCTTCGGGATGCCGAGGGCCGCGGCCGCCTTTCGAACGGACCCCCGGGACTCCAAGGCAACCCTCAGGATGGCGGAGACGACCGCGTCCCCCACGCATTCCGGAATCTCACCGCTACGGAGCATTGCAGTGCTCAAATAAATGCATGATGTCCTTGAGCATTGCGGTGCGCTCCGCCTCGGTATAGTTGGCCTTTCCCCGAAGCGGGTAGGGATCCCTGCGGTCCTTCACGAGAGAAACGCTACCATGAGGATTTCGTGAGTAACCGCATATTTTGGGAGGTGGCCGGATTTCCGGCCACCCTCGGAAGTGACCCCGCTGGTAGAAAATGCGCCCGCGCCGCAGTTGTAGGGTTTTTCCTTCTCGTTGTGTTCATGATTCACGGAGAATTATCGAGTTTTCTCTATCGAAGGCTCTGCGTCGTGTCCGGTAATTCGGCCGAGCAATACATCCGAGGCGGCGAACCCGTATTGATCTGCTTTCGGATACTTGTAGTCTTTGAGTTGTGGAAGTCGATGACGACGTGTCCGATGAACAAGCTCTCTCTGACTCCCCGAAGCTGATGATCCAGATCGCCAATCCCAAGGTTCTCGAGCCATGGCAGGTGATGGTCTCTGCGATCTGGCTCGAGCTCGGTTGCCGGTTCTTCCAGGCGAGCGAAGACCGTCTCTCGATTCGAAGTTTCGGCTTGAAGTGCGAGGTGCTTGCCGCAGCCTCCGCATGGTTCCAATTTCGCGGCAATATCACCCACGCCGCGGCGTTCCTCGGAACGAGTCGCCGATCGCTTCGGGGTCGGCTCGGGCGCTGGGTCGAGCTTTACCCACACCTCGTGCCCGAGGAGGTAGATGGATCTAGCCTGTTCAAGGCGCGCAAGTCCAACGAACGACCTCGCTGAGCCAAGCAGTGTCACGATGTCGGCTCGCGAGACAGAGGAGAATCCAGCACGACACGACGACTCGGAGGTCACGGTCCGTTGGTGATGAACGAAGTTGATGAAGGACTCCCCCGCCCCCGGCCCCTCACGACCGCCGCTTCCGCCCCGTCGCCAACGACCCCGGCCGCTCGTTCCACCGCCGCACCAGCTCCCGCAGGTAGCTCCGCGCCGCGTCCTCGTCGTGCGCCCGCGACCAGCTCATCTTCACCGGCAGCGTCGGCAGCTCGAGCGGCGGCTCGAACACCCGCACCCCGAACAGCTCCCGCGCCCGCCGGGCCACCCGGCTGACCAGCGTGCTCACCATGTCCGAGGCCACCACGGCCAGCGGAGCGGAGGTGAAGTGCGGCACCCACAGCCCGATCCTCCGCTGCCGCCCCTGCTTGGCCAGCATGCGATCGACGATGCCGGGTCCGGACCGCTCCGGCGCGCCGCTCTCGCTCAGCGAAGCCGGCGGAACGGCTCGGACAGCACCATCTCGACCGCCAGATCGCTCAGGCGCATCTCCCCGCCCTCCAGGGCGTCGGTCATCGAGAGCATGGTGGGCTCGTCCGCGGGCACGAGCTCACGGCTGAGGAACGACCGGAACCATTGGGTGCTCACGCACTCGTGCACCTCGCGGTCGACCACGAGCGCGTCGATGAACGACACGGTGGAGGGATAGATGCCGTCGAGCCCATCGGTGGCCCGCACGTCGAGGGTGATGTCGGCGTCGGGGACGAACGCGCCGGTCAGCGGCACGCCGTAGATCTCGGCCAGCGTGGCGTCGATCTCGGTCTCGTTGGAGAGCATCAGCCGGTCCCAGCGCAGGTCGCCTTCCTCCCACGCGGCGGCGAGGAACCGATGCGTCTCGGCGTACATGGCGGCCTCGAGGCTCGAGGCGGGCGCGGCAGCGAAGTCCTGCAGCCCCAGCCACTCCGGGCGAGCAATCGGGCAGGTTCTCCAGCCGCGACACCAGCTCGTCGACCGCGTCCATGTGGCCTTGGGTCTTGCGCCGCTCGGCCTCCGACAGCCTCGACTCGATCTCGAGCAGCTCGTGGCGGACGTTGTCGAGCACCCCGGTCCGCAGCGACTGGCGCCGCTCGAGCTCGGGGTCACCGTTGGCGCCGCCGAACACCTGCGAGAACACCCGGTAGGGGTTCTGCTCGGCCAGCAGGGGCGCCTGCGGCCCCGAGTAGCAGACCAGCGGGCGCATGTGCAAACTGGCCGGACAGTCAGTCACTGGAGTGAGCCAGGCTGCCGGCTCCGCATGCCGTGAATGGGGCATGCGCGAGTGGGGTTCTCGACCCTCTATGGCCATGCGAGCGCGCAGCTCAAGCGCGGGGTCTCGCGCCACGCTTCCGCCGCGGTCGGGTCGCCCGCGTGGCCTCGAACACGTGGCGGCGCAGCCATCGATGGGCCGGGTCGGCCTCGTGGCGGGGGTGCCACACCTGGACGATGGCGTAGGGCTCGAGCCCGAGCGCGCTGGGGGGCTCGAGCACGCGCAGGTCGAGGCGATCCGCCCAGGCCAGGGCGAGGCGCTCGGGCAGGGTCAGCAGGTAGTCGGTTCGGGAGACCAGCTCCAGGCCCGCGAGGAAGTAGGGCACCGCTCGTGTCACCCGCCGGCTCAGGCCCTCGCGCTCGAGCCCTTGGTCGACGATCCCCCCCGGGCGCCCGCGCGGCGCGATCTGGACGTGCCGCGCGTCGGCGTACTGGGCCAAGCCCAGGCGGCTGCGGATCCGCGGGTGGTCGCGGCGCACCACGCAGACCAGGCGCTCCTCGAACAGGGTCTGCACCCGGCACTCGGGCGGGAGGTCGGCATAGACCCCGATCGCCAGCTCGACCTCGCCCGCGCGCACGTGCGCGGGATCCTCGGTCGAGTGGGGGGAGAAGCGCAGCACGATCCCCGGGGCCTGGGCCGCGATCCGCTGGTCGAGCGCAGACCCGAGGGTGCACAGCACATAATCGGAGGCGCGGATCCGCAGCTCGAGCTCGGCGGTGGCGGGGTCGAAGCCCGGCGCGGGCCCGAGCATCTCGTGCGCCGAGCGGACCAGCTCGTGCACGGCGTCGCGCAGCGCATCGGCCCGCGGCGTGGGCACCATGCCCTGACCCGAGCGGACCAACAAAGGGTCGTCGAGCCGCGTCCGCAGCCGCGCGAGGGCGTGGCTCATGGCCGGCGTGGAGCGACCCACCCGGGAGGCCGCCCGCGTCACGCTGCCCTCTTGTAGCAGCGCATCGAGCGCGGTGAGGAGGTTGAGGTCGAGCTGCTCGGGAGCGGTCACGCCGCCCATCATGGGTTGCACCAGACGAACGAGTAAACTGCATGGGGTTGCATGGACGTGAACGATGGTCGGCGCCACGCTGCGAGCATGTCCGGCAATGCCAACGTCACCGACCCTCGGGCGCCCCGCCGCGTCCTGATGATCGTCGCCAACCCTGCGACCTCGCCCACCACCGGGTGGCCGGTGGGGTTTTGGTGGTCCGAGCTCACGCACCCGTACTGGGCCTTCGTGGAGGCGGGCTACGAGGTCGAGATCCGCAGCCCCGCGGGGGGGGCCCTGCAGGGTGACGCCTACTCCGACCCCGAGCACGACAGCGGATACTCGGCCGACGACCTGCTCAGCCGAGGGTTCAAGCACTCGCCCCGGCACGCGGCGCTCCTGGAGGACACCGCCAGCATCGCCGACGTCGACGTGGCGCGCTACGACGCGGTGTTCTTGGTGGGCGGGCAGTCGCCCATGGTCACCTTCACCGAGGACGCGCGGCTGCACGCGCTGGTGGCTCGGTTCTACGAGGCGGGCAAGGTCACCGCGCTGGTCTGTCACGCCACCTGCGTGCTGCTGCGCGCGCGCGGCAGCGACGGCGAGCGGCTGGTGGCGGGCAAGACCTGGACCGGCTTCGCCGACAGCGAGGAGCAGGTCGCCGATGCGGTGGTGGGGCAGAAGCTCCAGCCGTTCTGGATCGAGCAGGAGGCGCGGGCGCTCGAGGGCACCAACTTCGTGGTGGGCCCGGCGTTCCGGGAGCACGCGGTGCGCGACGGTCGGCTGGTGACGGGCCAGCAGCAGAACAGCGGGGCCGCGGCGGCGCGGCTGGTGATCGAGGCGGTGGGGCGATGAGCCAGGAGGCGATCGCCATCATCGGCACCGGCGCGGTGGGAGCGGCG
>JGI12210J13797_10016903_pt1 | contig 38887 bp, 33 predicted proteins | sample ElkSlonscriptome_3_FD_13797 | JGI IMG/M metagenome (IMG submission 13797) | reverse complement strand
GTGGCGCGTCGATAGTGCATCCGATTTCAGAGACTTAACTTTTTGTCAGAATGACCACTGCGGAAGCTGGATTAACAGTCCCCACTATTTCGGATTCTTGTAGGTTGGCGTTAAGCGCAGCGCAACCCAACAGGCAATAGGCTCAAGCGCCAATAGGGCGATCGCATTAGATGCTCATATGCGTCTCGCGTTGAGTTTCCTTACGTCAGCCACAACCTACACAGAAACCGTTATTGCCACCGGCATAATAGACCTTGGCATATCTCCTCAAGAAATCGTTCTAGCCTTTCACCACCCCAACAAGCGGCCCCTCACCGACTTTGCTGCCGCTTAACTCGGAGGTGGTCTAGAACCCAGGGTTCTTGCCACAATATGGGTGCAGCGAGAAAGCCTCAAGAAAACCCCCAGGTTCTAGCTACAGCTCAACTAGAGGACCAGCCATGGCCGACATCCCCCAACTCTACGTCATCACCACCGAAACCCTCGAAACCACACCCACCCGCGCCGATACCCCACGGGGCAGCCGCAGCAGCGACGACATCGGCGGTGGCTTTGGTCCGCCCGCCGCCGAACAAATTACCCAGCTCATCCGCAAGCGCGTCCCCCTAGATGCCGCCGCCCTCAAAACCCAAATGAATGGACTGATCTCCGTTGTCGGCGACATCTTCGCCCAGGCCGACGCCCAAACCGGCATGCAGCTCAGCGAAGTGGAGCTATCGGTGGAAATTAACGGCGAAGGTAAAGTCAGCATCGTGGGGAACGGCGGCAAAATCGCCAACACTGGCGGCATCACCCTCAAATTCACCCGACCGTCCTAAATAGACCAAGACCAGCCGCGTTAGGTCTCCTATGTACCTGTTACTGCATGTACAATGCCGAAAACTCTATAAAAAGGAGGTTACATTTACGCAGGCTATGGCTATAGCTTGGGTACAAGATTTTGTTGCGCTGTTGACTGAGTTGCAAAATAGGATGCGCCGTGCCCACTTTTGACATTTCCCTGCTGCCCGATCTGCATTGGGTTACCCCCGATGTTCACCTTCACCTTACTGCTGACCCCGTAGGCCTCTTTCCATCATGGCTAGCGGGCATTGCTATATTCCTAGCGGTGGTCAGCGTCCCCTATCAAGCAATTACAGGCGCTTTCGGCCAGCTTCAAGATCAATTTAACAGCGACGGCGCTGTAGCAGAGATTTCTCAAGACCCTACAGCCCCAGACCAACCCAGCGAAATAGGGAACGGGTTCACCGACCCCGCCCAAGCCCCTGCGCCATCGTCAGTCGCCGTTCCCCCAGAGCCCGATCTAGCCGCCGCCGCATCAGCATCTTTAGAATTCCTGTTTGCCAAGGGTTCAGAGTCTTTGGTGGCCAGAGCCGTCGGCCATGCTGAGGGAACCCGTACGGCAGCTGGGGAGAAAACTCAGGCGTACTATGGCCATACCGATCCAGGCAACGGCGTCTGGAATCTTGGCAGCTTCTCCTATCAGCACGATGCAATATCCCCTGAGGATGCTGACGACAAACAGCTGCGGCGGCTGCAGCGGCAGGCAATGCAGTTGAGACAGCAGGCTGCTAGCTACAACATTGCCTTGGGGCTGCAAGAAGAGCTAAACGGCATTGATTTGGCGAATCAGGCTCCGGAGGCTGCTTTGGACAAGGGCGGCTATATCGATCGGCTGGCGGAAGCCTATAGTCGAGGGCTGCAGGGGGCCGACGCCATTTTGTGGGCTCGCACCTGGTCCTACCTCGACCCAAATACAGGGCAGTGGAATGCCCCCGGCTTGGGCAACACCCTCTGGTCTATTCGAGATGACCAAGAGCGCCGCCGCCGGGCCATCGCCCAAGTGTTGAACCTATCGCCAGTAGAAGCAACCCTAGCTTTGGGAAGCGAGCCGGATGGGGCCGCGACGATAGCCCATAGTCCGACCGACTCAGTGAGTTAGGCGATCGCTCAGCCAAAAGGCAGCTGAGCCCTGATGTATTCTCGCCGCATCTGAGCGATCGCATCTATCGAAATTCCCTTCGGGCACACCGACTGACATTCCCCGTGGTTCGAGCAGTCGCCGAAGCCTTCCTGAGTCATCTGCTGAGTCATCTTTACCACCCGTCCCTTGCGGTCAGGATGTCCTTGGGGCAGGGAGGCCAAATGGGATATCTTCGCTGCCGTAAACAGGGAGGCCGACGCATTGGGACAAGCGCCGACGCAGGCCCCACAGGCAATGCAGGTGGCGTAGTCAAAAGCAGTGTCGGCGTTGGGTTTGTCAACCAGCAGGGCGCTGGCCTCTGGGGCCGCCCCCGTCCTCACCGCCACATAGCCCCCGGCTGCCGCGATGCGGTCGAAGGCAGAGCGATCCACCACTAGATCTTTAACTATTGGAAAGGCTTTGGCCCGCCAGGGCTCAAGGGTAATGGTATCGCCATCTTTGAAGTTGCGCATATAGAGCTGGCAAACCGAGGTGCGCTGCTGGGGACCATGGGCCTGACCGTTGACCATCATGCCGCAGGATCCGCAGATACCTTCTCGGCAGTCGTGGTCAAAAGCGACGGGACGTTCGCCCGCTGTGGTGAGCTGCTCATTCAGGATGTCGAGCACTTCGAGGAAAGAGAGGTCAGAAGAGACAGACTCTACGGTGTATTGAACAAACTTGCCAGGGTCAGTAGCGCTATATTGTCGCCAGATGTTGAGAGAGATTTGCATGGCTATGGGTGCGGGAGAAAAGGCAGGGTTGGACAAAATGGACCGCGCTATTCACTCCGTCCTATTTGTAGGAGCGCTGGGTGAGTTCAACGTTTTCGAAGTTGAGGGGTTCACTGACCAGGGTGGGGGGGATATTGTCGCCCTGATAGCGCCAGGCCGCAGCGGTGGCGAAGCGCTCATCGCGGCGGCGGGCTTCGCCCTCGGGGGTTTGGTACTCGCTGCGGAAGTGGCAGCCGCTGGATTCTTCGCGGGCCAGGGCATCTCTGGCCATCACTTCCCCCAGCTCCATAAAGTCGGCAACGCGACCGGCAAACTCTAGGCTTTGGTTGAGGCTGGTGGCGTCGCCAGGAATCAGCAGGTTTTGCCAAAATTCAGCCCGCAGCGATCGCACCGCTTCAATCGTCTGCTCGAGCTGCTCCCGGCTGCGGTTCATGCCCACCCCCTGCCAGATCAGCTGTCCCAGCGTCCGATGGAAGTCCAGCACCGTGCGATCGCCCTTGATGTTGAGCAGCTTGAGGGTTCGCGCCCGGGCTGAGGCCTCCGCTTCCCCAAACGCCTCGTCTCCTGTGGTCACCTCCGGCAGCTCTGCGGTAGCGATATAGTTGCCCAGGGTGTAGGGAATGATGAAATAGCCATCTGCTAAGCCCTGCATCAGGGCGCTGGCCCCCAGACGGTTGGCCCCATGGTCCGAGAAGTTTGCCTCGCCCAGGACAAACAGCCCCGGCACCGTACTCATCAGGTGATAGTCCACCCACAGGCCCCCCATGGTGTAATGCACGGCGGGATAGATGCGCATGGGTTCGCGGTAGGGGTCTTCCCCGGTGATGCGCTGGTACATCTCAAACAGGTTGCCATAGCGTGATTCGATGGTGGCTTTGCCCTGGGCGGCGATCGCATCGCGGAAGTCCAGATATACCGCAAGACCGGTGCGGCCTACACCTCGCCCTTCGTCGATGACCTGCTTCGCGTTGCGGGAAGCCACATCTCGCGGCACCAGGTTGCCAAAGGTGGGATAGCGGGTTTCTAGGTAGTAGTCGCGGTCGGCCTCGGGAATCTGCTGGGGCGATCGCTCGTCTCCAGCCTGCCTTGGCACCCAAACCCTGCCATCATTGCGCAAACTCTCACTCATCAGCGTCAGCTTTGACTGGAAGGCGCTGGCCACCGGAATGCAGGTGGGATGAATCTGGGTGAAGCAGGGGTTAGCGAATAGGGCACCCCGCTTGTGGGCGCGCCAAGCCGCCGTCACATTAGAGTTTTTGCCGTTGGTCGAGAGGTAGTACACATTGCTGTAGCCTCCCGTTGCCAACACCACCGCGTCGCCGTCGTAGCGCTCAAACGCTCCTGTCAGCAGATTGCGCACCACAATTCCTCTGGCCCGCCCGTCAATGACCACAAGGTCCAACATCTCCCGTCGGGGAAACTGCTCAACCCGCCCAGCGGCGACCTGCCGCATCAGGGCACCATAGGCCCCTAGCAGCAGCTGCTGCCCCGTTTGACCTTTTGCATAGAAGGTGCGAGAGACCTGAGCCCCTCCAAAGGATCGGTTGGCCAACAGCCCCCCATATTCCCGCGCGAAGGGCACCCCTTGGGCAACGCAGTGATCGATGATTTGGTTGCTGATTTGAGCCAGACGATAGACGTTGGCCTCCCGAGAGCGATAGTCTCCCCCTTTGATGGTGTCGTAAAACAAGCGCCAGACGCTGTCCCCATCGTTAGGATAATTTTTCGCTGCGTTGATGCCCCCCTGGGCCGCGATGCTGTGGGCTCGGCGAGGCGAATCTTGAATACAAAAGCTTTTGACGGTGTAGCCTTGCTCGGCCAAGGTCGCTGCTGCCGATGCCCCCGCCAGTCCAGTTCCGACAACAAGAATACTGTGCTTGGGTTTGTTGCTGGGGTTGACCAGCTTACAGCGATCTTTGAAGGTGTCCCATTTCTCAGGCAGCGGTCCGTCAGGGATGCGAGGGTTTAGTTGCATAAGAGATTAACCAAGCCAACCAAAGTAGATAGACAAGGGCAGACCAATAAACCCCAGGGCGATCGCCCCTGCCAGCGCCGCACTTGCCGCGTAGGTCGCCGGTTTCGTCGCAATGCCAATAGACTGCAGCGCACTCCAAAACCCGTGACGCAGATGCAGGCCCAGCCCCCCCATGGCCAAGACATAGCCAGCCGTATAGGTCGGTTTGTGGAACGTCTCAAACACCAAGCGAGACAGATCCCTGTGGGCAGACCCCGGCACCTCGTAATATGGCCCGAACTTGAAGGTCGCCACGTGAGACAGAAGAAACCCCCCCAGCAGCAGCCCTGAGACAATCATCGTGCGGGAGCCGAAGTTTTGACGACTGGGCTCTCCAGCAGACTGGTATTTGGCGTAGTTGACCGGACGGGCGCGGCGCTTACCGATGTAGATTTTGGTGCCGATGTGGATGTGAAGCAGGGCGATCGCCAGCAAAGCCACCTCAATCAGATAGGTGAGGGGGCCCAGGGTCTCTAGGATATGGGCAATTTGGTTGTAGGCTGACGCGCTAAAGAATAGGGTGAGGTTGCCCAGCAGATGAACGACAACAAACGTTGCCAAACCGAGTCCCGTGAGGCCCGTCAGCAGTTTTTTGCCAATGGGCGATTGGGTGACGGCCCACAGACCAGATAATGGCCCAGATTCTGATGATGCCGGGTTTGCACCGGCGGCGCTGGTATCTGTGGTAGCTGAAATATCAGATGGGATAGGCGTAGAGTGCTGATTGGAAACCATATCTTTGCGGTGACAAGCCCACTCCAACAGAGTGCTGTCTCTAAGTAGGTTACAGACAGAAATTATACCTCGGATATCTGACCAAGATCCCCAGATATTGGCGATCGCAGCATAGGGTCTCAGTGGCTCCGAACCAAAGAACAGAGAGACCCCGAAGAGGGGGCGGATAGACCCACAACAGCATCGCCGAATGTCGGGTATGCTCTCTGATTTGACAATTGTAAACCGTTGAAAGAGACTTGTTCTAGATTTGTCTGTGATATGGCTCACAGCTCGTACGTGAGAGGGGTTTGCGTTGGAACTATCCACCCATGGGCGCTACGGTTATTCTGCGATTGTCCATCGGCCTAACTACCATTGGCCCAAAGGACAGCGGCTCGCCGTTTATATTGGCTTAAACCTCGAGCATTTCGCCTTTGGCGAGGGTCTAGGGGCGCAGCTAGCGCCGGGGGGACCACAGCCTGATGTGCTCAACTACGCCTGGAGAGACTATGGCAATCGGGTTGGGGTATGGCGGCTCCTCGATCTCTTCGAGGCCCTGGGCTTACCTGTGGCAGTCTTGGCCAACTCTACTCTCTATGACTACTGCCCCGACGTCCTTGCCGCCTTTCGCGATCGCAACGACGAAATTATTGCCCACGGACGCAGCAATTCTGAGCGCCAGAGCATACTCTCTGAATCTGCTGAAACAGCGCTGATTCGGGAGACAACCGAAATCATTGCCCGTCACGAGGGCAAAGCGCCCCAGGGCTGGCTCGGTCCTTGGATTGCCCAGAGCCACCTCACGCCAGATCTTCTGCAGGAAGCGGGGTATACCTATCTATTAGACTGGTGCGGCGATGACCAGCCGATTTGGTTCAATACCCGTCAGGGCCGTATTTTGTCAGTGCCCTACTCTCAAGAAGTCAACGATATTCCTGCGATCGCGGTGCGCAACACTTCTGCGTCAGACTTTGCCGACATGATCATCGATCAGTATGACGAGATGAAGCAGCAATCTCAGCAGCAGCCCTTGGTCTACGGCATTGCGCTTCATGCTTACCTTGTGGGTCAACCGTTCCGGCTGCGCCACCTGCGGCGAGCCCTAGAGCATATTGCAAAAGACGCGGCCCGCAATCGCGATTTGGTGTGGCTGACCCACCCAGGAGAGGTTGCGCAGCATATTTATTCTCTGCCTGAAGACCTTGTGCCCTAGCGATCGCTCTGCTGCAGGGGAATGGCGACGCGAAATTCGGTGCCCTGGGTCAGCGCAGATGAGCAGGTGAGGCGACCACCATGCTTTTCGGTGACGATTTGGTGGCTGATGGAGAGCCCTAGCCCTGTCCCCTTTCCAGTAGGCTTGGTGGTGAAGAAGGGATCAAATAATTGGGCCTGCTGCTCTGGTGGAATCCCTGGCCCGTTGTCACGGATGGAGATGACAGCCTGGTCCTTGTCAACTTGGGTGGTGATTTTGATGGAGGGCGGATCTGTCCCTAGTGGGCGATGGCCGTCGGTAATCTGCTGGTCAATAGCGTCGATGGCATTATCCATGAGGTTCATAAACACCTGGTTGAGCTGGCTGGGGTAGCATTCCACCAGGGGCAGGCTCCCATATGCTTTGATGATCTGAATTTTTGCCCGAGCAGGATTGGCTTTCAGATGGTGCTCCAAAATCAGCAGGGTGCTGTCGAGACCGTCATGGATATCGATGGCTTTTTTCTCCGCTTCATCAAGGCGGGAAAAGGTTCGCAGAGACATCACAATTTGATGGATGCGCATGCTGCCAATTTCGATAGACTGCAGCACTTTGCCCAAGTCGTCTAGCAGGTAGTCAAGCTCTATAGCTTCAATCTGCTGGGCGATCGCCGGGGGCGGTGCAGGATAATGCTGCTGGTATAGCTCCAGAAGCTTGACCAAGCCGCTGTAGTAGCGCTGAAGGTGGATCATATTGCCATGAATAAAATTTACGGGGTTATTAATTTCATGGGCAATTCCGGCTACCATCTTCCCGAGGCTAGACATCTTCTCGGTCTGAATCAGCTGAGATTGAGCCTGTTTGAGGTTGTGCAGCGCGGCTTCGAGCTGATGGGCCTTTTCTCGGGCCAGGGCCGCACTGTTCTTGGTCTGCGCATAAAGCTCCGCCTGCTGAATTGCGACACCGTATTGTCCCGCTAAGGCCAGCAAGAGCTCGGTTTCATCTTCTTGCCACTGCCGCGGTTCAGAGCACTGGTGCGCGATTAGCAAGCCCCAAAGATCGTCTTGGACAAGGATGGGGACGATCAGATTGGCGCGGACCTGTAATTGCCTGAGAAACGCCCTGTGGCAATCGTCAATATTCGCCGTCTCAACATCGGCGATCGCTTTAGTTCGGCCCTGGTGATATAGCTCGGCGTACTCTTTAGCGAAGCAGTTATCCGCACCTATATTGCCTAGAGTTGAGCACCAGGGTTCGATAACTGACTCCACAATTACCCGACCGCGCCAGCCATCCTCAAAGCGGTAAATCACAACGCGATCGGCATTGAGCAGCTGGCGGATTTCATGGACCGTTGTCTGCTGAATTACCTTAGGCTTAAGGGATTTGCGGATTTGAGTTGAGACTTGATTGAGCAGATCCTTCTGCTTGGCCAACTGCTGAAACGTCTCTCGAGACCGCACCATCAAGTCTTCGGTCATCTTGCGTTCAGTGATGTCCTCGATGGTGCCCAACAGGCCAATAACGTTGCCGTTGCTGTCATGCAGCGGCAGTTTGCTTGTCTCTCGCCAGCTGATGCGGCCCTCTGCCTCCCGCTGCGACTGCTTGATCCGCAGCATAGGGGTATCGGTGTCCATCACCCGGCGATCGCACTCTAGATACCAGTCTCGCTGGGCTTCGGTCCAGGGCAAATCAGCGTCCGTCAGGCCAATCACCTCACTCGGATCCTCAACCCCCGCCATTTTGGCCCAATGGCGATTGCAGCCTAGGTAAACGGAGTTGCGATCTTTCCAAAAGATATGCTGCAAAATGTTGTCCAGCACGAGCTGTAAAAACTCGGCCGTCTGGTGGATTGAACTGGCCTCTATTGAAATCTCTGTCGAAATCTCTGTCGCATCGATGGGGGCAGTGCTGTGGCGGGAGGTCTGCTGGTCTGCTGCGCTTTTGCCGATGGGCAGCTCCGCCGCTCCCTGAGAGGACGCATCGCGACTGATGCTCAAGATATGACACACCTGGCCATCGGCGTCCAAAATTGGTGTGTAGGTCGTGTCATAGAGCCGCGCCCCCGTCTCTGTTGGGATAGGATGAAGCCGCCGCTGCGGGTCTCCCCGGTCCAAGACAGCCGCAATGGCGTTGTCGACCTGTCGCCAGTAGCGCTGCAGAGCGACAGGCTGGTCTAGCTGTTCCGCCCGGTCTACCAGCTCCATGTTGGTTTGACCCAGCAGCTCGGCTGGCTTGCAGTGGAGCGTCTCAACCCAGGGTCCACTGACGGCCAAGTAGCGCCCGTCGCGCCCATAGCAGACCATCATTTCTAGCGATCGCGTCACAAGCTGCTGTAAGCTATCTGGGACGCGGTCTAAACTTGAAGATTCTAAGGGAAATTGAGCGGCGTCCATTCACGTTCTCAGCATTTGACTATAAATCATCATTGAGGCGATGCGATCGGCGATGACACCCTAAGTTTCATCTTCTAAATTGTATCCACTGGGAAGCTGAATCCACTGGGAGGCTGAAGCCCAATAGAGGCCGAAACGATGATCAAGCACACAATCGATTTTCTTCAGACGTAGTAGTCTTTAGAGTGGGATTGAGTCAAGATTGTTCACTTCGGCTCATTCTCTAAAGCAAATAAAGCGAAGGCCCTAAGTTCAGATCAGCACTATAGACTCGATCTCAAGGGCAGTAATTACGCAATCATCGGCATAGGACAGTCTCACGTTATGGCTTTCAAACCCAGGAAACGACCCGTTATTCGTCGGCGAAACTTTCTCAAAGGCGTCGCTGGTTTTGGTTCGGCGATCGCCTTAGCAAAGTTAACCGGCTGCGCTGACACCCCATCGACCTCTGACGCGTCTGGCGAGTCAGAAGCTGCGCCAGCGGCAGATACCGCCGGTGCCACAGGTGAGCCGGTCAAGTTTGGCCTCGTCGCGGCGATCACTGGTCCCTCTGCCCTCTCTGGTGAGGCAATCACTCGGGGACTGTCGGTGGCGGTCGATGAGATCAACGCTGACGGTGGCGTGATGGGCGGCCGTCCCATTGAGCTGGTGATTCGCGATGACGAGTCTACTCCAGCCAAAGGCGTAGCTGCAGCCCGAGAGCTGATTGAGCAGGAAGAGGTGGCGGTGGTGTTTGGCGGGCTCGACTCCCCCGTCTCCTTGGCAATGCTGGACGTCATCCACGAGCTAGAGACGCCCTACATGGGGGTGTGGGCCGCTGCTACCGGAATCACCCGCAACGACTACGAGCCCAACTATGCCTTCCGGGTCTCCGCCAACGACAACATTGTGGATAACTTCCTGATGCGCTACGCCAATCAGGAGAAGGGCGCTTCCAAGGTGGGCCTGGTGCTGATCAACAATCCCTGGGGAGAGTCAAACCAAAAGGGATTTGAGGAGTGGGCCTCCGAATACAGCGTTGACATCGTTGGCATTGAGAAATTCAACGACGGGGATACCGATATCTCAGCTCAGCTCAGCCGGCTCAAAGATGCTGGCGCAGAGACCCTGTTGCTCGTAGCCAACGCTGCACCTGGGGCGCAGATGATGAAGTCGCTGACGCGGCTGGATTGGGATGTGCCTGTGGTGTCCCATTGGGGCATCTCCGGCGGGCGTTTCTCCGAGCTAGCGGGTCAAGATGCTGCCGACAAAGTCACCTTTGTGCAGACCTACAGCTTCTACGGCGACCAAAGCCCGGCGGGAGAGCGGGTGCTCGCTGCCCTAGATGAGAAGTACGGGCTGTCTGGCCCAGAAGAGATTTTAGCCCCGGTGGGCGTAGCCAATTCCTATGACGCGATGCACCTTGCCGCGCTCGCGGTCGATACTGCTGGCAGTACCGATGGCTCTGCTGTACGGGAGGCGTTCTTTGACTTGCCGACCTACGAGGGCTTGATCAAAACCTACGAGACCCCCTTCACCCCCGATGACCACGACGCCCTCAGCGAAGATGACTATATTCTGGTGCAGTGGGAAGGCGATCAAATCGTTCCTATTGAGTCCTGACGCTCCGTCCGACGTGACGCCATACCTCTCAATCCGTTAAAGCAGAGCCTATGTGGCCACAAATTCTCTCTGGAATAGCGATCGGCAGCATGTATGGCCTCATCGCTCTGGGGTTTCAGATCACCTACGCCGTCTCCAACACCATGAACTTCTCCCAAGGGGCATTTGTCATGGTAGGAGCGGTGCTGTGCTACAGCCTCAACATCACCTGGGGAGTTCCTGCTGTTCTGGCCGTCCCGGTGACGCTGCTGCTCTGTGCCGGGCTGGGGCTGGCGGTGGAGCGCTGGGCCGTGCGCCCTTTTGCCCGCGACGGATCTAACGCCTGGCTGCTGAGCACCATTGCCCTAGGGATCATCGCAGAGAATCTGGCCATGCTCACCTTTGGTAAAGAGGTGCGGGGCTATTCTTCCCCCCTGGCAGAATCGCCGGTTGCTATTTTTGGGTTTGGGGTGTTTCCGCTGGAGCTGCTGATTCCCGTGGTGGGGCTTTTGGCCGCGATCGCCCTGCGCATTCTCTTTACCCAAACTCTTTTGGGGAAGGCGTTTCAGGCCGTGAGCGAAAATCCTGAAACCGCTCTGCTGATGGGAGTGCCGGTGCAGCGTCTGGTGGCCTGCTCCTTTGCCCTATCCACTGTGATGGCGGGTTTGGCGGGGATGCTGATTGCCCCCATCGCCAATGTGTCGGCCACCATGGGAACCCTGCTGGGACTCAAGGCGTTTGCCACGGCTATTATTGGTGGGTTGAGTAGCCCCTGGGGGGTGATGGTTGCAGGGGTCGGCTACGGCGTGGTGGAGTCTATGGCGGCAGGGCTGCTGGGGGGCAGCTACCGGGAAATTGTGGGATTCGCCGTGGTGATTCTGGTGCTGGCCTTGCGACCCAACGGTCTGTTCGGCCGCGCCCATGTTGAGAAGGTGTGATCATGGTTAGACTCGCTATCGGGCTGGGGGCATTTGCAGTGGCGATCGCGGCGACGCTTTTAGCGCCCAACACCTACTACCTGTTTGTGCTGGGGATGGTTGGTGTCACCACTCTTGTCTCAGTCGGGCTCAATATTTTGGCCGGACTGTCCGGGCAGATCTCTATCGGCCACGCTGGCTTTTTCGCCATCGGAGCCTATACGGGTAGCCTGCTCATGCTCAACGCCGACTGGTCGTTTTGGCCTGCTCTGGTCATGGCCGCCGCAGCCGCAGGCGTGACTGGCATTGCGCTGGCTGCCCCGGCTCTACGGGTCAGTGGCCCCTATCTTGCAATGGTGACCATTGCTTTTGGCGTCATCGTTGAGCGAATTTTGATTGAGTGGGTGGGGGTGACTGGTGGCTTTGGCGGCCTTACGGGCATCCCTAAGCCAGCGCTGCTGGGGCCGCTGCTGGGGCTGTCGCCGCTGCGGGAGACGGTGCTGTTGACCGTTGTGCTCGCGTTTCTTGGGGCATTCTCGTTTGCGCAACTCAAGCGCCATGCCTGGGGAAGGGCTATGGGGGCGGTGCGAGATGATGCGATCGCAGCGGCGGCCCTGGGGTTGAACCCGCTTTACGTGAGGGTGGTGGCATTCGCGCTTTCAGCCGCTTTTACAGGAGTAGCAGGGGTTCTATTTGCCCCCATCGTGGGGTTTGTCAGCCCTGACAGCTTTACCTTTCATCGCTCAATTTTGTTTCTGCTGGCGGTTATTCTGGGTGGTTTGGGTACGGCAGAGGGAGCGGTGCTTGGGGCGCTGCTTTTGGTGATTTTGCCAGAGTTTTTGAGTGACTTTGCCGAGTATCAGCTTTTGGTCTTTGGGCTGCTGCTGCTGTTCACTCTGCGGCTGGCTCCCAACGGCATCATGAGTGCCTTCCGCAGCATCGGTCAGCCCCAGCCGGTCCATCCCCTAGCCGGGGCTCCTATGGCACCGATCCTGACTGCTCAGCAGCATCACAGCCCTTTGGAAGTCAAGGACGTTAGTATTCAGTTCGGCGGCATTCGAGCAGTGGACCGCGTTAGCGTCACCGCCCAGCCCGGTACGGTGACGGCCATTATTGGCCCTAACGGAGCAGGAAAGACAACCCTACTCAACTTGATCAGCGGATTTTATCGCCCCCAAGCAGGCGCTATTCGGTTGGGAGAAGCCAGCCTGACCCATCTCAACAGCCGTCAAATCGCCACTCTTGGCGTCAGCCGTACCTTTCAGGCAACGCGCCTGTTCAACTCTCTATCGGTAGTAGAAAACCTGCGTACCGCAGCAATGGGGCCTCGTCTTGGTCCGGCCCCCTTAGCTCTCCTTGGCTTGGGCCGCCCCTATGCTCAAAAATCGATTTTGGAGTTGCTCTCCTTTGTGGGCTATCGGGGCGATATTCATCAGCCTGCTGCTGCGCTGTCTTTTGGCGATCGCCGCTTGGTGGAGCTGGCCCGAGCCCTCATCACCGGTCCCCAGGTGCTGCTGCTAGATGAGCCAGCAGCGGGGCTGAGCAAAGACGACAAAGCTGCTTTAGGGCATCTCGTACGGCGCATCGCTAGCAGCGGCATCAAGGTGATCTTGATTGAGCACGATATGGACCTGGTGATGGGTATCTCGGACGCAGTGCTGGTGATGGAAAGCGGCGCGGCGATCGCCTGGGGGTCCCCCACCGACGTGCAGCGTGATCCTCTTGTGTTGGCGGCTTATTTAGGGACTGAGACGCCTGCCGATATACCCGCCGATACACCCGCCGATACCCCTGCCCATCCATCCATCGGTACGGCCCTCACCGGGGCGCACCCCGACAGCAAGCCAGGGCATCACCGCAGCGCCGCTCCCTTGCCGCTGCTGTCCGTCACTGACTTAACAGGGGGCTACGGCAGGCTGCAGGTGCTGACAGCCATTTCCCTGGAAGTGAATCAGGGGGAGATTGTGGCGATTGTGGGCGCTAATGGGGCGGGCAAGAGCACGCTGCTCAAGAGTTTAGTCAATCTGCTGCCCCCTTGGTCAGGGCAGGTGGAGCTAGGGGGACAGCTGCTGTCGCTCAGCCCCGCCCATGAGATCGTCCATCTCGGCATGGTGATGGTGCCCGAAGGTCGCCAGGTGTTCAAAGCGCTTACGGTTATTGATAATCTGCGGCTGGGGGCATTTCACCGACAGGATGCTGACATCGGCAAAGATATAGAGCGGATGCTGAAGCGCTTTCCTCGCCTGCGGGAGCGCCAGAGCCAAAAGGCAGGGCTGCTCTCTGGCGGCGAGCAGCAGATGCTGGCGATCGCGAGGGGATTGATGGCCCGCCCGCGCCTGCTGCTGCTGGATGAGCCCTCCCTGGGACTAGCGCCGCAGTTAGTGGCCGAACTCTACGCCATACTGGCTGAGCTGCGGCATGAGGGCATCACCATTTTGCTGGTAGACCAGATGGCACATTTGGCTCTGACCATCGCCGACCGGGCCTATTTACTAGAGACAGGGCGCATCGTGCGTTCAGGACAGGCCGCTGAGCTACAGCGCGACCCAGGGATTTCAGAGAGCTATCTCGGCACCAACGCACAGTAGTCCTAGTAGCCCTAGTAGCCCTGAATGTTGCCCATGGAACTGCTGCCTACAGGGTGTAGGTAAAGTCTTCGACCAGCATGCCTGGGACCCAGCTGCCCCCTAGCTCTCGGTTGCCGTAGCTGCCAATCTCGGGGATAAACTCCTGGGTATCTGTCAGGGCCAATAGTTTGTCGCCCCAGAACCGGTATAGGCTTTCATCGAACCGCAGGTTCTCGATAGGGTCTACAAGCTCACCGTTCTCTACCCAAAAGCAGGCGTAGCGCGTCATGCCTGTGACACGGCCAGAGGGGCGATCGCTCCAGTTGAGATAATGGATATTTGAGAGGTATAGCCCTGTATCAAGGGTCTGCAGAACGGACTGCTGGGGTAAGGTGCCTGCGGCCAGGTCTGGCGATCGCAATCCTTCGTGGGAAGCCGCACCGTTAGCTTGCTGACCGTATTCTTTAGCTGTGCGGGCACTGATCAAGGTGTTGACCAAATGCCCTCGGTCAATCAGCGGTAGGGCCATGGGCGCAACAGCCCCAATATCGTTGAATCGGGGAACTAGCCCATGGGTGAAGTTTTCCGTTAGAGTAATGCGATCTGATAGACCTTTGTCGCCCCGCTGGAGCGCTGCTAGGGCGCTTCTGCCCTGCTGTAGAGCGGCTTCACTGACACCACCCCAAGACAGCATGGACAGTAAGTCTGCTACGGCAGCAGGGGCAAAGTAAGTGCGGTAGTCTCCTCGCGCAATGGTCCGCAGAGGTCGCTGCAGTCGGGCAAGCTGCTGTGCAGAACGCTGGAGCTTGTCTCGGTAGTCGGCTTCGTCCCAGGCGTCTCCAGCGACAATACCCTTGACGGCTCGCCCCTCAGGGGTAAACAGGGAATAGTCTAAGGTATAGGACTCTGTCGCGAACCAATGGTGCTGCCCCACCGAATCGGCATAGCCTCGAACCGCTGTTCCACCGGCATAGAGCCCTGTAAAGTCTATGTCGCCAGTGGAGGAAAGAATCGCCGTGGCGGCCTGTTCAGGCTCTAGCAGCTGGCCATGATGGACATCGTGGCTGGTGGCGTCGCCCTGGGGGATCACCTGGTAGGGGTCTAGGGGCAGGGTGGGTAGCTCCTGCCGCAACGTCGCGATCGCCTGACTGGCCAAAGCAATATCTGCCTGCTCTTGTCCCGTCAAAGGAATGGCGTAACTGTGGGTGCGCTCTTGGGCCATCAGGGTCAAGTCCAAAGTCCCGTCGGTGACCATGCCGCCCTGACGCACCTTGGCTTGATTGAAGCGGATAAACTGGCTTTGCTCCCCCACCAAGGTGATCATCAGGTGCTCCCCCGGACGGAGACCGTCGATTAGGGTCGCCGACAGGTGGCGAAAGCTCTCTTCCATCTGGGCCGCGAATGCCGTAGAAGACGGGATGGCTGTAATCATGATGCTCCCCCAAAAACTTCGATGGCATCGAATACGCAGACGGGAGAGGCATGGCCGACGCGAATCACCTGATTGGGCTCGCCCTTGCCACAAAACGGCGTCCCGTAGATTTCCCACGTGGCGCGATCGCCTACATGGCTAAGGCTATGCCAAAACTGGGGGGTTGTCGCACGGTAGTTGGGATTACGCAGGGTGCGCGTCAGCTTGCCGTTCTCGATCAGCTTGGCATATTCGCAGCCAAACTGAAACTTGTGGCGCTGGTCATCAATAGACCAAGAGCGGTTGGCCTCCATATAGACCCCATGCTCAATACCGCTGATCATGGCATCAAATGACTCATGACCCGGCTCCAGGTTGATATTGGCCATGCGGTCTATGGGGGGGCGGTTCCAGGAGGTGGCGCGGGCACAGGCAACTCCGGGCACGCCCAGTCGGGTCTGACTCTCGAGACTCCCTAGCCCCCGCAACAGCGTTCCGTCTTTGATCAAATGCTGCCGCGATGCTGGCGCACCCGTATCGTCAAACGCATAGCTGGCAAATTCGTGGTCTACTGTGGGGTCAAAGGTGATATTCATCAAAGGTGAGCCATACTGCAGCGTCCCAAAGTCGCTGGGTTTGACAAAGCTCCCCCCGGCGTAGTTTCGTTCGTCCCCCAAAATCCGGTCTAACTCCAGGGGATGGCCGATGCTTTCGTGAATCTGCAGCATCATCTGGTCTGGAGCCAGCATCAGGGTTGTTGTGGTGTCGGGGCAGTCCTCAGCGGTCAACAGCTCCACGGCCTGTTCGCCGATACGCCGTGCTTCAGGCTGGAGAGTCTGGGGCAGATATTCCCAGCCGCCTTGATAGCAGTGAGCCCGAAAGCCATTGTGGGAGCGCGGCTGCACTACAGGGCCATCTTGCGCTGTCGCGCCAAAGTGCGTTTGAATCAGCACTAATCGCTGGTAGACATCTGAGCCGTTGCTGCTGATAAACCAGGTCTCATGGTCCGTGGCCACTGCCGTTGCGACAGTCTGCACGATGCGGTCTGAGACGGCCATATGCTCGCACAAATCCACCAGTAGGTCATTGATATCCCCTGGGGATAGAGCAGACAATGCTGTTCGGACGGGCGAGGCGTAGCGACCGGTCACTTTGGGGCGAATGACCGGTGTGGACGGGCAAATCGCCCATGCTTGAGCGGCCTGGGCCTGTTGGTGGGCGATCGCCGCTGCCGCCAAAATTCGCGATGGCTCAAAGGAATTGGTGGCACCATAGCCGATATGACCCTTCACCATCACCTCTACCATCACCCCTTGATCGAGCGATCGCCCGTTGTGCTGGGGCTTTCCATCTCGGACCGCGTAATGGCTGTCGCGCTTGCGCACCCCTCTCAATCCCACCCAATCAACCGGAAGATCGATGCTGGAAAGAGCCTGAGCTAAGCATTGGCCTAAATCCTGGTCTGGGCTTAGGGTCAGGTTTGGCGGCAGTGTTGAGGTCATAGTGCGAGGCGCGCAGAGCTTGCCTAAATTCTAAAAGTAATCCTGACAGGCTAACATATCCCCGAAGAAAGCAATGGTAGATGCACCCTGATTCCAATCCCTGGCCCCTGTGGCTGGGGATTTTTTTGTCTACTGTCCCCTAGAAAATTCCGCTAGCGATGACCTCATCGCTGACCTCAAAGTTTGCCGTAACCGACTGCACATCGTCCAAATCCTCTAGGGCATCCAGCAGCTTTAGCAGCACCTGGGCTTGGTCAACAGAATCGATCTGAATCTTGTTGTCGAACACCCAGCGCAGTTCGGCTTGCATGACGTCAAAGTCCGCTGCCTCAAGCATAGATACGAGAGACTCTAGCTGCCCCGTCGCCGTGAAAACGTCCGCGCCGCTAGTGCCGTCTATGTCAATCAAGTCATAGCTCTCAGCCCCGGCGTCTAGAGCCGTGCTCAGCAATGCCTCTTCATCGACGGGGCCGCTGAGACTCGCCACGCCTTTTTGCTCAAACATCCAGCTGACACAGCCTGTTTCTCCCAAGTTGCCGCCATTTTTGCTGAAAGCAGAGCGCAGATCTGCCGCTGTTCGGTTGCGATTGTCCGTTAGCGCTTCAATCAAAACGGCAACGCCACCAGGACCGTACCCCTCATACCGAATATCCTCAAGCTCGGTAGCGCCTTCAAAGGTTCCCGCACCCTTGGCGATCGCCCGCTCAATGTTGTCATTGGGAATACCTGCTGCCTTTGCCTTTTCAATGGCTGTGCGCAGCTGAAAGTTACCATCCGGGTCCGGGATGCCGCTGCGGGCTGCCACAATAATTTGACGGGATAGCTTGGCAAATGTCTTTCCTTTGACGGCATCAACTCGGGCCTTTTGCCGTTTGATGTTGGCCCATTTGCTATGGCCTGCCATAATCCAAAATCATGAGGTTTTATTGTTTAGCCTAGCGGATCGCATAGCAATACTGCCCATAGGCTGCATCAGCATCAGACCGCAGATCGATAAAGCCCCATCTCTAAATGAAAGACATGGGGCTTTAGATATGAGCTAGACCTTGGCGATCGCCGCTTTGGCCGGTCCGTCAGGGCATTAAGCCGGGTAGACGCTGATCTTTTTGCGGTCTTTGCCTTTACGCTCAAAGCGGACGACACCGTCCACCAGAGCAAACAGGGTGTCGTCGCTGCCGCGCCCTACATTGGTGCCAGGGTGAAACTTAGTCCCCCGCTGTCGCACCAGGATGTTACCTGCAATCACATCCTGACCGCCGTAGCGCTTAACGCCTAAGCGCTGCGCATTGGAATCGCGACCGTTACGGGTACTGCCCGTTCCCTTCTTGTGAGCCATGTCCCTTCTCCTCTTGTGTGATTTCTATTTTAAGGGTTTATTCGGTTTCTGAGCTTTCAGCTGCAGATGCCTCAGCTTCAGTAACGTCAGCTTCAGCAGCGTCGGATGTGGAGCTGTCTGCAGCGGCATCGCCTTGGGCAACTACGCTACCGCCAACGCTGATGGAATCTATCATCAGTCGAGTCAGCTCTTGGCGATGCCCCTGTTTCTTTCGAGTCTTCTTCTTGGGACGCATCTTATAGACAATCAGCTTTGGTCCCCGCAGATTGCGCATGACGGTACCACTCACAGTTGCCCCGTCCACCAGGGGTTGACCAATGTGCACGCCTTCGTCGCTGGAGACAAACAGAACGCGATCGAGGGTTACCGTATCGTCCTCTTCAAACCCTAGCCGATTGATGTCGTAAAACCGACCGGGCTCAACGCGGAACTGCTTTCCGCCCGCTTCAACAATTGCATATGCCATCGCCATCTTCCCTTTGCCGTACAGGCGCCAACCCGCAGTTACTTCTCGCTGGTTGTGCTTTTGCCTAGCCTGATCCGAGCAATTACTAAAAGTTCACATTCGAACATCATCACAGATTTATATCTTGGCGTCAAGCATTATGCCGCTGGCCTGAGAAAGCTAATGTGGACGGACTGGTCTAGATAGCAAGCCAACCTATCAGCTAACTGGGCGCGTCGCGGTGATGGCCTCCAATAGCGCATCGTATTTGGGTGAACCGTCTTGGTAGATGCTCTCCAACGCTCCCCAGCTGCCCCACTTGCCGGGATTGCTGACGTCGGAGAAGTGGACAAATAGATCTCCCACCTCATCACGCCAGCGGCTGAGATAAAGACGGTAGACCTCGCCCATGCGAGGATCTCGATTGGCAGCAATGAAAAAGTCAGCAATCGCTTCGTTGTTTTCCATACCGTTGTGAAGGGGAGCCAAATGTTGCCCCCCCTCATAGGCCACCAAGCCCAGGCCCTCAGACGCCACGAGGTCGACATAGTCTGTGACCCAGTCAAAAGTCCGCTGTAGTGCTCCACCAGGATGGCCGTCAGCTAGCGCACCACCTACAGTCAGTTCTTCAAATAGTCGATCTAGCGCCACGGCTTGCCCAGCCTCAATCCAGCGCTCTAAATCCTGCTCAACACTGTCATCAGACAGGGACAAGCCAATATACGGCGCGATCGCAACGGCGTCGATTCCGGCCTGGGCGTTGGAGATACCGTTGGAGCGGAGGTACTCTAGAGACGTCTCTGCGGTCCAGGGGTTTGCAGACTGAGCTCCTAAGATGCCAACAACGCGGTCGCGATCGCCCTCGAAGACCTGATCCCAAATTTGCAGCACTTCAGCAGTGCGCTTGCCATACCAGAGGTAACCCTTCGCCGTATCATCCTCTCGCCCTGAAATCTGCTGCCGCCCCTGCTCAATGGCATATTCTTCTTGGTCAAATTGACCATTCCAGACTTCGTTGGAGAGCTCGACATAGACCGGCAAGTCAGGATTGAGGTGCTGCTGCACGTATTGAGCAAAATTGCTCACATAGTCGTCAGTCGCCTGGTGGGGCATGTTGAACCAGGGCGATCGCTCTAGGCGGTTTGCCAAATCGACCATAACCTCAACAGGGACGCCGTAATTCGCGTAGGTGGCATCGTCAGGCTTAGGGCGATTGGCCCACTCCCCCTGCTCCGAGTCATTTGTATCCATCCAGTCCATAAACCGCAGTACGGCAAATGGCTTTGTTTTTTCTAAAAAGACCGGGTTGAATGGCTCCTGCTCGATGGCCTCTTCGTATTCCGCTGGAACAACACGAATATTGCGAATGTAGTTGTCTGGATTGGTTTCAACAATCTGTAGATGGATGCCGTTCCCCTGGGGCGTTACCTCCAGCACATCTCTTCCCGGTTGGGACTCTTCTGTTCGTTGGCGGGCATCGAGGCTGTACTCCAGTTTACCCTCACCGTCATACAGCACCAGGTAGGTGCCGCCGAGGTAGTCATCGACCCCTAGAATCAGCGTTCCCACCCGGCTGTACTCCGGCGCATCGTCTACCGCTGGCAGCGATCGCACCCAGCCATACTGATCGAGGTCGAGCTGATCTTCCTCTCCAGTACTCCACTCTCCGCGACAGTCCGGCTCAGAGTCATCGCACTGAGCGACCCAGGTGCGAGAAGACTTGAATCCGTCTATGAACGGTATCTGCGTTGACCAGTCTGAAACTCTAGACAAATTCGTTCCATATCGGGTCTCGCTCACCCTCGAAGCAGGAGCAGACTGATTCTGAGCCGTAGAGGAGCCAGGAGCAGACGATATCGTTTGTGATGATAGGGGGTGGTGGGTCAGGTGGTGAAACCCAACGGCGAGCAGCAGTGCCGTACTAAAACCGACCAGAGCTGCTATCAATGTCGAGCGCTTCATTTGCTTACGGGGTTAAATTACCAGCGTTGCACCCATTACAGTAGTTTCTGCAGGCTTTTGCTGCAGGCTTTTGTAAGCCCTCTCGCCTGACTGTAGAAATAGCCTCGAGGCTAGCGTTACGTTGGGCTCTGGGTCTCTAAACCAATTTCGCGGGAATAATCCGCGCCGGGATACCAACAGCAGTGGCGTGATCTGGAACATCGCTCAACACAACGGCATTTGCTCCAATATTGACCTTGTCACCGATGTGAATGCACCCAAACAGCTTGGCACCCGCACCAATGTTGACCCCCTTCCCGAGCTTGGGAGCCTCAAAAGGACGACCAACATGGCGCAGTCCCATAGTTACGCCCTGACGGATAATAGAGTCGTCCCCAATCTCACAGTAGCCATGGATGACGATGTTACTTTGGTGTTCGATAACCACCCGTCGGCCTAACTTCACGGTGTACGGTAACTCAATACCATAGGTGTTGCGAACCTTCCGATACAGAGAGCGGTACAGCACGCTTAGCGGTGCGCGCAGAAGCTTGGGCTTGACCTGCATCCGCCACACGCCAAACCGGTGAACAGCAACGGCCCGAAATCCTGGCAACGTCCAGTCTTTTCCATGGGCAATCCAATCTTCACGAATCATCTCGCCCAGGTTAAGAGGAAGAGGATCGGGATTGCCGATATCCGGGTTTGAGGCCATTGAGGCGGAGCAATCGGTGTGCCCATTGGCTATTGCAGGTTTATGTGTGGTCATTTTGGTTTAAGGGCTTACGGTATAGCGTTCGAAAATATAGGCTCTGTCCATAACGCGACTGAGCATCAGCCTTCAGCAATGCCAACTCAATCGTCAATAGTTAATTTTGGCCCAAAATAACGGCAAACGCTCAAGAAACTAACTGTCTTTCCCGTCTCTTAATATTTACCTGGTCTAGGAGCAGCCTGCAGTCAGCCCTACCTCTGGAGGCTATGACATCGACTTTACTGAAAATTTACACTCCGCCGCTATCTCCCCAGCCAACGTTTAGCTCCAGTGAATCTTGCTTTGAGGCGTGGGAGTTATGCCGGGCCGGGTGATAGGGTTTAAGTACCGTTATGAGTGACTTACAATCTGAATTCATTTCTCGTTTTTACTAGAGCAATACAACACTTATGACTCGTCTTGGAATCGTCGCCATTGGACGCAATGAGGGGGAGCGCTTAGTTCAATGCCTGGACGCGCTTCAGCCACAGCTTTCTCGGGGTGTGCCCGTTGTCTACGTCGACTCAGGATCGACGGACGGCAGCGTCGCGGAAGCGCAGCACCGTGGTGTCGATGTTGTCGATCTCGATCTGTCTATTCCGTTCACCGCTGCGCGCGCGCGCAACACCGGCTTTGAACGTCTAATGACCCTAGCTCCAGAGCTGGAGTTTGTTCAGTTTATTGACGGCGACTGCGCTATTGCCGAAGGCTGGCTCACTGCGGCTCAAAATGCGCTAGACCAGAGGCCCGATATCGCTGTCGTCTGTGGCCGCCGCCGCGAGCAATACCCAGGGCAATCCGTCTATAACCAAATTTGCGATGTCGAATGGGATACCCCGGTGGGCGAGGCGGATGCCTGCGGCGGTGACTCCATGATGCGGGTCAGCACGTTCAAGCAAGTCGATGGGTTTCGACCTAGCTTGATTGCGGGCGAAGAACCGGAGCTATGCGTTCGCCTGCGGCAGCATGGCTGGAAGATTTGGCGGCTCGATGCCGACATGACGCACCATGACGCGCGTATGTTTCACCTATCGCAGTGGTGGAAGCGATCGCAGCGAGCAGGGTATGCCTATGCTGAGGGCAGCTGGCTGCACGGGCAGAGCCCCCAACGCCACTGGGTCAGCGAAAGCCGTCGCATTTGGATCTGGGGCTTGGCAATCCCCCTACTCAGCGTTCTGCTTGTTCCCTTCACTGCGGGGCTAAGTCTGCTGTTGCTGCTGGTTTATGGGGTTTCGGCCTACAGAAGTTATCGCCACACCCGAGGGCGTGGCTTCTCTGACAAGACCTCTTGGCTGTATGCTTTGTCCTGTGTTTTGGGCAAGTTCCCACAGGTGCAGGGACAGCTCGGCTATCACGTGAACAGGCTCTTGGGCCGTCACCAGGGCATTATTGAGTATAAAAACTAACTTTCGGGGTTTCGAGAAGATGTTGATAAAGTTTTCGCGATCGCTGTACTTATCAAGCTGTACTTATCAAGCTGTACTGTGAAACGCTCAGCATATCAATAAGTATATGAAAGTATATGAATTCAAGATATTAAGCCCAATATCGCATTGCCACAGCGATAATTTATGGAGCACTGATTATTGCGATCGCTCTCAAAACTTTCTCGATCAATATAGCTCGGCACCTCGGATTAGCGTGCTCTAAGTGCCGCTTAAATCTTGCTGTTCCAAATATATACAATATAGTTACAGTCGGTATTAGATGATAATAGAATCAAGTCACAGCGACGTTTTTGAAGCGGACATTTACTCTGCCCAAGACATATCTTCACCGCAGCAGGTTTACGACCCGTTTACGCCTCATGCATCGGAACCATCACCGCTGTATCCAGTAGAGATTCCTCTCGATATGTCCTTCGATATCCTGGTGCCGATGATCGGTGCTGGAGGGCTGTGGCCAGGAGAGATCGTCGTAGTACCGCTCACCGTTCCATCAGCTGACGCACCAGCAGATTTGACCGGGCTAACCGCTCAGCAGCCTCTGATCGGAATTACTGACGCGCCGCTTTGAGGGCGGTATGGCTATCCTAACTGTCGCGTTGATGGCATAACCGTTTGGCAGCGTGCGTTGGCGGATATTTGCTGGACTGACTGGGGGTCAGTTCGGAGCAGCAGCCCGTACTCCAGACCTTCCACCACCGCCTGGTAAGAGGCATCTAGAATATTGGTGGACACGCCAACAGTGGTCCAGCGCTGCTGACCATCGCCAGACTCCACGAGGACGCGAGTTTTGGCAGCGGTGCCTGAAGTGCCATCCAAAATACGCACCTTATAGTCCAAGAGCTGGAACTGGGCGATCGCCGGATAGAACCGCGATAGAGCGAGGCGCAGCGCCTTGTCGAGGGCGGCAACAGGGCCGTTCCCCTCGGCAACTTCGAGCATGTCTTGGTCATTGACGGTGACTTTAATTGTTGCCAATGAGTTACTGTGCCAGAGGTCAGCGCTGGGGGCGACTTCACAATGCACCTGAAACCCCCTGAGCTCAAATAGACAGAGGCGATCGCCCAAAGCTTCCCGCATCAGCAGCTCAAAGCTGGCTTCCGCCGCTTCAAACTGATATCCCCGGCTCTCTAACGTTTTCAAGCGCTGAAGGATTTGACGACAGGCAGGGTCGGCTCTGTCTAAGTCAACCCCAAAATGCTGCGCCTTAGCTAGCACGTTGCTTAGCCCTGCCTGATCAGAAATAACGATGCGTCGCTGGTTTCCGATGGCCTCTGGAGTGATGTGTTCATAGGTCATGGGGTTACGCTGCACGGCGCTGACATGAATACCACCCTTGTGGGCAAAAGCCGATAGACCCACAAATGGCGCGTGCTCATCTGGGGCAAGATTGACCACCTCACTGACAAACCGGCTGGTATCAGTCAGCTGCTGCAGCTGGTTGTGGGGAACGCAGCTGTAGTCTAGCTTGAGCTGCAGATTGGCGATCGCGGTGCATAGATCAGCATTCCCACAGCGTTCCCCGTAGCCGTTGATGGTGCCCTGGACCATCTGAGCCCCTTCCATGACGGCGGCGAGGGCATTGGCAACAGCGGTTCCTGAGTCGTTGTGAGTGTGGATGCCCAAGCGAGGAGCTGAAGAGCCTCCCTCCACAGCCGCCACAGCCGCCACAGCCGCCACAGCCTCAACGGCATCAGATTGTGCGAGCGGCTGTGATGGTGTGGTCTGCACCGCCGTATGCTGCACCACATCCTGCACAATTCGAGCCACATCGTGAGGTAGGGTGCCACCGTTGGTGTCGCACAGCACAACCCACTCTACCCCCGCCGCGATCGCCACCTGCAGGGTTTCTAGGGCATAGTCTGGATTGTGGCGGTAGCCGTCAAACCAATGCTCTGCGTCATAGATGACACGGCGGTTATTCTGCCGAAAGAAGGCCACCGTATCCTCGATCATGGCCAGATTTTCATCCAGCGTTGTCTTGAGCCCTTCACTGACATGGAGATCCCAAGATTTTCCAAACAGTGTCACCCAGCGAGTTCCTGCTGCTAGGATGGGCTGCAGCATATCGTCCTCTTGGGCCGAGCGATTGGGTCGACGGGTGGAGCAAAACGCCACAATTTCGGCTTGGGTCAAGGGCTGCTCTTGGAGCTGCCAAAAAAACTGTACGTCTTTGGGGTTTGCCCCAGGCCATCCCCCCTCAATAAACGGAATACCCAGCTGATCGAGCTTGCGGGCAATACGCAGCTTGTCGTCAGTGGACAGGGCTAGCCCTTCTCGCTGTGCGCCATCGCGCAGCGTTGTATCGTATATCCAGAGGGGTTGAGTCATGACGTCCAGTTCGTTCAGTCAGCGCCGAATCTTAACTTTCAAAGCCTAGGGTAATAATAGGGGATTTGACTGAGGCTTGTTGTACTCCAAGGACATTCACTAATAAAGACATTAATTTTAAGGCCACAGGCACCGACCACCATGCCCCAGATCACAGTTCAAAACCCAGTCGGCCCAGAGCAGGTCTTCACCTGTGAGGTTGGCGTCAATCTGCGTGATATTCTCCTGCGCCACGGATTCACCGTCCATAATGGCCGCGCCGCCTTGATTAACTGCCGGGGGCTGGGCACCTGTGGGACTTGCGCCGTCCAGATAGATGGTGCGGTCAGCCCGCCCAATTGGCGGGATACGACCCGGCGATCGCTTCCCCCCCACAGCCTAGAGCGCGATCGTCGGTTGGCTTGTCAAACTGAGGTGCTAGGAGACCTATCGATAACAAAATTCGATGGATTTTGGGGTCAGGGACCGCAACAGGTGGCTTTAGCTCCTCATAGAACCGTAAAATAGAGCTATGTGATCTAGCATTGGTCATACAGACAGATGCGTCGGGAGGCGGCCTTGGACCAAGTACTTGGAATTTTGATTGTTGCGCTTATCATTTCTATTGTGATTGGCGCGATCGCCAGCGGCGCGCAGCGCTTGCTCGCATTTGGAATTATAGCGGCGATCGCCACGGCGCTGATTGGAGCGGTAACGGGCTCTAGCTTCTCGCTACCAAACGTCATGAGTGCGATTCAGCCCAACTCCGGTCTACCCGCTCAAATTGAAACAATCAACCCTGCTGCTGGCAGCGGCTCCACGTCGGCAGGTTCGGCTAACGCCTTCGGAGAAGGCCAGACTGGTGCAGCCGGTAATGCCGGTGTTGGCAATACAAACCAGACCCCTTCAAGTGGCGTCGCCTCTAACAGCACCCCCGGTCAAGCGGGAACAGGGGCTGAAGTCAATAGCGCCGGGGCCAACAGCTCTGGAACCGGGACAGCTCCAGCAAACATATCGTCCGATAATGCGCCACGTCCAGTCAATGCCCTGTGGTAGTCCATTGCATCTAGTCCAGGGTGAAGCCCAGGGTACTGTCATCACGCCCGACAATCCCCCCCATCGATTGAGCGATCTACTGAACCAACTGTGAGCGATGTACTTGTCTTGGGCGGCGGTGTGATTGGCCTCGCTACCGCTGTAGAGCTTCAACAACGCGGTGCCAGCGTCACCGTTCTCACGCGAAATAGGCAAGAAGCAGCGGCCCATGCCGCCGCAGGGATGCTGGCCCCCCATGCCGAGGCCCTTCCCCCCGGGCCACTGCTCGACCTATGCCGTCATAGCCTCCGCCTATATCCAGAGTGGATTCATACCCTAGAAACCCTCAGTGGCATATCCGTCGGGTATTGGCCCTGCGGCATTTTAGCGCCTCAATATGCACCCTGTCCTGACTCTAAGACAGTCGCCGGCTCTCCTGCGGCAGGTCACTGGCTAGATGGTGATGCAATGCGCCAAGCCCAGCCTGGCCTTAGCGAGGAGGTATGCGGTGGGTGGTGGTTTCCTGAGGATGGCCAGGTCGATAATCGCTTGCTGCTGAATGCCCTCTACCGCGCTGCAACCAAGCTCGGAGTCATTGTCCACTGTGGCGTCACCGTGGAGTCCCTTCAACAGCAGGGCGATCGCATTGTTGGCGTTCGCACCAGGGTTGCCCATGGCGAGTCCGGCAGTAGACCTAGTCTCTCGGCGCTGACGAATGGCGGTAGGGCAAATCCTGAGCAGGTCGGCTGGTCCGCTGACCACTACGTTGTTGCGGCTGGCGCTTGGGCGAACCACCTGATTCCAGTGCCAGTCCAGCCTTGCAAAGGAGAAATGCTAGCCGTTCGATTGCCACAGAACGCGCCACCGCTGCAGCGGGTGTTGTTTGGCCCAGGGATCTATATTGTGCCCCGGCGCGATGGGCGAATTGTGGTTGGTGCTACTGTGGAGCCTGGCTCTTTTACGCTAGGGAACACGCCCCAAGGGATTCAGCTGTTGCTGGACCAGGCCATTCGTCTCTATCCAGCTCTGAAGACCTATCCGCTGGACGAAATTTGGTGGGGATTTCGCCCCCAAACGCCCGATGAGCTGCCGATTTTGGGGCCTGGGCACTGCGTCAACCTTACCCTTGCCGTGGGCCATCACCGCAACGGTATCTTAATGGCACCGGCCACGGCGCAGCTCGTTGCGAACCAGATTTGCCCGCAGCCGACAACGGGCCTTGTCGGTGACGGCGTCGATATCAATCGCTTCAGCTGGGCTCGGTTTCTCGGCTCTGATGCTATCCCTTTGTTCAACACTGCAATATCAACCATGCCAACTCAATTCGCCTCCACACCTTCTCCTGCTGTCATCGCTGACAGCCCGACCGTCTCTGCTGGCGAGGCGCTGACGATCGCAGGTCGAACCTTTGGCTCCCGACTGATGACAGGAACGGGAAAGTATCGCAGTTTTGACCACATGCGACAGGCGATCGCCATCAGCGGCTGCGAAATCGTGACGGTGGCGGTGCGGCGCGTTCAAACAGCGGCCCCTGGGCACGAAGGACTGGCAGAGGCGCTAGATTGGGGCAAGCTGTGGATGTTGCCCAACACTGCAGGCTGTAAAACCGCCGAGGATGCCGTACGGGTTGCTCGACTCGGCCGGGAAATGGCGAAGCTGCTAGGCCAGGAAGACAACAACTTTATTAAGCTAGAAGTGATTCCTGACGCTAAGTATCTCTTGCCCGACCCCATTGGTACCCTGCAAGCAGCGGAGCAGCTGGTTAAAGAAGGGTTTGCCGTCCTGCCTTACATCAACGCGGACCCACTGCTGGCGCGTCGCCTAGAAGAGGCTGGCTGCGCCACGGTAATGCCCTTAGGATCACCGATTGGGTCAGGGCAAGGCATCAAAAACGCGGCCAATATTCAAATTATTGTGGAAACGGCGACCGTTCCAGTCGTGGTGGATGCCGGGATTGGCACTCCTAGTGAAGCGGCTCAGGCCATGGAACTTGGGGCAGATGCATTGCTGGTCAATACGGCGATCGCTCAGGCGAACAACCCTGTGGTGATGGCTAAGGCAATGGCAATGGCCACCGAGGCGGGCTGGCTAGCGGCTCAGTCGGGCCGTATCCCCGTTAAATCCTACGCGATCGCGAGCTCTCCAGAGACGGGTACAGTCACGCAGACATAGCACAGTAGCGCCATAACTTACTTCAGAATGACGCTGAAATTGTCTTACGGCGCTTTAAATGTGTCGTAGGACCTAACTCTTTGATAAAATCATCATTAAACGTGACTTATTGTTACGTTTTTGTTACAGTTCTCGTAATAGAGCAATTATTAAAGGATTTTTCCTATGCCATACACAGTAGAAGAAGGCGGTCGCCTGAACAACTTTGCCTCAGAGCCTAAGGTCTATGAGGCGGAGCCCCCGACAGCGTCACAGAAGCGTAACTACATTATTTTGGCCGCTGTCGCGACTGTCCTAATTGGCAGCTTGGTTTCCATTGCCGCTTCTGTGTCGTAGCCGACGCATATGCTGTCCAGCCGAGGCAATGATTCACTCTCCATCATTGTTTTCGCGTCATAGCCAATAGTCGACAAAACGATTGAACCCCATCAGCGGGCCGAAGGGCCAGATTCTAAACTGTGGAATCTGGCCCTTCGCTATTGTCGCCACCAATTTCCATCCTGACTTGAGACCAGTGAAGCCGTAAAGATAGGTGTAGCGCCGGTTTTACCACCATTCCGCTACATTAAAGTTCCTGACGCTGATACCAGGTTTGAAGTTGCCGTGACAGACACTCTCTTACGCCAATCGGTAGATTTGAATGCAAAGATCTACAACCGTTTGAAGGCGGCCCTGCGGCTGAACCTGAGGCGGCAGATTTTCGTGGCCGTCTGTGACGACCTCGCCCTCCGAGACCGCCTAGCGGACCAGCTACAAAAGGAGGTGACCTACGCCGCCATCAGTGCCCGCAAGCGAGGCCAGCTGGCAGAGGCAAGACGGCTCAGAATCTATCCACGTCTGGTAACGCTGAACTTAGACTTGGCGGATCCCAATCCTATCAACCAGATGTCCCAATGGCTGCGGCAGTTTCCCCCGCCGGCGGCAGCTGGGTCTGCCATGCCAGCCTTTCAGCTGCTGGGGATTGAGCAGCTCAGCCGTCAGCCAGCCTCCAGTCAGTGGCTGTTTTTGAATCACCTCCAAAGCGTGGAGCGCAGCTTGCCCGCCTTAGAGTCTAGCCTGCTGATTTGGGTCCCTCGCCCCTGGGGACGCATGATTCCTCAGTCGGCACCGGATTTCTGGCGCTGTCGCACAGCAGTGTTTGAGTTTGATGGCGACCCCACTCCCTTGCCAGCAGCAGCCCTACCACAATCGACGGTTCCTACAAGCATTTTTCTTCAGCCACAAAGTCAGGCCCCTCTGCCCCAGGCGACCCCAGCGAACTTCATCAATCTCTCGCCTGATGAGGTGGCGTTGCTGAAGTCTGAGCTAGCGATGCCTTCCGCCAACAGCACGCCGCTACCATCTCCCCCTATCGAAAATGGGGATGATACAGAGATGCCACGCTTGCCCGCTGCTGCGCCGAAGTTGACATCCCAGAGGGCTGCGACAACGGCCCATGCTGGCACATCTGATGAAGCTAGCCCTCAATTACCGAGTGATAGTGTACCGGGTGATAGCATACCGGGTGATCGTGATGGGTCAACGCTCCGCCCTTCTGCCATTGACGCTGCGGCTCGCAGCGCGGTATCGGCCCAGTTGCCTCAGGTGCCGCCGGTTGATCAGCCTCTGACAGCTCAAACGGAAGACTTGAGCCAGGCTCTGCGAGAGCTATTAGAGGATGTCCCAACTAATGCAGATGAGCTCATGGATGGTGCTACATCAGATGCGTCAGCAAACGGGCTGATAGATGAGCCATCACATGAACCCACAGAGCTTTTAGGCGATGCCGCTGAAGACCACAGGCCTCTACCGGATTCTGAGCCCAGCGACGGTGTACCAGTCACTATCTTGGATGACGCCAACGCCGATGAGGTATCGATGGGTCTACCGCCCCTAGATGATGCCCTCGATTTCGATCAGCTCGATCCATTTGATTTAGACCTAACCTCATCAGATCTAGACCAGCTTGACCCGGCGGATTTAGAGCTAGAGCCCCTATCCCGTCAGCCCGATGAGACTGTCCCCGATGAGACTGTCCCAGATGAGACTGCCCCAGATGAGACGGCTTCAGAAGCATTAACCCCAGATGCACTAGCGGACGAGGTAGAGGCTGACGCCGAACTCATGGTCGCGGATGCAGATCCCCACTATGTTTATCCTGGTATGGCGGCTACGGCCACATCGACGCCTACGGTTCCTGCAGCCGCTACCCCCTCGGAGCTGATGCAGCTCTTTGCCGACGAGGCCGCCGATCCGCGAGTACTCAATGTACTACAGCAGATCCAGGGGCTTTTGCAGCAAAACGCGCCCCCCACAGTCATGGCAGGGGCCTATCGCGCCTTAGGGAACCTCTTCCGCGATCGCGTTGAGCAGGGCGAGCTGTCCCCGCAAACGCTGCAGCGGGCGATGGCAGCATATCAACAGGTGCTGCACTGGACGCCAGATGCATCCCCAATGCGGGCCGAGGTGCTCAACGACATGGGTAATCTCAGCTGGCTGCTGTCGCGCTGTAGCCAAGGACCTGAGCATTCCTTACCGCACCTGCAGCAAAGTATCCAATCCTATCAGCAGGCGCTGACCCAAATTGCGCCAGATACCCATCCCCAGACGTATCCCATGATTCAGAACAATCTTGGGGCCGCCTATGGCGATTTAGCGCGGTATCAAAATCCACCAGACAATCTACAGAAGTCGATTCAAGCGTACCAAGAAGCGCTGCGCTACCGTAGTGCAGAACAAGATCCAATGCGCTATGCCTCGACCCAAAACAATCTAGGCACAACCTACTGGAACCTGGCCCAGCACCAAGAGCCTATCCATCATCTCAAAGCGGCGATCGCAGCTTATGACAGCGCTCTGTCTTACTACAAACCAGAGCAAGACGCCCTCAATTACGCCATGATCCAAAACAACTTGGGTACAGCGTACTGGAACCTAGCCCAGCATGAGCATTCAGAAGAATGGCTCCGCCAGGCCATCACCGCATATCAGCTGGCATTGGAGTATCGCACCTTGGAGACCTCTCCTGCGGCTTTCGCTGCCACCCAAAACAATTTGGGTACGGCTCACTGGCATGTGGCCAATTACATCGACGAGGTGCCCGAAACGCGGTTCAGTTCACTGCAGCAGGCAATGCGAGCTTATGAGGCCGCACTGCAGGCCGTAGAGTATCTGCAGCAGAGCGATCGCCCAACGGCGCTAAACTTTGACGTAACCGCAACCCAGAACAACCTGGGGCTCGTTCAATATCAGACGGCCACCGACAAACAGTTTGAAACATCAGAGTTGAGTGAAACCTACTTGAACACTGCCCTAGAGCACCATTTGGCGGCCCTAAATGGATGGCAGGGTCGCCCTGAGCTAAGGCAAACGGCTCTCAACTGCGTTATTCAAACGCTGCAGGCCATTTACACCAAAAAGGGGTTAGTGGGTCAAAACCTTGCCTTGTCAAAGGTTCCTGGGCAGCTGTTGCCAGAAATCCTGCCTAAGCTATAAATTCAGACAGTTTGCTGTCATTGGTAATTTGTTTCTCATGCCGGTGGAGGACAAAGCACAGATCTCACCAGGCTGAGAATCATAAGAAGGCGCTGTAGGACAGTCAATTTGTGACGGCAGGTTGGCGTTGGTACAGAATTTGACGCCATGTTGCCAGTATCTTCGCCATAATAGGCATTGATGAGAGACCTCAGTTTAAATCAGTCTGTAGATATTCCTGGGGCAACCATAGAACTAGCGCTATCCTGCAGGTAGGACAGTTTGTTGCGCTTTAAATTGGTTCACCCCACAGTCCCCATGCTTGCCATGGCTGATGTCCGTCATGATCGCGTATTCTCCCGATGATCCATCTCATGACAATGCATTGCGCAAAAGCGATGTGTCGGATAATCCGCTGTCGGTTGCTGGCCTGACGCGCTACATTCACGACCTGATTGAGGACGATCAGCAGCTAAGGCAAGTTTGGGTGGTGGGTGAGGTCTCCAGCGCCAGCCAGTACCGCAGCGGCATTTTCTTTACCCTCCAGGATCCTGACGACGACATGGCCATCAGCGCAGTTGTCTGGAACAACCGCATTCGTCGTCTGGCGGTGATGCCAGAGCCGGGGGAGAAAATTGTGGTGCTGGGACAGGTGCGGGTTCATCAAAAGCGAGGTACCTATCAGCTCAATGTGTGGCAGGCCCTTCCTGCAGGGGAAGGGTTGCGAGCGCTGCGCTACCGCCAGCTTCGCCAGCGTCTGGCGGCAGAAGGCCTATTCGACGCAGCGCGAAAGCGATCGCTTCCGCTCCATCCCAAGACGGTTGCCGTGGTGACATCGCCTCAGGCAGCTGCTTGGGGTGATATCCTTCGCACCCTACGGCGGCGCTATCCGGGGCTGCATATTTTGTTTTCGCCAGCGCTAGTTCAGGGTGACCAAGCTCCTGCTGCCATTGTGCAAGCGATTGAACGGGTGCAGAGAGACGCGAGAGCTGAGGTGATGATCTTGTCCCGAGGTGGTGGAGCCACTGAAGACATGACCTGCTTCAACGACGAACGGGTTGTGCGGGCAATGGCACAGTGCTCCATTCCCATCGTCTCGGGCATCGGGCATCAGCGCGATGAAGCCCTGGCCGATTTGGTGGCAGATCTATGCGTTCACACGCCTACGGCGGCAGCGGAGCAAGCGGTGCCTAAGCTGTCAGATGTGGTTGACGCCCACCGAGAGCGGGCCACTGCTCTACAGGAGGCCGTGGAAATCCACCTTCAGCGTCAGAGCGATCGGCTACGGCGATTGCGATCGCAGCTGCAATATCTCCGCCTCAGCCAACGGATTCAGCGGGAGCAGCGCGCCGTCAGCCGCCAGCGGTTGATTCTGCTGCAGGCGGCTGCGCTTCAGGTCCAAGGGGCTGAACATCAGTGTCAAATGTTGTCTCAGACCCTGCACTCTCTAGATCCCCATACGGTGCTGAGTCGAGGATATGCTCTGCTGCGTCAGGAAAGTGGAGCGATTGTGCGATCGTCTGATGCCCTCGCCCCCGGACAAACGCTTCGCGTTCAGCTGGCCGAGGGCGGCGCAGAGGTACAGGTGCTTCGCGTCAATCAGTCTGCTGAACCGCTATCGGCTGACCCCTAAGCGATTTGAGTTAACATTCAGTGTAATTGTCATGGTCAATCAGTCCCGCGCACAAACGTCATCTCCCAGCACTGTCACTGGTCCAAACTGGAATTACGAGATGGCGGTCGCCGAAGTAGAGCAGATTATTCATCAAATTGAGCAAGGCGAGCTAGAGCTTGCTGACGTCTTCAGCCAGTTTTCTGCCGCTGTTGAGCGCCTGCAGCAGTGCGAGGCGTTCCTGGGCTATCACCGTCAGCAGATTGACGTGCTGATAGAAACGCTCGATGCCACAGGCACAGATCAGTAGAATAACTGGGCCTTAAGCAACCGAGCCAACAAAATAGTCTTATTGCGCTGCCAATCCGCTTGGCCAATCCGCTTGGCTAATCTGTTTGAGAAACAGAGTCTGCGTCGATATACTCGCGCCACCGCGTGATGCGATCGCCGCGAATATCAATAGCGATCGCATCGGCCGCCCGCGATATTTTGCCCGTCGCAATTTCGGTATCTTCCCAGTCCCATTCCACGACAGCGTGAACGACATCGCTATCGGTATGGGACTGCACAACAAGGCTACGAATTTTGATCGCATTGACCCTGTGGGTTGACATGAAGTCCTGGAATACGCTCAAGATCGCTGCTGGTCCACGCCAGCGATCGCCAGGGACTATAAACTCACCGTCATCGGCAAAGAGATCGGCAAAGGCGCTGCCGTTACCCGACAGCCACGCCTGTCGGGCCGTTTGGATAATCGCTCGCACGTCATTTGACGACATCGCTATCGCGCTGTGAAAAGCTGTCGCGCTAAAAACAATCGATGGAGCAAGTATCGCTGTCTTGAGAAACTGACGCCTGCCCGCTATTTGCGCCAAGTTATGGGTCCTGTCAAGCCATTTGATTTTCGAGCGCCCAGCGGGCTAACTCTGTACGATTGTGCAGTCCTGTTTTGCCGAGCATGTTGCTCACATGGCTTTCAATCGTGCGTTGACTCACCTTAAGCTCTTGGGCAATCTCTCGATTTGCCATGCCTCGAGCCACAAATTGAACAACCCGCAGCTCAGTCGGCGTTAGCTCCACGTCAAAGGGAACTTTNATTCGATGGGTGCCGTCTACACTCTGGTTAGGCTGGCGCACCATGAGCCGCGATGCCTGTTTGAGAGAGGACTCGACTTGAGCCACCAGCTCTTCCGGCTCAAAGGGCTTGACCATATAGACGTCAGCACCGGTACTGAGCCCCTTGACTTTGTCTTGACTCTGGCCCTTAGCTGATAGAAAGAGCACCGGAATCCAGTTCGTTTTGGGATCTTGGCGGACATGCTCTACGAGAGAGTAGCCGTCCATTTCAGGCATCATCACATCGCAGATGATCATATCTGGCAAGCTACTTTCGAGGATATCCAAAGCTTCTCGGCCATTTTCAGCCGTGATGACATCGTAGCCTCGGAACTCTAGGTAATCTTTGACGAGCAAGATCAAATTTGGATCGTCGTCAATCAGCAGAAGCCGCTTATTCTCGCCTGCACTGTTATCCTTCATGCTCTCCAATACCATCACGCTTCAGCAGCCATAGTTAACTCATCTCTCAACCGCAACTCAAACCTTGATGCTAAATATAATCTGTGCTGAGAATATCCCATGGGCCAAATCTCAACCCAAGACATCGATTACAGCCTGTAAGCATCAAGCCGCTCCATATTTTTCGTAAGCGGACACAAGCATCAGGATAGCAGTGATAAACGTGAGGCCAACCCAGCTAAAAAAGCCCCAGATCGCCATACATTGCCATACGTTGATACAAAACAGAGGTTTAGCTAAAGTCTATATGAGTTAAAGCCTGTTGCGCAGTCTAACCGCCACCGCTAGATACTCAGAATTATAGCTAAGAACCTCAACTAATCCAGTAAATCTTTAGTGATTCGGCCATTGGCGTTGATGAGGCCACGGTGCCATTTGGCAGCGCTGTCGCTTTGGAGCTAGCCATTGAATCTCCAGGACGATTCTGCCCCGTAGCTCCGGCGAGGGATCATTTTGTCGCCAAAAGAGTCGCAAAACCGACAAGAGCGATCGCCTCAGTCCACTCAACAACTGCGCCATAGGTGTCACCCGTATGTCCGCCCAGCCGCCGATGCAGCCAAAATCCACTTCCCCAGGCGATCGCCCCAGCCATGGCCGTCGATCCGAACCCCAGCAGCAGTCCGCCGCCTTGCAAAAAGATGAGGGCAAGGTGGCCCACCAACAACAGCAGCAGGCTAGGAAGGGTAGTCGCTACAGAGGGTATGGCCTGCTTATGCATAGCCCCCTTACCTTCGGGGCGAAGATAAGGATAGCGAGCGATGGCCAACTGCTGGCCCCAGCGCCCCCACCCTGCAACCACAATCAGCACCGCGCTGCGGTAGCGTTCGATATCACCTAGGGCCGTTGCCTTGAGGAAGATGAGGCCTGCGCCAGCCATCGCGCCAAAGGCTCCGACGCGGCTATCTGCCATCACCGATAGCCGGCGCTTGGCATCTGGGACAGCGAGACCGTCTGCCGTGTCCATCACGCCGTCAAGATGCAGCCCACCAGTGATTCCAATCCACCCTAGGGCCACAATAACGCTGCGGGTCATTATGGGAACGTTGACTTGTGCCAGACCAGCATCTAGAGCCGCGAGGATAGCACCAATGAGCAATCCAACCAAGGGAGCATGGCGCGCAACGCGATCAAAATTTAAACACCATCGTGATGGAACAGGGAGACGCGTGTAGAACATAATGGCGCTGGCAATGCTGCCGGCGGTAGTTCTGGTCCAGTTGTGCAATCTTTTCACCCAATTTTGGCTGTCCATGGCCGATTGCTCAGATGGGTCATGTCACTTTGCTCAGTAATTTTACAGATCTTCCCCTCTTAGGGTTGAAAGCTGTTGGTAATCATCCGTAGTTTTTACTAAGCGAGGCTGCGCCTCTCGAGATAGAATCAGCCGCATCGCTGTTCAACCATACCGTTCAATCTACCGTCCAAATATACTGCCCAAACCACAGCGCTGCTAGACTCTGCTCCTTCACACTTACTTCCCACACTGATGACTTACGATCGTTCCGCTAATCGCCCTCACCTGCCAGCGCCCTGTCTTGTCGATGTGGGCACGATTGTCAACAAACAGGATATGTGCCGTATTCTGTCCAATCTAGGTGCGGTGCACTACAGCTACAGGACTGATGACGCCTGCTTGGAAGAAGGCAATGGCTATGTCGTTGAAGTCTTTTGCGATCTGCAGCAGGCGACGCTCGTCGCAAATCGCACGCTTTATCTCAACGTCTGCAGTTTCGATGCCATTGAGCTGCGCCGCGTCCATGGCGAGGCTCGATTTGATTTGGTGCAGGATGACCGACAGCTGCGGCTAACGCCGCTATCGAGCCCACTCCATGAACAAGCCGACCATGATATGGAGCTAGCGGCATTGGACGCAATGGTGTCTGATGTGCTGTCATCTGACATGGATGTCAAAGAGCCTGAGTGATCTTTGAAATAACAGTGCAAAGTGGAAATAGCAATGCAAAACGACAAAATGCAAAGGGGAAAGTCCTAAAGGCTTGACGCTTTGGCCAAGGCGTTCAAACCCTAGGGCCCTTGCTGCGCTGCTAGATGGCCAATAGTCGCTAGAGCTTGATCAAGTTCGGGAGACCAGGACAGGGCCGCATTGAGCCTAAAGCATTGTCGGTAGCGGCTCGAGGCTGAAAACATGATGCCAGGAGCGATGCTAATGTCGTGCTGCAATGCTTCGCGATACAGCGCGAGCGAATCAAACCATCGAGGCATTTCTAGCCACAACACATGGCCTCCCGTTGGCTGGGTAACGCGAATATCGGTGGGAAAGTAGGCTTGAATAGCTTGCTGCATGCGGATCATTTGAGATTGGTTTAGGCGACGAAGCTTACGCAGATGGCGATCGCACCCGCCGCTGGCAAAAAAGTTGGCTACCGTGAGCTGGGGGGCTGTGGCACTCATCTGGCTCACAACGAGCTTGAGCTGATGAATCTGGGCCTGATAGCGTCCGGCGATGGACCAGCCCACTCGGAGCCCTGGCGATAGGGTCTTGCTCACAGAGCTGCAGTAGAGCACACGGCCCTCAGTATCGAAAGCCTTGGCCGCTTTTGGGCGATCGCCTTCAAACTGCAGCTCACCGTAGATGTCATCTTCTACTAAGGGCACATCATAGCGGTCAAGCAGTTCAACAAGCGCTTTTTTGGCCTCATCGGTCATACAGCTGCCGATGGGGTTGTTGAAGTTGGGAATCAGCAGGCAGGCTGCGATGTGCTGGGTTGCGATCGCCTCTTCCAATGCGCGAAGAGAGATACCGTCTCGGGGATGGGTCGGTAATTCTAACGCTCTCAAATTGAGGGATTTCAGCATTTCTAACATGCCAAAGTACGTGGGAGATTCAATGGCAACCACTTGGCCAGGCTGCGTCACAGCCCGCAGCGATAGATAAACGGCCTCAGTGGCCCCGTTTGTGATGGTCACCTGATCAGGAGGAACAGAACACCCGGCATTGAGCATACGCTTCGCCACTTCTTGCTGAAGTAAATGACAGCCTGAAAAGGTGCCGTAGCTGTGGGTGTCAATGGATTCAGCCCGCAGGACTTTGCCCATAATTCGGTTGAGGGCTGCTACAGGTAAGTGTTCGGGGTTGGGGACAGCGGCTCCGAGCTGGGGCAAGTGGCGATCGCGGACAGAGTCCATCATCTGCAACGCCAGGGAGATGTCAACCGGCGAGCTGCGCTGCGGGGGCCGTGATGGCCTGGGTTCTGGTAAGCGCTGCCCTGTTGACTTGACGTAATACCCCGACTGAGGCCGAGCGACGATCAGCCCCCGATCTTCTAGCAGTCGATAGGCTTCTAGCACCGTGGATACGCTCACCGAAAGCTGATGGCGGAGCTTTCTCACCGACGGTAAGCGATCGCCGTCGGTGAGGGTTCCATCTTCTATTGCCCCCTGTATGCGCTGAGCGACCTGTTCATACAGGGGTTGATTGCTGTTGGGCAGCAGTGGCGTAATGGTCATCGGCACAGTTGAGGTTGAGGTTGACCAGTACAGTTTTTGAAATCGAAACTGTACCCATAACAATTTACACTGACTGCCTCTGTTCTGGTGCCAATAGTTTTGACACAATTCAAGTCATGTTGAATCACGCTGTGCCCTGTCGGCACCGGAGAATCTATGGCTCGCTCACCCCGATTGGATTACTACACCTTAGAAGGATTTGACCCCAGCGAAGCCCCGGCTCAGGTCAAAGGGCTAGCGGTGCTACGGCGCGGCTGGAGCGCTTTCTGGACTGGCCTCCTGGACAACATGGCGGGCACCCGTGAGCCCGTTATCAAGCTGTGCCGCGATCGCCAGGGTCATAG